>Ga0209181_10000606_pt1 | contig 66526 bp, 63 predicted proteins | sample MAT05_FD_187208 | JGI IMG/M metagenome (GOLD analysis project Ga0209181, IMG submission 187208) | Freshwater microbial communities from Lake Fryxell liftoff mats and glacier meltwater in Antarctica - MAT-05 (SPAdes) (version 2) | ecosystem: Environmental > Aquatic > Freshwater > Ice > Liftoff...
CGGTTTATCAAGTATGAATGGCTTGAGATCGAGGCTTATTCTAACTGGCAAACTTTTGTTGATTCTGTTGAGAAAATTCTTAGAGAGTTTGGAGAGAACTATGTAATCAATTTTGTTTAACTACTTATGCCTCAGTATACTTACCGTTTGCGCTGGAGCGCAAATATCCTCATGCTGACCGCGCCTGGATTTGGCAATTTGTATTTCCTTCGCCCAATCGTTCACGTGACCCACGTAGCGGCGTGATACGTCGTCATCATCTGCATGAATCGGGTATGCAGCGATCGCTCAAACGAGCAGTTCACACCACAGGCATCACAAAACGGGTTAGCTGTCACACGTTTCGCCATAGTTTTGCGACCCATTTGCTGGAAGCTAGCTACGACATCCGCACAGTGCAGGAGTTGTTAGGTCACAAAGATGTGAAGACAACTATGATTTATACCCATGTGCTCAACCGAGGAGGCAGAGGAGTGAGAAGCCCACTTGACCTTTAAGACTGAAATAAGGTGTGCTCGACCCTTCTCAAACGGCGATCGCTTGTCCTTTACTACTGATTGAATCAGCAAAGTAGCAATTTGCTTTCTCATTTTGCCTGTTTGCTTTCTCTTTTTGGTGTTTTCCGCAAGCAATCAGGCAATTTGCTTCCTCATTTCAACCATTTGCTTTCTCATTTCAGTCGATCGCGCATCCATTTTGGTGTTTTCCGCAAGCAAAAAGGCAATTTGCTTTCTCAAACTGCGGTTTGCTTACTCATTTCAGTCGATCGCGCATTCCTGAAGCATTATCGCCATGTAGCAAAAGTGATGGGCAATTTGCCGAAACTCACTCAGGTTGATCCACAGAGAAATTTCTTAACGTAAAGAGTATCAACCCAATGCAATTGCAACCGACCCACTATGGCACGTCGAAAAAGAACCTCTCTCGTCTTGGAAAAAACCGTGCGCCGCATGGCTGGCATGAGTTCCATTGACCCGAATTTAGATGTCGGTAATGGACTCACTCTACCGTCCTTCTCCACCCTGATTGAAACCTTGCGAACCAGGGAAAACGCTTACAACAGCGCCCTTTCCAGCCTGGATAAGCTCTATCGTGAAATGTTGGAAACCGAGCGCGAATTGTCTGATATGGCAGAACACATGCTGTTAGGCGTTGCCACCAAATACGGCAAAAGCAGCGTGGAATATGGCATGGCAGGCGGAGTTCCTAAGAACCAGCGACGTAAAGGACTGCGTGGTGAATCAACCACATCCAGTTCTGAGCAACCCTCCTTTACTGCCAGTGCAAATGGCAACGGTAGCGCCGCCAGCACCACAAATGACAAGACAGCCGCCGCAACGACTTAAGCTGTACGTGTGTTCACAGACAAGACCTGCTTTCATGCAGAACAGCGATCGCCCATCATCTGATTCGACAATGGGCGATCGCTGTTCTGCATTATAACGATCGCCGAAACGATGCTCTTCTGAATCAGACAAAACAGCGAACCAGACAAACTTTGTGAGTTTGGCTACAACGGGTGTCGCCTTGATGATGAAGTATCAAGGTTACAGTTTTGAAAGCGATCGACCATGACGTTTTCCCAGATTCCGGTGATTGATATCGGTGGCTTGCGATCGCCGCACCTGAGCGATCGCAAAGCCATTGCGGCTGAGATTCGCCATGCCAGTCATCAGGTGGGTTTTTTCTACATCGCGAATCACGGGATTCCGGCAGAGGCGATCGCGGCGGTTTTTGCTCAAACAAAGCGTTTTTTTGCTCAACCGTTGGCAGTTAAGAACACGGTTGCCATCGCGCGATCACCGATCTCACGAGGGTATGAAGCGATCGGGCAACAGGCGCTTGATCAGACCCCTGATTTGAAAGAAGGGTATTACATTGGGGTCGATCGGGGCGTTGCTGATCCATTGGTGCAGGCTGGCACACCCAATCATGGTGCGAATCAGTGGGCAGCGTTACCTGGCTGGCGTGAGCCGCTAGAAGCCTATTTTGCCCTGATGCAACAGTTGTCTTTGCAGTTGATGGCAGCACTGGCGCTATCGTTAGAGCTGGAGGAACAATATTTTGCTCATATGACTGACAACACCATGTCAGTCTTGCGGTTACTGCACTATCCACCGCACCCTGTAGACGCAACGGCAGATCAGCTTGGTTGTGGCGCTCATACCGATTGGGGGTGTATCACAATTCTGCTGCAAGACCAGGTTGGGGGCTTGGAGGTCTGCAATGCTGATGGCAATTGGATTCAAGCAAAGCCAATTCCAGGGACGTTTGTGATTAACCTGGGCGATATGATGGCGCGCTGGACGAATGACTATTACCAATCCACACCGCATCGAGTCATGAATCGATCGGGCAAGGAGCGCTACTCGCTTCCCTTCTTTTTTGACCCAAACTATCATGCTCTGGTGCAGTGTCTGCCCACGTGTCACGCAGACCAGCCACCAAAGCACGCTCCCATTACGGCTGGAGCGCACATTATGGAGATGTATCGCAAAACCTATGAGACAGTCTCCTTTTCACGTTGATCTCGGTGGCTTAATACCCGCTTAGGAACAAGAATTTAATAACCTCGGCGTTTTCCGTAGGGGGCGCACGGCTGTGCGCCCCTACCTACGAACAATTTGTCGGTTTTATTTAATCCACGATCCTTAGCGGGTTTGAGGTTTTAGTCAGGCTCACATTAAGTGCTGGCTCTGGGGAGCTTGCTGGTGCTGCAAGTTCATTGGCTCTATCGACAGCCAATCAACCCGCCCACTAGAGAACCAGATAGAGAAAAAGCAGCGCTTAAAGATGCGGGTTGACCTCGCTTTGCCAACCATCAGCGCGCATCTCAGCAGTTTATAAACCGTAGTTGCACCCATAAGGTCTCACCGCATTATGGCGATCATCCCAGTGCCGTTGCTGATTCAGTGTGGCGGCTGTTAGCGGCTTAATCGCCATCAAGCAGTATGACTCAAACTCTAGTTAGAGTACGCTTTCCCTCACTGTAGAAACCTAGAGTGTCTCTGGCGCTCAGGCTCTCTAGGCATCAGATTCAGGGTTAAGCAGGTCACTCAGCCACCGTTTGACCTGTCGGCGCAAGCGTTCAGAGACATCTAAGAGTGCAGCCTCCCTTAAAAACAATACTGAGAGGGCGCGGCGGTAATCGGCAACAGCATAGTTCCAGTCACCTGCTAGGTGAGAGGTGCGACCGCGTTGAGCGTAAATATGCCCCGCCAGTGAGGTTGTTGTGTCAGCAGTACTAGAGCCACTCAACATTTGATCAAATTGAAGGGCAAGGTCAAAGGTATCGATCGCGTGTTCATACATTTCTAACTCGCGAAAGGTGATGCCTTGATTGATGCGAGCGTGTGTATTCGCAGGGTTGAGATCGAGCGCCGTTTCGTAGTCAAAGAGTGCTTCCATCCGTCTTCCCATAGAGGCGTAGCAGTTCGCACGGTTGTTGTAAATTTTTGCCGAGCGAGAATTCAACTGTAAGGCTGTATTGTAATCAGCTAACGCGGAGTCAAATTGACCGCTTTGAACATAGAGCAGCCCTCGATTGTTGTAAGCGGTGACGTTCTGAGGGTTCCCTTCAATCAGCAAGCCAAACAGGGCGATCGCAGCTTCATGGTTGCCTTGTTTGATTTCATAAAGTGCTTTTTGATGCCATAGAGCATCTTGTTCAACCAGGCTGGGGGAGGCAGGGGTTGCACTCGATCGATCAAGCGCCACTTCTTTACCGTTTGAATGGTGCGGCTGAGTGGCAATTGAGGTCATAGGGGCGATCGAGCGAGGGGGGCGTGGGGCACTGTTCGGTCGACCTTTGAATATGCGAGACTTCATAACCTTCCTACCTTGGATATGCGATTAGATTAGAGATTTCCCTTTTGGAGTTGCTCTATCTGTGTGTCACTTGCTTATGTGTCTAAAGTGAGACCTTGTACGCTATGGCGTGGCTCACCGCTGATACAACGTGTGCATCGGCGCTTGAATGAACTACACCAGTGAGTGGCTCTATTTCTGAAGGTAGGTGCCAGCTTTGCTCCATGGTTCACCGTCGAGAGAGAAGAGAGCTGAGAAAGCGTCTCACGAAGTTGGTAGAATACAACACAGTGCTTAATTGCTTCAGTCTTGAATTTGAATACCGGAATTTTCTATGACAACCGCAGCGTTTAACTTGAATGCACCTGATTTAGCAGCCGATGATTACATTGTTTTAGGCTTGGCAACCTGTTTCATCAAAGATGAGGGCGAGGTGCATGAGGTTGCGGTTGTGGAACCCATTCCCTCGGCGGCACTAGAAGCGATCGTCAAAGGCATTCCAACGTCTTATCAAACTGCGATCGCCACCACAATCGAAGCTGTGTTGTCAAACGACACCCCTCAGCTACCCACAGAATTTCCAGTGACCGCACAATTTTGTGATGAATTTGTTGACCGGGCGATCGCGGCGGCTCGTACCTATAAAGTGCGCCCGGTGGCTCAGGGACACATTCCCGTAGGCTCCAGCCGTAGCGATTTCAACTACTCGATCGAGCGTAAGCGAGTACTCAATTCGCAGCGAATCATTAAAACTGAAGACAACGTGAAGCAGCACGAGTATACGCATCAGGTGCTTTAGAAGTAGTTTTTAGTGGTTGGTAGTTGGTTGTTAGACGGCTTGTGCTTAACCACTGAGATTTATGCGAGGGATTCTTATGCTAAAGCTTTACGGTGGCAAGTTTAGTCGAGCAGCGATCGTGCAATGGTGCCTGGAAGAGTTGCAGGTTCCCTATGAGTTTGTGCTGCTGGATCTGGAGGCGGGGGAACATCTGGAGTCTGATTACACAGCGATTAACCCGATTGGTAAAGTGCCTGCGATCGTCGATGGTGACTTCAAGCTGTGGGAATCGGGTGCCATTCTGCTTTATTTGGCAGACAAGTATGGTCACGCGGAAACAGCCGAGCAGCGTGCTGAGATTGCCCAGTGGGTTTTGTTCGCAAACGCAACCTTGGGCACAGAACTTCTGAATGAAGCCATTCGCGATCAGGAAATGCCTCGCTTGCTCAAACCAATCGATCAAATCTTGGCGCTTCAGCCCTATCTGCTGGGTGAACAGTTCAGTACCGCCGATGTGGCGATCGGTTCAACGTTGGGCTTTTTTCAAATGCGGTACAAGATGGACTTTACTGCCTATTCTGCTGTGATGGACTACACCAAACGGCTTGGCGCTCGACCCGCTTTCCAAAGAACGATCGGTGGACGCAGCGCTTGAGGCTGCGATGAATGGTTAAACTTAAACCTCAAAGCTTTCTGTACGCGCCTAGTTCTCACCTTTTTTGCTCGCTTTCGGTTCCGGTTCGCCAGCGTTGAGGGCGCGATCGAGCACTCCACGGGCATCGCCTGCCTGTTTCCTCGCTTCCTTATAGCGAAGATTCGCCTGAGCGTAGGTTTTTAGCACTTTAAAGCCATCCTTCAAAGTGGCAATCTCCTCTTCGCTCACTGGATCATCGCTAAAAAGCATATCGATTTCAGCGTAGACCTGGAGTGCTTCTGAACGAGAATCTTGCAGCTTTAGTTTTAGCGTTGCCAGATTGCTAAGTACCTGCACTGCATGAGTGACGGCATCTTCTTCAGGGCTGGAGGTAACGATCGGTTCTTTCACTTCAATAAACTGTTGGGGAGCAAAACCGTCAGAAAGCTCGGTGGGTAGTTCACCCGCATCCATCAGCTCAATGAGCTGATCCATCGCTTTTTCGCGGGCTTTGACGGAATCCTTACCGGAAACGGTCAGAATCACTTCTGGACTTTGAACGAGGGTGTATTGAACCATAGGGGTAAAAATAAAACGTTTGTACTACAAAAGTTTACAGCATAACGTCTGCTTTAGCGTCATTTGGAGTGGATAATCGGTCAAAACAACCGCCATTGCCGTCATGCCCGCGCTCATATTACACTGCATTGCCTGTTTTCAGAAAGAGCTTTCTTTCGCAAAGTGGCTGCACATCAGTTATGTTTCAAAGATATGGGAGCCTTTAGCAGAGACGTTACCTGTAACGTTCTACGGAAAGGGAGCAACCTGTCTAGAACATCACCGAAATGGATGCTAGATGACGTGGGTTGCAGCCATTCAGTGCAGAACCTTCTTATGATGTTTCGTTGGGCACTCGTACGTAGATTGATCAAGACTGCGTAATCTTTATCGTTTTCGATCAATACAACGTCTTTCCTCACCAAGAATTTACTGAAAATCCCTCCTGGTGGGGACTAAGCTAAGTGTATAAGTTTGTTGACAGGGTTTGCATTCACTTGAGGACGTACCTACTTTAAAACGCACCTGAAGGCACTATCAAGATCTTTTTCGGTGGCAATTGCTTGAGTAGCCAGAGATTGCTAGAACCACCGCTTGCTTCGTGACCTTTGGCAGATTGGTTCCGTTCTCTTTCATTGTTCTGCCTCTGACTGGGTGCGGCAGCGTTCAAAACCAACCGGATCAGCGGGTTTAGCCGCCTGATCAATTTTAGCTTTGGGAAGCTCAGCCATTGAGAGTGTGCCTCACGTTGGCTGAGTTTCACTGATTGTACTGACGATATGCAAACCGGATTATTTAATCTCACGAGGAGCACTAAGCAAGCAATGCAAGGACCAAGCAATCTCGTCAAAGAAGCCTGGGAATTATTGGAAGATGCGATCGTGTACTATCGGGGTCGTCCTGTAGGTACGGTGGCAGCGCGCGATCCCTATGTCGAATCACTCAATTATGACCAGTGCTTTGTGCGAGATTTTGTGTCGTCAGCACTGTTGTTTTTGATTAAAGGCAAACCCGAAATTGTCCGCAATTTTCTCGTTGAAACACTGGCACTGCAAAGTAGCGATAAGCAGATGGACTGCTTTAATGCGGGTCAGGGGCTAATGCCTGCCAGCTTCAAAGTGGAATCGTGGGATGGACATCAGTATTTGACAGCAGACTTCGGGGAACACGCGATCGGTAGGGTGACTCCGGTTGACTCGTGCCTTTGGTGGCTGCTGCTGCTGCGGGCGTATGTTAAATCGACAGGCGACATGACCCTGGCACACGAGCCAGAATTTCAGCACGGCATCATTTTGATTTTGAAGCTGTGCCTCGCCGATCGGTTTGATATGTACCCCACCATGCTCGTGCCTGATGGCGCGTTTATGATCGATCGACGTATGGGGGTTTATGGGCATCCACTCGAAATTCAAGCGCTCTTCTATGCCGCCCTACGAGCCGCACAGGAGTTGCTCGCGCCGGGTCGTCGTGGTGATGTTTATATTCAAGTGGTGAATCAGCGGTTGAGTATTCTGAACTTCCATATTCGAGAATATTATTGGCTGGATCTGAGTCGGCTGAATGCGATCTATCGCTATCGAGGCGAAGAATTTGGCGAAACAGCAGTCAATAAGTTCAACATCTATCCCGATTCCATTCCGTACTGGTTGACAGAGTGGATGCCCGAAAAAGGGGGGTATCTGGCAGGTAATCTCGGTCCGGCGCAGATGGATTTCCGCTTTTTCTCACTGGGCAATTTGATCGCGATTATCTCGTCTCTGGCAAGTGAGCACGAAGCGCAATCAATCATGGACTTGATTGAACACCGCTGGCAGGATCTGGTGGGCTATATGCCCATGAAAATTTGTTTCCCTGCGGTTGAAGACCTGGAATGGAAAATTCTTACGGGCTGTGACCCGAAGAATGTACCCTGGTCTTACCACAATGGCGGCAACTGGCCCGTGTTGCTGTGGAGTCTGGCGGCTGTCGCGCAAAAGACAGGTAGGCCGGAGCTTGGCTGGCGCGCTGTAGAAATGGCAGAACGACGGTTGAGCGAAGACGAATGGCCCGAATACTACGACGGTAGAAACGGCAGACTGGTCGGCAAAGCTTCGCGCAAGTACCAAACCTGGACGATCTCTGGCTACCTGCTTGCCAGAGAGTTTCTTGAAAACCCAGAACACCTCAAGCTGATTAGCTTCGACGAAGACCTGGAAATGCTTGCACTCATGGGTAAAGTGCGCGAGTTGCGATAGTAAACGGAGAGGGGGAGATTCGGACTCCCGTTGGCGTGCTCCGAACCCAAATGTCGAGTCAGTTTCGTTAGGATAGTGGATTAATTAACCTGAACCACCTCTCTTCTGTAGGGACGTTACATGTAACGTCCCTACAGAAAGAATTGCACTTTATTAAATCCACGATCCTTAGCTTTATCTTGACTCGTTCTCATCGGTTTCAGCTTGTCACGGTAAGATGATCTCCAGACTTCTCCATAAAAAAACTTTCATAAAGTTGACTCGCTGCCTCAAACTCAGTTGAAAGGCAGTGCCGAGTTCAGGTTTACAGCTTAGGACTTACGTAAGGGGATTGCAAGAAAATAAGCTACCAGTTGTTTGGGTTTCGGCTACGCTCAACCCGCCATGACTGAAGGTTGAGCGCAGTCGAAACCTGTTTGTTTGGTAGGTTATTAAACCGCAAAGCCCTAAGGGGAGTTCCTTGAGGCAAGATTGCTCTTCAACTCGCTTTTGGGGGAAACTCAACTATCTCTTTTTGTTTTGCGTGAATGCTCCGCATGTGTTTCTTGACGGTGTTTGGTGTGATGTTGAGTTCTACAGCAATTTGCTTATAAGTATAGCCAGCGCGATGCAGCAGCCAAACGTCTTTTTCACGAGCCGTCAAGCCGTACTGTTGAGCTTCTTCCACAGCGATCGTTCGCATTGCCTGATGTCGATCGTCTAAGGTGATCAGTAAATACGGTTGGGCGATCGCCTCTAGTTTGAGCCACTTGACCCGCACATGGAGCGCTGTCGAATCGTCTGTAAAAATTTCAGATTCAATCAACCAATGCTGCTTGGGAAACAGACTGCGACTATGAATCAACGACTGGCAAACATACCAGATTTCTTTGGGAATCCAATGCGCCTGAGATGGATCAGAGTGAAACTGCCTTAAGACTCGACGGGCGCTTTCATTGACATAAATCAGTTCACGCTGGTTCGACAAAATTAAGATCCCGTCAATCAATTCTTCGATTGCAAATTTGGGTAACGTGTTCGATAGCTGTTCATAGGCAAACGCAGCGATGGCTATCTCTGGCTGAGATTCCACTTGGAACGATTTAGCTTGCGCTGCCGTTCGGGATAGGGCTTTAATAGAAGGTTTTGCCATAACAGGATTCAATAAACGGGGCTAAGGTTTATTCGCGATCGCGCAATTCCAAAAAGTTTTCATATTCGGCTTGCATCATTTCCAGAAACGACCGATAGCGATCGGCTCCGGGCAAACAATCGCCAAAAAACCAGGCTTCCCACTCACCTTCAGGCGTGATGACTTGGGGATTCAGCAGATAAATTGCCGAGTCTCCTTTCGGGCTAATTTCCAGCGCTGTTTGTAAATAACCAACCCGGAGCGCCATGCAATCTTGTGCTTCTCCGTAAATAAAATATTTAGCATCCGGTACAGAAGACTGTTCGGTGCGGCGATGCTGACCGGTGCCGTTGCTCGCATCACGCCGAAACCCATTACTTGATGGCTCCCTTCTCCATTGCCTTACGAAGCGTTCTCTAAAGCAATTAATCCAGGCTTGATGCTGCACCGCAAACCACTCAATTTCTTCCGTAGACCAAAGGTGATAAATAAACGGTGTGGTTTGTCTCCACCCATTGGTAACTTTTAAAAAGTTCCGGTATGAAGGTGGTAAAGCCATGCCCAAACGAGTCTCAGCGCGGACTATTTGAGCTTCAGTGGCACCCGGATACCCTAACCAGCCTGACCGGACGACTGCTTCAGGTAAATTGCTTTGCTCACTGCCGATAGATTCCAATAACTCCTGGCTCCACTGCCGCATGAAATGCTCCCAGTTAAAAGTACTCATTGGAGAATGATGGTTTTAAACAACCTAAAGCAGCAGAACTTCAAAAATTTGCCACCACCCTAGCGGTTTTCGTAATTATGGAGAGCGGCACGATCGCTGAAATGCCATCTTTGGAAGGGTTTTCGCTGTTCTCATATTTATGCATTTCGTTATATATCCCGAAACAATTAGGGAACCACTTTGAGAATTGGTCCTTGGTGACAGGCCATCCGGGCATTAGGTGGAAGCAAAAGAACAATGCTGTGAAATTCATAACGTCCCAGACTGGGCGCTGAAAATTCTCGCCGACTGGTGTATTCAAATTCGCGAGTTTGAAGATGCCCTTCTTCAGAAGCAATGAGATTCGACGTTTTCTTGTTCAAATCGACAATGTAAACCCAAATCTGAAAAGGAGTATGGTCTGCTGCTAAGGTCTCAGCCTTGTCACCTGCGAGACTAAAGCGAACTTCTGATGCTAACTTCTTCTCTTTGGTGGAGGCACCAAATGATGGTGCAACCTCAGATACTTGAACATTGAGGATTTCAAGCCGAACATTGTCTGACGATTCAGAAATCCCAGAAGCATTTAGGGGCAGCGATTCAGGTGTGGTTGGAATCAACTGCGCTGCAACTGGTATCTTTGCCTGCTCCAGCATCCAACTGACCCACGGAAGAGTAGCATTTCCCGGTATGCGAGCCTCCTCACCAGATTCATACTGGGAAACTCGTGTCTGCCATACTTGTTTTCCTAATTCATTTACCCTGGAATCGAAACGCACTGAAAAACCTGCATGTTGCTGCCACTGAGAAAGGCTTGTCCCCTCTTCTACCAGCTTTACTACCTCTACGTCCTGAATCGTTTCTACCTCCTCTACAGTAGGTGTGTACTCAGGGTCTAGGCTGATCAGTGCTCTAGCTTGTTCGATCCATTTTTCGGCTTTCTTGGACATAACTTCCATCTGGGACTGTTTATTAAGTGCATCTGAAAGTGCCTTAGGCGTGTATTGCGCTAAGTCGGCAAATCGGTAAATACCAATGTTGTGCAATGCTGCTGCTGTCGGTGGACCAATGCCCTCGATCGCCTCTAAATTATCGTGCTCATCAAACTCTGAAGCAGATCCACGTTCTCCCTTCGTCATAGTCATCCTCCTCAGATTTCAGCAAGGGAATTGCATTCCCATAGATGTTCAGGGAATGGTGAAGCAGTTTACTCTTGGTCTGTTGCCAGGTTGTTTACTCAGGTTGGTAATCTCCAGACATAATAATGATCGGGATATTATCGATCTCGCTTGGAAAGGTAACTCGTTCCGCTGGATCCGCCTGTACCCAGTTCTCTCGGACATGAATCCGCAGTGCGATCGCGTCCTCCGTTTGCTCCCGCCCCGGCGCATAACCGATGTCAATCAAGCTCACATCCGGATGGTCAATAAACTGGTCTGCCAGTTGGTCTCGCGCCTGACGTGCCCTGTCCCAAAATTCAGGATTATCGGATTGCATAGGCTTGATACCCGGGTAAACAGTAACTGATTAAGGACGGACAGCGATGTTGACATTAAGTGCATCAAGAACCTGGGGCATGTCGAGCGACAGCCCACGCTCTGGAGAATTACTCCCTGCAAAGTGCAGACCGATCGCCTGCATCGTTGCTGAGTCCAACCACCAAGAGCCTGAGTCGCCTCCGGCACTCACCTCTTCATTGCCCTGCCGTTGATCAATCGTGATCACCCCACGAATGATTCTTTGCAAGCCGTCATAGGGCATTTTGGCAATTCCCTCAATCGCGGTTACCCGCCCGAAGGTAATACCCGTTTTGCGACCTGACTTGACCACCTCCATGCCCAGCTTGGCTTTACCCACGCCTTTAACGGCTCCCAAATTGAGTTGGCTATTGATCAACGAGCGGCTACCGCTTAGCGTTGCCACCGCAGCATCCAAATTAACCGACATCGCATCCCGCGTTAGCAACGCGATCGTATCCGCAGCCCTCCCTCCATCAAGCCGACCAGGTTGGAAGATGCGCTGACCAGGTCGGGCACTCCAGTTGCCAACCAGCACGTGCCAGTTACTCAGAATCATCGCTGCACCTGTAGAGCGGTCAGTCACCAAGCCCCCCAGGGTGCCATAGACGTTGCGGTGCTCGTCAGAAATGCTGATGCCCCCACTCATTGGATTAACACGGTTGGTGCGCAAACTTCCCGTCAGAGGGCTTGAGGCACTTACACCTCTCCCAGGTTGCAAGCGATAGGCTCCCTGGGGCACATCTGTGAGAAAACCACCAATCGAGGCTGGAATTGGACGAGTGATGCCAGCTTCAGTTGCCTCTTCCAGAGCCGCATCAAAGAGTTTCTGTCGGACATGAAACCGGATTGCCAACTCATCTTCAACGATTTGTCCATTCTTTTCAGGGAAGCCGAAGTCTATTACTCTTACATTGGGGTCGAAGAGGTAATGACGGCTTGCTTCCTCCAGCGCCAATCGGGCACGAGCCAGGGTCATCGGATCAACATCCATACTGTCTCCTTTCTGTCTCCTTTTCGTTATGCTGACCCAGCTCTTTAAACCAGGTCAGCATACCTGTCCGCAGTTACCTCGCTACTGGCTATGGCTGGTAAACCTGGAAGCGTATTCCGGTATCGGTCACCACAGCAGATTCTGACGGCACAAAGGGCAGGGGTGAACCCGTACCCGGGTTAGTGGGTGATTCAGGATCCAGCTTTAGAACTACTCTGACGAAGCCAGCATAGTTCAGGGCTGGTTTGCCATCACAGGTGAAGATCTGAGCACAGATATTGGTTTCAAAACAGCCTGTAGGTCCGGCTACAAATTCGGCGACATCAATCGTAACGGAGAAGGGGCCGATGTTGGGTGCGATTAAAAAGCCAGAATTGAGCACGCCATAGGCAGGCTGAGATGCCCAGGTATCGAGATCTCCTGTTGAATATCGAAGTTTATAAGGGAGGTGGAAAGAGGCGATTTCTGGACCAGCGACAAGCACTGTTACGATAAAAAACGTCTCACCCACTGTAATGACCTGGTTTGCATTCAGCGCTCCAGTAGACCAGGGCGATGCACCAGTAGGAGCGAAAGGACCGATCGCAAATAGGTTCCATATCCCTACTGGCTCCGCAACCTCTGGTGCGGGTCTTTCATAAATGGCTTGTAACGTAGCCTCAACGCGTGCCTTCACATCTTCGGCTGTCACCTTAGAAGCAGATTTGACAATTAGTTCCGCCATTGTTCATTCTCCTTAATTTTCTTTTGAGTGGAATAGATTAGACATTCGCTTGATCAACACATTGTCCTATCGGAAAAATCAATTGGAGCATTGTGATGAAGCAGTGTCTTGGGCTCGATGGGTCATGGGATTGTTGAGCGGCATGGAAGGTTTGCCAGAAGGTTTGATTGGAAGATCTTTCCTTCTTCCTCTCTATCCGTGTCGCTTTGACTGTCTGTATCATGGCAGAGTCACTTGAGGCTGAAAATGGCCCTGAGGGGATACTCTTTTAGAGAGGAAAAATTTGATGATACAACTCTACGGCTAGCGCTTTTTATGAGTATGGTGTCGCGATCGCGCTACCTGCTGTATTGAAGAATGGGGCAAGGGGTGAATCAGTACAACGTTGCTTGGTCGTGCGTAGAGCCAAGTGATCGTGATGGTTCTCTGCTCTGTAAAGATATTGAATGAAGGGTTGAGAAATAATACTAATAAAAGTAAATTGATCGTGTTCACTTGTTTCTTTAAGGAATCAGTTCAGGGGGAATTAGAAAGCTACTGAGTCGGCATCTTCTAATTCAGCTTATCCACGATTCTTAAAGAATCCTTATATCATTCACTAAGGTGTTCAGAATGTCATTGTCTCGATGTGTTTCTACCTTTATAAAATGTACAAATCATCTGGAAGAGACACCTCAGGTTTCTCCGGAAGAAACTCAATTGTTTACCACCTTGCTCTTAAGTGCAGTGGCTCTCCCGGCTTTGCGCTGATAAGACAACCTTATATCAAACTATCACTGGGTTTCAGCCGTCGATCGGGCGGCATTTTGTAGCCTTTCATACGATTTCAACCACAGATCCGGAAGAGCCAGTGCAGTTGAAGATTTGTTGAACGGAATTTTGATCCTCACTGCGCAAAAAGAGTTGATTTATGCCAACGATTCTGCTCGTCAAACCCTATCTATGATTCGTTTCAACGGATCGACAGTGGAGGCTATACCAAAAGAAATTTTGCATATCTGTCAGGCACTCATTCAAAGTCGGCGGTTGTTCCCAAATCAATATTGGTCGATTCGCTCTGAAGTTTTGCTTGATCCTTTGATTGCCTTAGATGTACAGGCGCGGTGGCTCAATGTGGTATCAGAGAATGAATCTTTCTTGCTTTTATCGATTAAAGATTTGCACCAATTAGCTCAAAAAATGGTGATAGAGGAAGCCCAAAAATATGGTCTAACTCTGCGTGAAAAGGAGATTTGGTTGCTCCATCGGGCAAACAAAACCTACAAACAAATTGCCATCCAGTTGGGTATTACTACCAACACTGTGAAAAAACATTTGGCTAGCATTCGGGTTAAGCAAAGAGTGCTGACAGAGCCTTGCTAACGTTCAGCGCCCTCAATATCGTCTCGAAAACGCCGATCGCTTGTGCTAAATGTTACAAGCTTTGATGTCTCACCACTAAGCGATAGGGGTACCTATGGTGGGTACCCCTATCACTTAATTAATTGGACTAATTGAACGCCCTCACGAGCAACTGCCCACGTGGTCTTTCTTGAATTCGTTCCCTATGCGAAGACGTGGGGCAAAGCCTTGTTAAGTGCTTCGCTGGAAGATTCTGCTTGCTTAACTCCCGCAAATCTCTATTGAGCCAGGAATTTGATTTGAGTAAGTCACGCTAGAAGGGCTAGAAGCTGATTCTAGTAACGGAGAGGGGGAGATTCGAACTCCCGTTGAGTTACCCCAAACCTGATTTCGAGTCAGTTTCATTGGTTTCAGAGTGCCTTTCTATAGAGGTTTTCAATCCGTCACCGTAAAAAATCCCCCAAACTTCCCCCATAAAAGGCGTTTCATAAAGTAGATTTGCTACCTTGAGCTTAGTTGAAAGGCTGTGCCGAGCTAAAACTTACAGTTCTCAGAGAGGTTATGACCGTTGTCGAGAAGCTGAAAAGCTGATGTGAGCGCACCTAGGAGAGCGATGGGCTTTCGATCTTGGTGTGCCTGCATAAAGGACAGAGAAGGGCTCTTCGCTCTACGAGCATCAATCTTGATAAAGCTCGTAGAGCGATCGCACTTCTGCCTTAAAGCGTTGGCGCACTTCGGGTGGTGAGACAAGGACACAACTTTTGCCGTGGGGCAACAGCTCACGAAAAAACCAAAAGGTATTGGTGATACGTCGTACAACACGGCGAGTTTGAGGAGAGTCTTCTAGCCATGTAACTATCTGGTCTTCGGGGCGTGGTCGGTAGGCAAAGGCTAGCCCGTCAAAGAGATGCATTTCGACTTCAAGCTTATCGAGACCATCACGCCACTGGCGACGAGTGGTACTAATCGCAGCATCAGGAATGCGATCGAGTCGCAAAGTCCAGTTATGTTGCAGCGCTGGAAGATCGCGATTACCATCCGTTTCATCGCACCAACATTCCAGGTATTGTCTTTTCTCGCGAAAGGTGGTGCAGGCAAACCGAATGGTAAAGGTTAAAAGGCGGTCTGCTGCATCCTGATAGGTGAGCTGAAACGGCATCTGACGATGAATGTATTGCTCAATCTCCACACGCCAAGGAGCCATCGGTGTCTCCAAAAATCGCTCATTTTCATGGCGTAACGGCATCGGGAACTCACTACGTTCTGAGAGTAACTTCGCAATGATCCGGGCTTCATCCATTTGTCCCGTATCCGTTAGGGATCGAATCGCTTGCTGAAGGGCACGGATGCGTGTGTCTGTCCAATCGTTATTCCGCCCAAGCAGTAACTCCCGACGCGCGATCGCTTCCACGACCCGGACGAGCTTGACCCCGACATCCTCAAACTGCGCGAACTTCATGCCGAGATGGATCGCGCCGTCCTCGTTGCCTACGGTTGGACAGATAGCTCCACCACCTGCGAATTCCTCCTCGACTACAAAGATGAAGACCCCGAAGGCACCAGCAAACGCAAAAAGCCCTGGCGCTATCGTTGGGCTGAAGCCGTGCATGATGAAGTCCTCGCCCGCCTGCTGAAACTTAACCAGGAACGGGCAGAGGCAGAAGCAATGGGAGGCAAGCCCAAACGGAGGAAGGAACCAGCAAACGCGCCAACGGCAGACAATCAATCAGGCAATCAACCAACCGGCACTCACCCTCCTGCCAAACAACGCGACCTCATCCCACCTGACAAAGAGCAACTTAATCTCTGGCATACAATAGACCCAGACCTGGATTAGGAAACTTAGCCATGACCCAGATTTTAGAAGCTACCTACACCAACGGCAAACTTGTTTTGAGTGAAGCGCTCAACGCTGACCTGGAAGGGAAGACGCTGAGAGTCATGATCCTGGATTCAGAGACAGAAACCGAACCCGCGATCGATCGCGCCGCCAAAATAAACCGCTTTTTAGAGCACGCCAGCAACCATTCTTTTAATCTGCCTCCCGATTATCAGTTCGATCGCGAGGAGATCTATGACCGCTAAAGCCTTCCTTGATACAAACCTTTGGATTTATGCCTATGCTAAAAACCCAGTTGAAAAGCATCAAACAGTCGAACGTTTAATCAATCAGTCGTCGCATCACATTCACATCAGCGCTCAGGTCTTAGGCGAAATATTCAACGTTTTAACTAAAAAGAAATTAACCTCTCAAGCTGACGCTGCCAGCATTGTCTCAGAGATCATCAATGACTTTACAGTGCTTGAAATCAATGCCTTAAGTGTGACTCAAGCGATGGCAATCAATCAGCGCTATGGCTACACCTACTGGGACAGCCTGATTCTGGCAGCCGCACTATTAAATGACGGCGCGATCGTCTATTCCCAAGATATGCAGCACAACCAATTAATTGACAGTCAACTCCGCCGACTTAACCCATTTCTCTGACGACAAGCCCTCAACCCAGAGCCAGCCTCATGACCACCACGACTCAAAAGCTCAGCTTCGAGGCATACCTCGCCTACAGCGATGGCACCGACACCCGCTATGAACTCGTCGATGGAGAACTCGTCCCTATGAGCTTAGGCACTGGGAAGCATGGCAACATCATTCGGTTCCTGGTGCGTCAGTTTGAAGATGAGATTGCTCAATTGGGGCAAGCCTGGGTTGCCTTACCGTCCCTGGTGGGTGTTCGTTCTCCACGCGGTAGACGCTGGGATACCTCCCGCATCCCCGATGTAACAGTTCTACTTTTAGCACAGTGGGAGGCAATGGAAAACCGGGAAGCCGTGATTGACTTCAACGAACCACCACCGCTCCTGGTCGTCGAAGTCGTCAGTCCTTCCACCAAAACCGACGACTACCGCTCCAAGCGTTCTGAATATGGTGTGCTAGAGATCCCCGAATATTGGATTGTAGATGCGATCGCCGAGAAAATTAGCCTCTGCATCCTCGATCACGAGTTCTATGATGTCACCGAATTTCAGGGTGAGGACGTGATTCAGTCTCCTACGTTTCCAGACTTGACCCTAACTGCCGCTCAAGTTCTCGCAGCCAAACTGTAACCGAGAGCCATCCATGACCTACACCCCCACCCAAACCTTCACCTTTGACGCATTCATTGCCCAGTACGGCGATGACTTTCGCTATGAACTCGCCGACGGAGAACTGATTGACAGGTCACTAACCGGACCGCATGAAGCGGTAGGCGGCAAACTTGCAACCAAAATTGGCATCGCCATCACTCAAGCACAACACGCCTGGTTTATACCCCGTACTTGCTTAATTCGCCCCTTCTCTGACACCGCCACGGCTCGCCGTCCTGACATCGTTGTTTTAGACGAAACCGTGCTTTCGAGCGAACCCCGTTGGGAACAAGAACCCATCATCACGCTGGGGCGATCAATCAAACTGGTCGTGGAAGTCGTCAGCACCAACTGGGAAACCGACTATGCCCGCAAAGTGGAAGAATATGACCTGCTTGGCATTCCCGAATATTGGATCGCAGACTACCGCGGGTTGGGTGGTATCGCCTTCATCGGGAAACCCAAGCAACCCACCTTCACCGTTTGCCAATTGGAGGGTGAGGAGTATACCCAGCAGCAATATCGCCTGGGACAAGTCATTACCTCTCCCCTGTTCCCTGCCCTCCAACTTCGGTTAGACGATGTTCTGCCTCGTTAGTCCCTTTGATTCACCAGTCCCGTTGATTCACCAAGGTTGCCTTTCGTGCCCTAACTTACTGCCGCTGAAGTTCGCTCCACCCTCGTTGATGCCCTCCAGCTTGACCTGGTAGGACCAAATATTGTGACTATACCCATAGTTTTGCCACCACTGGAACCATAGTTTTGCCGTTGACAATCCTGTAATAGCGATTCCTTGGTTACCCGAGCAGCTATGGATTTCAGCCTTTGGAAGCATAGTTTTGCCGAGTGGCGAAATTGGAACCATACCCTTGCCGTAAGACACCGTTTATTGTATCAAGCAGCTGAAAAGCTCTGGTAGCAGACTGTTGAGTCTATGAGTATAGAACCTTTCCAATCCCACTAATCGCGTCCGACAAAACTGAAGCTGCCTCTTTTATCTCCTCTTCAGTAGTAAATTTGCCAATTCCAATTCGGATTGCCCCCTCGATGATCCTTGGCGGTAAGTTGAGGGATTGAAGCACATGGGACGGTGCTTCTACACCTGATGAACACGCTGAGCCAGTAGAGATAGCTAACTGTGACCGAACCCTGGCAATCACAGCACTGTTTGGAATACCAGGAATCGAGAGGTGGAAATTTCCCGCAAGACGAGAACTGCTATCTCCGTTAACCACAAGCCCAGGTAGCTTCTTAAGCAGCAAAGTTTGTAACAAATCTCGTTTAGAAGCGATCGATCGCTCATCCTCTTCCATCTCTAGTGATCGTAACCGACAAGCCTCTCCTAGCCCTACGATGCCTGGAACATTGAGGGTACCCGATCGCATTCCTTTCTGATGCCCACCTCCAAAAAGCAAGGGTTCGAGGTGATAGCCCCTACGAACGACTAAGGCTCCAACACCTTTGGGTCCATAGAGCTTATGGGCGGAAAGAGCTAGATAAGTGATGCCCCACTCAAACTGGATTGGAATCTTGCCCACTGCCTGAGAGGCATCGCAGAGGAAAGGAATACCGTAGTGCTGGGCAATTCGGGCGATCTTTTGGATGGGGTAGATATTGCCAATCTCATTGTTGGCAGCCATGACGCAGAGAAGGGACAACCCCTCCATACAGACTTGCTTTAAATGATCAAGGTCGAGTCTGCCTTTGGAATCGACTTGGAGGTAAATCAGTTCTGCCCACCCTCTCCTTTCAAGCGCTTGGCTGGTGTCAAGAACGGCTTTGTGTTCCAGCGGTAACAGTGCGATTCGGTGAGGCTTTTTAGGGTTGGAGGGAAGGCTACCTTGAATTGCCAGGTTGATGCTTTCAGTAGCACCAGAAGTCCAAATAATTTCTCTCGGCGATGCTCCAACCAAAGCAGCAAGGTGTTTAGCAGCTTGTTTGATAGCATATTCAGCGCGATCGCCCCATTCATGGTCAGTGCTGCTGGCATTCCCAAATTCGTTGGTCATATAGTGCAGTATCAAGTTTGCCACTCGTGGATCTGTAGGCGTAGTCGCGTGGTAATCCAAATAGATGGGCTTTTGGATAGGGGTGTTTTCTTGCCTTCTCATGCCCGAATTATAGGTCAGCTAATCTTGGAGAAGATTCTCTACTGCTGCTTGATGATTTCTGCAACGGCAGCCATGTCTTCATCAGCAAGAAACGGCACTTGAGCGTAAATAAGATCCGATTGATTGGTTAATCGAGCTGCCAAATGTCCTTTGCCTAATAAATGTTCTGCCCCTTTTTGACCCAGTGAAATTTCTGAGGTGCCGACACTTTCTACTCTCAAGATCAGCCGATTGCCCAAATTATCCCTAAGCTGTACTGGGAGGACATTAGCATCAGGACGCTGGGCTGCAAAGATGAGATAGATGCCTGCTGCTCTTGCCTTTACACCCAAACGCTGTACGGCTGAAGAAACAGCCGCCTTGTATTCATCGATCAGCATCCATTCTGCAAATTCGTCATGCACTAGCCAGATTACTGGTAAGCGTTCGTCTTCAGAAACTTTACTGTTATAGCTTTGCAAGTTTTGCGCTTTCTGCTTAACAAACTTCCGATACCGAGTATCCATCTCTTCGACTAAGAACTCCATTACTTCAATCGCTCGATCTTGCTCAGTAATAATGCCTTCTTTAAGGTGGGGTAGGTCGCTAATGTTGGCATAATCGACACCCATTTTGGGATCAATCAGGTAAATCTGAGCGAGTTCCTGTGAGTTGGTAGCGCAAATATCAAGCAGGAGATTTTGCAGTAGAACGGACTTACCACTACCTGTCGCCCCAGCAATCAACGTGTGAGGAGCGTGTTGCTCTAGATGCTCAAAGCTACCGCCTAGATTGAGGTAAAGCAGGTCGCCATCAAGTTCCTTGACCCCAATGACAAAACTAAGGTTGATGCCAGAGGGTGACCGATTGATTTTTCGTTTTGCCCACACCTCCCTCAGAGAAATAGTTTGGCGTTGGGGACGGGCAACTGAGACAACGATTTCACCAGGCTGCCCATAAACGCTGATTACATTTAACGAATGGGTTGTTAGGAGTTGAGAGCGCTTCTTCTCAATATCGTCAAGCTTCAGATTGTCTGACCCTTTGAACCGCACGATCGCCGCGTTCGGAGTCAAGCGCTTACCTTCAATTTTGGCTTGGAGGTTATACCCCATCAGTGCCGTCCGCAATTTCCCAGCCGATTCTTCCAGCCACCTTTCGGCTGCCGCATCATCTTGACTGTTCTGCGCTTGTCCCTGCTGCCACCAGGAAACGAGTGCTGGGCTTGCCCAGTCATCAGGCTTCTCGACGGTTGAAACAGCCGGAGCCTCAACGGCTTTGGGTTCAAATGGCTGATCAAGAATAGTTAACTGAAATGGATCGTCAAGGCTCTCCGGCTGATCAAACTCAGTGGATGCTACCGGAGGAGCGGCTACTGTTCCTCCCACTGCCTCAATCCCTAGTACCCATGTGACTCTAGCCGCAGGCTCCGAGGCTTGAGTTACAGTCCAAGGCTTATCATCGCCAATTTGCTCTCGCGTTGGCAAGAGAGATTCTCCTTTTTCGTAAGCTTTGATAAGATTACGTACCGATTCTCGGTCGAAGACTTCTTGAAAGCAGCAAATGACTTTAGGAATGGGCGATCGCTCCCCCTCTACGTTGCTATCATTACTACCTGTCACAAAAACTTGAGAATAGCCTGACAGATCAATGGGGAGGTTGCCTGAGCGAATCATTTCGCGCCATTGCTCAATGTTCAGTTTGTTGTCGGAGCTAAATTCAATGCCATCAAGTAAGAGATCACTAAGGCGCGAAAGCCAAAGATCGCGATCGAGACGACCAGGAGTGATAAAGAGGGCATCAGCAATGCGACCGACGGTCTGTCTCAATTGATTCTGCGAAGTCTTGCGGGCATCGGCTAATCCGGCTACGTCAACATATTTGGCTTCCGAGACAATCACTTTGAGGATTGGCTCGCCATTAACGTATTGAGGCGAAATTGCCATAATGTCGGCAATCTGCCCCTCTTTTTGCCCTAGCCAGGAAGCGTAGTCATCCAGGAAGTACCAACCGATTGGGTTCTGCGCTCCCATTTCTGCCGTGATTAGCGCCTTACTGAGGACAACACCCATCAGTTCACTAGCGAATCTGCCACATTTGGCGGCTCGTAAGACGATGTCACCGGAAACCGCATTGGCTTCATTGATCAAGCGTTCTACGAGTTTGTTGATACGCTCGTTTTCCAGTCCCAGATTGAGGGCTTCTAATCGCTTTCTCACCAGCACCTTGAGCACATTTAACGAGGCATCGGAAGACACCAGGAAATTACGCTCATCGGTACGGTTCTGCTGGTAGCGAATTACCTTTACGCCTTGATTAACGAGTTGTCGCCGCTCCAGCAGGTCATCGTAGTTGACCACCCACTCCCCTAGTCGATGACTCTCATCAAACGTCGTTTTGGTGGTTTCATCTTGGAAGGAAATCTGACGGGCAGGTAAGAAGTGTTCGTCAGGAAGGCAATCCTCGCCTACCACAATGCTGTAAACCATGTCGAGATAGGCTTGTCCAACCGCAGGTTGCTTGGGGCAGGTAAGGTAGACCGTAGACTTGAGTTCGTCTTTGGCAGACGGGCGTTTCCGTGCCCAACGAGCAGGCGAGTGGAGCAAAATGTCGGACGTATCGCTATCAAAAGGAGAAGGTTGCCAAACGACTTTTGCTTGCCGTGAAATAGCGTCTTGCAAAAACACAATGTCGGCAAATTTGCCTTCTCTGGGATTTGTAGCAGGGACATCGTTAGACATGACTGAAATCCGTAGTCTTGCCATAAAGTCCTGAGAAACTTCGCTGGCGATGAAGGCATCTGGATCAGCGTTAGAACTTTCCAGCATTTGCTCATAGAGTTGAGCGAGTTTTTGCCCGTTTCTGTGGCGCAAAATGACCTGGCAACGCACTTCTTCGCGATCGTCTTGCAGTTCTTCGCTCAACTTGGTGACGATCGCTTGGGGAAGCTTGATTGAATCGGTTTGGTACAGTACTACGCTCAGATTGGTCTTTTCGTGTGGCAACAGTTCCACATAGCGACGAATAATTCCTAGCAGGCGGTCGGCAGCTTCGGCAGGGTTTTCGTTGGTGGTGCGATCGCTTTCGTCTCGTGTTGGACGTTCCATCAAGCTGTAGTCGTTGACGGTATCGGACACTGATAAAAGTTCAGGCTGAACCCCCTGGTAGCCGAAGCAAACTTCAGGATAGTAAGGATGGTCTAGTTCGTTGCGTAGATCGGCAAAGAATAAGCGAGAATCCCCAAAATTTACTTCTGGCGTGGAAATGATGTATCGAAGCAAACCCGCTAACTGACGGGCTTTGACTGCCAGAGACGCTAATCGCAGCGGATGCCAAGGAGCGATGATAGCAGCAGGTTTACCACGCTCAACTCGAATACATCCCAAACGCAAGATGGGCTGACAGAAGTTGATGCGATTGAGGTCACCTCTGACGTGAGTTAAAACGGTTTTGAGTAGGGTTTCGTAGGCTTCGCACTGATGCAGCAATTCTGGATTGGCAATGCCCTCCCCTTCTGCACTGGTGAAACCAGAGATCGCCGCTCTGTAGCGTTCTGTAAAAGTTTTCCAAGCAACCCCGATCGCGTCAGCCGCGTCTTTCGAGAGACGACCGTCTGTAACGGCTTGTTTGAGTTTTGTAGGAAGCGTTTTATCGAGGTCACTTTTGCGATCGTACTTACTCACTAAAGAACCCCGATCCTGACGATACGCTGCCATCAAAGTACCAACATTCGATAGGGCAATGCCTTGCAGCCGTCCTTTTTTGCTGACTAGCTCCCGCGACACCTGAGAGAGTTGGAATGGCGAGTCTTTCAGCAGTCGTTCAAAGTCGCTGCTCAACTCCATACCGATCGCATTCGGATTACAGCGCCAAACCAATTGAGTCTTGGCAATCAGAGCTTGAGCGCTATCCCGCATCTCTACATAGAATTTGATTTCCGTTGCAGTCTTAGCTGTAGAAGTGTTTTCGCGATATTTTGCTTTTTGTTTTTTCTGAGTCTCTTCCAGCAAAGTTTCGTACTTGAAAAGCCAATGCGTTTCCCACTCAATATGAGGGGCTGTCAGTTGTTCGATGCCCCGATAGCGGGTGCAAAAATATCGACCCACATCAGCATTGAGTTCCAGCCATTTACTTTTAGCGGCTTTCTTCTGTGTCTCAATTTTGAGCGACTTAACGCTATCAACATTTTCTGCTTGATCAAAAAGTCTCTCGAAGGCTTGTAGCAAGCCGATCATAAAATCTGTACATTCGATCGCTTGTCCATAGACAAACTTATCCCACTTAGCTTTGAGTTTGCGATCGCCCTCAAACTCCTGACGGTGTGCGTCGTAGAATTCTCGATCTTCGTCTAGCGCCTCACGCTTATTGCGTTTTTTTAGGGCACTGATGTACTGAGTCTCTGATTCCGTCAGAGTATCGGGGTACTCATCATTAAAAAACTCCTGAGTGAGGGAAGCAATGTCTGTTTTTTGTGCCTGTAATCCAGAAAACAGCGTGTTGATGTTCTCCGATTCCCATTCAAACTGGGCAAGTGCTTCAGCTTGGTCAGTCCAGCCTGCGGAACTGGCAATAAATAACCAACTTAAGCTTTTCTAGGCACAGTCAATCCTCGGAGCCGTTCTTTTTAACGTAGTCATCAATATCGATCGCGTTGTAAATCTCCTTGATTTCAGTAATGCTTTTCGCTGTCCCATGTGTTGGATGTCGCCATAGCTTGTATCTGCGATGCCATGTTTCAAACACTTTACCAGTTAGATCTTTAGCCTCGATCGTGCTTCTGTCATAGCCTCGCGTGTTATGAAGCGTTCTCAAAGTCAGGGTGTAGTCTATTCCTGCAAAATTTCTAATAGTGGTCACTACCCTGATCCTTTGCTCTGGCAGGAACATCGAACATGATGACAAATTCCCCATCAGGAGAAAGGCGACGAAGGGCTTTTAGGCACTCATCAGCATCATTTCGGCGGCGAAAGCGCTTTACAGTGAGATTCTGCATACTTGAAAGTTGACGAACAATTATCCAAGGGTGAAGAAGGTCTTCGTATCTCATCGAAGTTCAACCTATTTACATGACTGGAAACCAATTGGCTTCCATAGTACCATAAGTTTTGGAAACCATTTGGCTTCTATTTACTCCGTCATGCTTCTCTGACAGGATTAGGAGCATGGGAAAAGCAGGTAAAGTTTTAGGGCAAATTTTGACCAGTTACAGCATCAGCCAGGGTAAATTGGCTGAAGAGCTTGGTATCGCTCGATCTAATATTCATAGATGGGTTGGAGAAATTAGAGATCCTAACTCTGAGACTGTTCAAGGCATCATCACAGCACTTAAGGCAATCAATCCTGATGCAGCCGATGAGTTTATCAGTCTGTACGCTTCCGATCTAGCTTTAGGAGAGGATGCTGTACTTGATGTAAGTTCACAAGGAGTATGGATGAATCCTGTTAGAGGAGGCTTTGAGCGACTCCCTGAAACAGAGGGCTTAAATGTTGCTGCCTTCTCCAGACTTTTCGATAAAACAACAACTTCTTATAAATACGTTTTCTTCCTTTCCTTACTAGACATTTTAAGAAGACGAAACTTTGACTCTGAATCCTCAATCAGCTTTAGAGAGCTACTAATCGAGATCTTAGTTAATGCCTGGTATCCACACACTTACTTCAAGCTGTCATTTGGTATACAAGACAAAATCGCTACAAAACTAGATTCTCTAGCATTAGACCTTAATAAGCCAGCTTTTGATGAGTCTGAGAAAGACTTGCTTAGAGAAGAAATATCAAAACGAAATTTAGACAGTCTTTTAACTGGCAAAGATTCGTTAATGAGGTATGTACCATTTCGATTGATCACGCCTTTTCTAACGCAAGAGTTGAAAGTCTATAAGAGCCAAAACAGGGGAGCGCCCAGAAATGATCATCTTGAAAATGAAGTAATCATGCTTCTAGCTGAACAATACTTTGATACAGCTAAACCGCTCTATAAACTTGATGGGGATTCTCTAAATTCATGTAAGTCTATACAGCTACGTTCCGAATGGGTTTCATACATCAGAATTAATTACTCGATAATCCGAGGCTGGGTTGCTTGGGAATGGTTACAATATATGCAGAGTCGAAACCCTAGCACTCCAGCGATCTCAAACAAGCTCTTTCCTCAAATCAGAAGAGGTGCTTTAACCTCTCAAACAAAGTATTGGCAAGCAGTTCTAGAACACACAGATGAAATTAGCTGCATCTACTCAAATCGACCTTTGAGAGTAGATTCTAAAATTTCTATCGATCATTATCTCCCTTGGTCATTTGTAGCACATGATCAGATTTGGAATTTAGTCCCAACGTTTGGTGATATTAACTCTTCAAAGTCAAAAATTATTCCTTCATTTATCTATTTTGATTCTTTTGTTAGAGTTCATCACCTTGGCTTAAAAGTTTGGAAAGAAAAGATGAGTAAAGATAGAACTTGGAACAAATTTATTGATGCGTATATCTCTGATTTGAGACTACACACAAAGGATGATTTAACTGATTTTGAAAAACTTAGTAAAGCATACAATTCTACATTCCAGCCTTTGATGTCTCTAGCTACAAACTTAGGCTTTGAAGCTGGTTGGAACTACTCTAGAATTAAGTAGTAAAACATATTTTCTTGTTGCTCACTGAGAAGTTACGCTGGTCGTAATTTCTTGCGGTTTCACTAAATTGACAAGTTTATCACTCTTTCTGGTTATGCTCGCACCCTATTTGAGGGCGATATTTCTGCGTTTTCTCGATGGCTAGGTTTGGGACGTGTACAAACTCATAGATGGGTTACTGGTGAGTCTGCCCCAGAACTGAAAACACTTCTAAAAATCTGCTTCCGCCTTGAAGTACCATTGTTAGAAATCTTTAATCAGGCGATCGCAAACACGTGTCTAGCGAAAGAAGCCAAACAACCTCTAGAACAAACAAAAGTTGCGAGCAGTTCATCCTTAAACCTCCAATTAGAGGCGGATTCAAAGCAGATACGACAAATGAAAGCGGCTCTTACTGAAGATCCACCACCCTCTTTGGCAGAAGTTGCGGAACGGCTCGGCTACAGGCGAACCACCACACTCTATTACTACGCATCAGACCTGTGTCATGCTATCTCAGCAAAACATACTGAGTATCAGAAGGTAGTAGGGCTAAAAAACATACGATGTGCCTTAGAGGCAGTAATCGCAAATGATGTATGCCTTCCCCCATCGCTTCAAAAGGTGGCTCAATCGATCAGCACAAGTGTCCATACACTCAAAAAACATTTTCCAGAATTGTGCTGTAGTATCTCCAGTCGATACGCCAGCTATTTGAGCGAATGTCGCGGGAAGAGAATACAACTGCTGAAGGAGGAGATCAGGCAAGTAGCAGCCAAGTTAGAGGATCAGGGTATAGAACCGACTGCTAGCCGAGTTTCACGGTATTTAAAGAAACCACGATCGATTCTTCAAAAAGAGGCAAAAGCAGCCCTGAAAGAGGTTCGCTATGAACTTGGCTGGGGAAAATGAAATTCTTTTTTTAGCATATGAATATAAAAACTTATGTCCCAACTATTCTCGAATCCTGGACTCTTAATAAATCTTCTATTCCTTTACGGAGTCAATTGTACCAACTGGAACCAATTGGAATTGGAACACCTTTCACCGAAAGTCTAACTAGCTTAATTTCTCGCTTGGCGATGGCTCATTGTTTGCCCCCAGGTGTACTAATGACACGATTAATGAATCCATTAATCAATAAAGCATACGGAGGAGCAAATTTACATAACATCTACTCTTTTACAGATGCTTTGAATGGAACAGGCGAGATGGCGAAGAACTTAGTAGAAGCACTTCAGGCTCTTACTTTGCACGATAATCTGTGTTTACTGACAATGTTGCCTTGGTCAAAGCTTCTCCCTCACAGGCATCTTCTGCATAATGATCGTACTTGGTGCTCTGCTTGCTATCAAGACTGGTTCTGTAAAAGACAAACTATCTACGAACCCCTACTCTGGTCATTAGAAGTTATTCAAGTTTGTCCATTACATCGTCAGGAGTTACTCCAGCAGTGTCCTCATTGCCACAAAAAAAACTATCCCCTTGCTTGGCATTCCCGTCCTGGATTCTGCTCAAAATGCCATGAATGGCTTGGGGCTTCTCCTGAAGTTAAATCTTCTAATCAAAAGGAACGATCAAAGGAAGAATTAGCATTTGAAATTTGGGCAGCTACTACGGTTGGAGGCTTTATAGCGTCTACTTCAAATTCAGCATTTGATTTAACTAAAGACAGAATTGCTAAAGCTTTTTGTCTATATGTGAATCATTTGGCTAAAGGGAACATAGCTGAATTTGCAAGACAGTTAAAAGTCCCTAGAAATACCTTGTGGCTTTGGTGTCAAGGCAATAACCGTCCTACTTTTACTAAGCTTGTTGAAATTTGCTTCTGTCTAGGAGTTTCCTTGTCAGATTTTCTGACAGCGGATACTTCATTAAAATGCCACCAGAAAGTACAACTACTACCAACAAAACATCAACCTACTTCCAGAGCAGATGCCAAACCTCTAGATTTGCAGTCAATAGAACTTTATTTGAAGGAAATTCTTGAGAGTGACAAGCAGCCATATCCTTCCTTAGAGCAAGTTGCTAGAACTTTGGGGCGAGACAGAAGGACGATAGCCAAGCACCTACCTGAGCTATGCCGCGCTATTGCTACTAGATACCTAGATCAAAAGCAAGCAATCAAGCTTGAAGCGATCGCTCAGTGCTGCCAAGAAGTACGTCAAGCCATTTTGGAACTACATGAGAAAGGTGTTTACCCTTCAGAAGGGCGAATTGCGGAATTATTGACTAGACCAGGTTTCTTACGCTACAAAGAGGCTCGAAAAGCACTGTATGCAGCAAAGCAAGAACTTGGGTTAGAACCAGAATAAATTATTTCGGGATAAAATTGATCGGTAGCTAAAGCCTGTCGCTCCATTCGTGCTTGCAAAGAATTAAGATCATCAAAGAACCCCTTCTACCATCACTAAAGTAGTAGAAGGGGTTTGGGTCTAACAACTTCACTTTCTGCAAAAGCTATAGAAGCCAGTGAGGAACCGTCTAAGCAAAAATTGGAAGCATAGTTTTGCCAAAGTGAATTGGAAGCATAGTCTTACCGTTTCGGCAAACCTATGCGTTCAATCACATATTTCTTCGTTCTACAGTCGTTTCTACAAATGGAGCTAAGCGGATTCGAACCGCTGACCCTCTCAATGCCATTGAGATGCGCTACCAACTGCGCTATAGCCCCTTGTGAGCTTTCATAATGCCTTGGTAATGGCAATCCGTCAAGCACCTATTTAACTTGGGCAGGACGATCGCACCAAAAAGTAGCGTAGGCTAGGGGCGGTATAGTGCGCTTAGAGAAGTGCCTATTGCGCGATTATATTGTTGGGGACGATGAGCCTGAAACGGTGCGGACGAGATAAAGATGCAGGATGAGACCAAGATTCAAGTTCTAGAATCAAGGAGTATTTTTCTGTCCGATGCACTGGCGACACGATCGCTCGGTATCACCCTCGGACAACGGCTGCCGATCGGAAGTACGCTCTTACTGGAAGGTGATTTAGGCAGTGGCAAGACAACGCTAGTGCAGGGCATTGGCGAGGGGTTGGGCATTCGAGGGGCGATCGACAGTCCCACCTTCACATTGGTCAACGAATATTTGGACGGACGGCTGTCACTTTACCATTTCGATTTGTATCGCTTAGACACTCAAGCAGCGGCAGCGCTCTACCCGGAAACCTACTGGGATGGAACAGAAGTTGCCTTGGGCATCGTCGCGATCGAATGGTCAGAGCGCCTCCCCTACAGACCGTCCAGCTATTTAGAAATTCGGCTAACTTACGATGCTGATGCGGGTCGTCAGGCAACGCTAAGCGCGATTGGGCAAGCCAGCACCGTTTTAGACGCTCTAAGTGGCAGTTAACTGACCGGGTGCGCGGAGCGTGTTGTGAGACGTAACGGCTAAATGTTGTAAGTGATACATTTTTGGAGTGAATGATCGCCTTAATTAGAAAGCGAAGCTGCGATCGCTCACTTCTTGATGCCATTCGTCCCAACGAATTGTGTCCACAACGCTCACAGTAATGACACGTTCGGTCTTGGTCGTGAGGCTCGATCGAAGTCAGACGATAGCACTGACTAGATGCTGGCTCCTGATGCCTGACTGCTGAATACTTGTTTCCATGCAGAGTCATGTATGCGTTGGAAAATCGTGCGATAAAGAGCAATAGCCAATGACCCCTGATCAGTTAAAGTCCATGAAGTCTATGAATCAACCTGTTGAACGCAACGTTATGCTACTTGTCGATCGAACTTTTGCTGTCGTACACCGCTTCTGGTATATTGCCGCACTCAGCGCGTGCGTAGGTGCGTGTAGCAGCCCAACCCCAACAGCCTCACCTTCAGCATCCGGGTCGCCGACTGCCGCTGGTGGCAAAGAACTCACGGTCGGTATGGTCATCGTCGGACCCAAAGATGACGGCGGTTGGAATCAGGCGCAGTATGAAGGGATGCAAGCGGTCGTCAAAAATGTGCCCGGCGTTAAGTTTGACTACGTGGATAAGGTCAACCCCGCCGATCGACCCAACGTTAAAGGCACTCAGGTTGCAGATGAACTCATTGGCAAAGGTGCTAAATTCATCATCTTTAACTCTGACGACTTTAAAGACGATGCGCTGGAAACTGCCAAAAAGCATCCCGATATCACGGTGGTGCATGCGTCTGGCGACTATGCCTGGAAAGACGGCAAAAACTTCAAAAACCAGCCGAACCTGAGTAACATCATGGGACGCATGGAATACGGCAAAATGATGGCTGGCTGCGCCGCTGCTTTAGGGACGCAAACGGGCAAAATCGGCTACCTTGGACCCTTGATTAACGACGAAACCCGTCGCTACGTTTCGGCTGCCTACCTGGGTGCCAAATACTGTTGGGAAAACTACCTCAAAAAGAAGCCAGCCGATCTGAAGTTTAAAGTAATCTGGATCGGCTTCTGGTTTAACATTCCTGGCGTGACGCTTGACCCTACCAAAGTGGTGAATGACTACTTTAACGGCGGTTACGATGTCGTAATGTCTGGCATTGACACCCCCGAAGCGGCAACTGAAACGAAGAAAGCTGCTGCTGCTGGTAAAAAAGTCAAATTCGTTCACTACGACTTGAAAACAGGCTGCGATCTCGCTCCAGATGTGTGTTTGGGCGCACCGTATTACAACTGGAGCCTTCCCTACACCGATGCCGTCAAAAAAGCAGTCGATGGCAAGCTGACCAGCGAGTTTGTCTGGTTAGGTCCGGACTGGAAGGACATTAACGATCCGGCAACGTCGATGATCGGCTTTTTACCAGGTAAAGCGCTAGGCGAAAATAAAACGTATATCGACACCTTCATTAAAGGATTGGGTGATCAAAGTATCAATCCTTATAAAGGTTCAATCAAGTTTCAAGACGGCAAAACGGAGTTTCTGAAAGCAGGCGAGACGGCAACCGATCAGCAAATTTGGTACATGCCGCAACTGCTGGCAGGGATGGAGGGGGCGAGTAAATAGAAAGGCTAAAGTATGAAGGCTAAAGGCTAAATGTTCTTTTAGCCTTTAGCTTTGAGCCTAGTTTTAGTTCTCATCACCCTTGCTTGCCATGAAAGTTGAGCTTCAAAATATCTCTAAGCGGTTTGGTGCAGTCAGAGCAAACGATGATGTTTCGCTGACCGTCGAAGCAGGCAGCATTCATGGGTTGCTGGGCGAGAATGGAGCAGGCAAAAGCACGCTGGTGAAGGTTTTGAGCGGTTTTATCAGTCGCGATCGCGGCACCCTACTTCTGGATGGCAACGCTGTAGAGGTAAAAACGCCTGCCGACGCGATCGCTGCTGGCATTGGCATGTTGCATCAAGACCCACTCGATTTTCCGCCGCTGTCGGTGCTGGATAACTTTTTGGTGGGTAAAGCGGGCAGTCTCTTTACCAAGCGGCGACAGGCATTGCGGGAGTTTCGGCAACTGGCAGCGCAGTTTAACTTTGCCCTCAACGCTAATGAGAAGGTCAGTAGCCTGACCGTTGGCGAACGCCAGCAGCTTGAGATTCTACGGCTGTTGTCGTTAGGCGTAAAGACACTGATCTTAGATGAGCCAACGACAGGCATTTCAGCGTCTCAGAAAGATGAGTTATTCGCTGCGGCAAAGCAACTGGCGGCACAAGGAAAGTCGGTTATTTTTGTGTCGCACAAGTTGGAAGATGTGAATGAACTGTGCGATCGTGTCACGGTGATGCGCCAGGGGCAGGTGCTTGGCAATCTAGAGATTCCTTGTCCTGACGAAACCCTCGTAGAGTTGATGTTTGGGCGTGAACTCGCACCGCCAGCCAAGCCAAACACACGCCAAGCCGCGATCGCAGTGGCATTGAAGGATGTGCGCTTAACGACCGATCGCCTCAGCGTGACGATGCCTGATTTCACCATTCAGCGAGGCGAAGTGATTGGTCTGGCAGGGCTAGAAGGTGGCGGTCAACAACTCTTGCTGCTGCTGTGTGCGGGCTTACTCAAAGCAGCAAACGGCACGCTTCGAGTTAATGATGTTGACATGACCGCAAAGCCCTATGGTGATTACTTGACGGCTGGCATTGGTTATTCACCCGCCGATCGTCTGCGTGATGGACTGATCCGTGGATTGTCGATTCATGAACACGTTGCCCTTCGCACGCCACCAAACGGTTGGTTTGTCGATTGGAAAGGCACCTTGCAGAAAACGCTGCACGCGATCGCTCTGTTCAACATTCGCGGCAAACCTCAAACCCATGTGGAGCGGCTCTCCGGTGGCAATCAACAGCGTACCCAGCTTGCCCTCTTGCCCGTGCCGCTGAACTTGCTACTAATGGAGCACCCCACTCGCGGGTTAGACATTGAATCGGTGCTGTGGGTTTGGCAGCAGCTCATCGCCCGTTGTGAAGGCGGTACTGCGATCATCTTTACCTCTTCGGATCTAGACGAAATTATGCAGTACAGCGATCGCGTGATCGTCTTCAGCGGCGATCAGGTTTCAGAACCGATTGACGCAGCGGCATTAACGGTCGATCGACTGGGGCAAATGATTGGCGGGAAAATTGGCGATCGGCATCAAGCACTATCCGTCAGTACCTGATAGGTGTAGCGTTTCCTGACGGATGCGCGTTTCTCTTTGCCCATAAGGTGAGAAAGCCTACAGGTATCTGTCTGCGTCACGATCGCGGTCATGGCGATCGCACCATCGAACTTTACCGTTGCTTTAACGTTACTAACTACATATGAAGCGTAAGTAACCACAGCTTCATCATTTCTTACTTCCGCTTGAGTGGAGGTAACCACAGCTTGTATGGAAGTAACCAACGTTTGAGCATAAGTAACCACCGCTTGTTCGGAAGTAAGGACAGCTTGAGCGTCAGTAACCACAGCTTAAGTGGGAGTTGGTACAGCGTTGGCAGAAACAAGAACTGCTTGTTCTCTCGACGGGTCAATTCGTCTGCCTGAGAGGAGCGATCGACCTTTTAACCGATGGAGGAAGACTATAATCGATTCAGCCCTACTCAAGTCTTGCCGGAGAAGCAGGTGTCTGAAGACCCGATCAAGATCTTTTACTCGTACTCGCGCAAAGACCTGGACATGCGGAATGCGCTGGAAGATCACCTCTCTACTTTGAGGGAAGCAGGCAAAATTAGCACCTGGCACGACCTGCAACTGGAAGCAGGAACAGAATGGGAACCTGCTATCCTCCACAAGCTCGATACAGCAGACATTATTCTGCTACTGATTAGCAGCGGCTTTATTGCCTCCAAGTACTGCTATGGCACCGAACTGAAGCGGGCGATCGCACGACATGATACTGGAACAGCGCGGGTGATTCCCATCATTCTGCGCGACTGCGATTGGAACCATCCCTATGTGCCTTTCAGCAAATTGAATGTTTTACCAACCCACGCTAACCCAATTGCAAGTTGGGCGAACCAGGATGAGGCGTTTGCGATCGTGGCTAAACGCATTCGGGAAACAGTCGATCAGCTAAGAGTAAAAAAGCAGTCTGGGCAACAGGCAGCAGAGCAAGAAAGTCTTCGTCAAGAGCAACTGAGACAACAACATGCAGCAGAAAGTTTAAGGCAGCAAGAACTTGAGCGACAGCGACAAGCGCAACCGATCGACACTGATGATCTGAGTTCAGAGCGCAACATCGACTACAGCCAATTGCGAGATCTGCTGCAGGCAGGGAAATGGCAAGAGGCAGACCAGGAAACTGCTCAGCGAATGTGTGAAGCTATGGGTCGGCAGAAAGAAGGCTGGCTTCGAGTCGAAGATATTGAGCAATTTCCTTGTGCAGATCTGTGCACAATTGATCAGCTCTGGGTGAAATACAGTCACGGTAAGTTTGGCTTCAGCATCCAGAAGAAGATTTGGCAGAAGCACGGAAGCTCTAACAAGTACGATCAAAATCAGGAGAATTTTGGAGATGAGGTGGGGTGGAGATCGAAGGGTTTGAGACCGCTGCTGTGGAAATGGAAAAGCTACTCAAATCTTATTTTTGATACCTCAGCCCCATTAGGGCATCTTCCCATTAGTGTGCATCGCGGGATGATAGATTGGCTCTTGTTAGGGAAATTGTTTCTTCTCGCGCGCGGAGACTTTTAGACTGTCGTGCGATCGCCCCTCTCGCTATAGCTTGGGTTGAGCACCGTCAAACTCTCGCCTGTCAACCATTGGTCGCAGCGAAACCCAACAGCACTTGTGCGATACCTTCGCTTTTCCAATTCCTCTCGTAAGCTCTCCTCTGCCTATAGCAATGGATGACATCAAAAGGCTTGCTACAGTAAGACTAATCCTTGAGGGATGATGCTATGAAGACGATCGAAACCATTGCTACAATCACATCTACGAAAGAACTCAAAATTCAGTTGCCCAGCGACTCACCCACTGGAACCTTCAAGGTGGTGTTGGTGATTGATGAAACCGCAGTCCTCTCCTCAGAGCAGCCTGCCCTTGCAGAGGAACCCATGTCTTTCCTCGGCGTTGCTGGAGACTTAATTGGTTGTTTAGAAGGATTACCACCTGATCTATCCACCAATAAGAGCTACATGGAAAACTTTGGCAAGTCATGAAGCCACAGATCTTATTGGATACGGGTGTACTGGTTGTATTACTGAGTAAAGCCGATCGATACCATCAATGGGCAACAGCAACCGTTACTACGGCTAACCCACCCCTTCTGACCTGCGAAGCAGTCATCACAGAAGCGTGTTTTCTGTTGCAACGTGATTCCCGTAGCCAGCAGACTGTTCTTTCTCTGGTTAGCAGAGGGGCTATACAGATTGACTTTTGCCTCTCAGAGGAAGTGAATGCAATTGAAGCCTTGATTGACCGCTATAAAAACGTACCGATGTCAATAGCGGATGGCTGTTTGGTGAGAATGGCAGAGTTGTATCCTGAAAGTACCGTTTTGACACTTGACAGTGACTTCAGAGTATACCGGAAGCACCGAAACCAGGAAATTCTCGTTATGATGCCATCTAATTAGAACGGACAGCGCGATCGCCCCTCTCATCGTAAGTTAGTTAAGCACCGTCAAGCACTTGACTACAGATCATTGGGTGACGCGAAAACCAGCAATAGCAACGCGATCGCACTTACCGAATCACTTGAATGGTTACATCTATACTGACCATTGCCCAGGCGCGATCGGTCGTTAACACAGGCAGCGCGATCGCCTCTTGTGGGATAACCTCTTCAACTAGCCTACATTTCCGTAAACTGAGAATAGCGTTGAAGCATGGGGCAGGACACTTAACGATGTTGAAACCAAGTTCTCAAAATCATTTCATCGATCGCTTGGGTGCAACGCCCGAACAAATCGCGGCGCTCTGTCAACGCTGGAAAATTACTGAACTTGCCCTCTTCGGCTCCATTTTGCGAGAAGACTTTCGCCCAGATAGCGATGTGGATGTGCTAGTCACCTTTGCACCCAATGACGGGTGGTCACTGTTCGATTTAATGAATCTACAACGGGAACTGGAGGCGATTGTAGGCAGACCCGTTGATTTATTAGAAAAACGAGACCTCAAAAATCCCTTCCGTCGATCGGAAATTCTCCGAACGCATCAGGTGATTTATGCCAGCTAGCGATCGTGACTATGCCTCTCTATGGGATATGGTACAGTCCATCAAACTGATTCAAGCCTTTGTTGCGCCGCTGAGCTATAAGGAGTATCTCCAAAGTCGGCGAGATCAAATGGCGGTTGAACGTGGGCTAGAAATACTGGGTGAAGCTGCCCGTAGAGTCTCCGAACCCTTTCAACAAGCACATCCAGAAATCGACTGGCGCAATACCATTGGGTTGCGAAATATCATTGCCCATCGCTACGAACAGGTACAGCAAGATCGCCTTTGGGCGATCGTGACGGTGGATCTGAACCGTCTGCTAGCCCAGCTAGAACCGTTGTTGCCAGAAGAGCTTTGAGTGTCGCTTGGGTTAAGCACCATCAAGCGCTTGCCTGTCAAGTATTGGTTAACGCAAAACCCAACAATATCAGTACGAACACACTCACCGAATCATTTGAATCTTTACATCTTGACTGGCTATTGACTAGGCGCGATCGGTTTTTAACACAGGTAGTGCGATCGCTCCTGAACACCACACCACTGAACGTCCAGTTTGTTACCTGAGACTGGGTGTTACAGTGAATTTACCCTTGCTCATCGCTTAACTCATGCCTAAACGACTGACGATCGCCCAGGCTCAACAACAACTCCCCAACCTTTCCAGCGAGCTGACTGACGAGCCGATCATCATCACTCAAGATGGTGTGCCTGTCATTGCTGCTCTCAGCTACACCCACCTTACTGAACTGCTCGAAACCCTCGACATTCTTTCCGACACCGAATTTGTTGCCAAGTTGCGCCAGAGTATTATTCAATCTGAGCAAGGCAACACCATTTCTTGGGAGAGCGCCAAAGCACAGTTAGGACTATGAGCAATTCGATTGAATACAAGATTTAGCTCACAACCCTTGCCCTAGAGATGCTGACTGCGGTTAAAGATCGACGAGAACAGGAGAAACTGCGCGATCGCATTGATCAGCTCAAAGTTGAACCTGAAAAACAAGGGAAAGCACTGGTTGATAATCTTTCAGGCTTTCGCAGTATTCGGGCAGTTGGGCAACGCTATCGCATCGTCTATAAGATTGAACAAGCGCGAGTTCTCGTTGTAGTGGTCGGCATTGGCAGGCGTAAAGATGGCGATAAAAAAGATATCTACACAATACTCGACAAGCTTCTTGGATAGAGTCCCTCACCGTAGCCTGGAAGTAAGCACTGTCAGACACTTGCCTGTAAAGCATTGGGTAAAGTGAAACCTAACCGAACCTGTGCGATCGCCCGTTTTCATACCATCGCCATTCTTTCCATCGCTTGGGTTAAGCGCGGTCAAACGCTCACGAAGCCAGAATTGAATCATGTAACATTGCCAAGACGGTAGAATCTTACACAGCGAAAGCCGAGCAGAACGACTAAATTAAGTCGGTTATGCCTACTTCTACAGCTATTGCGTTACGCCCACGAATCACTAATGTCTAAAACGCTTTACTATCAGCTTGGTTCGATCGTTCTTTCACTCATCCTGATTGCCATCATCATTGTTCTGGTCGGTGCGTCTCCAGTACAGGTGATCAGCAGTATGTGGAAGGGAGCGTTTGGCACACCCGATCAGGTTGCGCGGGTGATTGCGACGTTGGCTCCGCTGCTGTTATGTACTAGTGGGTTGCTATTTACGTTCACGGCTGGGCTGTACAACCTGGGCATTGAAGGACAGATCGTCGCAGGGGCGATCGCCGCCACCTTTGCCATTCGCTTGCTTCAAGATGTGCTTCCGGCTCCGTTGGTGATGCTGCTGGCGATCGTCATTGGCGCGTTTGGTGGCGTGCTTTGGGGTCTACTGGCAGGCATATTAAACGTCTACGGTCGCATCAATGAAATTTTTGCGGGCTTGGGACTCAACTTTGCGGCTCAAGGGCTGGCGCTGTATCTCATTTTTGGTCCCTGGAAACGTGAAGGGGTTGCGTCTATGAGCGGCACAGAGCAGTTTAGTGAATCGCTTTGGCTACCCACGATCGGCAACACTGAAGCCAGTCCGGTTTCACTGCTGCTTGCGATCGCCGTGCTTGCCATCACCATGATCGTCATGCGCGGCACCTACTTCGGCTTACAGCTTCGAGCAGTGGGGCAAAACCTGAGAGCATCGTATGTTTTGGGCATTCCATCTGTGCGCCAGCTTTTGAGTGCCTTTGCCATTTGCGGTGGGTTTGCGGGTCTTGCAGGTGCGCTGCAAGTGCTTGCGGTTTTCCATCGACTCATTCCCAGCATTTCTAGCAATCTCGGCTTTCTGGCACTGCTCATTGCGATGCTGGTTGGCTTCAACGCCTGGTTAATTCTGCCCGTTTCCTTCTTCTTTAGCGCCCTCAATATCGGTAGCCTCCAACTGCCGTTATCGCTCAACCTGGAATCGTCACTAGCAGGCGTGATTCAGGGAATGCTGGTGCTGTTTGTGTTGCTCGGTCGTGGCTTGAGCGATCGCAAACCCGCCGATGTCAGTTCTGGTACTCCTCAACCACGCATGGAGACACCCACAGAGCAATTGGGAGTGAAGGGGTAGATAGTTGTTGGTTGTTAGTTGTTGGTTGTTAGACGTTAGCGGTCAGTTAATCAAGGGAACGAAGGAAGCCAAGCAGACAGAAGAAACTCAAAACTCTTTTCATCCTTCATCACTCCTCACTCCTCACCCCTCACCCCTCACCCCTCACCCCTCACCCCTCACCCCTCACCCCTCACCCCTCACTCCTTTATGGATATTGATCAAATCATTGCCATTCTCGCGACCGCGATCGCGACTGCTACGCCGCTTGTCTTTGCCTGTATTGGTGAAACGATCACCGAACGGGCAGGGGTTATTAACCTGTCGGCGGAAGGCACCATTATGCTGGCGGCAATGACGGGGTTTGCCGTGGCTAAAACGACTGAGAGCCTGGGGAACACGCCTAGTCTGCTGCTAGGTTTCGGTAGTGCAGCGCTAGTGGGAGCCGCGATCGCCCTGATTGTTGCGTTCGGTGCGCTGACCTTGAAGCAGTCTCAAGTGGCGATCGGGTTTGTGCTGGCGTTGCTATGTGCTGACCTTTCATCGTTTTTAGGCAATGCTTTTGTCCGCATTCCCGGACCCACCGTTCCTAGCCTGAACCTGCCGCTGCTGCAAGACATTCCACTCATTGGTAAACTGCTGTTTCAGAGCGATTTGCTCGTTTACGCCAGCTTTGGGCTGATTGTGCTTGCCTGGGTTTATGTGTATCGCACTCGTGCTGGGCTGCTGCTGCAAGCGATCGGCGAACAGCCAGCAGCCGCCTTTGCCAGAGGCACCAACGTGATTCTGATGCGCTATGTGTATACGGTCTTTGGTGGTGCCCTGATGGGGATCGCAGGCGCTGCGTTTGCGTTGGACTTCAAAGCCGGATGGAGCCATCGTCATACCGGAGGCTATGGCTGGATTGCGCTGGCGATCGTCATCTTCGGTGGCTGGAATCCGCTGCGAGTCGCCCTGAGTTGCTACTTCTTCGGCATTCTGCAATCAGTTGCCGGTGTTGCTCAAAGCGCCATTCCAGCCGTGCCCACACAGGTGCTGACGGTTGCGCCGTTTGTGTTGATGATTTTGTTTTTGGTGCTCACGTCTAGCGAATGGCTGGAGCGACTCTTAAAGCGATTGCCACCGACCTTAAGCCGTGCGGCTAGCCAGACAATTCACAGTACGCCACCAGCCTCTCTCGGTCGAGTGTTTGAGCAGGATTGAGGGCACCAACAGCGTTGGCAAACACGATCGTGTGCTTGTGGCGTTAGCACAGCCTTCTCAGCAGTAACTCAACGTCAGTGGGATGAATGGACACGTTCATGATTCCTCGATCAACAACCGCGCCAGACTCGGCAAGGCTTCGCCATCGGTAGGGTGAATGTGAACCGACTGTTCCAGCAATTGCCACGTTGCGCCAGCTTCCATCAAGGACAAAAAGACGTGTACCAATTCAGCGGTTTCGTACCCGACTAACGTTGCGCCCAGAATTTTGTCTGTGTCGTTATCGATGACCATGCGGTAGAAGCCAAAGTCATGCCCCCACTCGATCGCCCGCGCAATTTGACTCATCGGCAAAGTGACACAGCGAGCGTTAATGCCTTTCTTCTGAGCTTGTTCGATCGTCATGCCCACTCGTCCGACCTGGGGTTCAGTGTAAACGGCATAACCGAGAACGCGATCGTGGCGGTTGCGGTTTTCACCCTTGAGAATCGCCTTGAGACGGCGGTAATCCTCCCAGGAAACATGCGTAAAGGCAGGCTGTTTGGCAGCATCACCGATCGCATAAACGCCAGAGCAGGTAGTGTTGAACTGATCGTCAATTTTGACAAAGCCTTTGTCATCGAGTTCAATGCCGCTGGCTGCTACATTCAGCGCCTCGGTATTTGGTTTGCGCCCAATGACCACCAGCAGCGCCTCTCCCTGCAACTGCTCACCGTTACTCAAGGTCAGCGTAAACGCATCGCGCTCATGCGCCACTTGCTCAACATTGACTCCAAAGTGAAGCTGTATGCCGTCCTGCTTCAAAGCATCGGCTAAAACATCGCTCACATCAGGTTCTTCCTGTCCAAGGACGCGATCGCCCCGCACAATGAGATGAGTTTCGCTACCGAGTCGTGCCAGCCCTTGCCCCAATTCCAGACCAATATACCCGGCTCCAAGTACTAACAAACGGCGCGGCAAGGTTTGCAGATCAAAGAAGTTTCGGTTCGTTAAATAAGGAGTGCCTGCAAGACCGGGAAGATCAGGAACCAACGAGGATGTGCCTGTGTTGATGACCACCAGCGGCGCTTGCACTGTGATATCACCACCTTGAACCGTGCGCTCACCCACAAAAGATGCTTCGGCACAGACGACCCGCACACCCGCACTCTCTAACCGCTTGTGAACGCCCTGATTAAAGCGATCGCGAATGCCTCGCACACGCTCCATCACGGCTGGAAAATCGACATTTACCTGCGTGTGAACGCCTAATTTTTCGGCTTGACGCGCCCGTCCCGCTGCATGGGCTGCTGCCAAAAACGCTTTGGAAGGTGTGCAGCCGTAGTTAATGCAGCTACCGCCCAGCGCGTCGCGTTCAAAGACGACAACGTTGCGCCCTTCCTTGGCATAGTCAGCCGCCAGCGGAATGCCTCCCTGACCGCTGCCAATCACAATGACATCTGCTGTTTCCATCAGTTATGGGTCTCCCTGAGAAAATGACTCTATGGAACTTGCTTTATGACAGTCTTACAGCTAAGGCAAAGGAACGCTTTAGACGAGGCTGAGCGTGAGCTTAGTTTCTGACTTCGAGCGTTTTAATATCTTTACAACCGCTCATGAGGGCACCGTCTTGAGACGGCATAGCATTCACTTCGCTCGTACTGAAACTACGATCAAACAACCGATCGCGGACTATTTCCAGCAGACAAAAAACACAAAAAACCTCGGTTCAAGATCAGACAATGCTTGAACAAAATCGTTCTTTGGGTAACACCCATTTTTCTAGCTGACTCTTCTCACCACACGCACCTTAAGGCATAGATGCTCGCGTCACGCTTAGCTAACCAGCAGGGCGCGATCGGTTTCACGATTGGGACGAGCCGCCAGTCCAGGATACGGCTCCGAGGCAAACGGTTGGTCTGGCTCACGCAGCAGGTGGCGATCGCAGGTGCCAAACAGTTCTGCCTCCGTCCGAGCATGGCGCATCTCTGTCAAAAAAGCGCCCGTAGCGTCCACGCCCTGACCGATGTAATTGAGATACATTTTCAGATGGTTAACGCGTGCGCGTTCCGGGATCGTCGGTACGTTCATCGTGAAACGTAGGCGATCGACATAGTCACGCACCGCAGCCAGCGTGACGATCGCAACAGGTTGACCGCTCAGGTATTGACGGGTTTGCTGAAAAAGCCAGGGATTGCGGATCGCCGCACGACCAATCATCACTCCGGCGGCTCCCGTTTGAGCCAGGACAGCCGCCGCCGCCGCCGCAGAGGTAACATTCCCATTGGCTAACACTGGGCACTGCACCCGCTGCACTGCATGAGCAATCAGATCGTAATGCACGGCGCTGTGATACATTTCCCTGACGGTACGACCATGCAAACTCAGTAAATCGATGTTGTGCTGGTTGATGAGGTCAAGAATGCGATCGAAGTTGCCAGTATCGTCAAACCCAAGGCGCATTTTAACGGTCAACCGTCCATCAACAGCCTGCCGCAACTCGCCAAGCATCGCGTCAATCTTTTCAGGATCGCGCAGCAACCCGCCGCCCACATTTTTACGATAAATTCTAGGGGCAGGACAACCTAGATTGAGATCGATGCCCGCAATGGGATACTGACTCAACTCACGGGCAATACGAATGAGGTCGGGAATATGCTCCCCAATTAACTGCGCAAAGACTGGGCGATTGGTGGCGTTCTCGGTAATCGATCGCAAGATGTGCTTATGCAAACCTGAGCTTGGATAGACACGAAAATATTCAGTGAAGAAATAATCAGGACTGCCATAGTGAGCAATCACACTCATAAAGCGTAGATCGGTTACATCCTGCATCGGAGCAAGCGCTGTTAAGGCAAGTCCCGGAGACAGAGGCGAAGGCAGACGAAGGGAGGATGGCATTAGTGGGTCAGTGGAAGCACCGATCGCGTTAAACGCTGAGTGGATGCTGTGCGATCGGAGCGATCCTAGCAGGAATTCAGTCGCTACAACAGAAATCGCGACCACGCCAACAACCTCTGATGCCCAGATTACTCTTACGACAACACGGTGAGCAACAGGGGAAGGCAAAGCACGATCGCGATCTGGCGATGATACTTACGAAAAGCACGATTCATCATCAAGTGCCAACGCGAGGCAATCAGTGAACGGGTTGTGAAGTATGTCAAGCCATTGCCGTAGCACTAGCCCATGACCGCACTGCACACGGTAACTTCGGGTTGACTTGCGTCACTTAGCTAACCGTACCAAGCGATACACTCCTGCACGGCTGATTTCTTGATATTGCTTAGGCTGTAGCCCAGTTTGCTGTAGGGGCTTAGCTCCAGCAATCATCAGCGCTCCAGTACGATCGCTCGGCTGCGACTGAAGGTAGCCCCTTACCTTTGCAGGTTGACTCAAATACGTCATGTGTTGGCGCGTGTAAAACACCAGACTAGGCTTTTTGAACCCCAGCATGAGCAAGTCTTCGGCGGGCTGTTTCGCTTGCACAGCCACTTGCGCAAGTTGCCGCAATGGTAACTGCCGCTCAACATCGGCAAGCAAAACCAGTGGATGGGCAATCAGGATGAGAAAGGCAAGGAAACCGAGCATGTTTGCCAGCCACAGCCAGCGACTGCGCCACAGCAACAGCCCGATCGCGACGACTGCCGTCAGACCCCAAAGCACGCCGCCGATTACGGGCAACCCTGCCTCCTGAAGCCGCAATCCCAAATTGGGCATCCCAGGATCATTGCCTAACCATTGGGGACAGTAGACGATCGCTGCCGTCACTGCCAGCAACAGCAGTACATTCAAAGCACCGCTGAGAAAGAATCCTGGCTGCCTACGAGTCTGTGCCTGCGTGATGTAATCTGTCCATAGCAGCGCCACCAGGATGGCAGCAGCAGGCATCAACGGCAACGTGTAGCTGAAATACTTGGTTGTGGCGATCGTAAAGAAGCCTAAAATTGCCAAAAACCAAAAGAGCGCAAATAAACCGAGGTGCTGAGAACGTGGCTGAGCTTGCCAATAGCGGCGTTGCAACGGCTTAATGTGGGCGATCGCGGCGGGTAGAGAGGTTGACCAGGGCAAAAAGCCCACCAAAATGACCAGCACATGAAAGTACCACGGTCCCGCATGACGATTCACCACCTGTGTGAACCGCTCGACATTGTGGTAACCAAAGAACGAGTCGATAAACGCTTCGCCGTTTGCCAGCGTGATCAGCGCATACCAAGGCAGCGCGATGACTAGCACGACCAACCCACCTCTAAGCAGCCACATTTCCCGCAGCACTGCTTTACCGTTGCCAATGTACAGCAGAAAGCAGCCAATAATCAGCCCAGGCAAAAGGATGCCGATCGGTCCCTTTGTCAGCACTGCCAGCGCCATCAGCACGTAGAACGCAAAATACCAACGTTTCTGACTCAGAGGGCGATCGGGCTGAGCATACCCCAGAAAAAACGCCAGCAGCGAACCACCGATACACGCCGTTAGCAGCATATCCGAGTAGCCTGTGCGTCCCCAAAAGAAGGTGTTGGGATTGAGCAGCAGCATGGTTGCGCCGAGCCAAGCGGTGAGGGGTGAGGAGTGAGGGGAGAGGGGAGAGGGGGGAGTTGTTAGTGGTTGGTTGGTTGTTGTTAGCAAGAAAGCTGGGGCTGGCTCTGCATCCGCTTCATCACTACTAGAGTGATGCGTGAGTTGGCTCTCATCGTCTGCCCTCTGCCCTCTGCCTTCTGCCCCATAGCGATGTAGCGTGTAGAAGCAGAAAAGGACGATCGCTAAAGCTGCAAGCACTGATGGCAAGCGAGCCGCGAACTCGTTGATGCCAAAGCTCTGGAACGCGATGACCATCAGCCAATAGATGAGGGGAGGTTTGTCAAACCGGGGTTCGCCATCGAAGTAGGGGGTAACCCAGTCGCCCGTCAGCGACATCTGGCGCGAGGCTTCGACAAAAAGGGGTTCGGTTTCGTCGATGAGACCAATGCTGCCCAGGTGCCAGATCAAGGTGATGGCGGCGATCGCCAATAGCCAGAGCAAGGGCAACGCCCACGCAAGGGCTGGATACGTCTTCCAATAGTGCTGTAGCGGCTGCATGACACGAGTAAATTTCACACCCATGCAATTTTCAGTTCAGTCTATCGCTTGGTTCAGACCTTACTTTAGCGGTAAAGCGGTACAGGTGTTTTTTCTGTTGCTTACGCTCTTTGGCGTGTCAGCAAAACCCAATCTTTGGCAGTACCTAATAGCTGCACAGCCGGCAGGGCAAAGTGCGTTAGCGTTGCTTGTTCTACAAGTAGGTAGGGTTGAGAGTCTTGCCGCCAATAGTCTTTAAGCGCTGCTTCGGAAGCCGTTTGCACAATGCGCCGATCGCTATAAAAATTGAGCGAGGGACGACCATATGGATAGAGTGTCCAAACAGTGGCATCAGGCGGCGTATGCTGGCGCACCAGAGCCGCAACAGGTTTGACTGGGTAGGACTCATCCAGCTCCCAGATCCAATAGGGCGATGCCACAAATAGCACCAGCGAGACATACATCCCCCAAAGCAGCACCAGCATAAACTGTGAATCGCGCTGCAAAAGCAGCCCGATCGCCACGGTTAGCGTGAGCGAAACGGCTCCCAGGATCACGGGTAAGCCAGCTTGAGGATTAAACCCAATGGGACTAAAATACAAGCTGCCGCTCCAGCCTGCGATCGCCACCAGACTCAGCAGCACAATCCAGGCGGTCGGGTAGCGCTGGCGATCAAGTAGACGAAGCCCCGACAGATCAGACGGTTGCCAAATTTCAGCAAAAGAGGCTCCGACTGCAAGCGCCAGAGCAGGGTAAACTGGCAGCACGTACCAGGGTAATTTTGTACTCATGAGTGAAATGACGAGCAGATAGCCCGCCGCCCATACCAGCACTAGCTTTGCCCAGCTTAGATTCCGATTTCCCCATGCCAAGCGGATGCCCTGAGGGAAAAACAGCAGCCAGGGAAGGCTGTATTTCACAATTTCGAGCAGGTAGAACCAGGGCGCGCCCCGATTGCCTTCGACGGTCACCACTACCCGATCGAGCGATTGACCCAGCACGCTCGTACTCAAAAACTGCTGCCCGTAGTGCAGCCATTGTGCCCAGTACCAAGCAACTACTGGCGCACTGCCCAGTAGTAACCCGCTCCAGACATAGCCAGACAGCAACAACCGAGGGGTATCCCAGGCAATGAAGGCGATCGCGATCGCGCCCAGCAGCAGCGCCACAATGCCTTTAGTCAGACAAAGTAGCCCAAACGCAATGCCTACGCCTAAGCCCCAGCGCAGATCCCGTCGCGATCGCAGCAGGCAAAAGACGAGCAACAGAAAAAAGCACAGTACGGCTCCATCCAGCATTGCCAGCCGTCCATGTCGCACTACTGGCAGCAACGTCAGGTAGACCAGTGATGCAAAAATGGCTGGAGTGCGCTGCGAAAACAAGGCTCGCCCAATGGCATAGAGCAGAGGCACCGAGACGGCAGTTAAGGCTGCTCCAGGCAGTCGTGCCATCCACTCATTGACACCGCCCAAGCGAAACGCCAGCGCTATCAACCAATGCATCAACGGTGGCTTGTTTAAATAGGGTTCGCCCCCGATCGTCGGATGCAGCCAAACCCACGACCCAGGCGGCGATCGCCAGATATCCCGCGCCACCTGCGCCACCGTCCCTTCATCCCAGTCGCGTAGCGGCACGCCCAGGTTTACGCCAAACAACAGACCTGCTGCCAGCAAAAGCCCCAGTAACCAGAGGCGATCGAGCCATAGCTCGGCGATCAAGGGTTGGCTTGAGTTGTTCCAGGGAAGAGGCTTGCGGAGCATCAGGAGTGCTTAAGAGACAAGGGGCAGCGTTGAGAAGGCAGAGGGCAGGGAGCAGAAGGCAAGGGACAAGCGGGTGGCTGATCGCTCAATCAACTCAAAACACAAAACTGCTTTTCCCGTTACTTTTCCTCATCACGGGTCACAGGCACAAATTTCTCGACCCATTTTGCTCCACTCAAAATGAACAAAGCGAATAGCGTGCCAATCACGCTGGCTTGCCACAAACCAGCGCTAGCAATCATGCCCAATGCTGCTGTAACCCAAATGGCGGCGGCTGACGTTAAGCCTTTTACGCCTGGTTTACCTGGCTTGACACGCGACTGATGCACAATCTCGCCAGCACCTAAAAAGCCTACGCCTGTGGCAACGCCTTGAATCGCACGGCTGACGGCATCTGGATGCGCGGTGGTCTCGATCGCGGCAGGGATCACCACAAACAGCGCGGCTCCCAAACTTACAAGCATGTGCGTTCTCAAACCGCCTGCTTTACCCGCCATCTGTCGATTGACGCCGATCGCCCCACCTATGAGTGAAGCTAACAGTAATCGACCGGTCAACCCCCATAAGTCACCAGTGCTCACATCAAGAGTTTCTACAGGTATTGCCAATCAGTCCACCTCATCCGCAGAAAAGTAGAAGACCTATTATACGGTGAGGGGAGCAGAGGCGTAAGGGAGTGAGGAGACGAGGGGAACTGAGGCGCTAGCTTAACACTCTCATCTTTCATCCCTCGTTTCAGTAGGCGATCGGCAGCGGTCGCGTTATGGGATTAAGCTCCGGCTGATCCGGTGGTGACGGGATGGATACCTCTGTGCTGGAGGTGGGTGCGCTGTCAGCTTTGGGGAGGACGAGCGACGCTATCGTTGGCTGCACAGCGTTTCGAGCCAGGGCGAACTTGGTTTTAGCTTGCTCTGGCTGCTGAGAGCCTGCTTTCTGGAGCGTGATGGTTGAGCGCTCTTGTTGCTGGTACTGGGTCTTCAGCGAAAGGTTGCCGCCACGCAAAGCGGTTTCGATCGCCTCCAGGGCGATAGGCTTGCTGGCATTACCGGGTAAATCAACCACGACTAGATAGCCTGTGAAGTTTTTGCCGCCCACTGCTTGCAGCGCGCTCAAAAGTTTGGGCATGTCTGCCTGAAGTAGCTGCCCCTGTTCGTTGTAAAGTTCCAGCGCCGACAGACAACCGATTGTGGGATTCCAATTATACGTATCAGGGTTTTGATCCTTGCCGCTGAAAAAATCGGGTGATTCGCCCGTACCGTGAATACGAAAGAGCGATCGCCCCGCTTTGCCTGCCCAGAAACTTTCCTGAATGCCCCAATGGTTGCGCCAGGATGAGGGTAGCAAGCGCTTGTAATCTGCCAGACTGCCTCTAAAGGGTCCCGGTTTTCCCGGCAAAAATTGCTTCGCACCGGGTTCAAACGGCACAAACAGGTTTACCAACGAAAACTGACCATACGCCCTGAAGAATTCATCATCGGGCTGTGGCACTTGCCCTTCGACGCGAAAAATACCTTGAGGCGTTTCGCCACGAACGAAATTCCAGCTTAAGCCGTGGATCGATCGCAGCAACAGCGGCATCGACCAGAGTTGTCCATCCGCTTGCCGTACAAATTCACCTTTGCGGTTTTTCAGCACTGTCTGACAGAGTACCGCGCGATTTTGCTGACAAAGGACGTATATTTGCGCTTGCTTGGGCGCGATCGTCCAGTCGAGCAAATCCCCTAGAGGGGGTGTGGCGCTTGGCGAAATTAAGGCAGCCATTTCACGCAGAGTCGTCTGCAACGACACAGTTGTAGCCCAGTTGGGAAACCGAGCTTTCACCCGTCCAACCAGCGGTTGGATTTGCTCAGGCGACAGTCCACCTTTGGCAAGCCCAGCAAGCGACATGGCTACCCATTCAGGATCGGGACTGCGATCGATCGTTTGCCGAAATTGCTCACCAATACTGGCATAACGGCCGGGATCGCTCAAATAAAGTTGCGTACCGACCCGCACCGCTGCATCAAGCGTGCGTTTTTGCGCGTCTGACAAGCCGGGACGCACAGCCATTGCCAGCATTTGCTCGATCGTACTGGCGACAAAACCAGCTTGGGGTTGCACAACTGCGGTTGTCCAAAGCAGATTACGCCAGTGTTTTTCGTTCTTATTGGTGACAGGATAGCGATCAAGGTCAAAATTCTCAGGCAAAATCTGACGCTGTTGTTCTTGCCGCTGCTTGAGTCTAAACGTGGCTTTTGCCTGACTTTTTTCGCGATCGTCGCCCGCCAAAACCTGAGGAACGTCAGCATTCGACCTCAGGGCAGGTTTGAGCATTAGCCCACCGCCGAGCAGCAGCATACCTACAACGCCAACCGTGCCATGGTGTCGGAGCGAGTGACGGTTAAATTGAGGTGAGAAGCGTTTCATCAGAGCCTACAAGTGTCTAAGCAAACAGAGAGATGATAATACTAAAAGAGTTCCCTACTTTCTAGCATTCATCAGCCGATAATCCAGAGATATGCAAAATCTTAAAAAGCATTAGGGACAAAATAGTGCTTCGCTGATTCATGACAAAAGCGTTGCTCTGAGGGGAACTTTGTCAGCACTTTGAAATTCTTCACAAACAGAGATGCCATGTTACCATCTTGGTGGCTAACGTCGCTCTACAGCATCAGTTAGTTAGGTTCTCGGTGGTGGAGGAGAGGAATAGAAATGCAAAATGGCATTTCGTCAGGTTATGCAGATACCCAGTCAGCAGGCGTTCAGCTTGCGAGCGCTCAGTTACAGCGAAGTCAACCTGAACCAATTCGGGTAGGCGTGATTGGGGTTGGTAATATGGGGCAGCATCATACTCGCGTCCTAAGTATGTTAAAAGACGTTGAACTGGTGGGTGTTGCCGATGTCAATGTCGAACGCGGCATTGATACCGCTAGCAAATATCGAGTCCGTTTTTTTGAAGATTACCGCGATTTGTTGCTACATGTCGATGCTGTTTGCGTTGCTGTACCGACAAGACTACATCACACAGTTGGTATGGCTTGCCTTCAGGCAGGCATTCACGTGTTGATTGAAAAGCCGATCGCTGCCAGCATTGCTGAAGCCGAATCTCTGGTGAATGCAGCGGCAGAATCTCAATGTATCTTACAAGTGGGGCACATTGAGCGGTTTAACCCTGCCTTCCAAGAGCTTAACAAAATTCTCAAAGCTGAAGAACTACTGGCATTAGAAGCCCATCGGATGAGTCCCTACGCCGATCGTGCTAATGATGTCTCTGTCGTTCTGGATCTCATGATCCACGATATTGATCTATTGCTGGAATTAGCAGCCTCGCCCGTCGTCAAGCTTACCGCTAGCGGCAGTCGTGCGTCTGATTCTGGCTTTCTTGACTATGTGACTGCGACGTTGGGCTTTGCTAACGGCATCGTGGCAACGCTAACGTCCAGTAAGGTAACGCATCGCAAAATTCGGCGTATCGCCGCCCACTGTAAGAATTCTTTGACCGAAGCAGATTTTCTTAACAACGAAATCCTGATTCATCGGCGGACGACGGCAAACTGCATGACCGATCACGGTCAGGTGCTTTATCGGCAGGATGGGCTGATTGAAAAGGTTTACACCAGCAATATTGAACCGCTCAACGCTGAGCTGGAACATTTTGTGGGGTGCGTTCGGGGCGGCAATCAGCCATCAGTCGGCGGTGAACAGGCACTCAAAGCCCTACGGCTTGCCAGCTTGATTGAGCAGATGGCGCTCGACGGTCAGGCATGGCAGCAGAAAGACGTACGGCTGAATGGGTTTCCTGAAGCGGTTGCGGTTTAGGGTCTTGCTAGAGACCTCTGTTAGGCAGGAAACTGCCTATGGCTCTGGTGTTTTCCCTTAAAGCTGTAGTCTTCGTTTGTAAGCGGGTTCAATTCGACCCATTGAACTCGCTTTTTTATGCCCCTGACTTATGCCTCTGACTTATGACAGTGGCGGCGACTGTCCCGGACGGATCGGCAACAGCACTGTAAACGTAGAGCCTTCACCCGGTCTACTTTTAACGGAGATTGAACCGCCGCAGTGCAACAGCAACTGCCGAACGATCGTCAGCCCTAAGCCAGCACCACTGGCGCTTTCCAGGGAGGACTGCCGCACTCGGTAAAAGCGGTCAAAGATTTTGGGGAGTTCGCCAGGAGCCATACCAACGCCTGTATCGCGCACTTCCAGGTTGATGTAGCTGCTCTGCTGCTTGGCACGCACCCAGACTTGTCCACCGCTGGGCGTGAATTTGATGCCGTTGTGCACCAGATTGATCACAATCTGTTTGAGCCAATTGCCCATACAGGCGATCGCAGGCAAATCTTCGGGCACTGTATACATCAGCCTCACGCCTTTTTCTTCAGCAAGCGGCTGGTAGGTACTGACAACCCCTGGCACGATGTCAGAGACGCGAATCAACTGGAGGGCGGCATAGTTTACCGCCTGGTCAAGCTGCACCAGATCCAGCAGACTGGTGATGAGCGAACTTTGGCGATCGCATTCCTTGGCGATGAGATCCATATAGCGCTGACGCTGGGGCTGCTTCAAGCCAGGCGAATTTAGCAAGGTGAGGGCGGTCTTGATGGTGGTGAGCGGTGTTCGCAGTTCTTGCCCTACCGTGTTGATAAAGTCTGCTTTTGATTGCAGCGCGCTGATCAGCTCCTCCTTCTGTAGCTGGAGTACATCCACCAGTTCAGCCTGTCGTCGATAGATGGCATTGCGCTGCCAAACCTCTTCTTGCCGCTGGATCTGCTTCATAAAAAGCTGTCCCCAGTTGGCTGGAGCGAGCGCTGTTTCAGGCATCGCCTGGATCAAGCTCTGCCATTGCGCCACAGCGTTAGGCAATGCCACTGCTGATGGTACGCCAGCGTCAATGGCGATTTCGCCCGGGATCGCTGCGATCGTCGGCTGCCCCGTAGTAGTCGTTAGTGCCTGCTGTAAGCCGCTTAAAACACGGTTAACTAAGCTCCCGTCAAACGATGACAGGATTAGCAAGTGCTGCCGCCGCTCTTGACTATCATCAACCGCGCCAGCTAACGACACGTCTGCCAGCCCTATACTCGCGTCTAAACCATGGGCTTCAGGTGGTTTCATCAACTGTGCCGATCGCGGTCGATGCGCGAGAATACACCCCTGAAATTGCGCCGTCCAGACAAGCAAAAAGTACTCTCGCCAAAGGCAACTCTCCGGCGCAAGCAAAATTTCTTGCCATGCAGGAGTAGCAACGTCAACGCCGTTTGCCACCAGTGGGTCGGCTTCGATCGAGGTCTCTGCAATGGCGCTACTAGCAAGACTGGTCTCGTCAGCACCTTCTCGATGATTTTTGAAGACATAAACCGCTCTTGGAATGCCCTCTAGAGCACTGTATCGTGCCAGTTCAGTTTGCCAAACCGCGCCTCTGGGTAGCTTTGCCCAAATGAGCGCAGGCAACTCACGATCAGAGAGCAGGTCAAGCAGCGCGCTAAACACAGATTTGAGCGTTGCAGGACTGACCTGAAGAATGGGGAGCGCAGGGTCAGTTTCGAGCGCTAGCTCATAGAGCGATACATCTGAGGCGGGAGTTGCTGTCATGAGTGGTAGGGAGAAACGATTGAGAACGGCTCTATCTCAATGACTGGTGAAATGATTGAACGGCTGACGTTGCGATCGACGCGTCTCCTCCCGAAGCAATTCTATCAAGCTCAGCGTCGATTAGAATGATTGGCATCATCATCTGGCGGATTCACTTGCCTACATGGGCGATCGCTTCAAAGAAGCCGATCGGGCGCAACAGGCATCAAAATAAGCAGCTCTCCGTGTAATGTACTGGTTATATCAATTTTCTGGCTCAAGCCCAGCCGCTCGGAGTTGAGCCGCTAGACGATCGGCTCTTGCTTGTAGCTGTGCCGCTTTCTCAAACCCCCAAAGCAGCAGATTGCCTGCATCATCCCACCAGCGCAACCAGATGCCCGTGCGATTTTCGCGTGTGCCCTGCCATACACCCAAAAACAGGTTCATCTGAGCGATCCAGTAGCGGTTGTTGGTGTCAGGTGGATTCAACTGATACCGTCCAGCCTCATTAAGGTGATAGACCTCCAGCGCACCTGTATCCAGTGCAAAAATGACGTAGATGGGCACTGCCAGAATTTGCTCGTAAAACAACCATTTGCCTGGTGGATACGTTGGTTTGACGGAGTACTCGCCGCCATCGGTCGCTGATAGAAACTCCATCACTACGGCTGGGCTGTCACCCTGGAGTTGGGGCGTATAGCTGCGATCGACACTCGCGCGTGGCACTCGAATGGCAGGGATGTATGCCCAGTCGGGTGCTTTCACGACAATCCTCTGGTTCACTGTGGCGCAAATGCCATAGTTAGTCGTGGTCAGGGCATTGGCTGGCAGTTTGCCGCTGAGCTGCAAGCTTTCGCTCAACGCGGCTGCCAGCAACGGCTGATTGATGTTGTCCACAGGGTCATTCGGTAGCACAAAGTCGTCGGGCAGTGGTTCCCAGGTAATGGCAAAACGGGTAGGAGTCGTTACCATGAGCGTGCCTTTGGCGCGGTGAGTGGGGATGTGATCGATCGGTTAGTCTGCGCCCTCGATCGGTGCAAAGCCCTGGCGCTGAATGTTTTCGGTGACAACGCGGGGTTCCAGGAATTGCAGCAGGTAGTCGGGACCGCCTGCTTTGGAGCCAACGCCGGAGAGTTTGAAGCCACCGAACGGCTGACGTGCGACGATCGCTCCTGTAATGCCCCGATTGATGTACAGATTGCCCACTTCAAAAGCAGTGCGTGCCTGCTCAATGTGCGACGGAGTACGGGAGTACAGTCCACCCGTGAGGGCGTAATGGGTGCCATTGGCGAGATCCAGCGCGTCAGTAAAGGTTTGCGCGCGCATCACTGCCAGCACGGGACCAAAGATTTCTTCGCGGGCGATTGTTGCAGTCGGTGGCACATCGTGAAAGATAACGGGACCCACGAAATAGCCACCGTCCGGGGCGGGCATTTCGAGTGCGAGTTCGCATTCCTGCCGCCCTTTTTCGATGTAATCCAGGATGCGATCGCGAGCGGCAGCATCAATGACGGGACCGACGCGAGTACTGGGAAGTTCTGCTTGACCGAGGTTGAGCGATCGGGTTGCTTCGACTAAACGCTGTAAGAACAGGTCGTAGATTGGCTCCAGCACGATGACCCGTGAACAGGCAGAGCATTTCTGACCGCTGTAGCCAAAGGCAGACTGCACTACGCCCTGCACTGCCTGGTCGAGATCGGCGCTCTCATCGACGATAATCGCATTCTTCCCGCCCATTTCTGCCACGACGCGCTTCAGGTGCTTTTGCCCCGGTTGCAGAACGGCAGCATCGGCATAAATGCGACAGCCCACGTCCTGAGACCCAGTAAACGTAATCATGTTCGTCTGTGGGTGCTTGACTAGATGCGCTCCTACTGTCGAACCCTTGCCGGGAACGTACTGGAACACGCCACGCGGAATGCCTGCTTCGACCAAAATTTCGGTCAGCTTGGCGATGATAATGCTTGAGGTTTCGGCAGGCTTCAGCAGCACACAGTTGCCTGCCACGAGCGCTGCAACCGCCATGCCTGTAGGAATAGCCAGCGGAAAATTCCAGGGCGAAATGACGACGACAATGCCCAAAGGTTGATAGTGATAGCGGTTGGTTTCGCCAGGAAAATCGTAGGCAACCCCGGCATCTAAGCGTTCCATTTCATCGGCATAGTAGCGGCAGAAGTCGATCGCTTCCGATACTTCACCATTCGCCTCATTCAACGGCTTCCCTGTCTCAAAGACCATCCAGGCGGCAAGTTCATCACGTCGCTCGGTCATTAAGTCAGCCGCAGTACGGAGAATGCCCGCTCGTTCGATCGCAGGGGTTTTCTGCCAGCCTGGGAACGCTGCTTTCGCAGATTCGATCGCGCGATCGGCTTGCTCAAGGCTGATTAGCCCGACCTGTCCTACTGTTTCGCTGAAGTTTGACGGGTTCAGGGAATCGACGTGCGCTTCAGTCGCGACATATTCGCCGTTGATCAGGGGCTGATAGGTCTTGCCGAGTCGCTGACGAACGGATTGGATGGCTTGCAGAGCACGATCGCGCTGGACGACATCGGCATAGTCGGAGTCGGGAGCGTTGTGGAAGTGGGGAGTGGGGAGTGGGGAGTGGGGAGTGGGGAGTGGGGTAGGAGGGGCGAGGAGTTCTTCGATCGGGCGTTCTTCCAGGTTTTGGCGCAAGAAAGAGCTGTTGGCGGTGTTTTCCAGGAGGCGACGGATCAGGTAAGACATGCCGGGAATGAGTTCGCCGTAGGGACAGTAGACCCGCACACGGTAGCCTTTGGCAACGATCGCCTTCGCCAACTTATCCGCCATGCCGTAGAGTACCTGAAGCTCAAAGCGACGGGGTGGGATCTGAAGCGTTTCGGCGATCGCCATCGCGTATGCCTGAGAGCGAACGTTGTGACTGCCGATCGCGCCGTAGAGATGTTCGTGGTTCTCTAGCAGCAGGCGCGTCATGGTTTCAAAGTTTGCATCGGTGGAGGCTTTGTCGTTAAAGACAGGCTGCTGCCAATCTTTTTGCGCGGCTTTGATGGTTTCCTGATCCCAATAAGCACCTTTCACTAAACGCACTGTGAGCGGTGTACCGCGCTGTTTTGCCCAGGCGATGAGTGCTGTCAGGTCGCGTTCGCTGTCGCGCAGGTATGCCTGGAGCGTGACACCTACGTCGGTACGGGTACGAAACTCGTCTTCCAGCAACAGAGTTTTCAGAATCGCCAGCGTTGAGTCTTTGTAAGCGTATTGCTCCATGTCGAAATGAACGGCGGCACCGAGTTCTTTCGCACGGCGCAGCAGCAGGCGAATGGAGTGGCTGACCCGATCGCGACTGCCATCCACGTCTAGCGGGTCAAACTGAGAGTAAAAGGCTGTGAGCTTGACAGAGACTTGGGCGACAGGAAGGGCTTCACCATCTGCCTGATCGATCTGTGGCACCGTTGACCAGGATTTTGCCGCGCTGGTAAGCTGCGCCATCAGTTCCAGGTAGCGATCGAAATACGACTGCGCTTCAGCTTCCGTAATCACGGCTTCGCCCAATAGATCGACAGTGAAGGTCATCTTGTCCTTGCGCAGACGCTCGATCGTCTTTAGCACTTGCTGGATGGTTTCGCCTGCAATGTACTTGTGTGCCAGCGTTTCAACGGCAGTGGAAATGGTCGTCGCGGCAAGCTGTCCCGGCACAGAGTCGGGATTGGCAAAATTGAGCATTCCCTTCAGGGCAGCGGGTAGCTCTACCGTCACGTCGCCCAGATATTCCTGGAGGTGGCGGGCAATTTCAGCTTTGCTACGAAGTGAAGGCAGACAGTCAATGAAGCGAAACAACTGCACCCGCAAGCCAGGGTTGCTCATCGTCCAGGCAAGCAGCTTGTCATCCCAACGCATCTGGTCACGCACCTGGGCGAAAAAGGAGCGATTTTCGCGGGTGGCGCTGAGCAACTGGCGGGCGATCGCCTGGGTTTGGGCTTCGTAGCGATCGGTAGAGACGTGTGCGACCACAGCAATTGGCTCCTGTCAATGACATTTCATGCTCTCAGGGAAACAATCCAAGCGACCAGACGTGTCCTGAAAGCGGTCGGTCTAGCAAAGGATTCAACCTGTAGAGATTATCCATTGTAACGCTCAGCCTTTAGCTTTTAGCCTTTAGCTTTTAGCCTTTAGCTTTCTTCTGTTGGACTTACGTATTTTGCCAAAACCTCGGAGGTTTAAGCCCCAAGATTGTCCATGAGTCCAATTTTTGGTCAAAACCTCCGAGGTTTGCGTCAGTCCAGTTCTAAAATGATTGATTCTCACGTCGCTGTGGCATCTAATTGCTCTACCTTCTTCTAAAACGACTGATTCTTATTGCACTTGTGGAATCAATCGCTTTACCTCCTGCCTCCTGCCTCCGTTCGGCTGAGCGCTCACGTCGAAGCCTGCCTTCTGCCCACCTCCTTTATCCTTCTGTTGCCTGTAGTACTCCTAGAAATGGACATCGTACTGTACGATGTCTAGGCAAAACATGATGCTGGCAACCCGTACTGTCCTTCCCTCTTTTCAACCCACTCGCAAGGAGTCGTTAGTATGTACATCGAAGAAATCATTGCAAGCGAAGTGCTGGACTCACGCGGCAATCCAACCGTTGAAGCGCGAGTGGTGCTGGAAGATGGCACAGAAGGATCGGCGATCGTGCCCTCTGGTGCATCCACAGGTGAAAAAGAAGCGGTCGAACTACGTGACGGCGACCCCAAGCGCTACGGCGGGAAAGGCGTACTGCAAGCCGTTGAGAACGCGAATGCTAAGCTGGCTCCTGAATTAGTTGGCATGATTGTCACCGATCAACGCGCGATCGACTTTGCCATGATTGAGCTAGACGGCACACCGAACAAAGCAACCATGGGTGCCAATGCCATTCTTGCTATCTCTCTAGCCGTTGCCAGAGCCGCTGCAAACTACCAGCAGTTGCCACTCTATCGCTACCTGGGCGGCATCAATGCTTCGCTGCTGCCAGTCCCCTGTATGAACGTCATCAACGGGGGTGGACATGCCGATAACACGGTGGATTTCCAGGAATTCATGATTGCGCCCCACAATGCACCGTCCTTTACTGAAGCCATTCGGATGGGAATGGAAACCTTCCATGCGCTCAAATCGATTCTGAACAAAAAAGGCTTGAGCACAGGCGTAGGTGATGAAGGTGGCTTTGCACCAAACTTGAAATCCAACGTTGAAGCGGTTGAAGTCATTTTGGAAGCCATTGTAAAAGCAGGCTACAAACCCGGTGACGATATTTCCATCTGTCTTGACCCTGCTACCAGCGAAATGTGGGAAGACGGCAAATATGTCTTCTTCAAATCAGACAAATCCACCAAAACCTCGGAAGAGATGGTTGACCTCTGGGCATCCTGGGCACGGCAATACCCGATCGTCTCGCTGGAAGATGGCATGGGCGAAAACGACTGGCAGGGTTGGAAATTACTAACCGAGACGATCGGCGACACTGTCGAACTTGTGGGTGATGACCTCTTCTGCACCAACACCAAAATTCTCGCGGAAGGTATCGAAGCAGGCGTAGCAAACTCTGTGTTGATTAAAGTGAACCAGATTGGGACGCTGACTGAAACTTTGGACACGATCGAGCTGGCAAGCAAAAACAACTACAAATACTTCGTCTCCCATCGCTCTGGTGAATCAGAAGATACGACGATCGCCGATCTCGCTGTTGCGACCAGTGCTGGACAAATCAAAACGGGTTCTGGCTGTCGGGGTGAACGCGTCGCCAAGTTCAACCAACTGTTGAGAATCGAACGACAACTGGGCAAATCAGCACGCTTCGCTGGGAAATCGGCGTTTAAGTAACGTTCCTCGATCGCCCACCAGATCATACCTGCGCTGTTACTGATCAACGCTCGGCGGTCAATATACATGGACGTTTTCAGGCTGCGACTCAGCAATCACTTGGCGCTACTTCAGGGCTTCAATTGTGACAGCTCCACCCTCAACTGCCTCAATCTGAACCTTAAACCCATACAGTAAACTCATTCCAACTAGCGGATCGGCATCAGAAGCTGCTACATCAACAACTTGACTCTGACCGTCCCAGATTACAGCCGCCTTGTAGATCTCAAAAATGACTTCGCTCCCGTCGCCTAATGTACCAACGTCGCGGTAGTGCCAGGGCAAGCCAAGATCTGTGACGATAGAAAGTGGCAAAGACAAAAAGCTGGTGAATCCCGTATCAATGACCGCATCAACGGTTATTTTGGGTGCGCCGACACGTCCCACTGCAACTTTGATGATTGCTTCGCAATTATGATTGACTACACCGAGTATCATACGGGCTTCTTCAGACTGCGGCTGCCAAACCGGAAGACTGCTCGATGTCCAATCCGAATCACCCAGGGTTGAGCATTGGGTTCACGTTCATACAGTCGATCAACTGCCACCATCGATGTATCAGCTAATTCAAAGGCTCCAGTTTCGATGTCGATCGCCACGATCTTCCCATGATTACCGTCCTCAACTTGAGGACGTATTTGAGATTCATAAAGCTCATCGCCGCGTCGAGCAAATTCCTCTTTGCTGTAACGGGGTTGTCGAACTGTCATAGACTTGACCTCGTTTCAACACTTGCCCTTTCATTTTAATCTGGGCGTTTCACAAAGCGTTTCGCAAATGACGTTACACGCATCCTACAAAATTGGCGATCGCACGGCCATCACTCGAGTACTTAACCACTGCTGAAACGATTTTTGGCTCTCTCCTGATGGTTGCCCAAGAATGAGATTCTTGATGCTAATATCTTCGTCAAGCTGATTCCAATGGATGCCGTTACCGCTACCAATCAAGCGCCAATCGTTGCGTTCTTCGATCGAGCCTTGCAGCAGGCGAGGATACCACGCTAATGGAACAGCGATCGTGCGTCCATCAGATAAATCCGCAGAAAGGGTGTCATCTGTCACTATCACTTGCTGAATTGTCGGTATTTCAGATAGTTCAATCGTTAAAGAAGTCATGCCAGCCTGTTAGCAACTGCTCTTGGTGTTCTTCAACAAGTTTCTGAATGCGGTTGATCTCTGTGCGACTGAAGCCTCGATTGCTTTGAATGCGGATTGGATCGAGCCAAAATTTAGCTTCGTTCTTGTCACGCTCGATGTGTGCATGGGGTGGTTCATCTCGATCGCCTGCGTAGCAGAAGAATCGATATGGTCCAACAGTTAAAAGCGTGGGCATTCAGACTGAACGAATGAGCATAGTAGAAACGCTCTTGACTTTCCCCATTCTAATCAATCGTTGTCATGCCACCAACACAGGATGATCAAGCTTGCGGGAGGCGTATAGCAGGGCTGCTTTCAGGTCATCTGCCTCCAAATCGGGCATTTCTTCCAAAATGGCTTCAGCACTCAGTCCAGCCGCAAACAAATCGAGAACATCTGACACTCGAATTCTCATACCGCGAATACAGGGACGACCACCACATTGCTTGGGATTAATGGTAATTCTTTCGAGCAGTTCTGACATTCTGTTGCGCTCCCAGATGAGTCTATACCCCAGTGTAACAATTGCTCACTCTAACCACTCTTCCGCCTTTGTAACTAGGATTGACGTAAGAGCGATCGGCTTTGCCGTCTCGCAGAGAATCGCTTGGCTTTGGCATGATTTTAAAAGCGGCGATCGCACTGGCTGCTACTTTGCCTGATGCGCTAGAACAGTTTCGGCAAGGAGAAACGATTGTAGAGATTAGCAACACACCTTGAATCAGCGATCGACAAATGCAAAGCATTGTCCTACAGATAACATTCCAGCAACTTGATTCCGAGTCGAGAACTCAAGCCAGCTAACGGCTAAGTTGAGCGGCGGCTAGCATCCTCAGCATCCACACCAAGATCTCTCACCCGTCCACTCCAACGTGTTGTTAGACCGCGCTTTCGCGGCAAGCTAACAAACTCTCGACCGCTTTCGGCTTGCTGCTTTTGTAAATCAGCAAAGATGGCTTTCAAGTCATGATTGAATGAACGTGAATACTCTTCACGAATTCTGTGGATCTCTTCGACAATTTCATCCTGAAACATTATCAATCTCCGAGAAGTTCATAGGGTGTACAAAGAATCGGCAGCTCGTATCCAAAGTCAAGGCTAATCTCTGCCAATTTTCTCTGAATTTGAGCATTGGCGATGTGCTTGCAATTCCATGTGAGCAGATAATCCATGCCGTAAACAGTTGCGGCTGCGATATGAATAGCATCAACATCTGCTTTTGCGGGAAGGCTACTGCGTCCCAAGAATTGCTCTCCTAAAGCAAGTACAGATTGGTTCAAGTCGAGTAACGCAAGATTGCGGATGATTTCTAGTCGTTGAGATGAGATCGCAGCATCGCCTTGCGAGGTTTCTTTCACGACTGCTTGGGAGGAGTAGAGTTGGAAATCATTGCGGCGCGTATCCCACCACTCCCTAATTATCTCAATATTGGCAGCCACAACAAGATCTCTGCTGGGTCGAGCAGTGAGATAGCCTAAAATACTCGTTTCAATGTAGACAGTTTCACTCATGCAGAAAATGGGCGGCAACTTGTTCTATCTTAGTTCACATTGCTGCTCGTCCGTCTCAGAGGCTGTATTGACCTGCTTTGAGGAACCTAAAGTAGCCACGCTGCAATAACTGAAATGAACCAAAATGCTGAGACTGACACAGGTATTAAATTTCTTAGAGATTTAATTGATAAATTTGTCCCTTGTGGATATAAGTTGTCAAAACTTTCAAATCCAGCTTTCTGGCGGGATAAAATCACTAATTCAATTTCGTGATAAATCAGTTTATCGTGATCCGCGAAGGCTCGAAGTCTCAGCGCTATGAAATACCAAAGCCATATTAAGCCCACACTTGCAATACTTACTAGAGTTACAGTCCACTCTCGGTCTTTAACATCGTAAACGGCTATACCTGCAAGACTCACAGGTAAAAAGACCGAAGCTGTTGCCCATGTAAGAGAATAGCTCAAGCGCAGTTTCTCAGCATACTCTTGTAACATCGCTGCAAGAGTTTCATCAGAGATATTGAATAGTCTAGATGCCATATCACAGGGAATAAACAGCCAGATTTTTCTGCGGAAACTTACTTATATTTTTTAGGTAACTACCTCACCGGAGGGCTAGCGGCATAACTATGTATTCAACATTACTATTGCCAGATAAGCACCCGTCTTTCCCTAAATTATCTGTCAGATTTGCGTGATAACACCCTCTTTTTAAAGATTAAACAGAAACTTTGCAGGTTAAGTCCGAGGTTTGGGGTGTTATCCGTCATCTTTGATAGTCAATTCTGGAGATGAAGGTGCTTATCCGTCATTTCAGCGGGATAACGTCCTAATTACCGGAGTTATCGATCGATGATCGATACCCAACCTCCAGCTACCTCGCTTACTTGGTCAAGTTGAACAGGCGAACACAATTCAACGGTCAATCTCAGTGTTTGCAGCTAAGCCAGTTGGTTGCACAGGCGATCGCTCACCCGCCATGAGTAACCCAATAGTTTCTACAGTTGCAGCCTGAGCGTCGAGAACTGCGAGAAACTGACCTTCGTAGAGCACGGCGATACGATCGCTCATTGCCATCACTTCTTCCAATTCTGTGGAGATGTAGAGCATAGCGGCTCCGCGCGATCGTTCAGCCAGTAAAGCCTTTTGCACATACTCGGTTGCGCCAACGTCTAACCCGCGCGTGGGCTGCATGGCGATAATTAACTCTGGTTCGCCTGCTAGTTCGCGTGCCAGCACGACTTTTTGCTGGTTGCCGCCCGATAATTGGTTGACTCGCAGGTTGCCGCTGGTCGCCCGGATATCGAAAGTCTGAATGGCATGGTTGGCGTTGGCATCGATCGCCGATCGCTGGAGCAACCAGTGGCGACAAAACGGCAGCAGTTGAAATGCTTTAAGAATCAGGTTTCGGGCAATGCTAAAACGCATGACCAGTCCCATTTTTTGGCGGTCTTCGGGAATATAGCCCAGCTTAAGCTGCTTGACCCGCTGTTGAGGTGTCCATTGCGTAATGTCGGTGCCATTCAGCGTAATGCTGCCTTGGGTTGCAGGTCGCAGTCCGGCGATCGCGTCTGCCAGTTCTCGCTGACCGTTCCCATCCACACCAGCAACGCCCAAAATCTCTCCCGCCCGTAGCTGCAATGAAACGCCCTTCAAGGCTGCCAGGTGGCGATCGTCACTCACATGGAGGTTTTGGATGTCTAGCACCACGCGATCGGGGACAGTTTTGTCAGAAGTTGTTGCGGCTTCTGTGCCCTTGTCTAACTGGAACAACACCTCCCGACCCACCATAAGCCGTGCCAACTCCTGACGGGTCGAGCCTTTGGTTGTAGTCGTTCCCACAACCTGCCCACGTCGCAGTACCGTGACGGCATCACACAAGCTCAACACTTCTTCTAGCTTGTGGCTGATAAAAATGATGGTGTGATTCTTTGCCGCGAGTTGACGCAGGATAGTAAAAAATGTGCTGACTTCGGGTGGCGTTAACACCGCCGTTGGCTCATCCAAAATCAGCAGCTTTGCCTGACGGTACAGCGCTTTCAAAATTTCGACGCGCTGCTGTGCTCCAACGGGCAAGTCACCCACGATCGCAAACGGGTCGATCGTCAAACCATAGGCTGCTGACATCGCCGCAATTTCCTGGGCTTTTTGTCGCAGGTTCAGGTGCAGTGCTGTTCCGGTACCCAAAATAATGTTTTCAGCCACCGATAGCTGCGGCACCAACATAAAATGCTGGTGGATCATGCCAATACCCTGCTGAATCGCCACATTCGGTGACGTAATTTCCACAGGCTGCCCATTGAGATAGATCTGCCCCGCATCAGGACGGTACAGCCCACTCAGAATATTCATCAGGGTTGTTTTGCCCGCACCGTTCTCACCCAGCAAGGCATGAATGCCACCCGTCTGAATCTCTAAATCAATCTGGTCATTAGCAGTGAAGGTGCCAAAGCGCTTAGTGATGCCTTCTAGCCGGAGGTAAGGGGTTGCAGGTAAGGAGTGAGGAGTGAGGGGTGAGGAGTCAGATTGCATGGGAAGCAATGGGAGGTGAGGAGTAAGGGACGAGGAGTGAGTTAAGGGTTTTGAGTTAATTTTGACAACCAACTATACTTTTGCCTATTACCTTCTTCCTTTCATCTTCTAGCTTCCTACTCCTCTCTCCTCTCTCCTCTCCTCCTACGCCCCTTTAACGCACCGAGTTTCTTTGCCCCCTTCTGAGCAGCTTTCAAACGTGATTTTCTTTGCCAGAATTGCGTCTTCAGTGGTTTTCACTTTATCTTGCAGTGCTTTGGGCACGGCGCTGCCATACTTGCCTAGATACAAAATCTCAGGTTCTTCTAACCCTAGCGAGTAAAGCTGTCCTTTCAGTGTGTTTTTGGATGACAAATCGGCGAGTTTGCCGATCGCCAGATCAATCCGCTTCACAGCACTGGTCAGAATCGATTTTGGTGTGATGTCGTACTGATCGACCGTATTGCCGATCGTGTAAGCTCCTTTTTCTTCAGCCGTTTGTAGTGCAGTAGGTGCGGCATTATCGAGCCAGGGATAGACTACATCAGCACCTGCTGAGACGAGAGCATCGACAGCTTCTTTGGCTTTTGCAGCATCGTTCCAATCGCCTGTAAAGGTATGTTTGACTTCAATGGCAGGTTTTACTGATTTGGCACCGAGAGTAAAGCCGCGCAGCTCTTCCTGCGTCGCCAAAAATTCTTGTCCAGCAATGTATGCCAGCTTTCCCGTCTTGGTCACCGATGCTGCAAGAATGCCGCACAGATAGCTCACTTGCAGATTATCCAGGCGCAGTGATGCCACATTGGGCGCAGTGGCAGAGCCATTCACCACTACAAAGAAGGTTTTGGGAAACTGGGCGGCAACCTGCTTGGCAGCCGCATCGAACTGTCCACCGTGAGCGTAAACCAGGTTAAAACCACGCCGAGCAAAGTCAGACAGTGCTTCTGCCTGGTCAGCCTGACCGACTTTCTCAACATAGGCAGTTTCGGCTCCCAGCTTGGACTTGATGCCCTCTAACCCGGTATAGCCTGCCTGATTCCAGGCTTTGTCGGTAATAATGCCCGGAAGCACCATTGCCGCCTTGAAGCCAGCCGCACTGGGGGAGGCTGATGGGGACGCAGCCGAGGATGTAGGGCTGCTGCTAGTGGTTGGGCTGTTGGCACAGGCGTTGAACAAGAGGCTGCTGCCTAGAGCGGCTGAACCAGACACAAGAAACTGACGACGATCGAATCCGGGCATGCTTTCTCTATTCCTGTAAACGGACTGTGGAGTAAATGGACTGTGAAATACGGACGTTGGAGAAGGGACTAACGCAGAGCGATCTCCAAGCAGAGTCTTGAAAGTCGCTAATTGCCTATAGTCCACCGCGCACGATCGCGCTCTAAGCAGTCATTAAACGGCTTCTACACCAGCAAGTTGTATCTTCTGGCACATTTGTTGTTTCTCGACCCAAAAGCGCTGCTTAAGAGCAGTTTTATCACTAAAGCATCAGAATTGCTGCACAACGCAAAAAAGGGGTTGGCGATCGCCAACCCCTCCGTCGAATTTCGACTAAGGAACAAGAATTTAATCACCTCGGCGTTTTCCGTAGGGGCGCACAGCCGTGCGCCCCTACCTACGAACAATTTGTCGGTTTTATTTAATCCACGATCCCAACCAAGTTAGCAGAGTTACGCTCCGGCGGTACCTTTCTCTAGTGCCTTCTGAACAAGGTCATCGCTAACGTTGCCCGCCCCTGACGATGCTGAATTCAAGTCCCCTGCCAATTGCCTGTAGTCATCAGGATTGCCCGTTGCGTCGGCTGTAAGGGTCGGTTCCTCTATTGCCGGAACGTCGAATTTAGGGGCGGTTGCGGCTTCGGCTGCTTCTGCCCCCTCTTCTGTACGATCGATGGGGCTAACGCTAAACTGTTTTGATGCTTCATAATCGGCATCTACGTTGACATCAGGGGCTTTACGATCGCCCGTCTCAATTTCTTCAACTACTTGCTGAGCGTCATAATTATCAGCCGTATCGGTATTGTTAGCGACTTCAGACATAAAGGCTCCTCTTAGAACTATCCAACCAATAGCGTCACCCTAGCAAAGCGATCCCCGTCTCTCTCATACACTTTGGATAGATCCTTATACTCACTCCAGCGAAAGACTTTAGTCATCAAATAATCAATTGAAGCTCCATCTTTAGAGAGGTGAGGCAGACTGTAAACTTCGATACATCTTTAGGTGGTGTCTTCTTTCACATCTCTATTTGGAGTGCTGTTATGTCTCAATCTGCTAGTCAAAATGTGTCGTCAAGTGAATATCTACCTGAGAAGACTCAAACTGTGCTTGATGCTTTTAAGCAATTGGGCGCTGATGCCAAGTTAGCGCTGCTGTACCTGGTGTATCAAAAAATGGGCGATTCGGTAACACCAGCAGCACCTTCGGCAACTGACCCCGAACTAGCGCCACTTTTAATGGCTAACTTCTACACGTTGTCTCACGAAAAGCAGCTTGATGTCATGCGAGACATCGTGAACGGTGCCGACACGGAGTACTCCCACGCCTATGGAGCGTTGAAAGAAAACAACCAACTGATGGTTTGGTTTGCTTGGGCGCAAGCAATGGGTCAAAGTGTCGTTGGTATGCCAGCAGGCTATCAAGCAGCACAGCCTGTAACGGAAGCACTCGGACAGATCGAAGGATTGGCGTTTGAGGGGCAAATTTCGCTGCTGCGTGAGATTGTCAGCGGGATGGGCTACAGCAACGTCAAGCCGATTCCGTCGCAGGCAGAAACAGGTAAAACTGCCAGTCTTTAAGTAGCCGTAATGATTTGTGTACGGCAACACGGATGGAAAGAGGGGATCAGGAGTCAGAATCAATTGTGGTACATACATTCTGGCTCCTGCCTTCTGCACGTTGATTTCTGGCTCCCAGTAAAGTCGCCGTATCTCATCTCCTTAAGTGGTTTTGGCACCCTTGAGGCACCAGCTTGCTTTGCCACTAACGGTGCAATCTTCAAAAGCAATTTTCTGAGCGGCAAGCGCGTCTTTAGCCTTTAGGGGCTTGCAAGAAAATAAGCCCCCAGTCAAGTGGGCCCAATCGTGATATCCCACTTGGGCAATGTTTCAGAACGCGGCCAGAAGGGGTGGTATTGTTCTAGCTCTTCTGACAGCACTTTGACGCCTTTTTCATAGGTTGCTTCTACCCGCTGGACGATGGGTGTCACACCCTTCCAAGTCGTGTTAGCAGCCCACTGTACAGCCGTTTCCACCGAATCTAAAATTGCCCCGTTCCAGTAGTGTTCAAGTGCCGCCCAGCAACGTTCAATCGGATTGTCTTTGCTGTGATAAGGGGGATAGTAAAGCAAGCGGATGCTCAAATGGATTGACCGAGACAGTGCGATCATGCGCTTGATAAATTGGGTGCGGTCACTGCGGGTAGCGCTACCACCATCAAGGTCAATGACCCATTCGTCTAGGTGCGGATAAGCGTGTTGATGGTCACGCCACCAAGCCGTTAAACAATCGACCATAAAATCGCTGGTCTCTGCCGACTGACCCAAGTAAATCGAGAGCTGATCACTCTGTGTGTTAAGCATGCCAAAGGGGACTAAAACACTCTGCCACTCGGTATCATGGTCATCTGCTTGGTTGGCTTGCAGTGTGCGCGCTTTCCCACCGCGGGAGCGGTTCCCAATTTTGAC
>Ga0209181_10000609_pt1 | contig 66478 bp, 69 predicted proteins | sample MAT05_FD_187208 | JGI IMG/M metagenome (GOLD analysis project Ga0209181, IMG submission 187208) | Freshwater microbial communities from Lake Fryxell liftoff mats and glacier meltwater in Antarctica - MAT-05 (SPAdes) (version 2) | ecosystem: Environmental > Aquatic > Freshwater > Ice > Liftoff...
GTGCAAACCGCGTTACACCACCAATATTTAACTGAAGACGTGGCGTTCCCGTTACCACAACATTTTCGGAGAGATTAACCGTTAATGATATCGCGGCGTGGGCAAGTCTAAATATAAAAAAAGAACAGGTAAGGGCTAAAATAAACACGCTCAATTTTAATTTATGAAAATTTGCAGTTGATATGTTCATTGCGATTGTTGCCAATAACTTTGTGTAACTATTGATGGATTTTTATATCTCACAAAACAGCAGCTTGCAAAGGCAGTTTTTCCACTTTAGAAGCAAGATGATGAGTTTAGAATATCCATTACATATCAGATCAAATATCGAAGGACGGATTTTAGAAAAATATCCGCTTGCTGCGCTTGTTCAGGCTGCGGAGACTGTTTCACTGCGCTATCGTCGCGAGGCGGGTGGAAAAGGCTTTCAAATTCAAAGTGAGGTTGAGGCTTTATCATATTTGGCTGCCCGAATGCCCGCGACCTATGCGGCCAATGCAAAAGTCATGTCAGAGGTTATAAGGCTATATCCTGATTTTAGGCCAGAGAGTGTTTTGGATGTGGGCGCTGGGCCAGGTACCGCCAGTTTATGCGCTGTAAACCAATTTGAAACCATCAAGTCATCTTTGCTTATTGAGCCAAATAGATATTTAAAACAATCAGGTAGAGATTTTTTATCATCTTTTACATCCGGTTTTGAGTGGGGGGAATCTAAGGTTGAAAATCTAGAGTTGGGTCGTTCTTTTGATTTGGTTTTAGCGTCCTACGTTTTTAACGAAATAGAAAAGTCCAATCTTAATAAATTAGTTGAAAAAATATGGTCAACATGTTCAAAAATAATGATAATTATTGAGCCTGGAATCCCCCAAGGGGCAGGGGTTATTCAAAGTATTCGTAATTGGGCAATTAAAAGCAATATTTCTATTCTGGCACCTTGCCCCCAAGTCAATGAATGCCCATTGGCGAATACTGACTCAAAATGGTGCCATTTCTCTGTCAGAATATCGCGCTCAAAACTTCATAAAACTTTAAAAGGCGGAGATGCAGGTTTCGAGGATGAGAAATTCTCATATATTGTTCTCTCACGCGAGAGAGTAACGCCCCCAGAGTATCGATTGATTGGACATCCATCGGGAACCAAATTACGTGAATTGCAAGTCTGTGGAAAAAATGGCGCAGAGACACTAAAAATATCTAAATCAAACCCTTCGCATAAGGCATCGAAGAAATTAGAATGGGGCGATGGGTTTGATGGTTAAAACAGAAGAAATAAGTATTCTTGATAAAAAAGTCCGTTTGTACCAATTAGCTGACAGAGGGTTTCGCACGTCTTTAGACAGCGTGGTATTGGCCGCTGCCTGTCCTGCAAAGTTAGGCGACAAAGTTCTTGATATGGGTTGTGGTGTGGGTGGGGCCTCATTTTGCCTTTTACACCGTGTTCCAAACATTCACCTAACGGGTGTTGAATGGGAAAAAGCTTATTACGATTTAGCTATTCAAAATATCGCTCTTAATAATGCCTGTGATGGCGCAGAGTTTATCCATTCCGATATTCGGGATTATAAGATAGAGGGTAAACCCATCTATAACCACGTGATGGTCAATCCGCCCTATGGCGAGGCAGGAAAGCATATTCCATCGCCAGACCCAATTAAGGCCAGCGCGCTGGGGCATCAGGACGAGGATTTAAGTTTAGAAGATTGGATTTTGGCAGGTTATCGCCTGTTAAAATCGGGTGGATCATTCACTATCATTTACCCGACAGCGGGGACAGACAAAATTATCCGTGCCATGGGTAAGAAATTTGGCGCAATCGAAATCATTCCTTTATGGCCGCGTGATGGAGCAGACTCAAAACGGGTTATCATCCGTGCCATCAAGGGCCGTCATACACCATGTGTCATTCATTCAGGATTGATTCTTCATAACGAAGACGGCAGTTATACAAGTGAAGCCGAGAAGATTCTACGTGGGGCAGGGGCCATATAAAAAAACCACCCGATTAAACGAGTGGTTTTTTATATTTATTAGTTAAAATATATTCTAAATATTAAGCAGCGGTTTCTTCCGGCGTTGCTGGAGATTCGGCGGGGGCAACAGTTGCAGTGGCAAGTGCGGCTTCGGCTTGTTCTTTGGCGGCTTTACGACCATCAGCTTTATAGTCAACAATAGCAGCCTTGCCAGTTTTTTCCTGTAATTTTGCTTCATCAGCAGAACGAGCAATATTCAATGTAATTTGAATTTTGACTTCTGGGTGAAGAATGATTTTGACAGGAAACAAACCGATTGATTTAATCGCATCGTTCAAATCAACTTGGTTACGTGCAATCGTAATATTTGCATTTGATTCAAGTGCATCTGCAATATCACGACTAGCAACAGAACCATAAAGACTTCCTGCTTCAGATGCTTGACGCAAAATAACAAGCTTCAAACCTTGCAGTTTAGTTGATTGTTTTTCTGCATCTGCTTTACGTTCAGCATTTTGGGCTTCTAGAACTTTGCGTTGTGTATCAAAGTAGGCCATGTTTTCTTTGGTTGCACGAAGCGCTTTACGTTGTGGTAAAAGAAAGTTACGAGCGTAACCCGGTTTTACTTTAACAACGTCACCCATTTTACCGAGTTTTTCAACGCGTTCGAGAAGAATGATTTCAGTAGGCATAATAGTTATCTCCTTACGAATTATACAGCATTGCTGCGGTGTGGGCGTTCACTACGTTCTGGACGGTCATAAGAAGGACGGTCAGGACGTGGTCCGCGTGTGTTTTCCATTTCAGTACGTACATAGGGCATTAAAGCCATGTAGCGTGAGCGTTTAATAGCTTGAGCCAATTCACGTTGTTTCTTTTGACAAACAGACGTAATACGGGACGGCATCATTTTACCGCGCTCAGATACATAACGGCCAAGTGTACGAACATCTTTCCAGTCAATCGATTGTGGATCTTTGCCAGAGAATGGGCAAGTTTTACGACGTTTGAAAAATGATTTTTTCTCACCACCTGCTTCAGCGCCTTCGGCTTCTGCGTTTGGTCTTTCTGATCTTTCAGAATTTCTGTCAGAATTTCTTTCAGGTCTAGCCATTATGCCACCTCTTGATTATTGTTGTTATTGTTTTCATAGCGATCATCATTGTCATGTTTAACCAAGACAGCTGATGGACCTTTGCTTGGTTCATCTAATTTGATGGACATGTAACGCACAACATCTTCGTTGTTACGCATCAAACGTTCCATTTCAATGATAGCAGCCGCAGGGCAATCAGATTCAAGAAGGGTATAATGCCCTTTTTTAGCCTTATTGATGATGTATGCGAATTGACGCAAACCCCATTGTTCTGTTTTCAGGATTTTTCCGCCCATTGAGGTCAGTATTTTTGAGTAGTCTTTGGTCATCTGCTCCACTTGAGCGGCACCAATGTCTTGCCGTACGATAAATACGGTTTCATATAGAGGCATGTTGTTTCCTTTCGAATAAATCCAAGCACTATTGCGAGGATAAAGCTGGCTCTTCGCCTAGAAGCACCAGCAAGGGTAGTTGATGGTGTTTAATCAGGTTTAGCCTGTGATTGCAAGAGATTTTTGGTAAAATAGAGATAAAAAGCATTTATATTGGATGATCCGATTATCGGATTATCAGATGACCCGAAACCTCTAAAGTGACATCGTCGCTTTAAAAAAAAGAAAAGGGTTAACGCAAAGGACGCGAAGTCAAAAAAGCCCCCGATATTTCTATCGGGGGTTTTAAGTTTTGTTCTACCTCATCAGGAGAGATCCTGATTCTTTGTGGCGAATCTGGTCTAAAGAAATTAAGCTTTTTTCTCTTCTTTATCTTCAGCTTTTTCTTCTTGACGACCAGCTGTTTGTACTCCTGCGGACAGGAAGCTGCCGAATTTTTTCTCGAATTTGGACAATTGTCCTTTTTCAGTAATTTTTGCTGTTCCGCCCTTCCAAGCAGGGTGAGAAATACTGTCGATATCCAGTTTCATGGTATCGCCAGGCTTACCCCAAGTAGTGCGGGTTTTGTATTCTGTTCCGTCGGTCATGACCACTGTAATTTCGTGATATTTTGGGTGAATATTGGCTTTCATAACCAGAGGCTCCATGTAATTCTTGTTTAATAAATTGTAATCTGTGGGCGGATTTATAACAGTCTAAGCGTTTAAAAATCAAGTACTTAATTTTATTTTTTCAAAAGAGGGGGAAAAAACTGAATTAGATGTTAAGTCACTGATTTAATTAACTTCATTTGCTTTGACTATGTTTTATTGAACGGATATATTAAGTAATGGAACAAAAATGGTCATTTATTTTGTATATTTTTAGTGCGTCTCTGTTGGGATATGCGGGTTTTATGCAATCTCCGTTTAGATATTCTATTACAAGTTGGGAAAATACTTATTCCGCGCCATTTTTCTATGGAATCATTGCTATCCTAATGATTCACATCGTCTATACAGGTTATTTATACAATAAAGCCGAGTACGCAAAATCTATTTGGATAAGCGCTATCTTGTTGGGAGTATCTATCTTACTGATGTTCCCCCAAGTACCATTTTTTCTGGGAACGATACCGTCATTCGTGGAATCTTATATTTAAGACGTCGCGACTGATTTACCCGTTGATTTCAGGTCGGTAAAGGCTTCGCCTAAGCGATCAATAATTCCTTTTTCACCAATACGAAGCCATGTACGAGGATCATATTCTTTCTTATACGGCTTGCCCGATTCGGGGTCAATTTGATACGAGAACGCGTTTGCGTTGGCTTTTACAAAATCACCAACTGATTTGGCAAAGGCAAATTGGGTATCGGTATCGATATTCATTTTAAAGACACCATAGCCCAATGTTTCGGCAATCTGTCCCTTATCTGACCCTGACCCACCATGGAAAACAAGGTCGAGTGGGTTAGCACCTAAACCTTTTATTTTTTGGACAAGGTCTTGAGAATTTTTTAAAATTTCAGGGCGAAGTTTGACGTTACCTGGGGCATAGACCCCGTGTACATTTCCGAATGAAGCAGCAATTGAAAAATGTCCGATAGGTGCAAGGGCTTCATAGGCCGCCAGTACGTCTTCGGGTTGGGTATAGAGACGAGAATTATCAATGTCGTCCGATCCAACACCATCTTCTTCGCCGCCTGTGCAGCCCAATTCAATTTCAATACTCATATCAATTGCAGCCATACGTTTCAAAAGGCGCGCGCATTCATGAATATTTTCATCTAAAGATTCTTCAGACAAGTCAACCATGTGGCTTGAGAAAAGAGGGCGGCCATATTGTTTGAAATACGCCTCCCCATGGGTCAACATTCCTTCAACCCATGGAATCAATTTTTTATTCGCATGGTCGGTATGCATGATAACGCAAACGCCGTAATGCTCTGCTAGCAAATGCACATGGTGAGCGGCAGAGACAGCCCCAAGAATTTTTGCCTGAAGATTATCAGGGAATCCTTTGCCAGCGTAAAACTCACCGCCACCGTTTGAAAGTTGAATAACCACATCGGATTTATTTTTAGCGGCAGCCTCAAGGACTGCATTGATAGTACTTGTTCCAATAACATTGACCGCAGGGAGGGCGTATCGTCCGTCTTTGCAAGCCTTTACTAAAGCTAAATAATCTGTACCAGTCACAACGCCGGGTTTTAATTTTGTGGTCATTTTTTATCTTTCTAAGTGGGTGCGGAAAAACAGAAAGCCAACATATTTTATGTTGGCTTGTGTTGCAATCTATAATGAGAATAAATTATTCGTTGTCGAGTTTTGGTGTATTTATAACATTCTGAACTTCAATCCCAATTCCATTAAAACCAGAAGAAATAGAAAGTACATTACCTCCAACCAACAAACCAAGTTGGTTTATTTTTTTAAAAGCATCTGCAGAAATTTGAAGTGTTGCCTTACCCATTTTCATCTTCTGTCTTAATCAATAGACCTTGTTCAACCAAACTATCTAAGGCTCTCACATTTGTTGTCTGTGCGCCCGAGTATCCCCGTTCAAAAAGTTCTTGCCGGGAGGCTTCGCCCATATCTGCTGCTGCAACTAAAAATTTAGCATCACGCAGGGTGGGTTTTTGTTCAGTGAACAGATTTATAAGCCTTTCGAGGAAAAAATGCAAGTTTTTATGCGATTTTTCGAAGTAATCCAACGTTAATCCCAAATTTTTCTTTGAATATCCGCAACTTAGCATGTGGATAACACGTCCATCTTGCTGGCTTGGCTGTCGCAAAATACACCCTTGGTCATAAAGCCATTCGATTTCGCGGTTCAAAGTAGATTTATTGAGTTTCAGCCTCTCCATCACTTCAGATTGGGTGGTTTCGGGGTGGGCATCAATATCTACCAGAATCTGAGCGCGGCGAAGCGGACAAGACGGATCGCTTCCCAAAGCCTCAACCAAATGGTCCAGAATAAGCCCCATCTGCTGAATGCGGCTAGCACTCGCTTGATTATGCGCAGATTTTAAGACGTTTGGCGACATTTGACCCTCAATAGTAAGTGTAGCACTTTAATATTAAGGTATATTTAGCGCAAGTTTATTAAGCTGGAAAAATTGTAAAGCCTTGTGGAATTGTTTGAAGTCCATAATGGGCAAGGACTTTGTCCAGATTGGGTCGTATCAATCTCTGTCCAGAGATTGAAAAAGCTTGTTTGTGGCAAATTTGTTCAAGAAAAAATTTCTCCTTTGAAACCTCATATTGACTTTGTTGTTCTTGAGCAAATGCCAAGCCTGCAGCGATATTCAATTGTACATCAAGGAGGCCACCTGATAAGTCGGCATCCTCTAACATCAAAGCAACGTCGGCAGTTCCAGTTTCGGCTAATATGCGTAATTCAGGTAATAAATCATCTGGATTTTGGCTTTTGCTAAATTTTTTGACTGTATCAGATGGCGATAGCGCTGAAGGGTTTGAGAAATCTTTACTTACATCTGTTGTACGGATGAAGGCTTTGAATAATTCCCAATCAGAGTCTGTTACGCCTACATTTCTAACAGCAATCTCTGCCGCATCTAGGGATATATTTTCAAGACGATATCTTTGCCCCTTATTATTTGTACCATCATGTTTGTAATCATGAATGAGGGCAGCGGAGAGAAGAATGCATAATTTATGGGCATCGATTCGCCTGTCTTTAAATGCATCGGCACCCAATAACGCAGATAGTACAAATACTTTTAGAAAGTGTGTATTGTTATGATAGTGATTTCTATTTTCTTCCTCCGCCAAATTGGATGCTGTTTGAATGATAGAAAGTTCAGTTTCGGAAAAATTAACACTTAAGGATTTTGTAAGTACATCGATAATAGTTTTAACAGAAGTGTTAAGTGAAGGAGGGGTTAATTAAGTTCCATTCTTTGAATATTTGACTAACACTATTCGTATCGCCATTTGTAATTGCAGCAGCAAGACGGGTATCCTGTGGTAAGGAAAGTTCAACAAATTCTGGCATTAATTGAACGGGCATCATGTTTTCTTTCTTAAGACGACCCAGCAAATATAGCAACTTTATGAAAACAAGTCAATTTTAGTCATAGAAACAAAAAAGCCGCCCCTTATGGGGCGGCTTTTATCATTCGAATTCAATTAGTAGCCAACTTTATGCATCAAAACCGCGGTGTCGAGCATACGGTTTGAAAACCCCCATTCGTTATCATACCAAGACATGACACGTACCATTGTTCCATCGATGACTTTTGTACCTTCGAGGGAGAATACCGATGAACGGGCATCATGGTTAAAGTCACCTGATACCAATTCTTCATCATAGTAACCAAGAATATTTTTTAATTTACCGTCAGCCAGTGCTTTAACGGCATTATTGATTTCTTCAACTGTTGTTGCGCGTTTAGCAACAAATTTAAAGTCAACCAAAGACACATTTGGGGTTGGAACGCGAATAGCCACGCCGTCCAGTTTGCCTTTTAGTTCTGGAAGAACTTTGCCCACTGCCTTGGCCGCACCTGTTGATGTTGGAATCATATTAAGAGCTGCAGCGCGGGCGCGGTGCAGATCTTTATGAGATGTATCAACTATTTTTTGATCTCCCGTATACGAGTGAATAGTCGTCATAAAACCATGTTCAATTCCAACCGCATTATTGATAGCATATGCAACAGGAGCCAAGCAGTTGGTTGTGCATGAGGCGTTAGATACGATGACATGGTCTTTGGTCAATTTGTCAGAGTTTACACCATAGACAACTGTCAAATCTTCATCGGTTGCAGGAGCGGAAATCAAAACTTTTTTAGCACCACCGATTAAGTGTGCAGATGCTGTTTTTTTATCTGTAAAAATACCAGAACATTCCATGACGATGTCAACGCCAGATGATTTCCAGTTGATGGCCGCAGGGTCACGTTGTTGGTGAACGGTAATTTTCTTACCATTAACGATAAGTGTATCGCCCTCGTAACCAACATCAAATGGCGAACGGCCATGAACGGAATCGTACTTTAACAAATGGGCGTTGGTTTTTGTGTCGGTCAGGTCGTTAATTGCAACCAATTCAATATCTGTGCGCCCCGATTCATAAAGTGCGCGTGCAACCAAACGACCAATGCGTCCAAACCCGTTAATACCTACTTTTAATGTCATCTTTCTAACTCCTTGTTTGGATGGGTTTTTACAACTCTTAGATTGAGTTGTCCACCCCCTTTAGAAAATGGCGGTAAAGAAGGAAAAAGTGAGTGTTTTTTATCACAAGAACATTAAGACACGTAGAAATTTTTATCCTTTTTGTTATGTCCCGAGTTGTTCTGGCATTACGCCGAAAAATAATAACAATTTAAATACAGCTTAAATGGTTCTACAGTTAGGCTTTTGTCACTCGCGTGATTATTAGGATAAACTTAATTACTTTATGAAGAAGAATACTTATAAATTAGTAATAACCTCTATTTGCATTTTAATTTAATATAATTGAATCTGATAGCTTATACTGAGGGTAGAAATTTTCTGAGAGTATTTTATAGTCCTCATTAGATAAAGTAATTTGAGTTCCTGCTGCAGATTCTATTAAATGACTAATATTTGATGATTTAACAAGTGTTACAATATTAGGACGATGCGTAACCCAAGATAAGGCAATCTTTACATTTGTGGCATTATATCTTTTTGACATTTCATCTAAAATTGGAAATGCACCTGTCTCCCATATATTATGACTTACAGAAGGATTTACAACATTCCGCTTGATAAGCTTTAATGGACGCCAAGCGACAATAAAATAATTATGAATTGCAGAATGTTCTATAAGCCCTGAAAATTCTGGTTCACGAAACGCTAAATTATAGTGTACCTGATTGGCAAGTATTTTAGGTTCGAGATATTTTTGTAAAGCATCAAAACTTTGCACTGAAAAATTGCATACACCAATATGCTTTATTTTTCCTACTTGGCAGGCTAGGCTCAAGGCTTCAGCTGTCTCTTCGAATGGTATTTCTGGCGTGTGCTGATGTAGATAATATAAATCTAGATAATCAGTTCCTAATCTTTTTAAAGACGCATCAAGTGATTGTTTTAGAAGGAATTTACTATGATTTCCTTTTGAAGCCTTACTGGCAAGAAAAATATTTTCACGTGATTTATTTTTAATAGCTTGGGCAATCAACTCCTCAGTATAACCATTTGCATATTTTTCAGCCGTATCAATATGGATAAAACCATTATCTAAGGCTTGTTCAATCAAACGTATATCAACTGCATCCTGCGAAGAGGCTGTTTTATTTTCGTCTCCGCCCATCATCCATGTCCCTAAGCCAAGGGACGGAAGACGAAGGTTATGATTTAATATTTTGAAGGGAATATTCATTTTTTAAAAATACGACTGTAATGGTTCCACAGTCAGGTCTTTGGCGCGGAGGGCGCGAATGGCCATGACGGCGGCTTTGGCGGAGGTAAGCAAGGTATAATAAGGAATCTTGTTCATCAGAGCCAAGCGGCGGATGGAGAAAGCATCGACCACGGTTTGTGATCCTTTGGTTGTATTGATAATCAAATGAATATCTTTGTTTATCAGAGCATCGGCGATATGCGGTTGGCCTTCCATCACTTTATTAATGCGGTCAACGGGAAGCCCAGCTTTTTTAAGAAAGGTACATGTCCCGCCTGTGGCCACCAATTTAAAGCCCATTTGTGACAGTTCTTTCGCCAAGGGAATAAGACCTTCTTTATCATCATCTTTAACCGATAAAAACACAGTCCCAGTCACAGGAATTTTAATCCCTGCGCCAATTTGTGATTTGGCAAATGCATGGCCAATTTCTCGATCAAGGCCAATCACCTCACCCGTTGATTTCATTTCAGGCCCCAAAATTGGGTCAACACCAGGGAAGCGTGAGAACGGAAATACAGGGGCTTTTACCGCTATATGATCGGGGGTCATGCCTTTGAGTAATCCTTGATTTCTAAAGAATGATAATTTTTCACCCGCCATGATCCGCGCCGCAATTTTTGCGACTTGCGTTCCTGTTGCCTTAGCCACGAAAGGCACTGTGCGCGATGCCCTTGGGTTTACCTCAATAATATAAATCTCATTCTCGCCATTATCGGGATTGTGTTTGACGGCAAATTGCACATTCATCAAACCTTTGACTTTGAGGGCGCGCGCCAATTGCTCCGCTTGTTTTTCAATCTCGCGCACTGTTTTATAGGATAGAGAGTGAGGAGGAAGAACACAGGCACTATCTCCTGAATGAATACCGGCCTCCTCAATATGTTCCATGACACCCGTCACGAATACATCTTCGCCGTCAGAGAGGACATCAACATCAACTTCAATAGCACCCGACAAATACCTGTCCAAAAGAACAGGAGAGTCACCCGACACACGCACCGCATTGGTAATATAACTGCGCATTTCATCCATCGTATGAACAATTTGCATTCCAGCCCCACCCAGAACATAAGACGGGCGGATAACGATTGGAAACCCCAAGTCTTCAGCCTTTTCAAAGGCTTCTTTTGCTGATTTAACAAGGGCATTTTCAGGTTGGCGGAGTTTTAATTGTTTGAGTAATTTTTGGAATCGTTCACGGTCTTCAGCAATATCAATGCTATCTGGGTCTGTTCCCAAAATTTTAATACCAGCCGCCATCAATTTTTTAGTAAGCATCAAAGGTGTTTGTCCACCCAATTGAACAATAGCACCGATAACCTCACCATTTTTACTTTCAGCCTGAATCAGTTCAATCACATCTTCAGCACTAAGTGGCTCAAAATATAATCTGTCTGATGTATCGTAATCGGTTGAAACTGTTTCAGGGTTACAATTAACCATGATAGTTTCATACCCTGCATCCTTAAGGCCATAGGCGGCATGAACGCAGCAATAATCAAATTCAATTCCTTGGCCAATACGATTTGGCCCGCTACCTAAAATAATAACTTTTTTCTTATCCGTAGGCTCCATTTCACAGACTGGCGGATTAACCCCGTCGCCTTCATAGGTTGAATACATATAAGGTGTATCCGATGGGATTTCGGCAGCACATGAATCAACCCGTTTATAGACTGGGTGAATATTATGTTTATGACGAGCTTTCGTGACTGAATCTTCCTTAACACCAACTAATTTTGCAAGTCGGGCATCAGAGAACCCAAGAGATTTTAGTTTTATCCAACCTTCCCCTGTTGTTGGAAGGCCATTTGTTTTAATCAAATTTTCAGTATCAACAATATGTTTGATACGCCCTAAAAACCATGGGTCAAATTTAGTAATAGCATGAATATCGTCATTGCTCATCCCGTGGCGCATAGCTTGGGCAATAAATAAAATACGTTGTGGGGTCGGCTTTGAAAGGCTAGCACGAATTTGATCAGGATCAGGGGTTTCACCCGCTGTTCCAATAATTTGGTCATCAAATCCTGTCAGCCCTTTTTCAAGTGAGCGAAGTGCTTTTTGCATACTCTCTTCAAAATTGCGACCAAGCGCCATGGCTTCGCCAACTGATTTCATTGAGGTAGATAAATTATTATCTGTGCCACGAAATTTCTCGAATGCAAAACGTGGAATTTTTGTGACCACATAATCGATGCTTGGCTCGAACGATGCAGGAGTCCGTCCGCCTGTAATATCATTCCCGAGCTCATCAAGAGTATAGCCCACCGCTAATTTTGCAGCAACTTTTGCAATGGGGAAACCTGTGGCTTTGGAGGCGAGAGCAGACGAGCGTGAAACACGAGGATTCATCTCAATCACAACCATTCGACCATCAGCAGGATTAACACCAAATTGAACGTTCGATCCGCCCGTTTCAACCCCAATTGCACGAAGAACTTTAAGTGATGCATTGCGCATGATTTGATATTCTTTATCTGTCAGCGTCAGGGCAGGGGCAACAGTTATTGAATCACCTGTATGAACACCCATCGGGTCAATATTTTCAATTGAGCAAATGATAATACAGTTGTCGTTTTTATCCCTCACAACTTCCATTTCATATTCTTTCCAGCCTAGAACAGATTCTTCAACCAGAACTTCATTGATTGGTGATGCATCTAAACCTTCGCGAACAATTTTCTCAAACTCATCTCGGTTATAGGCTATCCCGCCACCCGTACCACCCAAGGTAAAGGAGGGACGAATAATAGCGGGCAGGCCAATTTTAGGAAGGGCATCATTCGCTTGTTGTAAATTTTTGACAACTTCACTTTTGGGGCTATTAAGACCGATTGTGTCCATGATGTCGCGGAATTTTTGACGGTCTTCGGCTTTTTCAATGGCATCTTCGTTTGCACCAATCAATTCCACATTGAATTTTTTAAGCGTTCCATCTTTGGATAGCGCCAATGCTGTATTCAGTGCTGTTTGACCGCCCATAGTGGGGAGAAGTGCATCAGGACGTTCGCGTTCAATAATCTTGGCAACAATTGCGGGTGTAATAGGTTCAACATAAGTTGCGTCTGCCAAAGAGGGGTCGGTCATAATGGTGGCAGGGTTCGAGTTGACCAAAATAACGCGGTAACCTTCTTCCTTAAGGGCCTTGCAGGCCTGCGTCCCTGAATAATCAAACTCGCACGCTTGACCAATAATAATGGGGCCTGCGCCGATGATAAGGATAGATTTAATGTCGGTACGTTTTGGCATTTTTAGGTTTCCTTAAATAAATATGTTTTTTGCCACGAGTGCACACGAATACACACTAATCATTCGTGCTTTATTCGTGTGCATTCGTGGCAAAATAAAAAATGGCTGGATTGCTTCGCCTTTTCCCTTGGCGCTCGAAATGACGGGAAAGAAAAATGATTTTTCAGTGCAAATGAGCATGAACGACCTTTTTGCATAGTTTTTATGGTGGCACTGAAGCCAATTTAATAGTGATTTCTCTTTGATTAAGCAAGTGATTTTCGAAGGTTATTCAATAGTTTTTATGAAATATAAATAATATTTAGCCGTTTTGAATAATTTTTGCTGCATCTAAGGCGGCATAAGTAATAATTCCATCTGCTCCTGCGCGTTTGAAGGCCATAAGCATTTCCATCATCGCAACATTTTCATCAATCCAGCCATTTCTGGCAGCGGCTTTTATCATGCAATATTCACCCGATACATTATAGGCAAAAGTGGGCATTCCAAAAGTTTGTTTCACACGATAGAGAATGTCAAGATAAGCCAAACCAGGTTTGACCATGACCATATCTGCGCCTTGTTGGATATCTAGTTCTACTTCGCGGAGGGCTTCCTCAGCATTGGCGGGGTCCATTTGATAAGTTTTACGATTTTTTGGCCCTGCACCAGCACCAAGTGAACACCCAGCCGCATCACGAAATGGCCCATAAAACCCAGAAGCGTATTTAGCGGCATAGGCCATAATCGCAGTCCGTTGATTGCCAGTCTGATCAAGCGCCGCCCTGATAACCTCAATTTGTCCATCCATCATTCCTGATGGGGCAATCACATCAGCCCCAGCCTCAGCCGCGATGATAGATTGTTTTGCAATATTTTCAATCGTGCGGTCATTATCGACATCGTTATGAACATGATCAATCGGTCCACAATGACCATGATCTGTATATTCACAAAAACAAGCATCAGCCATAACCACTAATTCTGGACAAGTATCTTTAGCACGCCTGACCATCCTGTCCATCAGGCCACCTTTGCGAAATGAATCTGTTCCTTCATGATCCTTATTCTGTGATACCCCAAACAACATGACTGCAGGAATTTTAGAAGCTTCAACTTGCTTTAAAAGAACAGAGAGACTTTTTTCAGACTGGCGAAAAACACCGGGCATAGAAGATACTTCAACGGGATCAGAAAGGCTTTCATCAACAAAGATAGGATAAATTAAATCATCAGTATGAAGATGATGTTCTCGGACAAGACGACGCATATTTTCTGAACTGCGAAGACGGCGAGGACGCACAGAAATATCCGTACGATGTGAGTGATTCTCTTTAATTATTGATTTTATATTTGAAAAATTCATCATAAATCCAGTTTATATTAGGTTTAAAATCTAAGGCTCATATGTAGCATTTGTAAAACCAATTGAAGTAATGGTTGGGGCTACTATATCTTTAACAACAGTATCTGTAACAGCCGGCCCTATATTAGCAGATGTATCGGTCAAGGTGACGGACACAGTTAATGTTCCGTCATTAAGCGGTGTTAGGTTGAGTGCGGATATAATGTCAGTTGCCGTTGCAATCGTTCCAGACCCTGTAACAGGAACACCGCCACCTGATGACGTAATTGTATAGTTATAGGTTGCGCCAACTTCAGCGGCAGCAAATTGGAATGCTCCTGCGGTAAAGTTTCCAGCATTCACTGGGTCTGTTGTAAACAGAACAGAATAACCAGTGGGTGCGCCAACATCTTTAGTGGTGGTGTTGGTGACGGCTCCACCAACGTTGCCTGATGTGTCTGTTAAAGTGACTGAGACAGTTAATGTTCCATCACCCAATCCAGTTAAATTAAGCCCAGTAATATTTTGTATAGCTGCTCCTACTGTTCCAGACCCAGTAACAGGAACACCACCGCCTGATGAGGTAATGGAATAATTAAAGGTCGCACCAACTTCAGCAGAGGTAATGCGAATAGCTCCTGCAGTGAGGTTGCCCGCATTGATAGGTGTTGTTGTAAAGAGGGTCGCGTAACCAGAAGGCGGCGTTGTATCAGTTATAAATCCACTAAGAGAGAGAGTAAAATCTGCAATTGTAAAGACAGCATCTTTGCCATTACCCATGATGGACGCACCATTTTTGTCAAGCCCAGTGACAACTAAAAACGTAGCCCCAGCATCTGCGGGAACCAGTGTATAAACAAATCTTAAATCATTTGTTCCAGAACCAGAGAGATAATTGGCAATTCTTGGTGTACCATTAATTGTTAAATTCATGATTGGTGTTCCAGAAGATACCGTGACGTCACTGTTAAAGCGAAGACCAATAACAATCTGCCCACCAGGAATTAAATTTTGTGAGACAATTCTTGGAGCCTCATAAGGATAAGGTGTAACTTTTTGACCCAAAAGAATATTCGCAATTCGATCAATTGTTGAACTTATTATATCTGTATGAGAAACATAGGCGGGGTTATTAACAGGTAGTGACGGTCCAATCACACCATTGATAGATTGGGCTAATTGCTCTGCAAACAATGTTATGGAGCCTGAGACAGTTCCTGTGAAAATCACTGAGCCATCTCTGACACGAACTGAAGATGATGTCGCCCCACTTGAAACAATGTCCAAATCTGTACCTTGAAGAACAATTGTTCCACCTGGCACAACGATATTAGTGATTGTACCATTTGAAACATACTGAATTGAACCGCTTATCAAGGTTATAAGTGTTGGCTCAATAAGGACTTGAGTGTTTTGCCCTAAAGTCAAAGATGAGCCATCCGAAAAGAGGAGTCGAGCTATGGCTCCAACGGTATTAGATGTTGTTACTGTTACTGGCATCAGCAGAGTTTGACTTAAAAAGAGCGAGCTTGTCCCCGACACTTCTTGGGCAGTATTTGCACCAACAGTTTGGATGACAGTCAATTTGCTGGAAGCCTTACGACGTTGTTGAACACGAATTATATTTTCACGGCTGACTTTCTCATAGACATAGTCTGATACAGGGGCGAGTTCAGTTCTAGGTCTGAATTGTAGGTCCTGAGGTTGGTCAAATCTATAATTGAAGCGGAGTGCCGCTTCAAGCGAGGGGGGGCTGTCAGATTCATCGCGAAAACCAACGCGCAAGGCAAGTGCAGGGACAGGAGAGTATTCAACTGCAGTCTGCATCCCATAAAGTTTTTCTCCTTCAGTATAGGAATCCCATTTATAACCTTTCAAAATCCCTGTCCAACTTGGGAGTTCGGGGACTTGACCTTTAAATTGTAAATCCCATCCAGAGGCTGCACGCTCCTCATATAAAGAATTATTTGCTCTCCATGTTGAAAGAGGTAAATATCTGTTTGCTGAGACGGCTAACTGACTGGTTCTAAAATCTAAGCCCAAACTCATTCGAGAATGGTTACGCTCTGGGGCATAATCAAAAAACATATTAGCCCCATAAATATAATTTTTATTGGTGGTCAAATAACGATAAGCCAAGCCAGCGTTATAGGTGTCATACTTAACCTTGGAACCTAATTTATTTAACTCATCAGGAGCTTTATGCCATGAAATCTGAGCAAAAACATGGTGAAGATCGTTATTGTCTTCCCAAAGAGGCTGGACAGATGTAATTGAGCCTATCGCACTTCGTTCTGAAACACCGGCTTCAATTTCAATCCTGTTTAGAAAGGGTATACCCGATGAGTGAGCCCAATCAACGCCTTTGGCTAAAACTCTTGCTTGAACATCTTTTTTAACAGTCTTTTTTAGGAAAGAGTCAAAATCAGGCCCCTCTATTTCTTCTCCTTTCATGGCAGTACATAAAATATTAAGTGACGATTGTCCCGTTCCACCAAGCCTTTCAGTTAAATATTTTGTGGCTGCATTTAATTTTTGATTATCAGGGGTAAGATAAATATTAATATCATTGAAAAGACGTGATTGCATCATACGCTCGATAGCCGCACGACAGCCAGTATCAAGTGCAGATAATGCCGCTGCCTTTTCCCCACCACTATTATAAGAATTTCCGATTGTTTCTAAATTTCCAAATAGCTGAGAAATTTTTCCTTGTGTTGTGTACTGGGCTTCATTTAATCCCAAATATCTATTGTTCTGGCTTGAAGAACTAGCATAGGTATTGACCCCCATCAGCAAAGATAAGAAAAAAATTGTAACAGATAAAAAGACAGATACCCTAGACAAAGAATTTTCTCTCGGTGGCGACTTTCAAAGGCAAAAAATGATTCGAGGTTATTCAGAATCAACTTGTCTAGAATTGCAAAGAAAGAGTTAATAGGAGAGCAGAAACAGGCCTTAAACCAATATTATACACAGTTTTCTGATGATAAATTTCAGGTCTAAGCGTTTGTATCTATTGTATGAATTTGCCCATCTGCAGGAGATGCTTTAGCCACCCCGACCCGAGCAGGACGAAGAAGGCGGTCATTGATAACATAACCCGATTCAATGACCTGAATGATTGTTCCTGTGGCTTTTCCAGCCACGGGAGATTCAAACATGACTTCATGAAAATGCGGATTGAAGGGTTCATCGAGCGGGTCAATTTTCCGAATTCCATTTTTAGAAAAGCACGAAAGAAAAGATTTTTCAGTTGCTTCAATGCCTTGAACCAATATGCTAACCTTAGGATCGTCACGTAATTCTGGGGGTATTGCCTGAAGAGCGCGAGCAAATGTATCAGCAACGTCAAGCAAGTCTTTAGCAAAACTAGTGACAGCATATTTACTTGCATCTTCTCGTTCGCGTATCGACCTTTTCCGTAAATTGTCCATTTCAGCAACTGAACGTAGCAACTGATCGTTACTTTGTGCCAATGATGTTTCCATAGAAGACAATTTCGCCGTTAAATCTATCAAAGCACTATTCGCCTCTTCGATTTGCTCAGCTTTTTGTTTGGCTTTGAATGCGGCAGGGCCCGATAGATCATCTAACCCCTCCATCGCGTCAACGGTGTTAAGAGGAATTTCAGGCTCTAGGAATGGATTTGAATTTTCGGTCATGCAGAGAGATTAGGTAATTGATTCCAGAAAATCAATAGCTGGAGTTTTTTCCAAGTAACTTTTCCACGACAAGTGAGGTATAGTCAACGATTGGAATAATTTTTCCATAATTTAAACGAGTGGGGCCAATCACTCCTGTTGCCCCTATTATTCGTCCGCTTTTATCGTGATAGGCGCTGATAATTGTGGTCCATGCGGGCCGTTCGAAGACAGGGTTTTCGCTTCCGATAAAAATTTGGACACCTTCACCCTGTTCCATAGCATCCATGATGGTCAGCATTGATTGCTTTTCTTCTAGTAAAGCAAACAAAGATTTCATTTCTTCAATTCTTGATTGAGCCTCTGGACTATCTAAAAGTCGAGATTGTCCATTGATAAAAATATGCCCATCATCTGCAGAGGATAGGGGGTGAATAATTCCTTCATTGATTAAAAGACTGGCCAAGTTATTCAATCTATCTTGATGTTTCTTTTTCTCGTTCAACAGAATTTCATTTAACTCTGGTAAGGTCTTACCTGTCATTCTGTCATTTAAAAAATGGCTGACCTGTTCTAATTCAGATTTACTAGCATCCTCTGTGACAGTTACAACACGATTTTCTACCATACCATCGCTTGTAATGAGGATACAGAGGATTTTATAAGGCTCAAGTTTTAAGAATTCTATTTTCTTAATCGGCTTATTCATTTTGGGTGCAATGACAATACCAATACAGGAAGATAGTCCAGAGAGGAGGTTGCTGGCTCCGTCATAAATATTTGTTGAATTCGGGTTCAGCTGTTGTTCAATTTGTAAACGTTGCGATGAAATATCATCAATTTTCATCAGCGTATCAACATAAAGTCGTAAGCCCTGTTCAGTAGGTTGTCGTCCTGCAGAGGTATGGGGAGAAAATAGTAAATCCGCATCCACCAAATCAGACATCACATTACGAATAGTAGCAGAGGAAAGTGATGTTTTTAAAGAGTTAGAGATAGTTTGTGAACCGACAGGAATACCATATTTCAGATATTCTTCGACAATCAAACGAAATATGTCACGGGTACGGTCATCATTTAAATTCATGGGTTTAGTATAGGTGATGCCAGACTATTTGACAATTGAAGCTTTGTCGGCTTTTATGCTGGAAACATAAATTGAAGGAAAACATATGACCCGCCCATCAGCCCGCCCATCAGGAAGAGCCACAGACCAATTGCGTCACATCGATATTCAAACGAATGTATCAAAACATGCAGAAGGATCATGTTTGATTAAATTTGGTGATACGCATGTTTTATGTACCGCAACAGTTGAAGATAAAGTCCCAAGTTGGATGAAAAATTCAGGTAAAGGATGGGTAACAGCAGAATACGGAATGTTACCACGTGCCACCGAAACACGCACCGACCGCGAAGCTGCAAAAGGTAAACAATCTGGGCGTACCCAAGAAATTCAACGTCTTATTGGACGGGCAATGCGCGCCATTGTCGATTTAGAAAAGTTAGGCGAACGCCAAGTCAAATTAGATTGTGACGTGATACAGGCTGATGGTGGCACACGGACAGCCTCCATCACAGGATGTTATGTTGCCCTATATAAAGCATTTGAATATTTGATGTCGATTGGCCTTTTGAAAACGATGCCTTTAAAAGACAGTATCGCGGCGATTTCCGTGGGCATTCATAACGGTGTCCCCGTTCTTGATTTAGATTATGCCGAAGATTCAACCGCCGAGACGGATGCCAATTTTGTTATCACTGGCAAAGGCGGAATTGTTGAAATTCAAGGCACAGCTGAGAAAGAACCCTTTAGCGAAGAAGAGTTCTTAGCGTTGCTTGCACTTGCCAAAAAAGGGTGTGCAGATTTGAAAGTGGAGCAAGAGAAGTCTCTGTAAATGTTCAAAAAATTAGTATTAGCCACACATAATAAGGGGAAAGTTGCAGAGCTTGCTGCGATGCTTGCACCCTATGGCGTTGAGGTTATATCGGCGGGCGAGCTTGGACTTCCTGAACCCATCGAGACTGAAAACACGTTTGTGGGTAATGCATTGATTAAGGCACGTGCCGCAAGTCTTGCGACAGGACTTCCCGTTTTGGCAGATGATAGTGGGTTATGCGTCAATATTCTGAACGGCGACCCCGGAGTTTATTCAGCCGATTGGGCAGGAAACCCCAGAGATTTTAATGTGGCCATGAAAAAAGTAAATGATGCATTGGGTGATGCAACAGATAGGTCGGCCTATTTCATTTCCGTTTTTGCTTTGGTAATGGCCGATGGAACAAACCAAATCTTCGAAGGTCGTTGTAATGGAGAAATTATTTGGCCGCCACGCGGGAATGGTGGGCATGGTTATGACCCGATTTTTATGCCCAATGGTGAAACACGTACCTTTGCCGCAATGACCTTGGATGAAAAAGCTAAATATTCCCACCGTGCCAAAGCATTTGAACAGTTTATCAAAGTTTTGAGATAGAATGACCTTTGGCATTTATATTCATTGGCCGTTTTGTAAATCGAAATGTCCTTATTGTGATTTTAATTCCCATGTGTCGGAACGGATTGACCACATTCGTTGGACGGAATCTTATTTACGCGAGATGGATTATTTAGCAAGTCTTACCAAGGGCAGAATTGTCGATACTGTCTTCTTTGGTGGAGGAACGCCGTCATTGATGCAGGCTGAAACAGTTGCTGAAATTTTGGCAGGGATTCAAAAACGCTGGCAAGTTTCGAATAACTGGGAAGTCACGTTAGAGGCTAACCCCACATCGTTCGAGACCGAAAAATTCAAAGATTTTTATGGGGCAGGGGTTAATCGTGTTTCCATCGGCGTTCAATCTTTATATGAAGACGATTTAAAATTTTTAGGGCGAGAACATTCTCCAACCCAAGCAAAATTTGCGATTACTGAAGCCCAGAAAATTTTTCCGCGAGTGTCATTCGATTTGATTTATGCGCGCCCCAAGCAAACCATGGAGGCATGGAAAAAAGAATTGGGTGAAGCCATACACATGGCCAGCGGGCATATGTCGTTGTATCAATTAACGATTGAACAAGGCACGCCCTTTTTTACACGTCATGCCCGTGGTGAATTTCAAATTCCTGAACAAGATTTAGCCGCTGATTTATATGATATGACGGGCGACATGATGACGGCGGCAGGATACCCCGCCTATGAAATTTCCAATTATGCCAGTGAGGGGCAGGAGTCACGGCATAATCTTATTTATTGGCGTTATGATGATTACGCAGGCATTGGCCCCGGGGCGCATGGGCGGTTGACGCAGGGCAATCAGAAATTTGCCACCCGTGGACACCGCGCCCCAGACATATGGTTGGACATGGTTGATAAACAGGGGCACGGAATGCATCCGTTTGAACCTGTTCAATCCCTTGCAAAATATCAGGAATGTTTGATGATGGGATTACGCCTGCGTGAGGGTGTGCCATTATCGCGGTTGGTTGATGCCTATGGCGCACCGATTGATAAAATTTTAGACCCAAGTCGCCTTGCAAATTTAGTCAAAGAAGACATTTTAGAAGACCATAAAGACATATTAAAAACCACCAAACAGGGGTTTAGGTGCCTGAATGCGGTTTTGGCGTACCTATCTTAAGTTATTGATATTAAACGGTTATTTTTTTGAGTTATCAGTTCGTTCGATAGATTTTTTAAGGTGGTTATTTTTCACATCCACCCAACCCTCCCTCTCAAGGGGGAGGGCTTTAATATTTTGAGTTATCAGTTCGTTCCGTGAATTTTTGAGGCATCTGAATTGCGGATGAGAATTTGCTTATCTGAATAGAATGGTGACTTGTTTTATATTAAAAGTCAAATTTATGGGCGGAGAAAGGCTGTGGATGGGATGAAGGTTGCATGGCGATAGTCGCCTTCAAATAATCTGGCTATGCAGTCTGCTTTTTGACCATTTACGATGATGGTATGAATATTTTTTGAGGCAGCCATGAAGGCAGCATCCAGCTTAGTTTTCATCCCACCTGTTCCATGATTTCCGTTCGTCCCACCACCTAATGCCATGATTTCGGGCGTGAGTTCTTCAACGATTTGAATATGCTGTGCATCAGGATTTGTTTTTGGGTCAGAGGTATACAGACCATTGACATCTGTAATCAAAATCAGTGTATCGGCTTCGTCAGCAATGGCTGTGAGAGCCCCTAGATTATCATTATCGCCAATTTTTATTTCATCTGTCGCAACCGTATCATTTTCATTGGCGACATAAATTGTGCCTCTTTTCCTGAGAGCGGATAAAGCATTTCGAGTATTAGATAAATAAGGTTCAATCGTTAAATCATGTTTAGTTAATAAGACTTGTGCGGCTCTTAAGTTGACCCGTGCTAATTCGCTACGATAGAGATTGATGAGGTCAATTTGCCCTTCCGCCGCATAGGCCTGACGTTCTGGAAGTGATCTTGGAGCAATTCCCTCCATTGCAATCGTTGCCATACCAATTGCCCCCGACGAGACAATCCCAAATTCCCGTCCAAGAGAGACATATGATTTTAAGCTGTCACGAAGCCAGAAGCGTTTAGGAACCCAATTTTCAACATCAATGATGCTGTTCGTTCCAATCTTGATAACAATCCGTTTGCTGTTATCTATTATATCCTTCGGCGTTAACGCTATACGCATGATCTATTTTACCTGTTTCTTCGTCTTCGTGACGTTGTTTTTCTCTTCTGATGACATCGGCTATTTTAAAGAGGAGATGTCGGACACCATCGCCACTTACTCCTGAAATCAAATGAGGTCTTACTCCGATTGATTTTTCAAACTGGTCGGCGATATCTTCAGATAATTCTTTACCCAGCGTATCTGTTTTATTGAGACAGATAATTTCTTCTTTTTCGGCAACGCCTTCGCCATATTCAGAAAGTTCATTGCGAATAATATGATAGGCCGCCACAGGGTCATCTTGGGTAATATCAATCAGGTGGACAAGGACAGCAGTACGTTCCACGTGTCCTAAAAATCTATCCCCTAAACCCAAACCTTGATGGGCGCCCTCAATCAATCCCGGAATATCTGCTAAAATAAAATCATAATTTTCAATTTTAACCACACCCAAATTCGGATGAAGCGTTGTAAAGGGATAATCAGCAATTTTTGGTTTTGCGGCAGAAGAGGCGGCAAGGAATGTCGATTTTCCAGCGTTTGGAAGCCCAATAATACCGCCATCCGCAATCAGTTTCAGGCGAAGCCAAACTTCAATTTCTTGACATGGCCAACCTTTGGTAAATTTTTCAGGGGCTTGGTTGGTTGCTGTTTTATAGTGAGCATTTCCAAATCCGCCATCGCCGCCTTTTAAAAAAACAAATCGTTGTCCATCAGTTGTTAAATCCATTAAAACTTCTTCTTTATCAGCCGAAAGAATTTCTGTACCGATTGGAACACGGACAACTAAATCTTTTCCATCTGCCCCCGTACGATTACGCCCCATGCCATGATGACCTTTTTCAGCAATAAAATGCTGGGCATAGCGAAAATCAACCAGAGTATTTAAATCTTTGGCACATTCGATAATGATATCGCCGCCACGGCCACCATTGCCGCCGTCGGGGCCGCCATATTCAACAAATTTTTCGCGATGAAACGAGCAGCATCCTGCTCCGCCTTCGCCCGATTGCATCATAATTTTTGCTTGATCTAAAAATTTCATTTTTTTCTACATTTCATTCCTAAAAATAAAGCCCGCCGAATTTGGTGGCGGGCTTTTATCTTTTATATTCAAAGATACTATTCCGCTGCAACCGCTTTGGGTGCATTTGTATCATTTGACGGGACAACGTTGACAACTACCTTATCATTATCATCGCGTGTAAATAATACATTCCCATCAAGCAGAGCGAAGAGAGTATGGTCTTTGCCAATACCAACGTTGCGACCTTGCTTATATTTTGTACCACGTTGACGGATGATAATGTTGCCAGTGACAACAGTTTCTCCACCAAAACATTTTACGCCGAGGCGACGACCAGCTGTGTCGCGACCGTTTCTAGAGCTACCGCCAGCTTTCTTGTGTGCCATAATTTAATTCCTTTCGAGTTTGCATCCGCCCAATTAAGCGGCTTTGATATCTGTGATTTTGATTGTTGTCAGGTGTTGACGATGGCCGTTTTTACGACGGTAATTCTGACGACGACGCTTTTTGAAAATAATTACTTTTTCATCGCGAAATTGTTCAAGAATTTCAGCCGTAACAATAGCGCCAGTGATGATAGGTGCGCCAACGGTTGTTTTATCGCCATCTGATATCATCAAGACTTCAGAGATTTGGATTTTATCGCCAACATTGGCTTCCAGTTTTTCAACATTGAGGAAAGTGTCTTTCGCCACCTTGTATTGTTTTCCTCCAGTACGGATAATTGCAAACATAATGTTTAACCTTTGCTTCTTTCGTCAAATGATCTCTTGATTGAGACCCTTTTTAAGTTCGAGCAGGGTTTATAGTCGATTCCTTTATCTTTTGTCAAGATTTGAGAGATAAAGTAACAAAATGACCGATGCGCGTTTCCTCTCCCCAGTTAATTTACGTAAAACAGCCGTTCCCCTTATCACAATCTTTGGTGATGACAAGGAACGGCGGTTAACTAAGCTTATTTGGAGTTTTATCCCTGGGTATGATGTTCGGGTCAGTACCCCACAAACAAAAGAGGAACTGCAACAGGAAGTCTATAATAGTGCGATTGTATTTGTTATCGTTAATAATGACTTGGACGAAAATGTTAAAATTGCCGAAGATTTAAGCCAGATGAAGGGCGTAGTGGCCGATATTGTTGCCATTACGGCCGAACAAGACATTCGCAAGAGGCTTCACATATTGTCAGCGAAGTTTGATGCCATTTTTAATTTGGATATTTTTGACACTCAGGAATTCCAAAAAATCTTTCTTCATAAATTAAAAAAAGGAATTATGCGTCTCAATTCCCGTTTGCAAGAAGACGAATATGAAACGTTTTTAGGTTTTCTATCAGTATCAGCAGATGCTTTTATTGTTTTTGATAAACAAAAGCGAATTTTCTATGTCAGTCAGCATTATATTGAATTATATCCAGAGAGCGCACATTTATTTGTAAAAGGAACACCCGTCCAAAAAGTTTTCGAAGCAGTGACAGGAGAAATGCACGTCAAGCCTGATAATAGTCAATATAAAGAAGCTTTTGAATTTTGGACAAAATTATCTGGCCAGACAGAATTTAAATTGGATAATGGAACGCATTATAGATTAACTGCTGTCGCACTTCCTGCGGGGCAGGGAACAATTCTATCAACAACCAATATTACATCTTACAAAAATCAGGAAGAGACACTCGCCGAAAAGCAAGTTGAGCTAGAACGCGCTTTGCAATCCGAACAAGAGGCCAGTAGTTTACAAAAACAATTTATCAGTATGGTCAGCCATGAATTTAGAACACCATTATCAATTGTTGATGGTAATGCTCAGATATTAGAGCGTCGTTTGCCAAATATTACTCATGAGGAACAAAAGAAACGGTTAAAAACCATCCGAAGTGCGGTATCTAGAACAGTCAACATGATGGAGGCTGTTCTATCCTCTAACTTATTGAAGACTGGGAAGATGGATGTCTTTATTGAACCGTTCTCTCTAAAAGAACTCATGGAACAATTATGTGGCGAGCAAGCTGATTTGGCTAGTTCTCATAAAATATCATTAAATTTGGAAGGAATTCCTGAAACGCTTTCCCTAGACAGGAAAGTCATGACTCTGGTTTTAACCAATTTATTAGCCAATGCCGTTAAGTATACGATTAACGATAGCCCAATTATTGATGTGTCTTCTTTTATAGACAAGGAAATGGTCATAATAAAAATTAAAGATAATGGGGTCGGAATTCCTGCCAATGAAATGGAAAAGGTCTTTGACAGGTTTTATCGGGCGTCAACATCAGCAGGTATCGAAGGGTCGGGGGTGGGGCTTTCTCTTGTCAGAGATTTAATTCGAGCCCATCATGGGCAAATCTCTATTCAAAGCGAGGTAGATAAGGGAACTTGTGTTACAATTTCCATACCCCTCAATCTTCCTCTTGAGGGAACTGCGTTAAAGCAATAACATATAGTTTAAAGAAAAAAGGTTGATTCGAATGACTCTAAAATCAAAAGTTAAAACTATACTGGTCGTTGAAGATGAACGAGAATTATTAAACATACTCAACGATGATTTGACCAGCCGAGGGTATCAGGTTGAAGTTGCTCGCAATGGGCAAGAAGGCCTTGATAAATTACAAAGCATCGAGCCTGATTTAGTGATTTGTGATCGCGCAATGCCTGTGATGTCAGGCTATCAATTTTTGGAAAGATTGCGAAGTGGATACCCCCAATATAATAATTTGCCTTTTATTTTCTTAACAGCTTTATCGGACCCTCGAGACAGACATGCTGTTGATGATTTAAACCCAACCGCCTATTTAGAAAAACCCGTTGATTTAGATAAATTGGCAAAGACAATTCTAAAAGCTCTCTCGTAATTAACAAATCATGAAATACATTCGTTTTTTTTTACTTCCTTTGGTTTCATGCTTTCTTGTCAGCTCACTTGTTGGATGCGAGTCAGATATTAAAAGAGAACGTATCTCTCAGAATGCGACACCTCTATATATTCCACCCGCTATAACTTCACCAACAATTGACCCAGTTGATTATATTGTTGTTCAGAAAAGGGATAAGGTTCTCTCTCTTTGGAAAAATGGGCGCATTATTAAAACATATCCAATTTTAGCATTTGGAGCTGACCCAATAGGGCATAAGGTTCGTGAGGGAGATGAGAAAACTCCAGAAGGTAATTATACCATTGATACTAAGCACCCTAGTCAGAAATTTCAGAAATTTTTACGGATTTCATATCCCAATGAAACAGACAGTGCCAATGCTAAACGATTGGGTGTCCCCGTAGGAGGACATGTTGGAATACACGGTGACAAAGGTGGTTTAGAAGGATTTTTTCAACGGTTTGACAAACGTTGGACAGATGGATGTATTGCCGTTCGTAATGCTGACATTGAAGAAATATTTGAAATGGTGTCCATTGGCACGCCTATCATGATTAAGCCTTAAAATTCTTAACTGGCCTTCTTCATTACGTATCGACCTGGGGCGGGCTCAATTGCTTTTAATTTCCCTGATCCAATTTCTCGCGCAGACACTTTCTTATCACTGATAGATTCAAGCCAATCTGCCCAATTTAGCCACCAAGACCCCTCATGCTGGGAAGCCTTAGCAAGCCATTCTTCAGCATGTTCACGGTCATCAATATGCGCGTTGATCCAGTAATGATATTTATTTGCAGCAGGGGGATTAACAACGCCAGCAACATGTCCCGATGCAGCAAGCACAAAAGTTTTCTTTCCACCCAAAAGACACATACCTTCATAGGTCGAGGCCCAAGGGGCAATATGATCTTCCTTGGTGGATATAAAATAACTGGGAATTTGTATTTTACTGACATCAATCTGCGTATCAAGTATTTTAATACCATTAGGACGACACAGTTTATTGTCACGATACATATTTTTTAGATAGAAGCTATGCATCTCGGCTGGCATATTGGTTGAATCATCATTCCAATATAATAGATCAAATGGGAATGGTTCTTTTCCGAGCATATAATTATTGACAACAAACGACCAGATTAAATCATTTGCGCGAAGCATACTGAATGTCTGTCTTAGTTCGCTGCCCTCTAATATTCCTTTTTTCTCCATTTTTTCATCAATGAATTTTAATTGTTCATCGTCTACAAAAACAGCTAAATCTCCTGCACGTCTGAAATCAATCAAAGTTGTAAGATATGTTGCAGACGCAACACGCTTATCAAGTTTATGTGCGGTCATATAAGCAAGTGCTGTTGCCAATAATGTTCCACCTATACAATAGCCAACGACATTTGTAGATTTTTCACCTGTGGCAAGTTCTATGGCATCAAGCGCCGCAAGAAGCCCATCCTCGACATAGCTTCCAAAACTTTTTTTGGATAATTTTTTATCTGGATTGACCCATGAAATACAAAAAACAGTATAACCAGTATCAACCGCCCATTTAACAAATGAATTATCGGGACGCATATCAAGGATATAATATTTGTTTATCCATGGGGGGATAATCAATAATGGAGTTTTATAAACTTTTTTGGTTGATGGGGAATATTGAATAAGTTGCATTAATTCGTTTTCAAATATGACAGATCCTTTGGTTGTTGCCAGATTTTTACCAACCTCAAAAGCATCATAATTAGTTTTACTAATCTCAAGCTCGCCATCACCGCGTTCCAAATCTTCGACAAGATTTGTAAGACCTTTGATAAGGTTTTGGCCATGGGTGTCCATGGTCGCACGAAGTACTTCAGGATTGGTCATTGCAAAATTTGTAGGAGCCAAAGCATCAACAAATTGACGTGTATAAAAATCCATTTTATCACGCTCTTTTTGACTTAGACCTTCTGTATTTTTAACTGTCTTTTGAAGCCAGTTTGACGTCAATAAATAGGACTGACGAATAAGATCAAAAGCAAAACTGTCTTGCCAAAGTGGGTCACGAAATCGTCTGTCTGCTTTCTCAGGAGGAGGTGGCTGGACTATATTTGATTTTCCTCCCAATAATTTATGAAGTGAATCCTGCCACAGTAAAGTCATCTCTTGAACATATTCAAGATTGCCATCAATGAGTTTTTGGGGGTTCTGAAGTGCAGCAGTCCAGTATTCAAAAAGCATATTTTGAAACTGATTGGATTGTAAAGATTGCAGAGGAGTGTCCGCCCCTTTATGCTTACTAGCATATTTTTCAATGATCGGTTTAAGTCTTTCCATGATAACTGACACTTGTTGACCATAGAGAAAGGGGTCAAACGATTCGTTTTGAGGGTCTTCGAAATCTTGATTTTTTGATTTTTGGGACATAAAAATTCCGTAACATTAGAGTTAGGAGAAGAATTTGCCTTACTATTATAATAAAATCAAAGGAAAACTCTTTAAAATCTTATGTTTAACCCTTGTCCTTCGACCAAGTTTGTTTCACGATAGGTAAAATTAAAATGGAAATGCACACATGAAAAAATCTGCTTTAGGTTTTATTACAATGACATCCCTCTTGCTGGCTTCTTGCTCTTCTTGGCAACCAACTGTTGGCAATAAAGAATTACGTCCGAACACATCATCTTTGCCTGATGATTTTTCTTTATTTATTTTAGGGCGCACTTGGTCAAAGGGGGCAGTTGATATTTTTGATCCTTGGTTAAAGGCGTTTGATATTCCCTTGGATTCTCCACTTGCAACAGATCCATTCAAATCATTTGATAAAAGTAATGATATTTTAGTTAGAGATGGGAGTGTAAATGTTTATTCATTAGACAAACTCTCTCTTCCATCACCTCCCCCTGTAGACGAATTTACAAAAGTTATTGATGGTGTCAAAGAACCTATACCAGTTCTTGATCCGTCAGTAGAAATTGAGAGATTTTAATCATGACACATTTACGTGTTGGAATTGCTGGATTGGGAATAGTTGGGGCAAGTGTTTATAAAGGCTTGTTTGGACAGTCTGGGTTTAAAGTAACGGCCGTTTCTGCAAGGGACAAAACAAAAAATCGTGGAATTGATTTGGGTGGAGTTGCGTGGGTTGACAACCCCATTGATTTAGCAAGCCGTAACGATGTTGATGTAGTCGTTGAGGTCATAGGCGGCGACGGCGATCCATCATTATCTTTGGTTCGGCAAGCACTCAAAAACAAAAAAGCAGTTATAACAGCAAATAAATCCCTGTTAGCGCATCATGGAATTGAGCTGGCGAAGTTAGCTGAAGAAAATAAAGTGGCGTTGTGTTGTGAGGCGTCGGTAGCGGGCGGAATTCCAATTATCAAGATTCTTCGTGAAGGCTTGGCAGCAAATGAGATTACTGCGGTCTATGGAATTTTAAACGGAACATGTAATTATATTCTAACCACGATGGAGCGAACAGGACAAAGTTTTAATGATGTTTTGGATGAGGCCCAGAAATTAGGATATGCAGAGGCCGACCCGTCACTTGATGTGGATGGAGGGGATACAGGACATAAACTATCAATCCTAACAGCCTTGGCGTTTGGGTGTCGTCCTGATTTTCAATCCTTATATATGATAGGCATTCGTAATATCTCGGCCGAAGATATTCGAGTTGCGGATGAATTGGGATTTAGAATTAAATTGATTGGTCAGGCGCGACGTGAACAGAATGGAAAGATACTGCAAATGGTCACGCCCTGTTTGGTTCCAAAAACATCCCCAATTGCTCATGTGGGGGGGGTATTAAATGGAATCTTGATGGAGGGACATTTAGTTGGACAAAGCTTTGTCTCAGGCCGTGGGGCAGGAGATACGCCAACTGCATCGGCAGTGCTTGCAGACTTAATTGATATATCTCGAGGAAAATCTATATTACCGTTTGGTAAATCCGTTACAGAACTATCAAATGCATCTAAGGCCAGTTTTGGTGACTGGGATGGCATTTTCTACATCAGAATAAATGTTAAAGACAGGGTGGGCGTTATTGCAGATATATCACCTATCCTTAGAGATGCTGGTATTTCTATTGAGAGTTTTATTCAGCGGGGGCGTTCAGCGACAGAACAACCTGTGAGTATTATTATGATGACTCATGAAACCAATGGCCACAATATTTTAGCCGCGATTGAGAAAATTAAAGAACTAGATTGCGTGATGGCTGAGCCATTAGTAATGCCAGTTTTAAAGATTTAAATTAGAAAAGAAAATCATGTCCACTGCCTTTAAAGTCGAACGATCAGTTCTTGATGCTCGCTGGGTTTTTCCAGAGGCGAGTAATGATATTATTCAACGGATGATGTCAGATTTTTCTGTGCCTGAAATTGTGGCGCGACTTTTGGTTGCGCGTAAAGTTCCACCTGAACAGATTGATAATTTTTTATTTCCCCGCCTGAACCGTGATTTTCCTGATCCATTTAAAATGGCGGATATGATGGCGTTTTCAAAGTGGATGGCAGGGCAAATTATAGAAGGCAGAAAAATTTCAGCCTTTTGTGATTTCGATGTTGATGGATCAACATCTGCCGCACTTCTTAAGAAATTCTTTCGTCATTTAGGTATGGATATTCCGCTTTATATCCCTGACCGAATGGTCGAAGGTTATGGCCCTAATGTCAAGGCGATGCATGTTCTTAAAAATCAAGGCGCTGATATTATTTTGATGGCCGATTGCGGAACAACGGCCTTTGACGTTTTAGCCGAGGCAAAATCAATCGGCTTAGATATCTGTGTTTTTGACCATCATGAACAGGGTGAAAAGCTTCCCGATGCCAAATGGGTGATTAACCCAAAACGCCATGATGATACGAGCGGATTTGGAATGTTGGCAGCTGTGGGAGTTACTTTTCTTGCGTGTGTCGCCATCAACAAAGCATTGAGAGATGCCAATTATTTTGTGAATAAAAACATTCCCGAAGTCCCCTTAAAAGAATGGTTAGATTTGGTGGGGTTGGGGACTGTGTGTGACATGGTTCCTTTAACGGGCCCAAATCGTTTATTGGTGCGGGCAGGCTTCCAACAAATGGCTTTTAAGAAGAATATCGGTCTTCAAGCCCTGTGCGAGGTGGGCGGTCTTAAAAAGCCCGCAACCCCAGATGATGCAGGGTTTGTGTTAGGGCCACGTATTAACGCAGGATCGCGTGTGCATCAGGCTGATTTGGGTGCAAAACTCCTCTCTTCTGAAGACGCGTCTGAGGCAAAAAATATGGCGTGGACACTGAATGATTGTAATGCCAAACGCCGCACTATTCAGGCTGATATGATGCGTGAAGCAAATGATATGATTGAACAGCGTGGCTTGGCTGATAATGCACTTATCATGGTGGCAGGCGAGAGTTGGCATGTTGGTTTAAATGGATTGGTTGCTGGACAAATCAAAGAAAAATACGGTAAGCCTGCGTGCTGTATCGCCTTTGCCCCTGGAATGTCGGGTGAGTTAGAAGGACGAGGATCAGGCCGTTCAGTTGCTGGGTTTAATATGGCGGCGTTATTTATGGCTGCGAAAGAAGCAGGGCTTGTGATTAAAGGGGGCGGTCATGCAATGGCCGCAGGATTTACTGTAATGCCTGATAAAATTCCTGAGCTTGATTTATTTTTTCAAGCGGAGGCAAATAAAATTGCAGGTGGTGCAAATCTTATCAGTGAAGAATGTGTCGATGGTATTGCATCCATTCGTGGAATGCGTCCTGATTTTATTAAATTGCTTCAAGATAATGTTGGGCCATTTGGACAAGAGAATCCTGAACCTCGCTTTATACTTCCCTCCGTTCGCATTGTTATGGCGGATATAGTTGGTGAAAATCATGTGCGGTTGCAAATGACCGATGCCGAAGGCGGATTAAGAATGAAGGCTGTTGCATTTCGTGCCGTGGGAACCCCCGTTGGTGATATTTTATTATCATCCAAAGGAGGTCGGTTGCTCCATTTGTTAGGACAATTCAAAATCAACCATTGGAACGGCGTTGATTCCGTTGAATTTCTGGTTGATGACGTCGCAGATACAGATACAGGCTTGTCTTCTTCAAAAAATTAACTATTTCCTTAGAAATGGTGCCTAATCTGGTTGATAACCCACTATTTATGATTTAGATTCATTTTTTAGCTCTTTCCCGAGGTTGATATGCTTGGTTTTCGTTTAAATAATACTCCCCAAATTTTCCCCGTTTTGCCCTTGCGCGATATTGTTGTTTTTCCGCATATGATTGTGCCGTTATTTGTTGGTCGTGAAAAATCAGTCGCGGCCCTTGAAAAGGTTATGGGTGAAAATAAACAAATTTTACTTGTTACTCAAAGAACCCCGGCCATTGATGACCCCAAACCGAATGATTTATATTCGGTGGGGACGGTTGGAACAATTTTACAATTATTAAAATTGCCTGACGGTACAGTTAAGGTTTTGGTCGAAGGCGTATCGCGTGCGCGTATTGAGAAATATACAAGTGTAGATTCTTGCCTTGAGGTTGAGGCCGTTCCCTTTACCGATAGTTCAGTTGCCTCAACAGAACTTGATTCACTGACCCGCGCCGTGATGACCCAATTCGAAGAATATTTAAAATTGAACAAAAAGATTCCACCCGAGGTTTTAGTATCAATTGGGCAGATTGATAATCCATCAAAGTTGGCAGATATAATTGCCTCGCATCTAACATTAAAAATTGAAGAAAAACAAAAACTGCTAGAGATTGCAACGGTTGCTGAAACATTAGAACATATCTTTGGACTGATGGAAGGCGAAATTGGTGTCCTGCAAGTTGAAAAACGTATTCGTGGACGCGTCAAACGCCAAATGGAGAAAACACAACGTGAATATTATTTGAACGAACAGATGAAAGCCATTCAAAAAGAATTGAATGATGGCGAAGGTACAGGTGGCGGTGAATTAGACGAACTTGAAAAACGTATCAAGGAAACTAAGCTATCCAAAGAAGCCAATGAAAAAGCCATGGCCGAATTAAAGAAACTTAAAATGATGGCGCCAATGTCGGCAGAGGCAACTGTTGTTCGTAATTATCTGGATTGGTTATTATCTGTGCCTTGGAAAAAACCAACAAAAATTAAACGCGATGTGCGTGAGGCCGAAAAAATCCTTAATGATGATCATTCAGGTTTAGAAAAAGTCAAAGAACGCATTCTGGAATATTTAGCCGTTCAACAACGGTCAAATAAAATCAAAGGACCTATTCTATGTCTCGTTGGCCCCCCAGGTGTTGGAAAGACATCATTGGCACAGTCGATTGCGCGGGCAACCAACCGTAATTACGTTCGGATGGCACTCGGCGGACTTCGCGATGAAAGTGAAATTCGTGGGCATCGCCGTACTTATATCGGAGCTATGCCTGGAAAAATTATTCAAGGCATGAAAAAAGCCAAAAGTTCGAACCCGCTCTTTCTTTTAGATGAGATTGATAAATTATCATCCGATTGGCGAGGTGACCCAAGTTCAGCTTTGCTTGAGGTTTTGGATCCTGAACAAAACGCAAATTTCAATGATCATTATCTTGAAGCAGATTATGATTTATCAGACGTGATGTTTATCTGTACCGCCAACTCGCTGAACATGCCACGCCCGCTTCTTGATAGGATGGAAGTTATTCGTGTCTCTGGTTATACCGAAGATGAGAAAATTCAGATTGTAAAAGACCACCTCCTTAAAAAACAAATCAAGAATGCAGGATTAAAGGCTAAAGAGTTTAAACTCTCTGAGGATGCTATCCGTGATTTGGTGCGCTATTATACGCGTGAAGCAGGGGTTAGAAATTTGGAACGCGAGATTGCTAATCTTTGTCGCAAATCGATTAAAGAAATTTTATCGAAGAAAAAAGAAACCGTTTCAATTACTGCACGTAACCTTAATAAATATGCAGGGGTCAGACGGTTTAGTTATGGCGAGGTTGAGGAGAATAATCGCATTGGTGTTGTCAATGGTTTGGCATACACCGAAGTTGGCGGAGATTTATTATCAATTGAGGCCGTGACCATGCCGGGGAAAGATGGAAAACTTTCAACGACTGGAAATCTAAAAGATGTGATGCGTGAATCAATCACCGTTGCCGAAATGTTGATTAAGTCACGTTCCAATCAATTGGGTATTTCATACGATAAATTAAAAGACATGAATATTCACGTTCACGTTCCCGAAGGCGCAACACCAAAAGATGGTCCATCTGCTGGTGCGGCGATGGTCACTGCGATTGTCTCGGCATTGACAGGTATTGAAGTGCGTCGTGATATTGCAATGACGGGCGAAGTCAATTTGCGCGGATACGTGACCGAGATTGGCGGTCTTAAAGAAAAATTATTGGCGGCTTTGCGCGGCGGTATCAAAAAGGTTTTAATCCCCAAAGATAACGCAAAAGATTTGGAAGAAATTCCTGCAAACGTCAAAAAAGGGTTGGAAATTATTCCCGTTGGAACGATTGAAGAAGTGCTGTCTCACGCCCTTATTTCCCAGCCAATCCCGATTTTAGAGGAAAAATCGCAGAAAATTGACGATTTATCCCCAAAAACGGCTGAAAACCTTGAAAAAGATGTAATTCGTCATTGAGATTTTTTTAAAAAGAGCATAAATTTTGATTCTGCGATTCATCTCACTCTCTCTGGATACCTCTGGTTTCCTTGGTTTGAATGGCTCGCGGAATTTTATTCAACTTCGAACCCGAGGGGTTATTACTATGAATAAGTCTGAACTCGTTGAAGCAGTAGCAAAGAAAGCCGACATTACCAAAGCAGCAGCTCAAGAAGCTCTTGAAGCGGTAGTTGAGTGCATTTCCAAATCTTTGAAAAAAGGTGAAGAAGTGCGTCTCGTTGGTTTCGGTACATTCACCGTTGCTAAACGCGCTGCATCCACAGGTCGCAACCCACGTACTGGCGAGCCGATCAAGATTCCAGCTTCTAAACAGCCTAAATTCAAAGCTGGTAAAGAGCTTAAGGACACTGTTAACAACAGATAGTTGTGGCAGTTTAAGAAACTTTCAAAAGCAGCCCGTTTTCGGGCTGTTTTTTTTATGATTTTGTGATAATTGGACTTGAAATATTCAAAAAAGGTCGCTATTGATATCGCCTTACTGCGCGATTAGCTCAGCGGTAGAGCAACTCGTTTACACCGAGTGGGTCGGGAGTTCAATCCTCTCATCGCGCACCACTTTATTCCCCCATCACATTTCAAAATTTTAAACGCAGAGTTGGCTGGGCTTCGAAGAGTTTTTCTTGTTTACTCTTAACCTGTCATACCCGCGCAGGCGGGTATCTGGAAAGAAAGACCAGACCCAAGCCTTCGCTGGGGTGACGTATCGGAATAACATGACTAAGCAATCTAGAAAACAAAAGCGTTACATTACCCCTCAACATCCACCCCACATTGAACACAGGATAAAATGCCGCCTTCGATGACATGGGTATTTGTATATCCAGATTCGGCGAATAGGGTGGCGGCGGTGACGGCGCGTTTGCCGCTGCGGCATAAAATATAAAGTGGGGTTTCATTATTCAAATTTTTCTGGGCGATATAGGCGGGTGCGTTCAATTCGTCAATAGGGATAAGGTCGTGGGATTGGGTTAGTCTGTATTCTTGGTGTTCGCCCAAGGTGCGGACATCAATCACACAACAATTTGCCGAAGGAATTTCTTTGAAATCTTTGGCTGTAATAAATTGAACATCATTCATTGTTTTCTCCATTAAACTTTATAAAAATCTTTGTACCATACCACGAATTTTTGAAGCCCATCTTGAAGGGATGTCATAGGTTTGAACCCTGTATCATGGGTGAGGTCATCAATATCGGCATAGGTTGCGGGAACATCGCCCATTTGCATGGGAAGGAAGTTTTTAACGGCTGGCTTGCCCATAATGTCTTCAAGAATTGAAATCATATCCATCAGTTTTTCAGGTTTGTTATGCCCGATATTATAAATTTTATACGGAGCAAAGCTGGATGATGGGTCTGATTTTTCAGCGTCCCATTGTTTATTAAGGGTGGGGGGGCGAGGGATAACCCGCAAGATGCCATCCACAATATCATCAATATAAGTAAAATCGCGGAGCATATTACCGTTATTATAAACATCTATTGGCTTTCCGTCCGCAATCGCCTTAGTAAATTTAAAATACGCCATATCAGGTCGCCCCCATGGGCCATAGACCGTAAAGAAACGAAGCCCCGTGCAGGGGAGTTGGTATAAATTGGCGTAGGTATGCGCCATCAGTTCATTCGCCTTCTTCGTTGCCGCATAGAGGCTGAGCGGGTGGTCAACATTATCCGATGTTTTAAAGGGGGCAGAGATATTCGCCCCGTACACTGAACTGGATGATGCAAAGATTAAATGCTCTGTCTTATGATGTCTGCAACATTCCAAAATATTTCCAAAGCCAACTAAATTTGCTTGAATATAGGCCGATGGATTATCAATCGAATACCGAACACCTGCCTGAGCCGCCAAATTGACAACATGGCTTGGCTTAAAATCACCCCATACTTGATTAAGAACCACATCATCTTCAAGCGATAATTTTTGGAATGTAAAATTTTTATGCTTTGATAAAATATCAAGGCGCGATGTTTTCAGAGACACATCATAATAATCATTTAAATTATCAACCACTAAAACTTCATAGCCCTGCTGGAGTAGCTTTTCAGTCAGATGAAACCCAATAAATCCTGCCGCACCTGTGACTATAATTTTGGACATAAAGACTACTCTTGCTGTTATTACTAAAAATGTAAGGTAAGTTATTTATTCTTAACAAAATAGGCTTTATAAATCTATATGAATAAGTTTTAAGTTTTATAATAAACACGGATACACTTGATTTTAAGATGGAAAAACCTAATTAGAAAACCATAATATATATTAAACTCTCTAAGGATATAAAATGACTGGATTATTTACTCCCCTTTTGCTCGGCGATTTAAACCTAAAAAATCGTGTTTTTATGGCCCCACTAACAAGAATGCGCAGTCAACAACCTGGAAATATTCCTAACGAATTAAATGCTGAATACTACGCACAACGCTCAAGTGCGGGGTTAATCATTTCAGAGGCCACACAAATCTCACAACAAGGACAGGGCTATCCTGCAACTCCCGGCATATATTCTGCCGAACAAATTGAAGGGTGGAAAAAAGTAACTCAGGCCGTACATAAGAATGATGGAAAAATATTTTTACAGCTTTGGCATGTTGGTCGTATTTCTCATTCGTCTCTTCATCCCAATGAAGGGGTTCCTGTTGCCCCGTCAGCCATCACACCATCAGGATTAACCTTTACAGCGGAATGGAAGCAAGTTCCTTATGAAACTCCGCGCTCATTAGAAACGAGTGAGTTGGCAGGCATTGTTGTCGATTATAAAAAAGCCGCTGAGAATGCCAAAGAAGCTGGATTTGATGGTGTCGAAGTTCACGGGGCAAATGGATATTTACTTGATCAATTTTTGCAAGATGGGACAAATAAAAGAACAGATATGTATGGAGGCAGTATAGAAAATCGCGCTCGCCTCCTTCTGGAAGTTGTGGATGCTGTTGTAGCTGTCTGGGGCAAGGGGCGAGTTGGCGTTCGTTTATCTCCGTATGGAACATTTAGTGATATAAGTGATAGCGACCCAATTCAATTATTCACCTATGTTCTTGAACAACTTAGCAATCGTGGTATTGCTTATGCGCATTTAATTGAGCCTCGCGCAACCAGTGCAGGGGGCAGCGATGCCATAGAGAATGACTTACCAAATACATCAGCATTATTCCGCAAGTCGTTTAAAGGGATATTCATTTCTGCGGGTGGATATACCCCTGAAAATGCTAAACAAGTCGCAGAAAATAATCAGGTTGATGCCGTTGCCTTTGGTCGTTTATTTATTTCAAACCCCGATTTACCCGAACGAATTAAATCAGGATTGACTTTAACGCATTATGACCGCTCAACATTTTATGGGGGGGCAGAAAAGGGGTATACAGATTATTTAAAGGCAACGGACTAATTTTTTGAGATTAAATTTTTAAAAGCTTTTCTAGATAATGCTGGTCAATTCCAAAATAGTCTTTAACAGACTTAATTTTATCCAGTATAGCCTTATCCTGATTATCTGCAAATTTTTGTCGTGTGGCAATAATCATGACGTTTTTGGGGGTATGGGAATCTGATATAAATTCAATGACTTTGGTTGTATACCCAAAATATTCAAGGATTAAGCTTCTTAGCCCATCTGTAACCATTTCTGCCTGACGTTCAAGAAAGATACCATGGCGGGTCAGAAAATCTAAATCATTCACGGCCTTATTCTTTTCAATCTCACGGCGAATTTGTTTGTGGCAACAGGGGGCAACCACAATCAGCTCTGACTTCGCCTCAATCCCCTTAAAAATTGCATCATCTGTGGCGGTATCGCACGCATGAAGGGCAATTAAAACAGTAATAGCATCGTTTTGATAGGACTCTATAGAACCTTGAATAAATTCTAATTTTTTAAAGTCTGATTTTTTGGCAATCTCGTTACAGAGTTCAACAAGTTCAGGGCGATATTCAACACCCGTCACACCAGCATTAAGATTTTGTGATTGAAGATAATCAGTAAGGGCAAAAGTCAGGTACCCTTTGCCACACCCCATATCAACAATATGATTTAATTTATCCATAGGGATATTTTTAATAAGGCCACTTAGGATCTCGATATATTTATTGATTTGGCGGTATTTGTCTTGGGCAGACTTTAAAACTTTACCCGTATCGTCAGTAAGACCTAAATCAGTAAGATATAATTTCCCATCCGTCCCAATCATCCGATTTTTTTGTTTATCATGTGTGGCGGGTGGTGGCTCAGAATGGGTGGGAGGATTTGTCTTTAATGTTTTTTTCTCAAGCAATAAATCAAAGCCCGTCGTGCAGAGGGTTGCGGTATGAAAGGCATGACAAAGTGCATCTTCCAAAATCTCAAAACTCTCAGCGAAGCTATAATTTTTAACAATGTCCTTTGTTTTATAACGATAGGTAAAGCTAAGTTTCTCCTCACGCTTAATGATAATTTTGCGGATATGAATAGATTTCATACCTGGCTCATCACCATAAAAACTGCCTAATGCAATTTTGACAAAACTTTTATCGTTGAGACTTTTATCAATCGCCTCTAAAAATTCAGTAATAAAAAAGGGGGTGGTCATTCCAATAGAACCTTACAAAAAACAAATTTTAATTATGATTGAAGTTCATAATACCTAAACATTTTGCATCTTATTTGGCTTCGCGCAAGACATTCAAGGGAACTTATTCCACTTTTAGAATGTTAACAGGTTTAATTCTTTCTTCCCCAAAGTGGAGGGGATAATCGTCTAACATTTACATATACCTATTACAAGGAGTAAAATCATGCTTTGGAATGCGTCTGCACTTATAGGATATAGTATTGAAGCATTGGATGTATCAATTGGGACCATCAACGACTTCATATTTGATGATTCCGATTGGGCCATTCATGCATTGATAATTAATACGGGTGAATGGTTTTCAAATGATAAAATGATTTTTCCAGTTTCCGCTCTTAGTTCTCCTCACCTTGATACAAAATGTTTTACAGTCGGTAAGACGATATCTCAAATTAAAGAGAGCCTTGATATTAATAAATACATTCCATCAATAGACTTTACTGAAGGAGATAAAGATAAAAACAATATAGGTCAAAAGCACCTAAGGAGTATTGCATCTATAACCAATAATTCCATTGAAGCTACTGATGGAAGTATAGGACACTCTATGGATTTTTTATGCGATGTGATCTCTTGGGAAATCCGCTATATGACAGTTGATACAACAGATTGGATAGGGGGGAAAAAAGTTGTCATTTCCCCACTTTCTATTGTGAGTATTGATACCGTACAAAAAATTATTCTGCTCAATGTAACTCGCGAGAGAGTTGAAAATAGCCCACCTTATATAGCTATTGAAACAGTTGATGGTGAATATGATGAATCGTTTCAGACATATTATGGTATTAAATTTTTTAAGAAATAGGCGATATATGCTAAAATGTTCAAAGTCAAAGAATATACTTATCATACTCGGACATCCCGCACTTAAGAGACAAAGTCTTTGTGAATCTTTGGCGAATGCTTATATGGACGGGGCCATAGAAAGTGATCATGATGTGAGGCTATATAAAATCGCTGATAAGATTTTTGATCCCATATTACATGAAGGATATGCCGAAGAACAAATGGCTGAGCCAGATATCATAAAGGCTCGTGCAGACATCAGTTGGGCGGATCATATCGTTTTTGTTTATCCGCTTTGGGCTTTTATGATTCCTGCATTATTGAAGGGTTTTTTGGAACGTACCTTTGTAAAAGGCTTTGCGTTTGAGGTTAGCGGAGACAGCCGATTACTCGCGGGGAAATCTGTACGTCTGATTCAGACATCAGGTATGCCCACTGTAATATATCGTTTTTGGTATAGGGCTCACGGGGCAAAAGCACTATGCGATATTCTTGGGTTTTGTGGATTCAAACCCGTACGAGCCAGCTATTTTGGAATGGTAGAAACAACAAATGACAAAAAACGAAATCAGTGGCTAAATGAAATCAAGAAACTTGGTGCGAAGGGAATATAAAAATACAATACTATAACTGCAATATCTTTTGCAGGTTATGACCGAATGGCGGGTGATGCTGCTGACTCACCTTTGGTACAGCAGAGAGGGTCAGAAAATCAGGCAACAATGGGGATATTTTTAAGCTATAGTTTTGGATATTAACGAAAATCCGCCGCTTAGAAAAATTATACAGGAGAGAAGATTGTCAAGTTTTACCATCAGTCCTATGATTGGCGTAGCGCTTAAAATGCTGATGGGAGATACTGGTAAATATATTGGCATGATTGTGGGTATCACTTTCGCTGCGCTCATTATGACTCAACAGCCCGCTATTCTTGTGGGGCTTCTCAGCCGAACATATGCCGTTATCACGGATGCCTCATATCCAGATTTATGGGTTATGGACCCTAAGGTACAAGCTGTCGATGATATAAAACCTCTTCAGGATACTAAGCTTTTGCGTGTACGCGGCATTGAAGGGATTCGCTATGCCGTTCCATTTTATAAAGGGTTGCTGCGCGCACGCATGCCAGACGGTAACTTTCAAAATTCCAATATTATAGGTTTGGACGATGCCACACTTATCGGTGGCCCAGGAGGAATGATTGCTGGAAAACTGGAAGATCTGCGACGCGCTGATGCAGTTATTATTGATGAGAACGGAGCCAATAAGTATTTCGCAAGGAAACTTTCTGACGGTACGAGAATCCCTCTTAAATTAGGAGATACGCTGGAAATAAACGATACGCGTGCGGTGATTGTGGGTATTGCTCGAACTACTCCTACCTTTGGATCACAACCATTATTTTTTACGACCTATACACGAGCTCTTGCATTTGCCCCGCAAGAAAGGTTGAAACTATCTTTTATTCTAGCGGGCTTAAAGCCCGGAGTTGACCCAGCACCAGTCATAGCCAGTATCAAAAAATATACTGGCCTTACGGCCTATACGAGAGATCAATTCAAAGATGTATCGTTACAGTATACCATTGATAATAGTGGGATTGTTGTAAGTTTCGCGATTGTCGTCCTGCTTGGATTTATTGTAGGGGCAGCTATTTCAGGTCAGGTTTTTTATAATTTCACACAGGACAATATCAAGCAATTTGCAGCGTTAAAAGCCATGGGAACATCTGATATGATGTTAGTCAAAATGATTATGACCCAAGCGGCGTTGGTTGGTGTGAGTGGATGGGGAATCGGTGTGGGATTAGCAAGTATATTAGGATTTAGTCTCGGCCCAAACAGCGATTTTCCTTTTGCAATGCCATGGCAGATTTTGGCACTAAGTGGCGGGGGTGTATTACTTATTGTTACCTTTGCAGCACTTATCAGTATTCGCAAAGTAATAAAACTAGAGCCAGGGGTTGTATTTAAATGATCCAGCCCGTTGTCATCTGTAAAGGAATTCAAAAACAATTCGGGGAAGGGGCTGACGCTGTACAAGCAGTTCGCGGGGTTGATGTTATAATCAATCAAGGTGAGTTTTTTATGCTGGTTGGGCCATCTGGCTGTGGCAAAACTACGCTGATTTCCATTATTGCGGGGATTATGAATCAAACGCAAGGCGAATGCTTGGTACTTGGGGAAAATATTTCTATGATGAGTAATGGTGACAAGGTCAAATTCCGTGCAAAGAATATAGGTTTTGTTTTTCAATCCTTCAATCTTTTACCTGCGCTTACTGCTGCAGAAAACATCGCCATTCCACTTTTCATTTTGGGCGAAGATAAAAAAGAGGCCATAATAAAGGCACATGATTTACTCGCTCAAGTTGGCTTAAAAGATCGTGGAAAATCTTTACCGTCACAACTTTCAGGGGGGCAGCAACAACGCGTTGCGATAGCCCGCGCCCTAATTCATAAGCCTAAAATAATTGTATGTGATGAGCCAACATCTGCGCTTGACCATGAAACTGGGGCGAATGTAATGGAGATGATGAAGACGCTCTCTAAGGAGCATGGTACAACGCTTATCATCGTAACACATGACAGCCGAATTTTTCACTATGCTGATCGTATCGGCGAAATGGATGACGGACACATCACAGCAATTCGTACGCCAGAAACAACCTTTGGAGGGAACTATGCTTAATTGGAAAAAATGGATACCGCTAATGCTTGGTCTAGCAGGAATCTCTTTGACTGTCTTATACATTGCTAAGGGGGTACCCGAAAAACCTATAACACAGCCCATCGCCGAACCTTCTATTATCCCCTTTGAAAGCTATATCGGGGGTGCGGGGTTGACTGAACCCAACAGTGAAAATATTGCCATTGGTACACAATTTTCAGGAATTGTGCGCCACGTAGCCGTTAAAGCGGGCGATCAAGTCAAAAAGGATGATATTCTATTTGTTATTGAAGACAGGGAAGTAGCGGCGCAAGTGCTGCAGGCGGAAGCTCTTGTCAATCAACGAAATGCTGAATGGCAAAATAGTAAAGATCGACTTTCAATTATTGCTGGACTAAAAGATAAACAGTCGGTTAGCAAAGATGAACGTAATCAACGTTTAAGAGCTGTAGAAATTGCAAAAGCATTGCTCGATGCCGCCAAAGCCGATCTTGATGCCAATCAGACTCGTTTAAAACTGCATACGGTACTTGCACCAATTGATGGCGTTGTGATGACTATGAATCTTCGCTCTGGTCAATTTGCCCCAGCAGGAGAAACCAGTACGGCACTCTTACAGCTTGGGAATTTAAATCCGCTACATGTGCGTGTTGATGTTGATGAAAATGATGCGTGGCGTTTCCTATCGGAGCGCAATGCCATTGCTTTTTTGCGCGGTAACCCTGCCATTAGTGTTAATTTATATTTTGTTCGAGTAGAGCCGTTTGTGCGACCAAAGAAATCTCTCACTGGTGAAAGTACTGAGCGCGTTGATACCCGTGTACTACAAATTATCTATCGCTTTGACCCATCGGGTAAACCGATTTATGCAGGACAGCAAATGGATGTGTATATTGAAGCTGATCCATTACCAAAATAAATTCTCAGTGTAATTTAGCGCTTAGATAGTTTTCTATTCTTTGTGTTCCTAAAGGGCATCTTTGGTAAATGGCGGATCGGGAGGGATTCGAACCCTCGGTACTGATTACTCAGTACGACGGTTTAGCAAACCGTTGCCTTAAGCCTCTCGGCCACCGATCCATCAAGATTGTCTTTTTACGGATAAAATTGTTAAAAATCAATCAGGAAATGTTTAAATTCCAACATTTAGGACATATGCGCCTGAAACAGCCTGTTTTTCTGCAAATTGCCAGAGTTTAGCATCGCTAAAGGGGCAAGCGGGATAGGGAGGTGGGGTGGTTGCAGGGCGATAAAATTTCTCAGGGGCGATATGGGGGATGGCATGACCTATATTGCCATGATTTTTAGCCACGCAGACCGCATGGATTTTCGTTTCAGGGAATGCAGCGCACGTGGCACGAGCAATCACCCCACTCACAACTGAAACCCAAATTTCAGGCGGGGGTGATTGGATGGAGTGACGAAGGACATCTGCCATGTCAGATATAAATTCAGGACTATCGAACCCCAAAGGTAAATTCAATATATCAGTGTAATGATTTGTCATTTGGGCATGAAGTGTTTGAACAGGAAGTGGGTCGCACCACACCAAATTTGCCCCCGTATCTTTAATAGAGGAGAGCCATGCGGGGACATAATTCGAACGTGCCATAAACAAAGTTGATTGAAAGCCTAATTGTGAGGCAGCTTCGGCCACTGCCCATGCCCCGCACCATAAACTGAACCCACATAGCCGAAATGTTGATGGTTGAGGCGGGTAAGATATTTTAGGAGGGCAATTTTTTTTAAACCTCCTGCAATCATATCCCCACGAAGAATATGAAGGCCGTTATGGAGAGTAATAGGAATCAATTTATCCAATCACTTTTTCTAAAACAATCAGAAAAGCTTCGCGGTTAAAAAAGAGGAGGGAGCGGCGACTTTCGCGTTCCATTGTGACAACCCGCCATCCTTGACGACCAAATTGATTAAGCATTTCAGAGAGGTTTTCAGGGTCAACCTTTGAATCTCCCAGAATGACCGAGCTAAAAAGACCTTCTTTATAAATAACAGTTTTATATTCGTATTTCATGTTAACTCAATTTCTTTTTCAACAATTCATTGACCATATCGGGATTTGCTTTGCCGCCTGATTTTTTGAGGACTTGACCGACGAAGAAGCCGAATAATTTGTCTTTGCCACTTTTATACGCTGCAACGTTCTCAGGGTTCTCAGTGATGACTTCGTCAACAATTTTTTCAATAGCACTTGAATCTGTGACTTGTTTGAGGCCTTTTTCATCAACGATTTTGGCCGCATCTTGGCCCGTTGCCATCATATCCGCAAAGACATCTTTAGCAATTTTTCCAGAAATTGTGTTGTCTGAAATTAACGCAATCAACCCACCGAGTTTGGATGCAGACACAGGACTTTCAGAAAGATTTTTTCCATCTTTATTGAGTGCCCCCAATAATTCATTTATAACCCAATTGGCCGCAAGTTTGGGGTCATGTCCTGAAGCCACGGTTTCATAGTAATCAGCGCGAGCGCGTTCCATGATAAGGACGGACGCATCATAGGCAGAAAGGCTATAGCTGGATATAAAACGATGTTTCTTTTGATCAGGAAGTTCAGGCAAGGTTGCCTTGATTGCATCAACAAAACTTTGTTCAATGACCAAGGGCAGTAAATCAGGATCAGGGAAATAACGGTAATCATGGGCTTCTTCTTTAGAACGCATCGAACGAGTTTCGCCCTTCGCATTATCCCACAGGCGAGTTTCTTGTTTAATACTTCCACCAGCTTCAAGGATTTCCACTTGACGGGCGGATTCGTAATCAACTGCCATTTGAACAGCTTTAATCGAATTAACGTTTTTAATTTCACAGCGTGTGCCAAGCGGTGCGCCGAGTTTACGGACAGAGACGTTCACGTCAGCACGCATCGACCCTTCTTCAAGATTTCCATCACATGTTCCTAAATAGCGCAAAATCATACGTAGTTTAGTAATATAAGCACAGGCTTCATCAGCACCACGCAAATCAGGTTCAGACACAATTTCCATGAGGGCGCAACCAGAGCGGTTCAAATCAACATAGCTTTTTGTCGGGTGTTGGTCATGAATTGATTTTCCTGCATCTTGTTCCAAATGAAGACGGGTTACACCAATTTTTTTTACCTCACCATTCGGCATATCAATTTCAATTTCACCTTTCCCAACGATAGGGTGGAGGAATTGGGAAATTTGATACCCTTGAGGAAGGTCAGGATAGAAGTAATTTTTACGCTCGAACACAGAATGGAGGTTTATTGCCGACCCCATACCAAGCCCAGTGCGAACGGCCTGTTCAACACAATATTCATTAAGGACAGGAAGCATTCCGGGCATCGCCGCATCAACCAATGATACGTGGTCATTGGGAGCCCCACCAAATTCACTTGATGCGCCAGAAAATAATTTTGATTGAGTGATAATTTGTGCGTGGACTTCTAGTCCAATTACAATTTCCCAATCTCCTGTTTCACCTTTTACAAAACTTGCCATGATATATTCCTACTTAATTTATTTCTGATTAGGGTTTGTTGCGCATGATAGTGCGATATTCTGTTGTGTTCTCTGAAATTCAGTGCTTTCCATGATAGGGGTCATGGGATCATATATTTCAGGATTATCTTTTAGTAATTGAGGTAACATTTTTTGAGTATATGCCTTTGTAAAAAGTGCCATTTTACCTGAAAGACAAGAACATATTGCGGTGTTTTTTAAATCTGCCATACATTGATTATTTAATAAATCATATACAGGATATTGCATACACGGCCCGTTTACATCAATAAGGATTTTATTCATCGCAAGCCGTGCCGATTTATCTCGGTAAGATAAAGCTCTGATATCCTCTTGTGTTATTGATTTTTGCATATTGATTGCTGTACAAGCACAGAATTTTTTTTGATTTTCTGAGCTTAACGTCCCTTGCTTTTTAGTATTAGAAACACAGTTTTCAAAATATTTTTCACCCATCTCAGGCGTAATTACAGTCCCAGCATAAGTATAGGAAGAGATTATCAGGGTCATTAAAAGTATGATGCAGAATAAAGGATTTTTCATGATTACCTTACTTGTAATACTTAGGTTCCAGATAATTTCCCACACAGGATTCTTTGGTCGCTTCACGAGCATTTAAAAAATTACTATTTTTCCAAAGAAGGGTTGTTGGGTCTTCATCCCCATATTTTTTGGGTTGCCCCCAAGAAACCATCATATCTTGCAGGCCATTTTCTTTAAAATAATCTTTAATTCCTCTGGCTCTACATTTACAAAAAGGAACGGGAAGCTTAATTCTCCAATCAATTGTCTGTGAGGAGATACAAAACATATATTCAATTTCTTCAATAGGAAATTCCATACAAGGTGTCATCACGTTCTCAACATATTTTTCAAATATAGGATTGCCCAGCTTTCGATTCTCATCATTTTGCAATTTTCGAAGTTCTCCAACTGTCATGGTTCCTTGGGTGGACGCCGCAGAACAGGAACAATAGTCTTGAAGGGCTGATGGAGTAAAACGATCTGGCATGCGGGACAGGCATCTATCTTTTATTTTTTTTATAGTGGATATTTGAATGGCATCATCTGGCGAACCGATAATATCTGTTTCAGAAATTATCGGAAATAATCGGGATGGTTCAGTTTTTATTGAGTTGATATCAAACAAAGCCTGCCCCCAACTTGATAAAGGCAGGGCAACAACCATAACAACAATCAATGATAATATGGTTCTGACTTTCATTTTATACCATCCCTTTTTTCAATAATGGTGATATTTCTTTAAAACCAATCGCTTGTTCTAGGGCATAGGCGGTCTTGAACATCGTGACCTCATCCCATGCCTTACCAATAATTTGTAATCCTAAAGGAAGCCCTTGACTATCTAACCCCGCAGGAATTGAAATACCTGGAAGACCTGCAAGAGATGCAGGAATTGTAAACACATCCCCCAAATACATTTTTATGGGGTCGTCATCATTTTCACCAATTGCAAAAGCCGATGAGGGGGCAGTGGGGGTTAAAATCACATCACATTTTTCAAACGCTGAAACAAAATCATTGGCGATTAAGCGGCGTACTTTTTGTGCTTTTGTATAATATGCATCATAATATCCAGACGATAGGCAATAGGTTCCAATCATAATACGCCTTTTGACTTCTGCACCAAACCCAGCAGCACGCGTCAGATCATATGTTTCTTGAAGATCTTTGCCTTCAACGCGAACGCCATAACGCACCCCATCATAGCGGGCAAGGTTCGATGATGCTTCGGATGGGGCAATAATATAATAAGTTGGCACAGCGTATTTTGTGTGGGGCAAGGATACATCAACAATCACAGCTCCTGCATCTTTTAAAAGTTGAACGCCTTTATCCCATATGGTTGTAATTTCCTGTGGCATTCCATCCACGCGATATTCCTTTGGAACTCCTATTCGTAGACCTTTAATATCTTGCTTTAAAAGACCCGAAAAATCAGGAACATCTTTTTGTGCTGAAGTTGAATCTTTAGGGTCAAATCCAGAAATTGTTTTCAAAAGAAGTGCAGAATCTTCGACATTTTTTGCAAAGACACCTGCTTGGTCAAGGGATGAAGCAAAGGCAATAATTCCCCAACGTGAACATCGTCCATAGGTTGGTTTGACACCAACAATTCCACAAAAACTTCCAGGTTGACGGGTTGAGCCGCCTGTATCTGTTCCAGTGGCACCCATTGCCATCCCTGCGGCAACAGCAGCAGCAGACCCGCCAGATGACCCTCCAGAGACTAAAGGTTTATCAGGATGGCTTTTGCTTCTCCATGGATTTTCAACAGGCCCATAAGATGAATTAGTATTTGATCCACCCATGGCAAATTCATCAAGATTGGCTTTGCCAACTGAAATTGTTCCTGCATCTAATAATTTTTGACTCACTGTTGATTCATAGGTTGGAATAAAATTTTTCAACATTTGGCTAGCCGCGGTGGTTAGCACATCTTTTGTACAGTATAAATCTTTCATGGCGATAGGAATGCCGTCTAATGGTCTCATTTCACCTTTGGCAATGCGGGCATCGCTCTCACTAGCCAATCTTAGTGCCAAGTCAGGTGTCTTAGTGATAAATGCATTTAAATTATCACACGCATTCATTTGGTTAATATGGGCGTTCACCAATTCCGTTGCCGAAAACTTCTTGGTCTTTAGGCCGTCAAGGGCAGCGGTGATAGTCAGGGAAATAAGATGATTGGTCATATGTTCTACTCTATAATTTTGGAGACTACAAAAAAGCCTTCAACGGATTCAGGGGAATTGGTTAAAACGGCGCGTGCATTACCGCCGTCATTGACAACATCAGGCCTCAAGCGACAGGCGATTTCTGACACGTTGGATAATGGCTCAATACCATCTGTATTGACCTCTTGCAATTGCTCTGCCCATCCCAAAATATTCTGTAATTGTGGGGCATAATAGTTCAAATCGGCTTCGCTAACCTTAATTCGTGCAAGCCCAGCAATTTTTTGTACTGTTGTTTTATCAATAGACATGGAATTTCTCTTCTTTTCATGGTCTTTTTAGAGTATTCAAAGGCTTAACATTGTTAATTTAACCCTGCAAGTGCTTATGCCCATCCTATCCGAAGAAGAATTTGTAAAAAGTTTAAAATCTGATGATCGCCTTTTAGGGCTGGATATCGGAACAAAAACGATTGGAGTGGCGTTTGGAGCGGTCATGGCTGGTTTTGCTAGTCCTTTACAGGTTATTAAGCGCACAAAAATTGCCAAGGACGCAGAAATTCTAAAGAAGCTAATGGCAGAGTATAGCGTAGCAGGAATGGTTGTTGGGTGGCCACTTAATATTGATGGAACAGAGGGGGGAAGGTGTCAGGCAACGCGTGATGTGTTGCTCGAGATTATGAAATATATCACTGATCTTCCAGTCGTCTTTTATGATGAGAGGTTTTCAACCAAAAAAGCTGAACATTTTATGATTGATGAAATAGATTTATCTCGCAAAAAGCGCGGTAAGATAGTGGATAAGATGGCTGCCCAAATTATTTTACAAGATTTTTTGGATAGGTATTAAGAAGGTTGGGTGTTAGGGAATACATCGAGGATATTGTTATTTTGAACAGTTTTAGGTTTTCCATTCATCAACCTATTTCCAAAACATTCTTGTAATTTTAAAACATCATTCGGCCTTATTGAATAAATTCCATCACGTCCCAGTTCAGATCTGACTGCAACGAATATATCACCTTTGTTCAGGCCATATTTATCCATACTGCTATCGACCCTGACAAGCTGTTCTTCCTGGTGTCTGTCTAAAATTTTTATCGTCATTGTGTGAAAATCAAAAGAGATAAATTTTCCGACAACAAATTTTTTATCATGTTGGAAGTCTGAGACGATTGCGAAGCTGGGTTCATGATGTTTTAAATAGCCATGAAGTTTCGAAGGAACAAGAACTTGTAAAGCGTCTGCTTTAAAATAACCCGTCTCCTTTTTTGAAGGAGTTACCATTGCAATTCCTATGACATCCCCTGTATTTAACGCTAATTCTTGTGCGGAGGTTAATTCTAAAACAGCCATTGTTGATAGAGATAGTCCGTTAGATTGTGACAGCTGAATTGTGCTTAGTCTTAGTGGCCCTGTAACCAAAGGACTCACCCTCTTTTCAATACAAGCGGCAACATGAATAGGTTGTACAGATGGTTCTGATAACCCAAAAACCCTCGCTAAGAAACCTGTTCTTTGTTTGATATTTGGAATGGAGCCTTGAAAGGCATCTATCGATTGTTGTTTAATAGTCTCGAAGATTGTTGCTGCATCTAATAATTCTAAAGTAGGAGATAGGGGAGATTTAAAGTTTTTTGGAGCTTCTCTTATTTCTTGTGCGGCTTTATTTACTAAATTATCAAGATAGACAAGCCTCAAAAAAAAATCGCGCCCAAGGCCAGCCATAGGTTCTTTAAATAAATCTAAAATATCTTGAGAGGGAAGAACGGGAAGAGGCAAATTAAACTGAGAGGCTTTTTCTAGATGCTTTGCAAACACATCCTCTATAAAATCCATTTTGTTGGGATAAATTCGTTGAAATTCTTGGTGAAGTTCTGCAATCAAGGGAGGAGATGGAGTCTGATCCTGTAACCTAAAAGTAGATATGAGGAGTTGTGTTTTTTTTATAAAATCAGCTTTTTCTGATGATAAAATTTCTTCTTTTCTTATCAAGTCCATTTCAACGCCCTAAATCCTTTGAAATACGATAGCATAAGTCAACCCAAAATTCAAATATGTAAATTATTTTACTGTGGGGAAGGTGCAGGGGGTTCCCATGGAGCAGGAGATTTATTAGCCTTAAACATGACCGATGGATTAGTTGGCTTATTGGACTCCCCAAATACAGGGTCGTTCGATACAGGAACGCCCGTAATATCGTTTGAGATAATTTTAATCATATCTAATTGGTAAGGAAGTTTTATGGCGCGGTTATCCATGTCAACGAACATCGCAGCGACTGCTGCCTCAGTCGCTGTCTTTGGGGTAATTGAACCGTCAGCATTTACATTGTTCTGAATTGAAAAAATTTGGCCTTCATCCCGTAATGACTCTGACGTCCTGAAATCGGGATTTAATTTTGCTGAATTTGGGTTCACGCATGAAAAACCATCATCAAAATAGGCCACTTGACCTGTTACTTTATCAAGGACTTGAGTATAGGATTTTCCGTCATTTCCAGTTACTTTTTCGCCAACTTTATATTGCGGTGGAACAATAATAGGGGAGTTGAATGATGAATGATAATCATGAGAGTGTGCTTCATTGAAATAGAAACGCCCTAATTCTTGGTTTGTCATGCCACCATTAGCTTGGCGTTCAATAGTTTCTCTTTCAGTCACGTCACCGTATTTATAATTGAGGAGGAAAGCAGGGTTCAAAATCTCTAAAACACCACGGCCTGTATTATCAATATCAACGGAACCATTCATTTCCCTGTCGCGAAGGCGTTTGCCAATTGGATCTTGAGAGGGGTTCAATGCAAGTTTGGTACGAATGTCAATAACAGGGGCAAGAGGCTTTACTGATGAAGAACCAGTAATTTGGTTACTATTTTGTCTTAAGACGTTTAACGCCATTTTTTCCTCTGTTACACACAATTTTACAGATATATATGAATAATATCATAACTTTTTAGGATTTTGTACAAAATAATGGGGTTATCCCGCCTTAAGACTAAAAAACAACATAACTTTGTGAAGGCTTTTCATTTATCGCCCAAAATGGTAAGTATTTCATAGATTTAAATCATCCCACCCGAATCACCACAAACTGGAGAAAATAATGAATATCCATGAATATCAGGCCAAAGAATTACTGGCAAAATACGGCGTTGCCGTTCCTAAAGGCATTGCCGCGATGAGCGTTGCCGAAGCTGTGGCAGCCTGTGACCAATTATCTGGCCCTCTCTATGTTGTGAAATCACAAATTCATGCGGGTGGACGTGGTGCTGGGAAATTCAAAAATAACCCTATGGGTAAAGGCGGTGTTCGTCTGTGTAAATCTAAAGACGAAGTGAAGGCCGCAGCCGAAGCCATGATGAACCAAGTTTTGGTTACCAAACAAACTGGCCCCGAAGGCAAACAAGTTCAGCGTCTTTATGTGACGGACGGCGTGGATATTAAACGTGAATATTATTGTTCAGTTGTGCTTGACCGCGATACATCCCGCGTGACGTTCATGGTATCAACCGAAGGCGGAATGGATATTGAGGAAGTCGCCGAAAAACACCCTGAGAAAATTTTCAAAGCATCAATAGACCCAGCCTCAGGAATGTCAGGTTTTCATGCCCGTAAATTATCATTTGGTTTAGGGCTTGAAGGCGATGCCATCAAATCAGCCTCTAAATTCTTTATGTCGCTTTATAAAGCTTTTATTGAATTGGACGCATCAACCATTGAAATTAACCCAATGATTGTGACCGATAAAAACGAAGTTTTGGCGTTAGATGCCAAAATGAATTTCGATGATAACGCCATGTTCCGTCAACCTTCTGTCGTTGAGATGCGTGACGAGTCGGAAGAAGACGAAAACGAACGTGCCGCCAAAGATTGGGAATTGTCATACGTTCGCATGGACGGCAATATTGGATGTATGGTCAATGGCGCTGGGCTTGCTATGGCGACTATGGACATTATCAAACATTACGGGATGGAACCTGCAAACTTCCTTGATGTGGGGGGTGGGGCGACCACTGAACGCGTGACCGCCGCATTCAAAATTATCTTGTCCGACCCAAAAGTCAAAGGCGTGCTGGTTAATATTTTTGGTGGTATCATGAAATGCGATATCATTGCGAATGGCGTTATTGCCGCTGCGAAAGAAGTGGCTTTATCTGTGCCATTGGTCGTGCGTCTTGAGGGGACTAACGTTCAATTAGGTAAAGATATTTTGAACAATTCTGGTCTGCCAATTATCGCCGCCGATAATTTAGATGATGCCGCCCGCAAAATTGTCGAAGCCACCCAAAAAGCCTTAAAAGCAGCTTAATAGAAAAGGACTTAATTAAATGTCAGTACTCGTCAATAAAAATACTAAAGTGATTTGCCAAGGGTTTACGGGGGCGCAGGGGACGTTCCATTCGGAGCAGGCTATCGCGTATGGAACAAAAATGGTCGGTGGTGTGACCCCCGGTAAAGGTGGAAGCAAACATTTGAACTTGCCTGTGTTTGACACGGTGCAACAGGCGAAGGCAGAGACAGGGGCGGATGCCACTGTAATTTATGTGCCGCCAGCCTTTGCGGCGGATGCCATTCTTGAGGCCATTGATGCCGAAATGGCATTGGCGGTTTGTATTACCGAAGGCATTCCTGTTTTGGATATGGTGCGTGTAAAACGTGCTTTGTCTGGATCTAAAACTCGCCTCATTGGCCCTAACTGTCCGGGTGTGATTACGCCGGGGGAATGCAAAATTGGCATTATGCCGGGGCATATTCACAAACGTGGAAAAATTGGAATTGTGTCACGGTCAGGCACATTGACGTATGAAGCTGTTCATCAAACAACAGCCGCAGGTCTGGGGCAATCTACTTGTATTGGTATTGGTGGCGACCCTGTGAATGGGACAAACTTTATCGACGCATTGGAATTATTTTTAAATGATGAGGAAACCGAAGCAATCATTATGATTGGTGAAATCGGCGGGTCTGCCGAGGTGGACGGGGTCAATTATTACCTGAGTTCCAAAATCAAAAAACCAATTGCTGGATTCATCGCAGGGGCAACCGCACCAAAAGGCAAACGCATGGGTCATGCGGGCGCAATTATTTCAGGTGGCAATGACACGGCAGAGGTTAAAATCGCCGCTATGAAAGCCGCAGGCTTTATTGTCGCCGAAACCCCCGCCCATTTGGGACAGGCCGTTTTAAAAGCGATTGCGGCTTAATCTATTTAAGTTTTTAAGAGGAGGGCGTTTGGGGAAACCTGAACGCCTTATTCTATTTAGCCTATTTTATTCTTCTTGCTTTTAGCCATAATACTTGATATGATGGAAGTATTAACAGTGATTTTTTTGGCCAATTTTGAGTTAAATTTGATGTATTTCAAATTTAATCTAAATTTGATGTTGTTTTCATAATATATTGACAATTCCTCTCTATAGTTAGAACTGTAATGGCTCCCCCATACTTTTGGGGGTAAGCCTAAGCAAAAATAGCTATTCTGAGGGGGATAGAAGTGTCGGAAGAAGTCGAAGATGTCCCAGTTGTTGAGACAGAGCCAGTTTCCAGTCCAGCGGATCCAGCGGGAGATGAATCTCCAACGGGAGCCTCTCCATCTGAGATGACATCGGATGAGGCTGCCACACAAATAAGCCTTGATTCAAGTGGCAATGCATTAGAACAAAATGCAAAACAAGCCTATCAGGAACAATATACACCTTCTTTAAATCAAGATTCAGGTCATGCCCCGCTCACACAGGCGGGTCGCGATAATGCCGAGAGAGAGAAAGAAGAAAAGAAATCCGAACTTTCTGAACATATAGAATCTCAATCCGAACATCGTAAAAAATGGATGGATAAAGACCATGATTTTGGCGGACTGAAAATATCGGGCCATGATTTAGAAAAATTGATGAATTTTATTTCAAACCCAGCGATGCAAGATAAATTGCGCGAACGTATGGGTAAGACGGGGATGTCCAAAGATAAAATCGATAAGGGCATGAAAGAATTAAACGAATATATCGACCTCAAGAAAAAAGAACAAGAAGGCAAACTAGACGAAGAAGGCCAACGCCGCCTCCGCGAACTCGAGAAATCGGAGGAGTTTAAAGCAGTTGCTGCCGCTGCTGCACAACAGGCAAGAGAGAATGGGATCGATTTATCAGGAAATAGAACAAAAGAAGCTATAACAGCTGTGGTGACTGATAAGGCAAGTTTATCAAGCGAAATAAGTAACCAGTTACAAGCAGAAAGAAACAATTTTAACTCTGAGGCATCTAACGCGGGGGAATTCGAAAGGGAGGGAGCTGGCAAGTCTGCAGCATATGCACATTTTACAAATGCCCCACATCTTTCTGATGAATTTACTGCCAAAGTTGCCGCTGTTAAACCATCCCCCGCTGCGAACGATGTCAGCAATGGTTTTGATACAACAACGCCTGCGGCAGTTGTAGCGCAGGCGCAAGTTAAACCAAAAACTATTGATGTTTCGTTTGGTTAGATTTATTTATCTTGGCTCTGCTTTTGGCAAGGCTAATACTGCAACTTGAGAATCAGGCTTAGCAGCAGAAAGTTGTTCCATTACAACTTTCATTTTTGGGCTATAATCAAAGTTTTCAAGAATAGCTAAATCCGCTGCTTGTCCGCCTATACCATTCGCTTCCTTATAAGCCCCTTTATTGTTGGCAGGATTAAAGTGGACTGCAAACAATGAACCTTTTGCTAAACCCATTACAGCTACTTTTGAACCGAGTTTATGATTATTACCCAGTGCTACACCAAGTTCCCCTTTATTCACAACTGCTGGTACAGCATCAAGCTTTGAATTATCTACAACTACTGCGTGAGTAGCTTGAATAAAACAGAAGCTATTCGAACCTTCTCTATCAGCTTTACTTGAAGAAGAATCTATAACATATCCTTCTTTCCCGCTAAAATTATTGGATACTGTAAAAATCTTTTCTCTTCTTTGATTCCCTTGAACTATTTTGTCACCAGAAGCCGCAATCATCTGTCCACGAGCACCCATAATGGTTTTAAGTTTATCCCATGCGGTGAGGTTGGGCTGTCCAGCAGTGGTTTCAACACATGCGGCGGCCAAAGGTTTTGAAAGGTCAGTTGCGGATGGTTCAATAACAGGGAGTTTGCCTTGGGCACTAGCTGTTGCTGCTGCAAAAATAAGTGGCATCGCATAAGCGGTTCTGAGTGCTGTATCTTTAAAAGCCATTTTTAGACCCCATAAATTGTTCAAAAATCTTAATGAATAATGGATAATATACGTCTTTTTAGGGGTGCGAGTCAAAGATTCATTACGGCGCGTATCGAAATTATGTTTTAACAAATATAAACTTATTAAATTTATAAGTTATGCGTTTTTGGCATGGCAGATTCCTGCTTTCCCCCTTTTGATTTTTTTTGGCAATTTTTTGGGAACGAACTGATAACTCTCCATTTTATATTTATTCATCCCATCATCATTGCGGTGAAAACCGCAATCTATCTTGAAATAGGAAGTGATATTCACGCTTACGCAGGGATGACAGAAAAAGAGGAAAAAACTTCGCGTGAATTTCTAAACGACAGAGGACGCAGAATTAGACAGAGTTTTTTTATCAATCTTCCCCCATCGTCGTCCCCCATCGTCCCCCATCATCATTGGGGTGAAAACCGCAATCTATCTTGAAATAGGAAGTGATATTCACGCTTACGCAGGGATGACAGAAAAAGGAAAATAAACGGCTTTGCATTCGAGGAATGACAATATTATTTGTGCCTGTCACTGTGGACTCCGTGATGTCCTGCACATTGATGAATTTAAAAATGGTGGCCCCGACCGGAGTCGAACCGGTACACCCGTTTCCAGATAGCAGATTTTAAGTCTGCTGCGTCTACCTGTTTCGCCACGGGGCCAAATTAAGTCTTACGACTTTGGGTACACTCTTCTATTGATAAATCACTTATCTTTCAAGAGGATTAAACAAGTTTTTCAAGAGGATGCAAAATTTCTTTGAGAGCTTTGCGCCCTATAGGGGTTAAATAGACCTCTTTACGCCGTCTTTCCTCAGCCGATACCTTCACTTCGATGAATTGATAGGGCTGCCCCAATTGGCGATAGTTGGATAAAGCCCCAATGATTCGGGATACTGTCGATAGGGCAAGACCAGTTTTTTCTGCGATAAACGTTACTGAACAGCCTTCGTTTTGGGCGATTTCAACAAGACAGATGGCATATTGTATCGGAAATTCAGGGTCTATTTTCTGGATGCGCTGAAGAATGTCCAGAAGGAGGGCTGTTTGGGAAATAGGAAGAGGGTGTTTGATAGGGATGGATTGTGCCATTTTTTATTACATCGGCCTCTGCTTGCAAAGTTTCTGGTGGAGTCAAAATGATTTTCGTCCATGGTAATTCCACTATATGCTCATTTTTCCATTTGCTAAAGCTATACAATGGTCGTACCCCTAAAGAGACATGAATTTCAACGAAAATAGCACCAAATTTTTGATGTTTGAAATAGAAATTCATTTAAACCCTTCACCCAAATGACCTATTATTAACATAATTATGCCATGGCAAAGGCCAAAACTTCGTTAATATTTAAATAATTTCATAAATTTTCTTAGTAAAATAAACCTTAGGTTGTGTTTTAAATCTCTCTTATTTTGTTATACTTTTGAGTGGAAAATCATATTCAAAAGTATGTGGTATTTCATTTAAAATCATATACTTGCCAATTTTTATTATCATGATGTCACCAGATGTAATGAAAGTTGGAATATCCAAAATAGGAATGTTTTTTTCAAAATGAATAAAGGTTAATGCCTGTCTTTTAAAGGCTTTATGGAGATTGAATGCGAGTGATGAAAACCCCTCAAATTCACTATTTTCAATGGATGCCATGCTTAAATCACCTTCAGAAAAATCGGATAATCTAAAGTTGCAATGCAACATATTGCTATAACAAAAGCAGGAATCTCTGAGGTTAGAACTCGAAAAATCACAGCTCTTAAATGTGGCTTCGCTCAGATTTGCGCCTTGCAAATTGGCCTCTGAAAAATTGCCTGAATGCAGAGTGATTCCATCTAAGTTGATGCCTTGCAAATTTTTTCCTTTAAGGTCAATGCCGTGCAGAGGAATGTTTTGGCTATACGCAAATTCAACCGCTTGCTTTATTGACGTGTGTTGTCCTTCATAAAGTAATTTATGATTGGTTGTTAACAATTGAACATTACTCATGATTTGCTCTCTCCCTTATACTCAAAAAAATCCTCTTGTGCCGAATAATAAAATTCGGAACAGTCAGGTTATTTATGATGTCGTAATCTTCCCCAGAAGATAGTCAGACAAATAGTTGCTATATCGGTAGTAATACGGGAAACCAGTATCGAAAGTCAAGCTTTTTCGTAAATATATATTTGACTATTAAAGGCTCTATCTTTGTATATAATTCCATTATTCAAAAATAGGTAAACTGATGACACTAAAATGTAGAAACTTTTTATTAAATTTTCCTTTTTTGGCTACATTTGTTTTTGTTTCTATGGGATTTAATCATCCCAGTTTTGCCGTCCCAATTCCTTTTACGGTTAATCTGTCTGAAACAGTTGTGGTGACGGGTACGCCACGTCTTCAATTAGATATCGGCGGAGTCACCAGATATGCTTCTTATAACTCTGGGACGGGAAGTAATGCTTTAACTTTTTCTTATCCTGTTGTTGCTCCTGACTTTGATAGGAATGGAATTACCCTTGTCTCGCCTCTTGATTTAAACGGGGGGACTATTCTTGATTTATCTGGTAACAATGCAAACCTTACTTTTACATTACCCAATACTGCAGGGGTTTTGGTTCAATCTTATACGGTTGCTTGGACAACATCGCCTATCAATGCATCTAACGAGACCGCAGTATCTTTTAATATTTTGAATGCGCCGATAACAGCTACAACTTATAATTATACCATCACGTCATCGGGCGGTGGTGGAAGTGTTGTGGGGTCTGGAAGTGTAACGGCCAACCCACAGGCTGTCACAGGGGTTAATGTTTCAAATCTTCCCGATGGGACATTAACTTTAAGTGTCACCGTAACCAATGCAACAGGCACAGGAAATGCTAAAACAAGCACAGTATCTGGTGCATTTACGGGGATATTGGATACTCTTCCCCCTTCAGCCGCAGCATATTCAATCAGGCGGTTACGAAGTGGTTATACAGGGCCATTGATGCGTGTCAGGCGTTCATCTGACAGCACAGAACAAGATATTGGACACACGCTTGGCGGAAATCTGAATACGGCCACCCTTACAACATTTTGTGGAGCAAATTCTTGTTTCGTGAGAACGTGGTACGACCAATCGGGGAATGTCCGAAACGCAACACAGACGACAGCAGTTAATCAGCCACGAATTGTAAATGCAGGGACCATAGATCTTCAGAATTCAAGGCCTACTCAAAGATTTGCAACATCATCTTTTGATTTTAATGGTGTTCCACTTGCAAACACAAATTATACATTTAATGGAATTATCGCACGAAACTCAGCTGGTTCTACTAATTATTGGTTGGCTGGAATTACCCAAACAGGAACTAATACCTTACCTCATATAGGATGGAGAAATAATTCGAATTATACCCATGCTCAGTACTCAAATGATTATGATATCGGCGTGTCTGTTTACACCGCAACAACTTTGCTTTTGGCAACTCATACAGCTTCAACTACTGGTGGAAAGAATACATTTTTTAATGGGACTCTTGCTGGTTCTTCGGTAAATACAGTAAATTTATTGACCTATTCTAGTGCCACGATTGGACGGTATCAATCAAACTATTTTTCAGGCGTTATCAGCGAAGTCACTCTATTTCCCTCTGCCTTAGTCACTATTGACCGCCAGACTCTAGAGAATAATCAAAAAACATATTTTTCCATTCCGTAATTTTTAGAAATCATCATGACTGATATTAAAGTCCCACCACGCTTACAACAAGGCATTGATATTATTCGTGATGAAGTGTCACGTCTGAATGATTCTGCTGGTGTATATCGCATGTTGAACGAACGGGGCGATGTTCTGTATGTTGGAAAAGCCAAATCTCTGAAAAAAAGAGTGGTCAGCTATACTCAGCCTAATCGATTACCACTTCGGTTACAACGCATGATATCCGAGACTCGTAAAATGGAATTTATCCTGACACGTACGGAAATTGAGGCGTTATTACTTGAAGCCAATTTGATAAAAACCCTCGACCCACTTTATAACGTATTGCTTAAAGATGATAAATCTTATCCCTATATTCATGTGTCGGACACCATGGGATTTCCAAAGGTTTTACGGTTTAGGGGTAAACCCGATAAAGAGGGTGACTATTTTGGCCCTTTTGCCAGTGGATATGCTGTTTATGAAACATTAGAAATTATTCAACGAGTCTTTCAATTAAGAAATTGTAAGGACACTGATTTTCAAACGCGAAAAACACCATGCCTTCAATATCATATTAAACGATGTACCGCCCCTTGTGTTGCCAAAGCCACACAAAATTCCTATGGTCAGCAAGTTAAAGATGCGCGGGATTTTCTAACAGGGAAAAGTCGCGAAGTTCAAGATAGGTTGACAGAGAAGATGATGGCAGCCAGTGAGAATAAAGCATTTGAACAGGCGGCGTTTTACCGTGATCGTATAAAAATTCTGACATCTATTCAATCACGCCAAGGGATTGATGGCTTTGCGGTTGGCGATGCTGATATGGTGGCCATGACTGCGGATAAAGGACAGGTTTGTATTCAGATTTTCTTCTTCCGTAACGGGCAAAGCTATGGCAACCGATCATTCTTTCCTATCCATACAGATGATATTCGCTCGGACGAAATCATGGCAACATTTTTAGTACAATTTTATCGTGATAAAATTATTCCATCAGAAATTTTGGTGAATGTTTTACCTTCGGAAAATGATTTACTGGAAGAGGCATTGGCAACTTTATCAGACCATAAAATATCAATTGCAGTTCCTCAACGAGGTAAACGAAAGGACATCATGAATATGGTTTCAACAAATGCCCGCGAAGCCTTACAACGTCATTTGTTACAAAAGCAAAATGATAATGATGCATTAGAAAAAATTGCTGAAATTTTTGAGATGGAAAAGCCACCTGAACGGATTGAAATCTATGATAATTCTCATACAGGAGGAACTAATATGGTGGGGGGCATGGTTGTTGCGGGACGTGATGGATTTATCAAACGTGCTTATCGTAAATTCAATATTCGTGAGGCAGGGGCATCGGATGATTTTGGAATGATGCGCGAAGTGATGAAACGCCGATTTGGGAAAATTGAAACCGCTGAAAATTTTCCTGACTTATTACTGATTGATGGCGGGCAGGGTCAATTGTCTGTGGTTAGGGAAGAATTAGAAAAACTTGAAATTTTCAATAAACTAACTGTGGTTGGAATATCCAAAGGGGAAGATAGAAATGCTGGACGTGAAAAATTCCATATGACTGGGCGGGATATTTTTCAATTGCCCCTCCATGACCCCACTTTACAATATTTGCAAAGGTTACGAGACGAAGCACATCGTTTTGCCATTGGAACGCACCGCGCTAAGCGCAATAAAACATTAGAAATCAGTGTCTTAGATGATGTTTCTGGAATAGGTGGTGCGCGTAAAAAGGCATTATTACTTCACTTTGGGTCAGCCAAAGCCGTTCAAGATGCCACAATTGAGGACCTTTCCAAGGTCAAGGGTATCTCCAAAGATTTAGCTAAAAAAATCTATGGATTTTTTCATTCAGGGACGATTTAAATCCTTGCAGACTCTGTTTTCTCCGTGTTAGGTTCGTTTCATTCCAAGCAACGACATACTAAATATCCGCTGTTTCGGAGTATATTTTAACTTTACAGAAAATTGGAAAGGTAAAACAACTTATGTTTCATCGACCACCATCACCAAACGACCAACCTGCACCCACATCAGGGGCATTAGGGGAAAGCAAAACCATGTCACAAAATAATAATGATACCACTGAATCAAATTCTGATCGTTCGGTCGATATTCCAGCAAGCCCATTTCAACGCCCAGGCCAACCACCTGTTGCGGCGGCTCCTGCGGCACCTGTTATGCCTGCAAGAACTGCTCCTGCAGCTTATGGTGGATATCCAGCGGCCTATGCATCTTCACCTGCTGTATCAGCAGCGGCAGATCCAAAAGCGCGTCGTTTGGTCATTGGCCAAGGTATTACGATGTCAGGCGAAATTGAATCCTGCGACCTTCTGATTGTTGAAGGAACTGTTGAAGCAGCGTTGAAAGGTGCAAGTGTTTTAGAAATTTCCGAAAGCGGAATGTTCTATGGCACTGTTGAAATCAACGAAGCCACTATCGCTGGAAAATTCGAAGGTGATTTAACAGTAAATGGTCGTTTGACCATTCGAGCAACTGGTTCAATTACAGGTGCAGTTTCCTATAAGGAATTAGCAGCAGAAGCTGGCGCCACTATTGATGGAAAAATTACACCGTTAGGAGCCAAGGGGGACTCCGCTGGAAAAAAGCCGCATAAGGGGAACGTAAGTTTCCCCGCGAAGGATTTAAAGGCACAAATTGCGCCAGAAGACGATGATCTTCCAATCCTTCAACGTGCTGCTGCAAGATAATTGCTCCAGATAAAATATTTAAAAAGCCGAACATTGCTGTTCGGCTTTTTTGTTACTATCATATTTATCTATTCACGGGGTGGCCCAAACCGATTTGTACCGACATCGCTTTTCTTCACATAGAAAAAAATCAAAATCAAAAATCCGATAAGTGGGATAATGATAAGAAGTTGCCACCACCCACTTTTATTGATGTCGTGCAACCGTCTTGCTCCAACTGCTATACTGGGTGCAAAAAGCACTAAACTTACAACTAAAGAAAGTACGCCAAGGCTAAGCACAAGGTCAATAAACATGGCAGCAATATATGTCACAATATAAAAAAGAAACCACCACCAATACTCAGATCGTGTTGCGCGCCCTTCAAAATTTATAAAATTATTAAAGCATGATTTTATTGCATCTGGAAATTTCATATTATGTTCCTTAAAGTTAAATTGCGTTGAGCAAGTTTACCATGATTTGCTCAAGTCAACAATTACCAATATTTTTCATATTTTAGAGAATAATTGTTCGATTTCCATGAAGGAAAATACGGCATTCGGCATAGTTTTGAAGGGCAGAGAGGAGAACTCGGGATTCAATATCTTGGCCTATCAGCTGTAATTTTTCGGGGGTTTCGGCGTGGGTGATGCGGGTGACATCTTGTTCGATGATTGGGCCTTCGTCTAACTCAGATGTCACGAAATGCGCCGTTGCGCCAATGATTTTGACTCCGCGTGCATAAGCCTGATGATAGGGCCTTGCCCCTTTGAATCCTGGCAAAAAAGAGTGGTGGATATTGATGATGCGTCCCAAATAATCGCGACTTATTTTGTTCGATAGGACTTGCATATATCTGGCAAGGACAATCAATTCCGTACCCGTTGCGGTGATGATATCAGTTATCTTTTTTTCTTGAGAAGTTTTGGTTTTCTCTGTCACAGGAAGATAGTGGAAAGATAATCCTTTCTCTTCCACCTGCGCCCGATTATTTTCGTGGTTTGAAATAACGCCCGTAATATCAATGGGCAATGTTTTATTGTGCCAACGATAGAGAATATCATTCAAACAATGATCTGATTTTGAAACAAGCAAGAGTGTTTTAACTGGCTCATCACAAGGTTCACATGACCAGTCCATAGATAATTCTTTTGCGAGGTCAGAAAATTCATTCAAAAACTTTTGAGGTATTTTTTTTGTGGCAGATGAAAACACAATCCGAAAGAAAAAATGCCCCGATAATTTATCATTAAATTGTGCCGCCTCTTCAATATTCATTCCATGTTGGAAAAGACAGGTCGTAATCTTTGACACAATCCCCGCTGTATCACGGCATGAACCACGGATGATATAAGTTGGAAGCATTTTTACCTCAAGTTATAGAATTGGAATAAATGGCATGGGTTATCAATGATGGAAGAAATTCTATAATACCTGATTTGGCGGGCATTATACTGGGATAGTTTGCCCAAGGATTCATCCATCCATCAATTGTTTTAACCAAATAGTGACCACAAGGATATTGATGACAGGTATCAATAAAAATAATTGTACCATGTTGCGATAAAATTGGGTCTTGCTGATTTAAAATTTCTTTAAAAAGATATGTTATATTTTTTTTTCCAAGAGCTTCTATTAAATCTACGCAGAAATAACCATTCGTCCAAGCGTTTTGAGGGTTAGAAAATAATTCTAAGGCTGATTGATATGAAATATTTAAAACTGATGCAACGCATGCAACCGCACACCCCATTGGATGTTCTTGTGTGATTGATGGAATTTCAAATTTATCATCAATGAGTGGTTTTTTTGACATAGTCTTTCAAAGTCTTTATTCTTGCCTTGGTTAATTCTGCCTTACAATAGGCTTGGTTCATTGGCCACATACTTCCTGATTCTATGCCACGCGCACCTACTTCATAGAGGCAGGTCGCATCACGAAATTTAATCCATGCTTGTTGGGCTTTTTTTAATCTATCTTTATATTCTGGATATTCTTGATTATTTAATGAGGTGATTTTTTCTTGATATAATTTATTTAATTCTGAATCATTCTTATTAAATTCATCCCATGCACAGATATTTAATTCCATTTGATTTCCAGATAGGTTGCAAATAATTTTTTCTTGTGCCTGAGACCCCCAAGACTTGGAAATAAAAACCAAAAAAAATAAGACAAAAATAAATTTCACTCATTTACCCTTATAATTTTATTATATTAACAATATCTTCAGCTATCAGCCCTGCCTCAGCATATTGCTTATCTTGAGTATCGTGGTCTTGGAAGAGGTCGGGGAGGTGCATGGAGCGTATTTTTAGGCCATTATCCAAAAGTCCCATATTCGCCATAGTTTGAAGAACAATCGCGCCGAATCCATTCGATGAGCCATCTTCAATTGTAATGAGTGTTGAGTGGGTAGTTGAGAGTTTTTTTAATAAATCAATATCAAGTGGTTTGGCAAAGCGGGCATCGGCGACTGTGACTGAAATATTTTTTTCATCCAATAGTTCAGCAGCTTTTAAACATTCGGCAAGGCGTGTGCCGTATGAGAGAATAGCAACATCTGACCCTTCACGAATAATACGACCCTTACCAATTTTAAGCGGTTTTCCTTGGGCGGGGAGTGGGCAACCTACACCTTCGCCACGAGGGTAACGAAACGCAATAGGTCCATCATTATAGTGGGCGGCGGTGGCCACCATATGGACTAATTCAGATTCATCGGCGGCTGCCATGAGGACCATGTTTGGAAGACACGCAAGATAGGCAATATCAAATGCGCCCGCATGGGTTGCCCCATCTGCGCCAACTAAACCTGCTCTGTCCATTGCAAAACGGACAGGCAGATTTTGAATGCAAACATCATGGACAATTTGGTCATAGGCGCGTTGCATAAATGTTGAATAAATGGTGACAAAGGGTTTATAGCCCTCGGTTGCCATCCCCGCCGCAAAGGTCACAGCATGTTGTTCGGCAATCCCCACATCAAACATACGGGTGGGAAAAACAGACCCGAATTTATCAAGGCCTGTTCCCGTTGGCATGGCGGCAGTAATGGCCACAATTTTTTCATCTTGTCTAGCCTCAGCAATTAAGGCATCGGCATAGACATTGGTATAGCTAGGAGCATTCGGAGTTGATTTCCGTTGAGACCCCGTAATCACATCAAATTTAACCACTCCGTGCATTTTATCGGGAGCAGATTCGGCAGGAGCATAGCCTTTGCCTTTTTCTGTGAGGATATGAAGAAGGACAGGTTTTGTTTGCTCACTATCACGCAGATTTTTTAGGATAGGAACAAGTTCATCAAGGTTATGTCCGTCAATAGGTCCCACATAATAAAATCCTAACTCTTCGAATAAAGTTCCGCCACCGATGGCAGAAC
>Ga0209181_10000610_pt1 | contig 66465 bp, 60 predicted proteins | sample MAT05_FD_187208 | JGI IMG/M metagenome (GOLD analysis project Ga0209181, IMG submission 187208) | Freshwater microbial communities from Lake Fryxell liftoff mats and glacier meltwater in Antarctica - MAT-05 (SPAdes) (version 2) | ecosystem: Environmental > Aquatic > Freshwater > Ice > Liftoff...
CGCACCGACGCCGCCGCCGCCCGTACCGATCGGTACGGGCGGCGGCGGCGTCGGTGCGGGCGGCGGCGTCGGTACGGGCGGCGGCGGCGTCGGTGCGGGCGGCGGCGTCGGCGGCGGCAGCGGCACGGGCGGCGGTCAGCCCTGCACCACGATCGCGACGTTCAACGAGACGGCCGAAGAGGCAGGCTACGACGACAGCGATCCGGCCGTCCCTATCGGCTACTCGGTGAAGAACGAAACGGGCGTGACCAGCGAGAACGTGCTGATCCAAGAGGTCTATTACTCCTCGGCTTCCATCACGGTTCCGCAGACGTACACGATCGCGGCGACCGACAAGTGGCAGACCTGCGACTTCTGCGTTCGCCTGTTCCGAGACTGTCCCCTGCCGCAGGGTGCGTGCACGGGCGGCGAGTACTTTGCCCAGGGCGGCACCTTCCAGGTGAACACCGCGACGAAGAACACGGCGACGGGCACGTTCAGCGCGACGCTCACCAGCGCCAAGTTCGTCGAGTGGAACTTCACCACCGACGCGCCGGTTGCCGGCGGCCGTTGCTACATCCTGTCGTCGGAAGCCACGAACAAGAACTGGCCGTAACCGCATGTCCAAACCCCTCGGCAAAGACTCGATCGATTCCGTTCCTGAGCTGACGTACGAGCAGCTGCAGGAGGAATCCCAGTCGCTGAGGGATCGCATCAACCGGTTTCGTCTGGGGCTCGGCCGCCACTTCATCGAGAAGCAGCGGCTGATCGACCTGATGACCGTGGCAGCGGTGGCGCAGGAGCCACTGCTGCTCGTCGGCCCGCCCGGCACCGCGAAGAGTGACCTCGTCCTCAAGTTCCGGGACGCGATCACCCTCGAGCCGGGCGACTACTTCGAGTACCTGCTGACCCGCTTCACCGAGCCCTCAGAAATCCTGGGGCCGATCGACATCAATGAATTGCGCGCGGGCCGCTACATTCGCCGCGAGCGCGGCAAGCTGCCGACCGCGCGGATGGTGTTCCTCGACGAAGTCTTCAAAGCGTCGAGCGCGATTCTCAATTCCCTGCTGACCGTCATCAACGAGCGGAAGTTCTACCAGGACGGCGTGGCCGTACCGGTGAAGCTCAAGGTGCTGTTCGCCGCGACCAACGAAGTTCCCGAGCACGCCGAGCTCGGTGCCCTCAAAGACCGTTTCGTCCTCAAGGCGGCGTGCCGGCCCGTGCAAGAGACCCACTTCGTCGAGCTGCTCGACGCGGGCCTCGATGGGCAGACCGCGCGCGACCTGAACCGGAAGCCGTGGGCCGAAGGCCTGTGCAGCCTCGAAGACTTCATGAAGGCGCATCGGTACCTCACGCTGCAGATGTCGAAGAAGGAACCGCGCGACCGCGACCTCTTCTTCCGCGACGAAGTGATGCGTGAGTTCCGCCGCGTCGTTCGCACGCTCGTGCGCGAAGACGAGGTGTTCGTCTCTGACCGCAAGTTGATCAAGCTGTACCGCCTGCTGCGCACCCGCGCGTGGATCATGCACGGCGGCGCCGTCGAGCGAGAAGACCTGCAGCTGCTCTCGTACCTGGGCGAGACCCGGGAAGAGATCGACCTGCTCGAAGAAAAAGTTCCGCGGCTGCTCGGCCTGTCTTCCTGATGGCCCGGCTGACCAGCGCGCAGGCGGAAGGTTTTCTCGCCGCTTCCTGCGCGATGGCCCGCCCGCTGGCGCTCAAGGGCGATCGCTACGAGCTCTCAATCAACGCCGTGCTCGCCGCGCTCGGTGAGAAGCCGTCGCTTCCCTCGCTGACGCTGGCCATCGACCTCACCGTGCTGATGAACGGCGATCGCCTCGAGCCGCTGAGCCCCACCGGAATTCCCACGGCGATGAAGGACGCGATGCGGGCGTACGAAGACCACGTGCTCGCGCGGCTGGTAGCAGATCGCCGGTGGACGGCGATCACCGAAGCGTTCGCCGCAGCGCCGCACGACTTGAAGGCGGCGGCGGTGGGGCTGCTGAGCTCGCAGCTCGTCTCGCGGCTCGAGCGCACCGGCGAAGCGAAGGCGCTCAATGGCCCCGGCGTGAGCCAGGCAGTCGTGCGCCGCAGCGCGCAGCGGCCCGCGGAAGAGGTGCTGGCGCAGGGGTGGGCCGCGCTTCACGAGAACCCGGAAGTGGTCGACGCGATGGTGCAGGGCTTCGAGGCGCTGGCGCGCGCGGCCCGCCGCAGCAAAGAGCTGCTCACCGACGCCGAAGTGTTTCTGCTCGAGAACGTCGCGGCGCTGAGGGGGCTGGGTCCGAGGGTGACGATGGCGCAGCTGGCGGAAATCGCGCAGCAGGTGGAAGACCGGCTGCCCGTGCGAATGAAGACGTCGGTGTCGGAAGGCGAGGCGCCGACGCAGCTGGAAGAAGAGTCCGCGTTTCCGGTGGGCGGCTTCTCGAGCATCTCGACCGTGGGCAGCCTCGAGAACCTCGTCACCAGCGAGCTCATCTACATGGATGACCCGGCCGACCCGAAGGCCGAACGGCCGGATCAGTTCGACGTGCGGTTCGTCGAAGGTGAGCTGCTGTATTACGCGCGCGATGAGTCGGTGGCCGTGCGCCGGCGCCGCACGTTGGTGCTGGTGTTCGATGGCTCGCTCGATTCCGTTCGCGTGCAGGACGAGGGCGAACGCACCCAGCGAATCATGTTCGCGCTCGGCGCTGGCGCCGCGATGGTGCGACGGCTCGCCGCGTGGCTCGAGTCGGAAGCCGTCAGCTTCGACCTCGTCTTCACTGGAGCCCACCGCCGCGACTCCCCGCTGAAAGAAGAGATGAACGTGATGGGCCTGCTGCTGCGCGAGTTCCGTGAGCGCGGCCAGCTCGACCTGCGGGAAGCCGCGTCGCTGGACGATGCGATTGCGACGGCGCGCGAGTTCCACAAGGGCAGGGTGCAGGTCGTCGTCATCGGCGGGCCCAAGGTGAAGGCCGAGGGCGTCGACGCAGTGCTTGCGGCGACCGAGCACGGGCCGCAGTGGGGAGTGCCGACGGAAGACGAGAAGACGAAGGGCAGGGCGCGTGACACGTGGGCGGTGGTGGCGCGCGAGGTGCTCGAGATGTTGCTGGGCGCGCGGTCGGCCCTGCGGCGGCAGGAAGTCGCCAGCGCCGAACCCCGCGTCGCCCGCCCGTGAAGCTCGAGCGCCACGTCGGCGGCCTGTCAGTCGCGCGGAAAGAGACGTACCTCACCGGGAAAGGGTGGCGGCTAAGTGATGACGGCTGGCGCAGCGCGGTGCCCGACACCGAGCCGTTGAAGCTCAGCAAGGCGGTGCATCACCAGCTCACGAAGGACCTCACCGACGCGATGGTGCGGCTCGGGTGGAAGGTCGTCGGCTACTCGCCCCGCGGCTACGTGAAGCTCGAAGACTCCGACGGCTCGCCGTGCTCGCTGCCCAAGGCGCTGCGGACCCAGGCCCGCCGTGAGAAGCGCCCTGTCGGCGAGCTCACCTACAGCCTGTTCCTGGCCGCGCTGCTTTAGTCGACGGCTCAGGCCGGCCGGCCGCGCACGCGAATCGGCTCCTCGATTCCTCCGCCGTCTGCGAAGCGCCGCAGCTTCTCGATCAACGCAAAGCTGACCTCGGTTCCCTTCGACACCAGCACGCGTCCACTCGAAGACTTCACGTCCTGGTCGAGCACCATCTCTGGCAAAAGCTGGCGCAGCTTGACGACGTGGACGACGGCCTCGGCCGCCTCGGGCTGGTAGTCGCGAAGCACCGCGAGCAGCGCGGGGCGGTGGGCCGGTTGCGCCTGTTGCAGCTGATGCAATGCCATCAACACCGATTCCCCCAGCAGCAGGCGGCGGTCGAGCGCGAGGGCGAGCCGCAGGACCTCGGCACCGACAACCACCTCGTGGCTGGCGGTTTCGTCGCCCGGGGCAGTCTGCCGGCGCACGATCTCTGCCACGTCTTCGAGGCGCGGAATTCGAGAGAGCAGTCGATAGGCGACCTCGGGGTGCGCATCGAGCATCAGCTGGTCCGGTTTGGACAGCAGCTGTCCGCTGAAGTGGCGCTCGAGCGTCTCCGACGGAACCGCGATGCACCCAAGCCGGCTCAGCATCGCTGCAGTCTCGATCTTCCAGGCGTTGGCGAGCTTGAGCTTGTCGGCCAGCACCTTGACGATGCGGCGAACGGCGCTGGTTCGAGTGAAGAGCAGGGGGCTGGTGAGGCCCAACACGTCGGTGAGTACGTTCACCGCGCCGTTGAGCGTGCGCTCGAGCACGTCCTGCTCGGCGGTGAGCAGGCGGTGATTCTCGATGCCATGGCTGACCGCGGCGAGCAGCTGATCAGGCGCGCAGGGCTTGGTGAGAAAGCGGAGCACGTGGCCGTCATTGACGGCGCGAATCGCCGCTTCGACCTCGGCGTGGCCAGTGAGCAGAATGCGAGAGGTGTGCGGCGCCAGCTTCGCGCACTCGGCCAGCGTCGTGGCGCCGTCGATTCCCGGCATTCGCATGTCCGAGATCACCACCGAGTAGGGCCCGGCCGACTGTAAGAGGCTGACGCCTTGCTCTCCTCCGTCAGCGGTCTCGACGCCGCAGATCCGCCGCAGCGACCGCTGGAGCCAGTGCAACACCATCGGCTCGTCATCGATGCACAGCACCCGGGGCAGCGGCGGGGCTGATTCGGGAACGTTGGGCTGAAGCTCAGTTGCCGGACTCATGCAGCGAGAACCAGTGCAAAGCCGGATCCAGCCTCGCGCGACACCCTTCGAGGCCGACGATCAACCATGAAGTTCAGACGGATATGGCCCCAGGTGGATCAACCCCGCCGCTGGCGCTTGGGGGGTCGATCGCGACGCTTCTTTTGGCCTGGACCCGTCACGAAAGACCCACGCGGGCGAGGCTTAGATGTTCAAATCGAACAGCTTCTCTTTCCGCAGGTTCGTCCACTCGGTGCTGCCAGGTAGCGGCGACGTCGCGGTCACCTGCCAGACCTCGAGAGACACGACCTGCTTCTCGGGCCCCCAGCCTTTGAGTTTGGGAATGCGAACCAGGTAGTCGCGGAAGTTGCGCCAGTGCATCTGCCAGCCGCGCATGCGGGCGTGCATCTCGCACCAATGTTGGTTCATGAAATACGGCCCATGCAGTGGGGCCTCGAAGTCCGGCGGCCTCTCGGTGAGCAGGTCGATGCGCGTGCCATCGGCGAGCACCGCGTCGATCACCATCAGCGTGTCTTCGCGCGGGACGTCGGGGGCGAACATGCTCCAGCCTTGTGGAATCTGCAGGTACTCGATGATGTCCGTCAGAAAGTCGGGCCGCGTGCGCAGCTTCAACGACGCAGGCACTGCCCTGTTTTCCATCGACAGCTGCGACAGCACCGCAACCAACACGACGCCCGGAATCGCCGTCTGCAGCGCGACCCGCACCCGCCGGTGCAGCATCCCTTCCGCCGGAACCACGGCCCGTTCACCGCGCTCGAGGTACCAGCGCCCCACCGCCATCGCCGTGCCACGCAGGAAGTCCGCCACCAACGGCACCAGGAAGAGCCACGCCGCCAGGATTCCCATCGGCAGCCCATTCACCAGCTGCGCCCACGCCGCGAGCCCCGTCGCCGGTTTCCCGCCCTTCTCGATCACCTCGAGCTTCGCGCCCTGCTCAATCGTGAAGTGGCGCAGCAAATCCATTCGCGCCAGCACTCGCATCCCGAAGTTCTGCAGCGGGTCTTTCAAATCCGCCCGCACCACGCGCACCAACGACGCCCGGTGCAGCTTCTTGCGAAGGAAGTCGAAGTCCGCGCCCTGAATCATCAGCACGCCGAACGCCATCATCGAATAGCTGAAAGGCCCCAGCGTGCTCAGCGTCGCGATGCCGCCGTGCAGCCCCCAGCACGTCACGAACGCCCACGTGCGCAGCCACCGCTGCTTCCACGGCGACAAGATGCACAGCACCATCGTGCCTTCCGCGAACAGCGTCCCCCACGTCAGCAGCGGCGAGAGCCAGAACGGCTCGTGCATCCGCACCCAGCCATCCAGCGTGGTCGCCATCCGGTTCTGCCAGAGCACGTAGTGCACGGCGCTGCCGTCCATCCAGGCCGGGCCGCCCTTGTGCACCGTGTTGAACAAATAGATGAAAGCGAAGTTGAGGCAGATGCAGAAGAACGCAAACCCCAGGTGCACCGCCGGCACCGACGCCACCCACGGCCGCGCGTTCAACACCTCTGGCGTCTTCTCCGGCGGCCCGCGCAGCGACTTCAAGACGCTGTCGACCGAGAACCGCGCGCCCACGGGCAGGAACAGCGTCCACACCAGCACGATGTTCATCACCACGTTTCCGCCGTGTTGAATCAGCAGGAACCGGAAGTTCAGCGACGCGTAGAAGACCAGCGCCAGCACCTGCATCCACTTCGTCTGCCACCCAACCGTGTACAGCGCGTAGACGATGCCCACCACCGTCAGCGCGACCCGCACCTCGTTGGGCGAGCTGAAGCCCAGCAGCAGGCTCCAGAATCCGTTCGCCGGCGGGCGGAACAAGGCGAAGTGGTTCGGGAGCACCCCTTCGTTCGAGTAGAAGCTGATCAGGTCGAAGCCACCTGCGCGATCCAGAAGGTTCGTGAGCAGCAGCAGCCCGAAATAGATTCGGAATAGGCCGAGCGTCCGGGTGTCGACCGTGCAGTAGTTGTCCTGGAATTTCTTGAACAAGGAAAGGCGGACCCTAGATCAAAGTGAAGCGCGCATGGCTCGAAGTCGACGTCGCCCGCACGGGTCGCACCGACCGCTATTGCCTCGAGGGCTTCGACCGCGTCGTGGTCGGCCGCGCCCCAGAAGCCACCCTTCGCATGTCGAGCCCCCTCCTTGCGCGCCAGCACTTCGCCTTCACCCGCGTCGGCGGGCGCTGGCAGGTCGCCGACCTCGGCAGCCCGGCGGGCATCTTCATGAACGGACAACGCGTGAACACCGCGCGCTGGCTCGACCCCGGCGACAAGGTGACGCCAGGGGGCGGCGAGACCTTTCGGTTCGTCGAAGAGCCCATCAGCCCCCAGTGGCTCGCGCACGCGCAACGCCTCGCCGTCAGCGACGACTCCGACCCTGCCTGGCTCGTCTTCGCCGACGCGCTGCAGGACCTCGGCGACGACACCGGCCGCCGCATGGTCACCGCCGGCGACGCGCCCGTGCTGCCGCTGGGCTTTCTCGACCGGATGCGCACCGACGGCACCGTCGGCTTCTCGTGCCGCTACGGCTTCATTCGCGTGCTCACCGTTCGCAACGCAGGCCTCGCGCGTGAGCTGGGCCTCAAAGTCTTCGACGCCATCTTGTTGAACCCGCTCGCGCGCCTGCTCACCGTGCTCGAGCTCGACGTCACGTCCTTCGCCGACGAGCCGCTCGAGAAGCTCGCCGCCGCGGTGATGAACGCGGCGCCGCCGTCGCTGAAGACTGTGCGCCTGCTCGGCGTCTTCGGAGCGCCCCCGCGCAACCTCTTCCCCCAGCCCATCACGGTCGAGTGGGCGCCAATATGAACGGCTTCCTTCAGCTGTTGTGGGCGCCGCGGAATGTGCAGGTCACTCCCATCGAGAGGACGGCGCTGAAGGTCTACGAGTCCCTTCCACTGGGCACGGCCGGCCGCAGCTTCGGCACCGAGGCAGAGCTGCAGATTTCCCCGAGCAAGCTCGGCCGCGTCCACGGGCGAATCTCGTTTCACGACGGCACCTGGCGGCTCAACCACTCTGCCGCCGACCTGCGCACCCTCGTCAACGGCTCGCCGGTGAATGAGTCGTCGCTTCAGCACCTCGATGTGATCGAGCTTCCCGACTTCGGGCCAGTGTTCCGCTTCTTCACCGCCGCGCCGGGGACCACCGCCACCACCGCGCCCGAGCTGCTGTCGCTGGACGACACGCCGCGCCTCGCCGTCTGGGCCGACGCGCTGCTCGAGGCGAATGACCCCCTGGGTGAACGGCTCGCCTGCGCAATGAAGAACGAGACGCGGGCCGACGACGACTTGCGCTGGCTTGGCCCATTGGCACGCACGTGGATGGAAGGAAGGCTCGAGGTCGAATGGAAAAATGGGTTGATGCGGCGCGCCGTGCTGCGCGACCTGCAGCTCTTCGGCGCCGAGCCGCTGACCTCGATCGATCTGCTGCTGCGGCTGCCCGTCGCGCGCTACCTCGAGTCGCTCGTCCTCGACGCTGGCGGAGCACAGAGCACCGCCCAGGCCTTCGTCGAGGTCCTCCGCAGTGAGCAGACCGCCGCTCCGAAGACGCTCACCGGCTTGAGCCTCGGTGACGTCTCTTTCGCCGACGCGTGGGCCGACCAGGCGTCGATGCGATTCCGGCAGCTGCTCAAAGCCCGCTTTCCGTTGCTCGGCGCCGCCCCGCTGTTCGGCCGCTTTCGCCGCGCGTCCCTGGTCGGCGAAAAGCAGGTGCAAGACCTGGGCGACACGGCAGAGATTATCGACGTCGCTGCGCCGGCGGGTGGCACGGCCGGCGTCGCTTTCTGGCGGCTGCAGCGCAAACACGCACACTGGGAAATCGAAGCCGTGCCTCCGTCGCCCTCGGGCATTACCCTGAACGGACGCCCCGTGTTCCGCGCGGCGCTGCGCGATGACGACCAGCTTCAGCTCTCTACCGGCGCCGTCTACCGCTTCAAGCTCGAGCGCTAGCTTTGCCTGACCGAACGATTCTGAAGTGGGAGCCCGTGCTGCCCCGCGACCAGCCCCGCGGCGAGCTCGACCTCACCTGGCGGTGGAAGGCCGTCGTCGGCCGCGCGAAGGAATGCGACGTGCCGCTGAAGCACCCGTCGATTCCGCTGCGCCACGGCTGCTTCGCGCGGCTGCAGAATGTCTGGTTTGTCGAGAACTACGACACCGCCCACGGCATCTACGTTCGCGGGAAGCGCGTGATGCTCGAGGCGGTGCACGGCAACGACGTCGACTTCGCGATGCTGGTGCGGTTCCGGCTGCAGACGGTGCCGATGCCCGCGGAAGAGGCGGCGTTTCGCGAGGCGATTCGTGCTGGTCCGAACGATGACGGGCGGTACCTGGTCTACGCCGACTGGTTGCTCGAGCAGGGCGAGCCGCTGGGCCAGTGGATGGTGTCCCCGATTCTGCCTGAGGCGCCGCTGCTCGGGCCGCTGAAGTCGCCCGGCATCGCGATCACCTTTCGCCACGGCTTCTTCGACACGGTGAAGGTGCGCACGTCGTCGGCGACCTTCTCGAAGGCCGGAATCTTCGCCGAGGTCCTCACGCACCCCCTCGCCGCGTTTCTGCAGACGCTGGAAGTCGACGCGGTGCTGCTGCAGCAAGAGAGCCCGGCGATCGCTGCTGAGAACTGGGTCGACTGGTTGTTCGAGGCGCTGCTCCCTTCCGCGCCCGCGACGCTGCGGCACTTGAAGGTCCGGCTGCCGCTCCACAAGGGCGCGCGCTTCGAGAACGAGCTCAAGGCGCTGAAGCGCAAAGCGCCGCAATTGCAGACGCCCTTCGACCGTCTGTTCACCGAGGGAGCGCTGACGTGACCGCGGCAATCGAGGCGATCGGGCTGAGCAAGACGTTCACCCGGCTCTTCGGCGCGCCGCATCCGGCCCTTCGCCCGCTGACGCTCACCATTCCGCAGGGCAGCGCGTTCGGGCTGATCGGCCCCAACGGGGCGGGGAAGACGACCTTCATCAAGCTGCTGCTGGGCGTCGCGCGGCCGACCGAGGGTGAGGTTCGCGTGCTCGGCAGCAACCCCGAAGACCGCGCCGTGCGCTCGCGCATCGGCTACCTGCCCGAACGCCTGCACCTGCCGGACGCGTGGACGCCGTTGCAGTTCCTCGCCTCGGTCGCGCGGCTCAAAGAGGTTGCCACCGAGCCTGCGCTGCTCGAGCGCGTCGGCCTTGGCGATTCGGTGTCGCGAAAGATTGGCGGCTTCTCGAAGGGCATGCGGCAGCGCCTCGGGCTCGCGATCGCGCTGCTCGGCCGGCCCGAGCTCTTGATTCTCGACGAGCCCACCGACGGCATCGACCCGCTCGGCCGCGTCGACGTGCGGCGCATTCTGCTCGAAGAGAAGGCCCGCGGAGCGACCGTGCTGCTCAACTCCCACCTTCTGGCCGAGACCGAGCGCGTCTGCGATCGCGTCGGCATTCTTCACCACGGGCAGCTGGTGCGCGAGGGCACGCTCGCGTCGCTCACGGCGCAGCGCGAAGGCTTTATGGTGAAGCTCTCGGGCGGAACTCCTGCGGCGTGCGGGTTCGTCGCGGAAGGCGATCGCTGGCGGTTTCCGACGCCCGACTCGGTGGCGCTGAACGCGTCGCTGGCCGCGGCGCAGCAGAGTGGCTCGCTGATTCTCGAGGTGTTGCCGCGATCGATGGACCTCGAAGACGTGCTGGCCGAGGCGACGCGATGAGGACCACGCTTCATGTCGCGCGTGACTTGCTGCGCGAGGCGCTGGCCCGGAAGTGGGTGCTCGGGTTGCTCATCGGCATCACCTTCGTGCTCGCGCTGCTCGGCCTCTTCCTGCGCCTCGACGTGGTCGACGGGGCGATCGCCGGCAGCAAGCTCTTCGGCGCCATCATCTCAGAAGACATCGTGTCGACCGACAAGGCGATGCGACCCGTCTACATGGCGGCCGCGGGCATCGGCTTCTTCGGCGGCGCGCTCTTCCTCGCCATCGCATGCAGCGACTTTGCTCCGAGCCTGTTGTCGCCTGGGCGGATCGAGCACCTGCTGTCATTGCCCGTCTCGCGGTGGCAGCTGTTGCTGGGTACGTACCTGGGCGTGCTCACGCTGTCGGCGGGCTGCACCGCGTACGGCGCGCTGGGGGTGACCGTGGTGTTCGGGCTGAAGACGGGGTTCTGGACGACGTCGCTGCTCGCGGGCTCGCTGCTGGGCGTGGTCGGGTTCTGCGCGCTCTACGCCGCGATGCTCACCACGGCGTTCTTCGTTCGCAGCGCGGCCGCGTCGTCGGCGGTTGGCTTGCTCGTGTTGGTGATGGGCATCGTCTCGAGCACGCGCGAGAAGATCGAAGACGGGCTGGAAGACGGCGTCGGCAAGGTCCTCTTCCACTACGGCGTGCAGCCGTTTCCCCAGCTGTGGCGGCTGGCCGTGCAGTGCATCAGCCTGGCGGGTGATGACGGATTCAACGCCGCCGTCACCTGGCGGCTGGTCGCTGGCGCTTTGATCTTCTCGATGGGCATGCTCGCGGTCGCCGCCTGGCGCTTCGAGCGAAAGGATTTCTGACATGGCTACGAAGAAGAAGGCGCGATGGCCCTGGCTGGTGTTGGCGGCGCTGCTCTTCGCCTTGGGCGCGTGGCTGATGTCGGGCAGCGAAGAGCTCGAGACGAAGAAAGAGAAGAAGGTGTCGCTGCCGCGATACATGACGTCGACCGAGCGAAAGCGAAATGACGACCGGCGCACGATGCCAGCGGTGCTGATGCCCGAGGTGGCTGGGAAGACGGAGAAGCAGGTGCGCGACCCGGTGCTCGCGGGGATGCCGTCGGTGGTGAAGAAGGCGGCGGTCGTCATCGAGGCGAATGCGATCCGGAACTCGGACCTGGGCGACCTGATGATCGAGTGCATGGTGCCTGCCGAGAACCCGTTGCTCGATCGGATGCTGGACGCGGGCTTCAACCCGATCGAAGGGTTGGATCGCGTTGCGATCGCCGACGACGCGCTGATGATTACGGGCGACTTCTCGAAGACGAACTTCGAAGAGCTGACGGGTGCCACAGGGCGGCGCCAGTTCGGCGAGAACTCCGGGATTTACACCCGCTATCGCGCGGACGGCGGCACCAGCGGCCAGTTCGCGGTGTGGAAGAATCAGATGATGGTGTTCGGCGACAGCACCGACGAAATCACCACCGTTCTCGATCGGCTCGACGGGAAGGATGCCGATGGTCCGCGCGCGCTCACCGAGGCGGATGCGTACGGTGAGGTGTACGGAATTCTCAAGCCCGAGGCGTTCTCGCGCGGCCTCGAGAAAGAGAATCCGCAGCTCGCCGCGCTGCTCAACGAGGCCGCGTCGCAGATCAAGCTGCACGCCGATGTGTCACGCGACGTCGGAGTCGTCGCCGACATCCAGGGCGTCGACGCGGCCAAGACGCAGGACCTCCGCAAGTCGCTGGGCACCGCGCTGACGCTGATGAAGCTGCAAGCCGAGGCGAAGGGCGAGAAAGACCGCGCCGAGGTGCTCAGCTTCGCGCGCGTCGAAAAGGCGCGTGACGACGGGGCCAACTTTTCACTCGAGGCCGGGCTTCCCTACGAGGTCCTCGAGGCGCAGCTGAAGCGCTGCGTCGCCGAGAACCGCGCCAGACGCGCCGACGCAGGGCGGTAGGCCGCGGACACGGAAAGAGGAGGTTGCGGAGTAGCGGTCTCTGGCCCGTAACAGAGCGACCGGCATGATCCGATGTTAGGTTACGCCCGTGAAAGCGACTGTTCGGCATCTTGCTCGTCCGCCGATTATTGAAGCCTGCCTCGAGCTGAAAGCGAAGTTCGTCAGGCCTCCGACAATGGAAGGCCTCGCGCGACTGGCGAAGCAACTTGAAGCGACATATCCGACGTCACGGCGACAGCAGGAGTGGATCAGTCACATCGAGCTCGGTGGTTCCCAACCGACAGTGAATAGCGGCGCAATGGTCGAGACGGGGCTCGTCATGACGTCTGGAGACGGCGCCCAGGTGCTCCAAGCTCGCATCGATGGAATCCGATTCAGTCGGTTGAAGCCGTATGCCACCTGGGGCAGCTTTCGAGCAGAGGCGGAACGTTTGTGGAGCGCGTACTCGAGCGCCTTCGAGCCCGAAACCGTCGACCGCATCGCGGTTCGTTACATCAATCGAGTAGAGCTGCCTTCTCCAGTCGACCTCAAAACCTACTTTCGAACGGGCCCTGAGATTGCGGCGTCGCTGCCTCAGTTGGTTTCCCAGTTCTTCTTTCGAGCTGTGATCCCCATTACTCCCGCAATCACGGTGGTGCTCACCCAGATGACCGAGCCCGCGAGCCCAGCGGTCAACCTACTGCCCATCGTTATTGATATCGATGCGTCTATGGTCGGAGTTTTTAGTCCCTCAAAAGATGAGATGTGGAAGGCCTCTGAGCAGTTGAGGGAAGTGAAGAACAACTGCTTCTTCGAAAGCTTTACCGAAAAGGGACTGGAGCTCTTCGCGGAGAGTAATCAATGACGCAGATCTTTCAGTGCCCAACGCCGGCCAACTCGCGTGGAATATTGGACTGGAAGCCTTCTGTCTCGACTTCGAGCGAGTCAATTCGCGAAGTGAAGCGACACTACCTCGGGCCAGCAACGCGCCTTCCGTTCTCTCTCCAGGACTTGTTTGATCAGCTTGTCGCAGAGTGGCTAGCGGGTACCGCGTTCCTTTCTTCGTCCTCCAAAATTGTGCTGCACCCGTCGTATCAACGCATCGTCGGTCTGGGCGAGCGTGCATTGCCGCTCATCTTCAACCGACTGAGGAAGGACGACGAGCACTGGGACTCGGCGCTCACGGCTATCACGAGGCAGAATCCGGTTAGCGAAGCTGCCGCAGGTCGGATGGACCTCATCCGCGACGCTTGGCTGAAGTGGGCAGCCGAAAGAGGGCTCTGATTGGTCGACTCTCTCGACTCTGGTTTTCCCCGACTTCGCAGTTCCGGCTTCACGCGCACCAGTGAACCAACACCCCGGTACAATTGCATTGCTTGGGCAGCAAACGACGACACCATGTGGTGGTGGCCGGCGCCGAATCGTTACTGGCCCCCGGACACCCCAAGGCTCGAAACGGTTGATTCGTTCGTCGCCGCTTTCGCGACGCTCGGGTATTCGAGGAGCGCCAACGGCGATTTCGTAGCAGGCGTGGAGAAAGTGGCCATCTTTGTTGATGAGGCGACGATTCCCGCCCATGCCTCGCGGCAGCTAGAGAACGGCAGGTGGACGAGCAAACTTGGTAGGGAGATCGACATCGAGCACCACTCCGTCGAAGGTGTTTGCGGTCCGGCTTACGGTCGAGTGGGGTGTTTTTTGGAGCGACCCCGGGGGAGTTCGGCCCGCCTTCCTCAAACTTCTAAGGAAGGATCGCTGTCCGACGATCCGACCTAACGGGCCGAGAGCTTGAAGGTGTCGCACGCGGCGGGGTCACCTGAATCGTACCCGCGCTTGAACCACTGAACGCGCTGGGCGGAAGAGCCGTGGGTCCAGCTCTCGGGCTGCACGGAGCCGCGGCCCATCTTCTGAAGCCGGTCGTCACCAATCTGCGAGGCGGCGTTCATCGCCTCCTGGATGTCTCCGGTCTCGAGCAGGTTGCGCTGGGCGGTGCTGTGGGCCCAGACGCCGGCATAGCAGTCGGCCTGGAGCTCCATCTTGACGCTCTCGCTGTCGGCGCCCGTCGCGCGGTTCGCCTTGATGCCCAGCTGGTTCTGCACGTGGTGGCCGACTTCGTGCGCGATGACATACGCCTGCGCGAAGTCGCCGCCCGCGCCCAGCTTCTTTTCCAGCGTCTGGAAGAAGCCCAGGTCCAGGTACACCTGGCGGTCTGCCGGGCAATAGAAGGGGCCAATCGCGCTGTCGCCGTAGCCGCAGCCCGTCGACGTCGAGTTGCTGAAGATGACCATCTTCGCGCGCTGGTACGACGGCATCTTCTTCGCCCAGGTGCGCTGCACGTCATCGAGCACGAAGGACGCGTACTGCACCCTCTCATCGGGATTCGCCTGACCTGCGGGCGCCTCGGCCACTGGCTCTTCGGCGCCACGGGACGCGAACAGCTGGAAGGCGCCGAAAGCGAGCAGGGCGATCAACCCGCCGCCGATGCCGAACCGCGAGGTGATTATCGAGATCAGCCCCAGCGGCAGTCCGCCCCCTCCGCCGCTGGCGCCACCGCGCCGCACTTCGACGTCATCGCTCTTGTATCCACGGGTCCATTTCATGGTGTCATTCCATTGCAAACGGTCGGCCCGCGTTGCGATCGGGCCTCACCCGGGACAAACGGCCCCGCCCTTGCCGGGGAAATCGCAGCGGTTGCTCCTGCTTACAGGGTGGACCGACAGATGCACACAGAACGAAGCATGCGTGCTTCCGTCGCCATCGTTTCCGCAGTGTCGCTGTTCTGCACCGGCGCGTTCGGGAGTGAGGCAACTGTGAACGCCGCGCTCGACCGCAAGCCTGTCTCTCCCACGCTCTTCACGAGCCTCGGCGACGAAGCTTCGCAGGCCCAGCTGGCCGCGAGCCGCGGAATCGTGCTGCCGGGCGAGCTCGGAAAGGTGGCCCTGTTCGGCACGCTCGCGCGAGAAAGCTTCGCCGGCGTCTTCAACGAAGGAGGAGGCGCTCCGATGCAGGGCTCGGCCGTCGACCTGTTCACCAACTACGACGGCACCGGCCGCGGCTTCGGCAGCACGATGGTGAAGGGCAGCTCGACCAACCCCGACCTTCAGGTCTTCGCCGCCTACGACTTCGACGCCAACGTCACCGTCGTCCTCGTCAACGCTTCCCCCACCGCGCAAGACGCCGTCTCGCTGGGGTTCAAGGGCATCGGGCAGAAGGGTGACTGGCGCGCGTTCGAGCTGAAGGTCGACGGCACCATTGCCCCCGCGGGCTCGGGCACCCTCTACGAAGCGCTGCTCACCCGCACCGTTCAGCCGTACACCGCCCTGCTGGTCGAGTACCGCCCGGTCGGCGGAATCCTTCCCGTCTGGGAAGCGCCGAAAGAGGACGTGGTGGTTCCGTCGGGCGCGGTCGTCGAGGCAGACGCGGCGCAGCCGATGGGCTGTTCGGCCGCAGGTGGCAACATCGGGTTCCTCGCAATCGCGCTGGTCGCGGTGCTCGCAGTGACCCGCAAGCGGCTCCAGAATTAGCGCCCGGCGAGTGCCCAGTCGAAAGGCTCGTAGACGAGCTTGCAGTCCTCGAGCTTCGGGCCGCACGCCTTGTCGAGGTCGCCGCGGGTGTCGCAGCCCGGCCGGTCGAGACACTGTTCGGGCAGAAACGCCCAGACGAACTGCAGCAGGTTGGTGCGCCCCTCGGGCAGCGCCGCGCGAATGTCGTCCTCGTGCGTCCGGAAAAGCGGCGAGAGGTGCACCCCGTCTTTCGCGAGCTTCACGTTCCGGTCGTTCTGCACGAACCGCCCGACGGCATCGTTGAGCTGCGCGTCGAGCAGGTCGGCCTGAAACGGTGAGCCGTCGAGTAAGGCACAGCCTTTCGCTCCGCAGGCGAGCGCGAAGGGAATCCGCGAGTCGCCCGTCTCCGAGAGAAACCGCCTTTCTACCGACCAGAGCGTGAAGCGCCTGCCGCCAATCGGCCAGCTGCGCAGCCAATAGAATCGCCGGCCGGTCGCGTCGAGCCGCGCCTCGGCCGCCGCGTCGAGCCCCGCGTCCAGCACCAGCGCATGGTACGCGTTCAGCCAGAAGGCCAGCCGGTCGTCCGCCGACGCGAAGAGCTCCGGGTGGTTGATCGGCGAGACCCGCGCCAGCTGCGCGATGAAGTCATCCAGCCCTGCGCGGTCTTCTTTCAGCGCCGCGTAGTCGACCAGGCCCGAGGGCCCGACGTGCTCGAGCGCCTTCGCGAGCGGCCGGTAATCGAGGCCTGAATCACCCGCAGGAACCGACGCCGGAAAATGCCCGTCGACATAAAGCAGCGACAACGCGAAGAGCAGGCTGCAGACGAAGAAGCCGAGCGCGAGCCGCTTGAGCAAGCGTCAGTCGAGCAGGAAGGTGTAGTTGTAGACGAAGCTCGTCGACACCGCTTCGCCGCCCTTCATCGCCGGCTTGAACTTGAACTTCTTGATCGCGTTCATCGCGGCGTCGTTCAGCCCGTAGCCGGGTCCGTTCAGAATCTGCGCGTTCACCACGCGGCCTTCGTTGTCGACGACGATGCGCAACCGCACCGTGCCTTCGATGCCCGCGCGGCGCGCTTCATCGGGGTACGGAATCTTGAACTCGGAGTCGACCTGCGGGTCGCTGTCGGCGGCGCCCGGCGGCACGTACTTCGGCGCGTAATACGGCTTCGCCTCGGTCGGCGACGGAGCTGCCTTCGGCATCTGTCCGTACGCCGTGTTCCCGACCGGAGCGGCGAAGGTGCCGGCCGTCGTGGTCGACGACATCTTCATCCCCACGATCAGCGGCGGCGGGTCCTTGGGCGGCTCTTTGGGCGGCTCGGCTTCTTCCAGCGGAGGCGGCGGCTCGACGGGCGGCGGCTTCACCACTGCGAGCTTCACCGGCGGCACCTTCGGCTTCGGGGGTTCGACCGGCTTCGGCTTCTCGGGCTCGGGCGGCTCGGGCGGCTTCGGCGGCTCGACCGGAATGAACTCGACCACGATCGGCTTCAGGATTGCCTTCGCCTTGATTTTCTGCGCGTCCGCCCAGAGCAAGCCGCCCGCGTGCAGCGAGATCGAAAAGAACAGGCCGACGCCGAGAATCAGCATCGTGCGGTCTTGGCGGCGATTGCTCATCGAGAGGGGGAAGCTCACGTCATTTCCTACATCTGTCTGGGTGCGTCAGTTCCGGCCCCATGACCTGGTTGTTACGGAACCGGCGCCGGCGCCTGCAGTGCGGGGGTTGCGCCCTTCTGGATGTTGAGGGCGAACTTCGCGATGCCCTTGCCCTTGATGACGTCGATCAGCCCCATCACGCGGCCGTAGTTCAGCGACTGGTCCGCGCTGATGATCGCCCGCGTTTCCTTGTCCTTCTTCAGCGCCTCGTCGATGCGGCCCTTCATCTCGTCTTCCGTCACTTCCGCGCCGTCGAAGAAAATCTTCGAGTCCTTGTCCATCACGATGTTCACCAGGCCCTGCACCGTCTCGTTCGTGTTGGCGGCCTTCGGCAGGTCGACCTCGACGGTCTCTTTGACGATGAAGCTCGCGGTCACCATGAAGATGATCAGCAGCACGAGCGTGATGTCGACCAGCGGGGTGACGTTGATCGCGACGATCTCTTCTTCGTCGCCCTGCGATGCGCCGGCCACGGACTACTTCCCGCCCGTCGCGCGAAGGTGCCCGACCAGCGCGTGGCCCAGCGCCGTCGTGCGCGAGGTGATGGTCTTCAGCGAACGGGTGAGGATGTTGTAGCCAACCACCGCGGGGATCGCGACCGCGAGGCCGACCGCGGTGGCCACCAGCGCTTCCGAGATTCCCGCCATGACCGTCTGCTGCATCGCGGCGCCCTTCGCTCCGGACTGACCGAGGTCGTTGAACGCCTTGATGATGCCGAGCACCGTGCCGAACAGGCCGATGAACGGGGCGTTGCTGCCGAGCGTGCCGAGGAAAGAGAGGAACCGTTCGTACTGCGGGCGTTCGCGCGCCACGGTCGCCGCGATGATTTCTTCCACCGAGTCCGGGCCGCTGCCGAGGCTGCCCAGCGCCTCGCGCAACACCGCGGCTTCCATGCCCTTTTTGCCCGCGATGAAAGACTTCACCTGGTCGAGCTCGCCCTTCGCCAGCTTCACCGCCAGGTCATCAGAGCCTTTGAGCGTGTGAGAGCTGAAGTAGACGACGCGCTCGAGCATGACGGCGATCGACATCACCGACAGGATGCAGAGCAGCCAGAGCACCCATTCGGCGCTGCCCAGCGTGACGCCCAGCAGGGTCCGCGTGAGCATGCCCTGGCCTTCGTGGTTCATCTGTCCGAGGAGAAGCAATGAGGTCATAGAGGGGGTGTTCGGGCCGTGCGCGGCCGCAGTATCAATTCTTCGGCGGCTGGCGAAAGTCAACGGAAACAGCCAACGATTCCGCAACATTCCGAAGACTGGAGGCCGCGAGGCGAACTTCCTCCAGCGCAGCCGCGTTCAACCCTTCGGAATGAGCGGCCTCGACAGGTTCACCCAGCCCGGCGTCCTTCTGGCCCTTGAGCATGCCCAGGATCAACCGCTTCACCCCGTCCGCGTCCTTCAAACCTTCCAGCCGGGCGCTGTGCAGCTGGGCGCCGATCGCGCTGCCGCCGGCGGTGCTGATGGTGAGCGTCTTCACTCCGAACAGTGTCTCGAGCGGGCCAGCGGTGACTTCCAGGTTCTGGACGTTCGCGTAGCTCAAGGTGACTTCACGGTGGATGATGGCTCCGTGGCTGACGCGCAGGCTCTTGTCGCCGACCAGGTAGTGGCGCAGCTCGTAGTCGAGGCGCGCGGCGACGAGGCCGAAGCCTGCCGACGCGAGCGCGAAGAGCAGAATCGGCAGGGTGAGCCAGGCGCCGTTGAGCTTCATTCCAGCCATGATTGCAGTCGAAAAGACGAGCGCGCCCAGGACGGGGCCCGACGAGCGCGCGGCGACCTTCAGGTACTGCAGGGTCAGCCACTGCGGCTCGGGCTTGAGCTCACGGACGAGCGTGGTTCCTTCCGGCAGGTGCGGTGGCTCGAGGCGGAGCTTCAGCAGCGGCAGGAACACCGGCCTCAGCAATTTCACGATTGGGGCAATCATCGGTCAGCGCCGCTCGGCCACGGCTTTGAGCGCTTCAGCCGTACGATTGAGCGCATCGCGGATTTCGACCAGGGCCTCCGAATGTCCGGCGTGTTTGCCTTCGTCCCTCACTCCGCGCATCCGCGCATAGAGGTAGTCGCGAATGGCTTCGAAGTCCTTCACTCCCGCGATGCCGAGATTTCCCCCTTCGCCGGCGCCCGCCGTCTGCACCGTCACGGTTCCGATTTGAAGCCAGCGCTCGAGCAGGTTCTGCGACAGGTGGATGTCTTGCATGCGTGCGTACGTCAGCTGCATTTCCTGCCGGAAGAAGATGCCGTGGCTCATGAAGACGCCTTGATCATCGAACCGGTACTTCAGCGTCTCGTAGCGGAACAGCAGCGGGATGAAGACGAAGGGAAACGCGATGAAGCCGAAGAGCGAGACGAGGAAGTAATAGAGCAGCAGCGACTTCTCGGGCCTGGTGATGTGCGCGACACGCGCGCGCAGCTTCTCAAAATCGGCGTCGTTCATGGCGCGCGGTCTACTACACTGACCGTTGGTTCTCTCGAGGGGGCACGTGGCTGCAGGGGATGAAAGCCGCAAGAGCGCCTTCGTGCTCGCCCGCATCCGCCGGGTGCAACGGCGCCTGAATCTCGAAGGCGCCCTGGCGGCCGCAGTCTTTCCCTCGTGGGTCGCGGTCACGCTGCTCGCGGTCTGGCGGTTCGTCGTGCAGCGGCAGGTCGGGGTGTTCGCGGCGGCCGCGGTCGTCGGCGCGGTGATCGCGTGGCGCGTGTTGGTTCGTAAGACCGGGATCAGCCTCGCGCAGGCTGCCGTGATTGCGGATCGCCGGGCCGAGGCGGGCGGGCTGCTGCTCACGCGCCTCGAGACGGGCGTCGGTGAGTGGGAGCTCGGCCTCAATGAACGCGTCCGTGCGCTCACGCCTCCGCCGATTCAGGTCCGGCGTTCCGTCGGGGCGCTCTGGCTCGCGGCGCTGTTCGTCGTCGTCGCGATGGTCGTGCCGCTGCCGCCGAAGGTGACCAACAACGTCAACGCTGCTGCCGCGACGAAGCTCGACGAGGTGATGGAGAAGCTCGAGGCGATCGCGAAGGAAGAGCCGCTGGACGACGCGGTCACTGCAGAGTTGCAGCGGCTGCAGGAAGAGCTCGCTGAGAATGCGTTCGACGCTGCCGATTGGGAGGCGGCTGACGCGCTCGACAAGGAGCTCGATCGCAAGGCGCAGGAAGCCGGCGCCGAGCTGTCTCGCGCAGAGGAGGCGGCCAAGGAATTGTCCGAGGCGATGGCCAGTGCGCAGGGCGCCGAGGGTGCGACGCGCGAAAAGGAAGAGCTCGAGAGCGCGTTGATGCAGCTGTCCGACGGTCAGGCCGCCGACGCCGAGCAGGCGATGAATCAGGCGCTCGGCAAGAAGGAGGACGGAGCGAAGGCGGAGGGCGAGGAAGCTGAGGAAGGCGAGCAGCGCAAAGAAGGCGAGAAGGGCAAAGAAGGTGAGAAGGGCAAAGAAGGCGAGAAGGGCAAAGAAGGCGAGAAGGGCAAAGAAGGCGAGAAGGGCAAAGAAGGTGAGAAGGGCAAAGAAGGCGAGAAGGGCAAAGAAGGCGAGAAGGGCAAAGAAGGGTCCCGTTCACCCCGAGAGCAGTCGAGGGGGGAGCAGGCAACCAGCCCCTCGAAGCTCAACGACCTGCGGCAGGCGCTGAAGAGCCGCCAGCAGCACCTGCAGAAGTCCTTCGGCCAGGGCCAGGGCGCGCCGCAGCCGTCGCCGCAAAAAACCGCGAAGGGCGGAAAGGGCGACGGGAAGGAGAAGGGAGAAGGAGAAGGCCAGGGCGGCGAGGACGGCACGGGCAAAGGCGAAGGCAAGCCGGGCGAGCGCGAAGGCGACGGCCGCGAGCACGCGAGCCGCGCTTCGAAGTCGGGCACCGGCCGCGGTGACGGCGAAGAGACCGAGCTCATCTACGGTGGCCAGGCCGAGATCGACCCCGACCGCCTCGCATTTCAGGCGCTGCCGAAGGGGCAGGGCGGCGACGAGCCGGGCGAGCTCTGGGGCCTGAAGGCGGCGAACCCGAAAAAGAACTCCACCGGCCACGCGGCGCCGTCGTCGTCCGGTGGCGCGGCGACCGGTGACCGGGCGCCCGGAAACCGAGAAGGGCAGCTGCTGCCGCGAAACCGCGCGCTCATTCAAAAGTACTTCGACAACGCTCCGAGGAATCCATGAGTCACGCCGAGCTGCTCAGCCCCACCGACGTGCAGGCCGCAGGCGAGAGCATCTCGATGCTCAAGGCCGGCCTCAACCAGGTGCTGCTCGACCAGGGTGGCGTCACCGAGCGCGTCGTCACCGCGGTGCTCGCGCGCGGCCACGTGCTCCTCGAAGGGCTGCCCGGCCTCGGAAAGACCGAGCTCTGCAAAGGCCTCGCGCGCCTGCTCTCGCTTCCCTTCAAGCGAATCCAGTTCACGCCCGACCTGCTGCCCGGCGACATCACCGGCACGTACGTCATCGAGGGCGAGAAGCGCGACTTCAGCTTCCGGCCCGGCCCGCTGTTCGCATCCGTCGTCCTCGCCGACGAAATCAACCGCAGCTCACCCAAGACGCAGTCGGCGCTTCTCGAAGCGATGGCCGAACGCAACGTCACCGTGCTCGGCCACACCCACCCCCTGCCTGACCCCTTCTTCGTCCTCGCCACCCAGAATCCCATCGAGCTCGAAGGCACCTACCCGCTGCCCGAAGCGCAGCTCGACCGCTTCCTCTTCCGCGTCGTCGTCCCCGCCGTCAGCGCGAAGACGATGAGCCTGATGCTCACCCAGCGCCACCGCGGCCAGCCGCCGGCGCAGAAGCCCGTGCTCGACGGCGCCGCGCTGAAAGCCGTCTTCGACTTCGTCGATCGCGTTCACCTGCCCGTGCCCGTCGCCGACTTCATCGGCCGCCTCGTCGAGGCCACGCATCCGAGCCACGCCTCCGCACCCGAATCGGTTCGCCGCTTCGTTCGGTACGGCGCTTCACCCCGCGCCGCGCTCGGCTTGGCTTCCAGTGCGCGCGCGTGGGCGCTTGGCAAAGGCAAACCCAACGTCGGCTTCGACGAAGTGAAGGAAGTCGCGGGCGCCGTGCTCAACCACCGCCTCGTCCTCTCGTACGAAGCGGGCCTCGAGAAGGTCGGCGCCGACAAAGTGGTGAACGATCTGCTCGCCGCCGTCGCCGAGGTGCCGCGTGGTTAGTGCGCTGCTCGCCGCCGCGCTGTTGTTGAGCGAAGGCACCTCGAAGGTCTACCCGCCTTCCAGTGAGCGGGCCGGCGCGCCCAACACCTACGTCTTCGCGCAGACCCAGCGCGTCGACGTCGGCGGCGGAGCGACCAGTGTCTCTGCCGAGACCAACGTCCCCACTCCGCGCCGCGGCTACTTTCCGCTGCGCCTCTTCGTCGACAACTCCACCGGCCCGACCCAGAGCATCAAGCTCGGCTACTACCCCAGCAACAACACCGGCCGGCCCATCACCAAAGACGTCGAGGTTCGCCAAGGCGAGCGCCGCACCGTCATCCTCGCGGTGCCGTACCTGTTCCGTTACGGCAACGTCCGCGCGCGCGGGCCGGGCATCAGCAAGAAGGGCGACGCGCACGTCTACTTCAACTCGACCTACGCGCCGCAGCGGCCGCTGCTTTCCATCGGAACCACCGACGAGTTCGAGCGCTGGGTCGACAAGCCCCCCGCGCACACCGACGGCGACCTCAGCGTCTATTCCATCGCCGCCGACGAGGCGCCCACTGAGCTCGCCGCGTACGCAGGCTACGACACCGTCGCGATCCCCGCCGCCGCCTTCGAGTCGCTGAACGAAGCGCAGCGCCGCGCGCTCGAGTCATACGCCGCGACCGGTGGCACGCTCGTGCTTGGTAAAGGCGGGCGCGGTCTCGCCGCCGCGCTGCCGCTGATGAAAGAAGGAAAAGAGGAGTACGGCTTCGGCCGCCTCGTCGTCGTCGATGGCCAGCCCGACTTCGCGACCGTCTTCAACTCAACCACTCCTGTCGTCAGCCCGCGCGCGTCTCCGCGATCGATGTCCGGGCGGGTGTACCGCTATGTCGACGCGAACCCTGGCTCTGACTTCACCGCGCTGCTGCCGCAGGCGACCGCTCCCATCGGCCGCTTTCTTCTCATCATCGGCCTCTTCACCCTCGCGATCGGACCTGGCTCCATCTGGGTTGCGCGGCGCCGCGGGCCGGCGATGTTGCTGCTCACGATTCCCGGCACAGCGTTCATCACCTGCACCGTCATCATCGGGTACTCGCTGATTCAAGACGGCTTCACCGTTCACGCGTCGACGCAGGGCCTCACCTGGCTCGACAGCAAGCAGCACCGCGCGCTGCAGGTGGGCCTGACGGCGTACTACGCAAACCTCGCGCCGGGGTCCGCGCGCTTCTCGAGTCTGACGGTCGTCGTACCGCCGCAAGAAGGAAGCGGTGAGGTCTACGCGCCCGGCATCGAGTGGAACGAAGGCGCCACGATGGGCAGCGACTTCGTGCCGTCGCGCACGTACCGCGAGTGGGGCTACGTCTCGGCCGAGCCCACCCGCGCGCGCGTCCTCCTCAAGAAGAAGGACGGCGCGTGGGTGGTGCAGAACGCGCTCGGCAGTCGGGTGGTGTCGATGGTGTTCATGGCCGATGACCGCCTGTGGATGGTGGCCGACCTTCGCGACGGAGCGGAGGCGACCGGAGCGAAGCAGAGCGGCGGGCTTCCCCACTTTGAAGGTCCCGCGGCCAATCGCTTCAGCGCCGAGCTGCAGCAGAAGTTCGCGGCGCCGCTGAAGGAAGGCGAGTTCCTCGCGACGGTCGAAGGCCAGGGCTTCACGCCGTCGGGCGGGTTGCGGCTCACCGAACACGACAGCGGGAACCTCGTGCGCGGCGAGGTCGAGCGATGAGCGACGTGTTGCTCGAGGTGAAGAACCTGTCGCGCCACTACGGCGCTCTGAAGGCCGTCGATGACGTGAGCTTCACCGTCGCGGCGGGCACGATTCTCGGCTTCATCGGCCCGAACGGCGCGGGCAAGTCGACGACGATGCGAATCCTCGCCACGCTCGATGTGCCGACCGCGGGCGACGTGCTGCTCGACGGAAAGAGCGCGATCGATCACCCCGACAAGGCGCGCCCGCTGATTGGCTACATGCCGGATCGCTACGGCACCTACGACGACATGACGGTGCTCGAGTTCCTCGACTTCTTCGCGCGCGCGTACCGGCTCAAGGGGCAGGAACGCGAGAACCGCGTCGCCTCGGTGATGGACTTCACCGGCCTCTTCCCTCTGAAGGACAAGCTCACCAGCGCGCTGTCGAAAGGCATGAAGCAGCGCGTCGCCCTGGGCCGCACGCTGCTTCACGACCCGAAGCTGCTCATTCTCGACGAGCCCGCCGACGGCCTCGACCCGCGCGCCCGCATCGAGCTTCGTGAGCTGCTCAAGGCTCTGGCCGCGCAGGGGAAGGCAGTGCTGATCTCCAGCCATATCCTCACCGAGCTCTCTGAAATCTGTGACAGCTGCGCGATCATCGAGCAGGGGCGCCTGCTCGCCACCGGACCCGTTCACGAGATTCTGTCGCGCACCACCGGCAACGCTGTCTCGAGCGAGCTCGTGATGCGCGTCTGGAAGGGCGCCGAAGGGGTCGACGCCGCCCTCGCCCGGGCAGAGCGGCTCTTGCTCGAACAGCCGCTGGTCGCCGCCGTCACCGTCGAAGGCCAGGCCGTTCGCGTCCGCATCGAGCTTCCCCTGGGCGCTGCTCCTGCTGCGGGTTGGGTCGAAGAGACGAGCGCCCGGCTGTTGCGCGCGTTGGTCACGGCCGAGATTCCCGTCTCGAGCTTCCAGGCCCGCGAGCTCGACCTCGAAGACGCGTTCATGAACGTCACGAAGGGCAAGGTTCAGTGACGACCGCCGACGCCATCGATCGCGCCGGGCAACGCCTCGCAGATCGGGTCAACCCAATCGTCGTGAAAGAGCTTCGCCAGGGCCTGCGCACGCGCGTCTTCTGGATCTTCTTCACGCTGATGCTGCTCGCTTGCCTCGTCATCTCGCTCATCGCTTTCGCGGCCGCTGACGGCGTGGGGAAGGACGGCCGCTACTACTTCATCGCGTATTACATCTGCTTGAGCCTCGTTCAGTTCTTCGTCATTCCGTACTCGGCCTACCGGTCGATGAGCCGCGAGCGCGAAGAAGAGACCTGGGTGTTGCTCACGCTGACGGGCCTCGGGCCCCACCGGATTCTGCGCGGGAAGATGGGCAGCTTCATGTTGCAGGGGCTCATCTACGCCTCGGCCGCCGCGCCGTTTCTTCTCTTCAGCTACTACCTGAACGGCATCGACCTGCCGACCATCGTCATCGCCCTCATCGCAGGGGCCACCTACCAACTCTTCCTCACCTCCGTCGCCGTCAGCGCCGCCACGCTCGCCGAGGCCCGTATCGTTCGCGCGCTGCTTCACTTCCTCGTGCTCGGGTTTCTCGCGTGGGGCCTGATTGCCGGGCTCACCAGCATCTTTGGCCTGGTCGAGTCGGTGCGGAACCTGTGGTCTGACTCCGCCGCGCGCGTCGCGACCTGCGCGACGATGTTCGGAATGCTGACGTGGGGCGTGCTGCTCTACGAGTCGGCCGCTGCGCGAATGGCGCTCGCCACCGAGAGCTACGCGAAGGGCCCGCGCATCGCCTTCATGGTGCAGATCGCCGGAGCGCTGGCCTTCTTCGTCTGGGGCGCCTTCGCGTCCGGCGAGCCGTCGCTGTACCCGGTGGGCGCGATCACGATGTGCGCGCACGTCTTCTTCGTCGGCCTCTTCATCGCGTCTGACCGTGACGGCATGGCGCGCAGCCTCTGGCTCACCGGCTCGAAGTTCTCGCTGCTGAAGCCCGGCGCGCTGCGCGGCTACCGGCTGGTGCTCTTGATGCTCGGCGCGGTCACCGCCGTCTTCGTCACGCTCACGCTGCTCGACAAGGCGGTCAGCGACTGGCGGAACTTCAACCTCGTGCTCGGGGCTCCGGCGTTCGCGGCGCTCTACCTGTCGCTGCCCATCATTGCGTCGCGGCTGCTGCGCCACCCACCGTCGCAGACTGCGATCCTCGTGCGCATCCTCTTCATCGGCATCTTCGTCTTCGGAGCGGGCCTGCCTCCGCTGGTCGCCGCCATCATCGGCATCGAGCCCGATCATGTCCTCTTCAACCTCTTCAACCCGATCGTCGGAATGGTGAACCTCGGCGGCACGAAGTCGGACACCAACAACCACCTCATCCTGCTCTACGCGGTGACCTTTGGAGCCGTGGTGCTCGCCGACGGAATCCTCAAGGGCCGCGACAACCCGCCTGCCCGATGAACGAAAGGTTCTTAGAGGCCGTCGGCCCCATCGTCGTGAAGGAAGTGCGCCAGGGCCTTCGCGCGCGCGTGTTCGCGATCTGCTTTGCGCTGCTTCTCGTCGCGTGCGTCACCACGTCTCTCATCGCGGCGACCGAGGTGCGCAGCTGGGACGGCGGCGCCCTGGGCCCGCGCTACCTCACGCTCTTCCTCTCGGGCCTCGCGCTCATCTGCTTCTTCGTCATCCCGTACTCGGCCTATCGATCGATGTCGCGCGAACGGGAAGACGAGACGTGGGTGCTGCTCGCGCTCACCGGCCTGTCGTCGCGACGCATCGTGCGAGGCAAGGTCGCCTCGGCGCTGACCCAGGCGATTCTTTACGCCTCGGCCGGCGCGCCGTTTCTGCTCTTCAGCTATTTCCTCAACGGCGTCGACCTGCCGACGCTGCTGCTCGAGCTCGTCTTCGCCACCTGCTGGGCGGTGTTCGTCACCTCGGTCGCCGTCGCGCTGGGCACGGAAGGCCACACCCGCCTTGGGAGATCCGCGATTCACTTCCTCGTGCTCGGGCTCCTCGGCGCGGCGACCTTCGCGGGCATCGGCTTCGGCGCTGAGCTCGCGCGGGAGGGCGGCGAGTGGGTGAACGAGACCTCGTTTCTCGTCTTCGCCGGTGCGTTTCCCTTCGCGCTGCTGACCACCTCGTTGCTCGTGCTCGAAGGCGCCGCCGCTGGGCTCGCGCTCGCCAGCGACGCGAGCGCCCGTGGTGCGCGCCTCGTCGTCTGTGGCCAACTGCTCTTCGCCGTCTGCGCGGCGTACCTGGGCGTCTGGCTCGCCGACCACCCACCGCGAGAGCTCGCCAGCGTGGCCAGCGTCTTCAGCTCGATCCTCCTCGTCGCCTACGGCGCGTTTGCGATCTCCGAGCGCGATGGCTTTCCGCGCAGCACGACGAAGCGCAGCTGGCTCACCGCCGGAGCGCTGCGCGGGTGGCTGATGGTCATCGGGCTGTTGGCGCTGGTGACGGCCGCATGGTTCGGGCTGCACGTGCTGCTCGTCGGCAACTCGCGGTTCCTCGCCTTGACGCTCACCGCCCCTCTCTACGTCGCGCTCTACCTGTCGCTGGCGGTCATCGTCGGCCGCGCGTCTCCGCTGCAGAAGCTCGGCGAGCCGGCTGCGACGCGGGTCGCCTTCATCTGCCTCGTCGCGGCAGCGTCGATCTTCTTTCCGGTGGCCGCTGTGCTCTCAGGAAACAACCTCAGCGACATCGACTGGAACGTCCTGAATCCGCTGATCGGCATGTTCAACCACGTCGATGACAGCCGCGCGAGCCAGGCGAGGCAGGCGCTGCCAATCCTTTCCGTCACCACCGCCTTCGCAGTCCTCGGCGCCTTCGTGACGCTCAAAGTCCGCGATGGAGCGCGCGTCGGGTGAGCCTCCTCGACGAAGCCGCCGTCGAACGCGCCGCCGCTGGCAAGGCCCTGCGTCTGCCACGCGTGCCGCACCGGGGCAGGGTGGGCGAGGTGCGCTCGTCGTCCGTCGGCAGCAGCCTCGAGCTCCACGACTTCCGCCTCTACCAACCGGGCGATGACCTGCGGCAGCTCGACTGGAACGCGGTCGCCCGCACCGGCGAGCTCGTGTTGCGCGTGCGGCAAGACGAGGTGAGCCCGCGCGTCGAGGTGGTGGTCGATGCGTCGAGGTCGATGGGCCTCACCGATGCGAAGGCAGCCCGGACGCGTGAGGTCGCGCTGCTCGCCTGCGTGCTCGCCCTCCGCGCGGGCCTCGAGCCCGTCGTCGTCACCGTCGGAGCGACCGCTCACCGCGCCACCGGCCACCGCACCCGCGAAGTCCTTCAGCGCCTCGAACTCGATGGCCGCGAGGGCTTCGACGCCGCCCTTCGCCGCGCGCCCGCGCTGATGCCGTGCGGCCTGCGACTCTGGGTCACCGACCTCTTGTTCGAAGCCTCGGCCGACGTGCTCGCCGAACGGATGACACGCGGCGCGTCGGGTCTCGCCGTCATTCAGGTGCTCGACCCCGAAGACGTCGACCCCGAAGGCGGCCTGGGCGCACGGCTCACCGACACCGAGTCGGGTGAGGTGTTGGAAAGGATTCTCACCGCAGGCGTGCTCGCCGATTACCAGTCGCGGCTCGAGGCGCACCTGCAGCTGTGGCGGCAGGCGACGCGGCGGGTGCGAGCGACGCTGGTGATTGCCAACGCAGGAGATGAAATCGAAGGCCTCGCGCGCGGGCCGCTGTCGTCGTTGTGGGAGGCCGCCTGAGCTTCGGCTTCCCGCTGGGCTTCCTCGCCCTCGCCGCGTTCGCGCCGCTGATCGCCGCGTACTTCCTGCGCCGCCGGCAGAAGCCGCGCCAGGTCTCGGCGTTGTTCCTCTGGCGCTCGCCCAGCCAGCGCGCCCAGGCCGGCCCACGGCTCGAGCGCTTCTCGCGCGAAGCGTCGCTGGCGCTCGAGCTTCTCGCCATCGGTGTCGCGGCGCTCTTCCTCGCCGACCTGCGCTGCGGAAAGGACGTGCCGCAGAAGCACCTCGTCGTCGTCGTCGATGGCGGTCTCTCGCTCAGCGCGAAAGGTGTCGCCGACCAGGTGCGTGCTGCGGTCGCGAAGCTCGCCAAAGACGAAGGCGCCTCGGCGCTCACCCTCATCGAGTCAGGGGTGAAGCCTTCCGTGCTCGCCGGCCCGCAGCTGAACACCGCCCGCGCGCTCGCGTTGCTCGAGGCGTGGCGCCCGTCGCAGCCATCGCACGATGTCTCGGCCGCGCTGCTGATGGCCCGCGAGCTGTCGAGCGTCCGCGGCGGGCGCATCTGGTTCTTCACCGACGGCCCGCTGCCGGAAGGGTTGGTCTTGCCGCCCGAAGTCCGCGTGCAGAGCGTCGCCACCGCCGCCGAGAACGTCGCCTTCCTCACCGCGCAACGCCACGACTCCGGAGGCGTCGCCGCGGTCACCGTTCGCGTCGCCAACTTCACGAAGTCGCGCCGGAAGATTCCCGTCACCTTCAGCGCCGCGCCTTCCGAGCAGGTGCAGACCGTGGAGCTCGACCCCGGGACATCGGCCGTCGTGCGCGTGGGCCTCAAGACCGCGGCGACCATTCGCGTGTCGGTGCCAGACGACGCGCTGAGTGAAGACAGCGCCATCGAGTTGCTCGCGGCTCCGACGCCGCCGCTGTCGGTGGGTGCGCTCGAGGGCGTCGACTCTGGCGCGCTGAAACGCTTCTTCGCGATCGCGCCCGGGCTGGTCACCACGCCGCCCCATGCCTTGCTGTTCGGGCCGCCCGGGTCGAAGGCGCAGGTCACCCTCGGCGCGACGCCCGGGCTCAAGTCCTTCGTCGGGCCGTTCTTCACCCAGAAGGGCGACCCACTGCTCGATGACGTCGAGCTCGCCGGCGTGGTGTGGACAGCGGGCACGAATCCGCCTGGGCGGCCACTGGTCACCGCGGGTGAAGCCGTGCTCATCGCAGAGGAAGAGGACGGCACGCTTCACCTCAACCTCGATCTTCCGCGCAGCAATATTCAGCGCACCACTGCGTGGCCCGTGCTGCTCGGCAACCTCGTTCAGCGCGCGCGGTTGCGGGCGCCGGGGCTGCCGCGACGCCACCTGATGCTCGGCGAAGACGTGCCCGTGGTGACCGAAGGCGGCGCGAAGTGGTCGCTGAAAGGCCCCGACGGAAGAGACCGCCCCGTGCTCGGAGCGGGTCCCGTGCTGCTGCCCGCGCTGCCGACGCCCGGCCGCTGGGCGTTGCTCAAAGACGGCAAAGAGCTCGACGCGCTTGTCGTTCTTCCGCTGGACCCGCGCGAGTCTGACTTGCGCACGCGCGGCCCGTTTCTTCACGAGGCGACCGCCGACGCCGGCACGCTGACCACCGGCCTCTCGCGACCGCGGCCGCTGTGGCCGATTGCGCTGCTGCTGCTGTTGTTGCTCGCCGACTTCTGGCTCACCGCGCGCGAAGGCCGGCCCGTGGTGGCGCGATGAGCTTCCTCTTCCCCCAGGCGCTGCTGCTGTGGCTGCCGCTGGGACTCTGGCTGTGGAAGGGCGCCCGCGTCACCGGGCCGGCAATGGGGCTGCGCGTCGCGCTGGTCGTCGTGCTCGGGCTCGCGCTGTCGCAGCCAGAAATCACCTGGACGAGCGGCGGCAGCGACGTGGTCGTCGTCGTTGACCGCAGCAAGTCGATGCCGCCCCGCAGCGAGGCCACCGCCGAAGAGCTGATTCGCCTGCTCGAGCCACAACGCCATACGGCAGATCGCCTTGGCGTCATCGGCTTCGGCCGCGATGCGCGCGTCGAGCTGGCGCTGACCGCAACCGGAGGCTTCGGGGGTTTTCAAGCGGCGCTCGACACCGAGGCCAGCAACCTGTCGAACGCCCTCGACGTCGCGAACGGGCTCTTCAGCGAAGGCCGCACTGGCCGCGTGCTCGTCATCAGCGACGGCCGCAGCACCGGGCTCGATGCGCGCGCGGCCGCAAGACGATTGGCCGCCCGTGGAATCCCCGTCGACTTCCGCTGGGTCGGCCGCGAAGACGTGGGCCTCGACGTCGCCGTCACGCGCCTCGACGTGCCGCCGCAGGTCTCGGTGAAGGAACCTTTTCAGCTCGCCGCCACGCTTCGCGCCACCGCGAACACCGAGGCCACGCTGACCCTGTTTCGCAACGGCAAGCCGCTGGTGAAGACGAAGCGGTCGCTGCGCGCTGGCGACACCGTGCTCACCTTTCGAGATCTCGTCGAAGAGGCCGGCATCGCCAGCTACCAGCTGGACGTCGAAGCGAAGGGCGACGGGGTGGTCGAGAATGATCGCGGCCGCGCGCTGACCCGCGTCGAAGGCCCGCCCCGCGTGCTGCTGCTCACCGACAAGCCCGACGGCACGCTCGCGCGCACGCTCAAAGAAGCCGAGCTGGGCGTCGACGTCCGGAAGCCCTTCAGCCTCACCATGGCCGCGCTCGAAGGCGTCGGCGCCGTGGTGCTCGAAGACGTCGAGGCGTCGCGCCTGTCAGAGAACGGGCTTCACGTGCTCGCCCAGTACGTGAAGGAAGCGGGGGGCGGCCTGGTGATGACGGGCGGCCGGCACAGCTTCGGAGAAGGCGGCTACCGCAAGTCGCCGCTGGAAGACGTGCTGCCGGTGTCGCTGGAAATTCGGGAAGAGCAGCGCAAGGCCGCGGTCGCGATTTCGATCATCATGGACTGCAGCTGCTCGATGGGCGCCACGGTGCCCGACGGCCGCACGAAGATGGAGCTCGCCGCCGAAGGGGTCGTCGGTGCGTTGCAGCTGCTGAACGAGCGCGACGAAGCGTCGGTGCACATGGTCGACACCGAGCCGCACGAAGTCTTCCCGCTCTCGAGCGTCGCCGACGGTCTGCCGCTGGGAAAAGTCGCGCGCGGCTTCTCGGGCGGAGGCGGCATCTTCGTCGGCGTCGGGCTGCGCACCGGCGCGAAAGAGATCCTCAAGTCCGACAAGCCCACGCGCCACGTGCTGCTCTTCTCTGACGCGGCGGACTCCGAGAACCCCGACGACTACCAGCGCACGCTGTCCGAGCTGCGCGCGAAGAACGTCACCGTGTCCGTCATCGGCATGGGCTCACGGGCGGACCCAGACGCGGCGCTGCTCGAAGAGGTCGCCCAGCGGGGCAACGGGCGCATCTACTTCGCCGAAGACGTGACGAGCCTGCCGCGCATCTTCAGCCAGGAAACCATCGCCGTCGCGCGCTCGACCTTCGTCGACACGGCCACGCCCCTCATCGTCGGCCCCGACCTCGCGCTGCTCGGCAAGCTGCCCGCGTCTGGGCTCACCCGGCTGGGCGGCTACAACCTCACCTACTTGCGGCCGCAGGCGAACGTCGCGGTGCGCACGGACGACGAGAACAAGGCGCCGACCGTCGCGTTCTGGCCGAGAGGGGCAGGGCGCGCGGTCGCCTTCACCGGCGAGGTCGATGGCGAATTCACGGGTGACTTCAAGTCATGGCCCGGCCGCCGCGCGCTGCTCGAGCAGATGGTGCGGTGGACGCTGCCTGCGCAGGCGGGGCCACTCGAGGCCGTGCCGCGCGCGACTGTGCAGGGCAACGACCTTCACGTGACGCTCGACTTCGACCCTTCCGCTGAGCCACCTGCTGGGGCGCCCACCCTCGTCGTCCTCTCTGGCGATGCCCGCGCCAGGCCCATCGAGCTGCCGATGCGCTGGGAAGATCAGGATCGCGTCGGCGCCCACTTCATGCTCCCCGGCAGCGGCAGCTTCCACCCCGTCGTGAAGCTCGGCGACAAGGTCTACCGCGCGCCACCCGTCACCCTCTCGTGGGCCCCCGAGTTCGAGCCCGGCAACGCGCGCGAAGGAAAGACGACGCTCCAGGGCCTCGCGAAGGTCAGCGGGGGTTTGGAGCGGCTCGCGATGGCGGGCCTCTTCGACGAGGCGCCGGAGTCTCGCGCGCGCTTTCCGTTCGCGCCTCCACTCGTCGCGATGGCCGTCGCCCTGCTGCTGGCCGAGGTGTTCCTGCGCCGCTTCTATTCGACGCGGCCGAGGCGGATTCGCGTGGTGTCGAAACCCGAAGTCATCGAGCCCAAACCCCTGCCCGTCGAGAAGAGCGCGATCGACGCCGCGATGGAAAAGGCGAAGAAGCGCACCAAACGCTAGACGACGATGCCGGTGTTCCGCGTCACCCACTTCGTCGGGTGAAAATCAGGAATCGGGCGGGGCACCATCAGGGGCGTGTTGTCCTTCCAGAACGACTTGAAGGGCTTCTTCACGTTGGTCCGGTAGAAATCGATCAGGAACGCGAAGTCGCAGGCCGAGTAGTCAGACAGCCACTGGTCGAGGTCCTTCACGCCGGCCTCGTGGAACAGCTGCATCGAGAAGCGGCACGCCTCGACTTCGTAGTCGTGCAGCTTCTTGATCATCTCTTCCGACGGGTTCGGGTACAGCTTGTAGCCAATCTCTCGCGACGCCTCGCTGATGTTCCACTGCACGGTGTGCCCGAACAGGTGGGCGATGATGAACAGCGCGCTCTCGATGTCCTCGTCGTAGTCGATGTGAATCTCGCTGCCGTCGAGGTCGCCGGTGAACGGGTTCGGCACGTCGCGGATGCGCACGGGCACTCCGTACTTCCGTTCGACGTGGTGCTCGATGAGGCTGAAGGCCTCACGCATTCGCTGATCGCTGGGCATCATCTTGGGCTCCCGTCAGTCCGTCGTCTTCAGCGAGAACGGCGTGAAGTTCGTGTCGCGGTCGAAGTAGTCGACGTTCTCGCGCTTCTTGAGGAAGGCGACCACGCGGTACGTCACTGGCGTCGCGAGCACTTCCCAGCCGACCTTGATCACGTAGTTCCCCGCCATCACCGTCAGCAGCAGGTTCGTGTCCCAGGTGCCGAAGAATGCCAGCGGGTAGAACACGAGGGTGTCTGCGAGCTCGCCAACGATGGTCGAGCCGATGGTGCGGACCCAGAGGAAGCGGCCGCCCGTCTTCACCTTCAGCTTCGCCAGCGTCACCGAGTTCGCGAACTCACCGCACGCGTAGCCCAGCAGCGACGCCAGCGAGGTGCGCCAGGTCGAGCCGAAGACCGCGGCGAGGTGTTCCTGCCCGCTCCACTGCGGCGACGGCGGCAAGGCGACGACCACCGCGCTCATGAAGGACGCGTACGCGAGCGCTGCGAAGCCCGCCCAGACCACCTTGCGCGAACGCTGGTAGCCGTACACCTCAGTCAGCACGTCGCCGAACAGGTAGCTGATGGGGAAGAACAGGTTCCCTGCGCCGAAGGTGAAGCCTTGAATCTCGACCGCTTTGCTGACGCCGACCAGGTTTGCGCACAACAGCACGCAAACGAAAGACGCCATGATCAGGTCATAGTAGCGATAGGCCCTGCCCGTGCCGTTTTGGGTCGCAGCAGTCATTCGTTCTCGAGCACGGAGTGTCGCATTTGAAAATGGATGAATGGCCGGGCGCATCTGCCGACCTGCCGATGGTCGATGTCTACCTGCCGATGATGAAGTCCGCAGCCATCATTTCTGCGGGCCAGCTCGGGCTGTTCGAGGCGCTGAACCAGGGCCCGCTGACCATCCCCCAGCTCGCGCGCAAATTGAACGCCAGTGACCTGGGCATCGGGCACCTCGCCGAGTTCCTCGCCGCCATCGGCTACCTCACCGTTAGCGAGGCCGGCTTCGCGAACGCGCCGCACACCACGCGCTGGTTCACCGCCTCGGGCGGCGTCGACTACACCGCGGGCCTGCTGTGGACGGCAGAGTCGTGGTCGCTGATGGGTAACCTGACCGCCGCAGTGCGCGCGGGCGCTCCGGAAAGGACGCTGTGGGAATCGATGCAAGACCGCCCGCAGTGGGGGCCCATCTTCTCGCGGTACATGCACGCGTTCGCCGCGCACCTGGCTCCCGACCTGCTCGAGAAGGTGAAGCTGCCCGCGGGGGCGAAGCGGCTGCTCGACCTCGGTGGCTCCCATGGCCTGCATTCGATGACCTTCTGCCGCGCGTACGCCGGGCTCGAGGCCGTCATCGTCGACTTGCCTACCGCGCTCACCCACACGCAGGCGACGCTGACCGCCGCGGGCCTGGCCGACCGCATCACCGTGCGTCCCGGGAACCTGCTCGAGGGCGACTGGGGCGAGGGCTACGACGCGGCCTTCTACCTGTCGGTCGCGCACAACCAGACCGCCGAAGACAATCGCCGCGTCGTCCAGCACCTGGGGCGCGTCATCCGCAAAGGCGGCCTGCTGCTGATCCACGAGTACCTCACCGGCTCTCCGCTGGACGTCTACGACGCGGCCTTCAGGCTCACGCTCCTCGTCGAGACCGCCACCCGCACCTACAGCTTCGCCGAGATTTCCGGCTGGCTCGCCGACGCCGGGTTCCAGCCGCCCACCCGCATCGACTTGAACCCGAGAGAGAAGGGCTCGCTGCTGCTCTCGATTCGGGGCTGACTGCCGGCCGCGGCTTCAATCGCTACCGGGGTGAGATCTTGGCGAAGCCCGCATGCCCCAGATCAACTTCGATGAAAATCAGCACCCCGTTCATCGACACCTCACGCTTCTCGAAGTTGCCATCCTGGTTCTCATCGAACCAGGTGGAGGTGAGTCCGTCGGGGCGAGTCTCGATTGACCTGTCAAGGCGGCCGTTTTGGTCGAGGTCAAGCTGCTACGGCCGGTGCTCGCCGCGCAGGTCCACCTCGATGCCCTCGAAGCGAAGGCCATCTCGAATCAGGCTCGCTTCCCCGACCGTGCGGGCACTGGTCAGCTTGACGAGCGGCACCGTCAGCCCTCTGAACGCCGGCGCCAGCGCCAAGCGAGCATCAGGGGAAACAGCATCACCGCCGACACCCCGAAACAGCCTGGCTGCTGCGCCACCCGGTAGCCGACATACCGGCACTTGCTGTTGCTGCAGGTGAAGCCCCGTTCGCAGTCGCGGCTCTGGGCGCACACCGTGTTCGACTGGCCGTCCTGCATTTCCTGGCTCGTCTCGGCCCCGCCAGCGCCCATCGAGGCGTCCGGAATCGAGGCGTCGAACTCCGACGGAGGCACCTGCGCCAGGGCCCCCAGGCCGGCCGTCAGCACTGCAATCACCAACATTCTCGAAAGCATCGCGTTCTGAGGATAGTTTCTATCGCCGATGCCGCCCACCCTTCTCGTCGTCGATGACAACAAGGAACTGCTGGCCGTGCTGACCCAGCTCCTGGAAGACAGCGGCTACACCGTCGCCGGCTTCCCCAAAGGAAAACCTGCGCTCGAGGCCGCCCGCACGATGAAGCCCGCGGTGGCGATTCTCGATGTGCTCCTGCCCGACATGATGGGCCACCCGCTGGCCGAGGCGCTGCGCGAGCTGCACCCCAATATCCCCGTCATCTTCATGACCGGCGTCTTCAAGGGCGGGAAGCACGCCGTCGACGCGCGGGTGAAGTTCGGCACCACGCACTATTTCGAGAAGCCCTTCGACGCGAAGAAGCTGATCGAAGCGGTGCAGTCGCTGGCCCCGGCCGCGCCTTCTTCAGCTGAGCTGCGGCCCACGTCCGATGACTTCGATCTGGATCTCGACATCGACGTCGAAGGCGACGACCCGATGGATCCAATGGAGCTCACCGGAAAAATCAAGGTCACCGGGGGTGGCAACATCTCTGCCGAGCTCAGCGGTGCTGCGCTTCATGCAGCGGCTCCTCGCAGGGGCACCCCTGTTTCCGGCCAGCGCCCGCCGCCTCCGCCGCAAGACGCGTTGAACGAAGCGGCCGCCCGCCGCGGAACCCGAAGGGGCGCGCTGGGCGACACGCTGCCTGGCTTGATCAACGCCTTCTACCTGGCGAAAGAAACGGGCGAGCTGTCGGTGCAGAAGGGCAACGTGAAGAAGGTCGTCTACTTCGAGGCCGGCACGCCGGTGTTCGCGCTTTCGAACCTCGCCGCAGATCGCTTCGGGCAGTTCCTCGTTCGCGTCGGCAAGATTCGCCCCGAGCAGCTCGAAGACGTCGCCGTCGTCGCGCGCGCCTCGGGCCGCCGAACCGGAGACGTGCTCGTCGAGCGCGGCCTGCTCAAGGAAACCGAGCGCCTCTATTACATCGGGCAGCAGGTCAAGGCCGTCATCTACAGCCTGTTCGGCTGGGAAGAAGGCGAGTTCGTGCTCAGCTTTCGCGAGAAGGCGCGCGGTGAAGCCATCAAGCTCGATGTTCACCCCGGCAACCTGATCATTCGCGGCGTGAAGAAGCTCTACAAGCCCGACCGCCTCAGGCGGCTGGCGCCGCCGGAAGAACGCCTCATTCCCTCGCAGCAACCCGCCTACGCCCTCAACGAGCTCGAGCTCGAGAAGTGGGAAGGGCAGCTGCTCTTGAAGGTCGACGGCACGATCACCAACGCCGAGGTGTTTGCGATCGCCGGCCGCCCCGAGCACCAGGTGCAGGCGTTTCTCGTCGCGATGCTGGGGCTGTCGATTCTCGAGCCACGGCAGTAGCTTCCGGCGCGTGCGCGCTTCCCTGTTCCTGTTGAGCCTCATTCCCGCGCTGGCGTTCGCGTGGGGTTTCGACGGCCATCGCCGCCTCGCTTCGAACATGCAGGACGCGATGCCGGCGAACCACTGCCTGCGCCAGTGGCTGAAGGCGCGGCAGACGACGGCGCTGCAGGACCTCGCGTGTGAGCCCGACCGCCGCCGCATCTCGACAGACCCCGACTATGACCCGGGTGAGGCGGTGCGGCACTACCTGGAGATCGACTGGGTCACTCCGCCCACGAACTACCCGCGCGACTTCGTGCAGGTGCAGGCGGCGCTCGGCGTCAACAACGCGCGCAACAACGGGTACGTGCCGTGGCGCGTGCGCGACCAGTACGCGCTGCTCGTCGCCGCCTTCGCCACCGGCAACGAGAAGCAGATCCTCGACACACTCTTCTTCTTCTCGCACTACGTCTTCGACTCTTTCTCGGTGCTTCACAACACCAGGAACTTCGACCCGAACGGGCTCCACTCGCGCTGGGAGTCCGACATGCTCGGGCCCAACGTCCAGATGAACGCCATCACCAACCTCGCGGTCACCTATTACGGCACTGCCGGACGCGCGGACCCGCTGAACAACATCTTCGACATCATCCTCGTCGGGCAATCGAAGGTCGCCGAGCTGGTCGCCGCCGACGTCGCCACCACCAACGACGCGGGCATCCACGACAACGTCGCCTTCTACAACCAGGTCAAAGACCTCACCGCCCGGCGCTGGGGCGATGGCGTCACCTTGATGTCGAGCCTCATCTGGTCCGCGTGGGTGCAGGCCGGCAGTCCTTTCCTCACCGGCTTCGGCGCCACCTGCGTGCGCACCGACCCGATGTCGGAAATCGTGCTCAAGGGCTACCCGGTGCCCGGCGGCTTCAAGCACCCCGGCAGCGATGACGGCGGCTTCACGCTGCCCGACGGGGGGGGGGGCGCGGGCGGCGGGGCAGGGTCGGGCGGAGGCGTTGGGTCTGGCGGCGGTTCGCCCGGGGTGGGCGGCGGCTCTGCTGGGATGGGGGGCGGTGCTCCCGGCGTGGGCGGTGGTGTCGCGGCGACGGGCGGCGGCGCAGGCGTCGGTGGCGGTGATGGCGTCGGTGGCGGTGGCGGCGGGGCAGAGATGCCGCCGGTCGGCTGCAGCTGTGCGTCGCCGGGCGGCCTGCTGCTCGGTGCACTCGCCCTGGTTCTCGCCCGGGCGCGCCGGAAGTGAAGCGGGTCGCAGCCATCACGCTGCTGTTGCTGGTGGCGTGCAAAGACGAAGGCGTCGAGAAGCACCAGAAGGCGCTGACGCTGTACGGCGACTGCATGTCGCGCGGCGTGAAGCCCATCGACCCGTGCTTCGCCGGCGTGCTGAAGCTGCTCGAAGAGATTCCGAAGGGCTCGACCGCGCGCCCGAAGGCGGACGCGATGCGCGAGGCGCTGCTCACTTTTCAACAGCCGCGGTTGCGCACGCCGCTGGCGATTCAGGGCGGGCCGAACCTGGCGCCCGACGTCGTCGAGACACTTCGACAGTGCCAGCGGCTCGCCGAGAAGCTGGGTCAGACCCCCGAGGCCGAACGTCCGGCCCTGATGCGTGAGCTCGATGCGTGCCGCGCGACAGCCGAGAAGCTCGACATTGCGCACGTGCATGGCGACGAGGACGGAGGGCATTGATGACGTGGTTGGCCGTCGCGCTGCTGGTGGGCGCCGTAGGGGACCTCGAGCACCTTCACCTCGACGCCGCCGCGCGCGGCTCGCTGCTCGTCGGCAACGGGCAGACACTTCGCGGCGGCACGTACCGCGCGGGCGCGTCGCTGCAGTACTCGCACGCAAACCTCAAGGACCCGGGCGGCACGCTGCTTCGCGATCGCTTTGCCGTCACGATTACCGGCGCCGCGGGCATCACCCACTGGCTCGAGTTTTCAGCCGAGCTGCCCGTCATCGTGCACCAGGTGTCCGAGAGCGCGGCTTTCGCTCCGAGCAGCGCAGGCCTCGGCACGCCCTTCGTTCACGCCAAGGTGTCGATTCTTCACGAGGGCTTTCCGGTCGCCGTCTGGGCGTCGCTGGGGTTCGGGATTCCGGTCGGCACGCCCGCCGCGCTCGGTGATGGCGGCTTTGCGTTTCTGCCGCGGGTGAATGTGGGACGGGTGTTCACGCGGCTGCAGCTGGGCGCAGAGCTCGGGGCGCTGTTTCGCGAGCGCGCGTCGCAGCTGTACGTCTCGCTCGCGGCGAGCCAGCTGGGCGAAGGGCTGCGCGGCGAGGTGAGCGTGCGCGGGTTTGTTTCATTGTCTGGCGCGAAGGCAGGGCTCGAGCTGTTGTTCGGCGGGCGGTACCCGGCGGGCAACTTCGAGCTCTTCTTCCTCGGTGGGCCGGGGTTCGGAAAGTCGCTGACGACGCCGACGTTCCGCGTCTACGGCGGCGTCGCGTTCGGCAACGGCGGCCCTCCGCTGCCCCGGTGCACCGAGTCGATTCGGTACCCCGTCGACGAGTGCCCGGAGCTTGATCAAGACCACGATGGCATTTTGAACGGCGTCGACCTCGCGCCCACCGCCGCCGAAGACAAAGACGGGTTTCAGGACGAAGACGGCGTGCCGGACCCCGACAACGACGGCGATGGCTTCCTCGACGCCGTCGACCGGTGCCCGAATGAAGCCGGCGAGGATGAAGGCTGTCCCGTGGTCGAGCCGCCTCCCCCGCCCGAGCCGCTCGAACCAGCCGAGCCAGAAGATCCGCCAGAGGGGTGAACGGGGCCCTGACCCCTCGGGTACGCTAAGGCCCGTGCTCCTCGCCCTCGCCCTGACCGCGCAGCTGCTCGCCACCACCCAGTCCGACGACTCGGCTGCGAGAATCGACCGGGTGCCGTCGTCGGAAGACACGACCCCGGTTCCGGAAATCACGCCGGCCCCCGCCGCAGCCCCCGAACGCGGCAGCCCGCGGCTCCAGGCCGGCCCGACCACGCGGAAGAAGAGCGTGAGCATCATCGCCTCGGGCCTCGGCATCATCGCGGGGTCGATCACCAGCTACCTCGCGCTCGCCGGCGGAGTCGCCGTGAACTTCTCGAAGGGCGGCCTCAGCGACCCCTTCGACAGCGACGACATTCTGCTCCTCATGGTGCTGCCCGCCGCGACCGCCGCCGTCACGACCTGGTTCATCGGCCTGCTCGACTGGTCACAGCGCGGCGTCTTCAGCAGCCTGCTCTGGGCGGTGCTCGGCGCCGGCGCAGGCGAGCTCATCGGCCTCGGTGCTGGCACGCTAATCGGCCGCGCGATGTACCCGACCGACCTCGGCGCGCGCGGCATCGTCACTGTCTTCATCGCTCCAGCGGTCGCCGTCCTCGGCGCCGTCATCTTCATGGAGCTCTTCAAGCCCGGCGAAGAAGTCGAAGGCGCCTACGCCAGCCTCTCGGTCGCCCGCACCCAGAACGGCGGCCTCGCCTTCGGGCCGGCGGTCGGTTTCCGCTTCTAAGTCAGGGCTGCGGCCGTCGCGGCGTCCGCCCGCGGCCATGTCTTCCACCGTCCACCTTCCCAACATTGCCGCGTACCGGCAGCTGAAGGCGCAGGCCCTGTTTCAGGCGCTCGCGTCGCAGTGCCGCACGCCGCTGGACGTGGTGCGCTTCGTCGTCGAGCAGTTCAACACCACCGAGCTGCGGCAGCTTCAGCAGGTGGCGGAGGCCGCGCTTCGCGCAGGCCGGTGAGCGGGCAGCGTTCAGCCGGCGGAGCCCGAAGGTCATGGGCTCTGCCGGCTCCGGAGCAAATGCCCCGTTCATCCCGAGAAAGCGCCCCGTTCATCCCGAGAAAGCGCCCCGTTCATCCCGAGAGAAGTCGAGGGATGAGCCGCCTCGATGTCGCGGAACCGGCTACCCGCGCTTGATCTTCACGAACAGGCGGCGAAGGTCTTCGTTCACCTTCACGAACTCAGTCTTGCCCTTCTCGTCGGCTAACTGCTTCTCGAGCGACGGCAGAACCTCCTGCGCCTTCTTCGCGGCGTCCTTGTTGTCGTGCACCAGCCAGTCGGTGGCCTGGATGACGGCGAGGCGCGTATCGAGGTTCTTCTCGGTCAGGCGCTTGGTGAGCTCGTTGATGGCATCCGCCTTGTTCGAGCGGCCGATTTCCATCGCCGCGCGCTCGCGCACGCCTTCATTCGCGTCATCGAGCTTCTTCGCCCAGCACGCCGTGTCTTCCTTGCACTCCCTGGCGGCCTCGATGCGCTTCAGGTGGTTGTTGATTGCCTCGACGTGCTTCTTCACGCTCGCCGGCACGTCCTTGCAGTCTTCGAACTCGGGGTCTTCCTTGCACTCGGCGGCCAGCGCAGCCGCCTCGTCCTTCGTGAGCTTCTCGAAGGTCGGAATGTCCTTCTCGCTGCCCAGCATCGAGAGGCCGATGATCGCCGGCTGACGCGCATCCCAGCTGCCCGTCGCCGAAGCCTTCGCCAGCGCCGGCACCGCTTCCTTGCTGCCGATGCGAACCAGCGCGCGGATGTACTCGTTGCGCGCGTTCGCCTCTTCCTCGACCAGCATCGCCGACAGCGGCTTCGCGGCGTCCTTCGCGCGAATGCGGCCCAGGGCGTCGGCCGCGCGCATGCGCACGAACAGCTGGAACGCCATGTTCTCGTTCTTGTAGTCGAGCAGGTTGATCATCCGCTTGTTGGCGCGCGAGTCGTGAAGGTCGCCCAGCACCTGCATCGCCTTCGCATACACCGCGGGCTCGACAATCTTGTTGTCGGCTGCCCACTTCAGAATCTCTTTGTCCGAGCCATCGGCGGTGTGAATCAACGCGTCCGCGGCAGGAGTTCCAATCTGGTACAGCGCGTACGACGACTCGACGTAAAAGCTCACGCCGCGCCGTTCTTTCATCATCATCCGGATCAGCCCCTGCACCGCGCGCGGGTCACCAATCTCACCCAGCGCCTGAATCGCCTTCTTGCTGATGAAGGGCTCGGTGCCGTCGTCCGTCGCGAGCTTGTTCAGCGGCTCGAACGCTTCCGTCGCCTTCATCTGGCCCAGTGCTTCGATCGCCGCGATGACGGTGTAGTTGTCGCGCACGTTCAGCAGCCTCACGAGGTCCGGAGCGGCCTTCTTGTCGCCGATGGCGCCCAGCGCGACGACGATTTCCTTGTTCGCGGCCTTGTCCTCGGACTCTGCCGCTCCGAAGTCGATCGCTCCCAGCAGCGCCGGCACTGACGAAGGATCCTTCATCTCGCCGAGCACGCGCGCGATCGCCGCCTTCACCTCACCGGCCTTTTCGGTTTCCAGCTGCTTCTGCAGCATCGGCAGGAACGCCGGCGTCGCGACCTTCTCGGCCCGCATCGCCTCGACGCGCGCGACCTTGTCCTTCTTCTTCTTCGCGTTCGTAATCGACTTCTGCCAGTACTCCGGAGTGGTCGGGTCGCCCTTACAGCCCGAGACGACGACCAGAGAAAGCGACAGCGAGAGGGTCAGCAGTGCATGGCGCATGAAGCGCGGCATACCCCCAAATCCCACTGGCGTCACGGACGACCTTGCGACACTTTGAACCGATGTCACCGCGCCTGATTTTCATGGGAACCCCTCACTTCGCCGTCGCCTCTCTGCGCGCGTGTCTGGAGTTGGGAACCGTCGTCGCGGTCGTCACCCAGCCCGACAAGCCACGCGGCCGCGGGCAGGAAGTCAGCTTCTCGCCGGTGAAAGAGCTCGCGCTCGAAAAGGGGCTGCCGGTGCTGCAGCCGTTGAAGATTCGCGGCACCGACTTCGCGCAGCAGCTCGCCGCGCTCAAAGCCGATGTCGCCGTCGTCACCGCGTACGGAAAAATTCTGCCGGCCGATTGTCTCGACGCGCCGCGGCTCGGCTGCGTCAACGTGCACGCGTCGCTGCTGCCGCGGTTTCGTGGCGCCGCGCCGATTCAGTGGGCGATCGCTTCCGGCGATGCAGAGACGGGCGTGTGCCTGATGAAGATGGACGTCGGGATGGACACCGGCCCAGTCATCGCGCGCGCGCAGCTGCCAATTCTTCCCGCCGACACCTCGGCCACGCTCCACGACAAGCTCGCCGCCCTCGGCGCAGGGCTCCTTCACTCGCATCTCCTCCCCTACCTCTCCGGCGAACGGCCGCTTCAACAGCAGCCCGACGACGGCATCGTGATGGCCCCGATGATCAAGAAGGAAGACGGCCAGCTCGACTTCTCGCGCCCCGCCGTCGAGCTCGAACGCCGCCTCCGCGCCTTCACCCCCTGGCCCGGGGCGTTCACCCGCTTCGACCACGCGCTCCTCAAGGTGCACGCGCTGACGGCCACCCAGGGGCAGGGCGAGCCGGGCACCGTGCTCCGCGCGAACGCGGACGGCATCGAGGTCGCCTGCGCGCAGGGCGCCGTCCTGCTCACCTCGCTGCAGCCCGAAGGCAAGAAGCCGATGACGGCGCAGCAATTTCTCGCGGGCCGCAAAGTGACGGTCGGCGAGAAGCCCTTCAACTAAGGTCCATCGCCTTCATGCCCGCTCGAAGAATCCTCGTCCTCCACGGCCCCAACCTGAACCTCCTCGCAGGCGCGCGCTCGATCGAAGCCATCGACGCGCAGCTGCAGGCCCGCGCCACCGCGCTCGGCGTCGAGCTCAAGTGCTTTCAGTCGAACTGGGAAGGCGCGCTGCTCGACATGCTCGCGGCCGAACGCAACTGGTTCGACGGCCTCATCGTCAACCCCGCCTCGCTCGCGCCTTCCGCCGTCGCCCTCGCCGAAGCCATCGAGCTGCTCGACAAGCCCACCATCGAGGTTCAGCTCGACGACGTGAAGAAGGGCAAGTCGGCGCTGAAGAACGTCGTCGAGAAGCAGATCGCCAACAAGGGTCCTTCTGGCTACCTCGAGGCCCTCGTCGCGCTCGCTCCATCGAAAGGCAGCGCGCGCGCTTTCGACAGCGAGGTGCTCGCCGGCCGGCCCACCGCTCCGCAGCGCAAGCCTGTCGAGCCGCCTCCGGCGAAGACGCTGGGCCGCGCCGACAAGACGACCGGTCGCGTGCTCCCCAACGGGGAGATAGTGAAGAGCATCGGCGGTAAGCAACGGCCCGCCATCAACAAGAAGGCCCCGCATCCTTCCGCGCCGCAGAAGTCCGTCGGCCGGCGCGTGCCGGCGCCCGCGTCCAACGTTCTTTCCCGCGCAGTGGTCCGTCAGCAGATTGCCGACCGCCTCGCCGGCACCGTGACGCCCGCCGCCCTCGCCGCCTGGGCCCGCGCCGAGTGGCAGAAGCTTCAGTCGGGCCACCCGATGGAAAGCGGCCAGCGCGAGACCCTGGAAGACGTCCTGCAGCAGCTGTTGCTCTCGGCCACGATGAAGGCCAGCGACGATCAGCTCATCGAGCTGATGACGCAGCTCTCATGACCGACGAACGCATCAAGAACCTTCGCCGTCCTCCGCGCGTCGCCACGCCCCCCAGGTCTGCGCCCCCACCTGAACGCGCTCCTGCGAAGAACAAGGACGGGCTCAAGGCCGCCGGAGAAAGCCGCGCCAAGCCCGCCAACGCGCGCGGCCCCCGTGGCGACACCACTCCGCGCTCGCTCGCGATCACCATTCTGGCGCGCGTCGCCGCCACCGACGCCTTCCTCAACGTCGTCCTCGACTCCCAGCTCGACGAGCACCGCTTCGCCGAAGTGCGCGACTCTGCCTTCGTCACCGAGCTCTGTTACGGCACCACGCGGCGCCTGCTCACGCTCGACCACGGCCTTCAGCTTTACTGCACCCACCTGCTGCCCACGCTCGAGAACGAAGTGCTCGCGGCGCTGCGACTGGGCGCGTACCAGATGTTCTTCATGCGGGTGCCGAAGCACGCCGCCGTCGCCGACACCGTCGAAGCGCTCAAGCGGCTCGGCCTGCAGCGCGCAACCGGCTTCGTGAACGCCGTGCTCCGCAAGCTCGCCACCCTCGACGCGCCGCCGCTGCCCCCGCCCGAGCCGCGCGACGAACACCTCGCCGTTCTTCACAGCCACCCGCTGTGGCTCGTGAAGCGGTGGATTCGCCAGTTCGGCCCCGAGCGCGCGGAAAGCATGCTCGTCGCCGACAACCAGCCACCTTCCGTCGTCGTCCGAGTCAACGCATCGAAGACCAACCGCGACGCCCTGCTCAAAGAGCTCACCGAAGTCGGCATCGACGCGAAGCCCACGACGATTTCTTCCGAAGGACTCCAACTCACCAACGTCGGCCGCGTCGAAGACGTCTTTGGTTACGCGGAAGGGCTGTGGCAGGTGCAGGACGAAGCGGCCCAGCTCGTCGGGCTCTATGCGGCGGTGCCCGACGGCGCCCGCGTGATGGATGCGTGCGCCGCGCCCGGCGGGAAAGCGTGTCACCTCGCGCAGCGCAACTCCGTCGTCGCGATCGACCTCCACGCGAACAAGCTCCACAAGATTACCGACGAGGCGAAGCGGCTCGGGCTGCTCGAGCGCTTGAAGGTGCGCGCGCTCGACGCGAGCAAGCCGCTGCCCGAAGGGCTGGGCGAGTTCGACGCGGTGCTCATCGACGCGCCCTGCTCGGGCCTCGGTACGCTGCGCCGCCACCCCGAGCTTCGCTATCGCCGCCAGGAGGCCGACCTTCCCGAGCTTCACAAGCTGCAGCGCGCGATCCTCGAGAGCTGCCAGCACGCCGTCGTCCCCGGCGGGCTGCTCACCTACGCCGTCTGCAGCACCGACCCGTCAGAAGGCCAGGACCAGATCGAGATGTTCCTGCGCAGCCACCCCGACTTCACCGCCGAGCCGCCGCCCGCCTCGGCCGGCACTTTTCCGAACGTGCAGGGTTTTCTTCGTACGCTCCCCGGCCCCGAGGGCGCAGACGGCTTCTTCGCCGCCCGCCTGCGAAGGATGTACTGACTCAATGTTCTTCGGCTTGATGATGGTCGACGCCGCGCTCGCCGCCTGGGCCGTTGGCTTGATGGGGCAGCCGAAGTCGCCCCGCTGGGTCCGCTTCATTCTGTTTCTGCTCGGCATCACCTTCGCGATCAGCGTCGCCGTCGTCACCATTCTCACCGACCGCGCCGACAACGACACCGCGCGCGCCTGGGGGCTGATCGCTCCCGCTGCGGCGTGCCTGGCGTTCGTGCTGCTGTTGATCGCGACGATTATTTCGAAACGAAAGTGAACTGGCATGTCGAGACCCGGCGGGCGGCTCGGACTTGATGTCATCGGGGCCGCATCGAGGGCTCGCGCATCGTCAACGTCAGCCCGCTGGTCGTCATGTACAAGTTCACCGAAGCCATCTCGCTGCACGTCTCGTGCGAAGGGCAGGGCGAGGTCGACCGGCTGTGGAACGCGCTGTTAGCCGACGGTGGCCAGGCCCACGCTAAGGCTCAGTGAGGCGCTATAAGCGCCCGCCATGCTCTTCCCCCTTCTGCTCGCCCTCGCTGCTGCCCCTGCGGCGCCCGCCAAGTCGCGCCCGTACACGGTGCAAGACCAGGTCACGCTGCGCCGCCTCTTGAACTTCGCGGTGTCTCCTGATGGCTCGACGCTGGTGCTGGTGATTCGCGCCACCGACTACGAGGCGAACAAGGGCCGCATCGACCTCTGGCGCGTGCGCCGCGACGGCACCGACCTGCGGCAGCTGACCAGCCATCTGGGGCCCGACACGGACCCCGTGTTCGCCCCTGACGGCAAGAGCGTCTACTTCCTCTCGACCCGCGGCGAGACCAGCCAGGTCTTCAACCTTCCCCTCGAAGGCGGCGAGCCGAACCAGGTCTCGAAAGCGCCAGTCGACGTGAACTCGTTCGTTCTGTCAGCCGACGGCAAGACCATCGCGTTCGCCGCCGACGTGTTCCCCGACTGCAAGGAAGCCGACACGCTGGGCTGCACCGAGAAGCGCCTCGCCGAGCTCGCGAAGAAGAAGACGACCGGAAAAATCTACGACCAGCTGATGTTCCGCCACTGGGACACCTGGAAGGACGGCCGCCGCAGCCACATCTTCGTGCAGCCCACCGCCGGTGGCGCGGCGAAGGACCTGATGCCGAAGCTCGCCGCCGACGCACCCGTGAAGCCCTTCGGAGGCGCCGAGCAGTTCACCTTCAGCCCCGACAACAAGACGCTGGTCTTCACCGCGCGCGACGTCGGCCGTGAAGAGGCGTGGAGCACCGACCTCGACTTGTTCTCGGTGCCGGCCGATGGCAGCGCCGCTCCGAAGAAGCTGACCACCAGCAACCGCGCCACCGACACGAACCCGGTGTTCAGCCCCGACGGCAAGACGCTGGCGTACTTCGCGATGGCGCGCCCCGGCTACGAGGCCGACAAGCTCACCGTCATCCTCCGCAACGTCGCCGACGGAAAAGAAAGGAAGCTCACCGAGGCGTGGGATCGCAGCCCCGATTCGCTGCAGTGGGCGCCCGACGGGAAGACCGTCTACGTCAACGCATGGGACGTGGGGCAGCTGTCGCTCTTCTCGATCGACGTCGCGAGCGCCAAGGTGACGACGCTGGTCGGCCCTGGCCACGTCACGCAGCTCGCCGTCGCCGGCGCGAACCTCTTCTACGCGCAGGATTCCCTCAACGGCCCGTCAGACCTCTACCTGCTCGAGGGCGCGAAGACCGCGCAGCTCACGCGCCTCAACGAAGACGCGTTGAAGGGAGTGAAGCTCGGCACGCCCGAGCAGTTCAGCTTCCCGGGGTGGAACGGGGACAAGGTCTACGGCTACCTGGTGAAGCCCGTCGACTTCGACCCGAAGAAGAAATACCCGATCGCGTTTTTGATTCACGGCGGCCCTCAGGGCAGCTTCGGCAACAACTGGCACTACCGCTGGAACCCTCAGACCTATGCGGCCCGTGGGTACGCCGCGATCATGATCGATTTCCACGGCTCGATTGGCTACGGCCAGAAGTTCACCGACGGCATCAACGGTGACTGGGGCGGCAAGCCGCTGGAGGATTTGCAGAAGGGCTACGCGCACGCGCTCGAGAAGTACCCCTTCCTCGACAAGGGCCGCGCCTGCGCGCTGGGCGCGTCGTACGGCGGCTTCATGGTGAACTACATGGCCGGCGTGTGGAATGAGCCGTGGAAGTGCTTCGTCAGCCACGACGGAAACCTCGACGAGACCTTCGCGTATTACGCGACCGAAGAGCTCTGGTTCCCCGAATGGGAACACGGCGGCACCCCGTGGGAACAGCACATGGGGTACGCGAAGCACAACCCGATCGACCACGTCGCGAAGTGGAAGGTGCCGACCCTGGTCGTGCACGGCGGCAAGGACTACCGCGTCGTCGACACCGAGGGCCTCGCGACCTTCACCGCGCTGCAGCGGCGCAACATCCCCAGCAAGCTGCTCTACTTCCCTGACGAGAACCACTGGGTCCTCAAGCCGCAGAACTCGGTGCTCTGGCACGACACCGTGCTCGGCTGGCTCGACCAGTGGACGGCGCCGGGCAAGAAGTAGCGGCCAGCAGATGGCAGTCGCCGTCGACTTACGCGCCGAACCGAATCGGCCTGTGCTGCCGCTTCCCGGTCGCCTGACCCGACGCCGACTCGCGGGGCGAGGAAACGTTGGGGGCGGCCAAAGATCGCTGTGGCCTGGGTGTCGACGCGACCTGCTTGATGATTTGGTTCAGCGCCGGGAGCGACCCCGCCCGCACGAGACGGCGTCGAAGCGCAAAGGCTTGCTGCTGCACTTTCTGACAGAATGCGTGGTGGTCGACCTCGAAGGGGAACCGACCCAGCAGTGGACCGCGGCGGCAATGCCGATTCCTGCGCGCGGCTGGGAAAGCCACGCGCGCGCCTTTCAAGGCGTGGGGTCGATTGGGCTGACGAAGGGCCGCTTCCGCATCGAAGTGAGGGACGACGAGCACGCGCTGTCGGGCGGCCTGACGGTGGACGTGGATCCTCCGGGCGCGCGGCCCATTCGCGTGGTGGTGACCGGCCGCGATGGCGGGCTGGGCAAGCGGCTCGACACCGACTTCCGCGCCGAAGCGCGCGTGAAGGTGCGCGTGCTGACGGCGACGGGCGCACCGGCGCTGGACGCGAAGGTGGGCTGCGTGGGCGGCGCGCTGTGGCTCGGCGACGGATCCAGGCCGAGACGCCCGACGGCGCGAAGGCTGTTGGGCACGCGACCGTGACGGACAAGGAGCTCGTGCTGACCGTGCGCGAAGCGCGAACCCTGCGCGGCAAAGTGGTGGGGACGCTGCCGCCCAATGCCCAGCTCAGCATCACCAACGCGGTGCAGGGCGGGCTGGTGCCGCTGTACTCGAACGACTTCGTGGTGCCCGGGCAGCCGGCCGTGCGGACCATCGTCTGCGTGCACGGAGAGTTCCCAACAATGGGCGGGCTGGGGTGCGCGGTGTCGGTGAACGACGACCCGCTGGAAATCCCAATCGGGCCGCTGGTGCAGGTGGCGTTCAAGGTGGTGGACGCGAAAGGCGCCCCCATCGATCAACCGATCTTCTTCGTCGACCGCAACGGGACATTTCCTGAACCTTCGGCCAGCAAGATGCTCGGTACCGTGTCTCGCGGAAGCCACGTGCTGGTCGTGAACGTCTCGGGCAGCAAGGCGCGGGCAGAGCGGGTGTTCACGACGACGGGCGCGGTCACCGACCTCGGCACCATCGTCGTGAAATGAAACTGGCCCGGCGACAAATCGGCCACCAGCTGTCGTGGCGAAGCTTCGAGCTTCACGATTGGCAGGTGCGACCCGCCTCAGAACAGCGAGCTGATGACCTCGAAGAAGTTCTTCGTCGTCGGGGCGACCGGCTCGATGACCACATTGGTGATGTCGGCCACCCAGACGCGATTGCCGTCGGTGACGGCCAGGTGTTGCCCCACGAGGAACGAGGGCTGAAACAGGGGCAGCTTGATGCTCAACGGCTTGAGTGCGCCGGCGTCGAGGAAGCCCGTGTCGAGGGTGAAGTCGGCGTTGAAGCGCGCCAGGTACGTCGCGCCCAGGCCCGTGAGGTACAGCAGGAAGCGGCCATCTGCGAGCCGGGCGGCCCCACGAATCGTGCCCAATCCGATGCCCGTGCCCGGCAGCACAACCTGACGAAAACCCGCGGGCCCGAACGAGGTGTCGGCGACTCCCGACGAGGTCCACTTGAGGAAGCGGATGCCGAGCTGGTTCTGACCGCCGTCGGCCTTGAGCAGGTCGAAGCCGAGGGCGAGATACGAGCCGTCCACTTCGCGCCACAGGTGGGTGCCCTCGGCACCGGCTGAGCTGGCGTAGCCCGCCGTGCCGAACGACGTGTCGAGCTGACCGTCGGGCAGCAGCCGCGCCGCCGACATCGACTCGCCACCGAAGACGACGATCTTCCCGTCGGGGTCGAGCACCATCGCGCGCACTCTCTCGTCCCGCGAGGTGCCCCACACGGCGCCAAAGCCCGTACCCGGCGTCTTCGAGAAGGTCACGTCGGCCGTGCCGCTGGGTAGGTAACGGGTCACGAAGAAGTTCGATTGCACGTTGCCGCCCGCGAGGATCTTCCCGTCGGGCTGCTTCAGCAGCGCAGTGCAGGCGGCCAGGGTCGACGTGCCCGTGCCGAAGGCGTCGAGGCGGACGCCGGTGGTGGCGCCGGTGTTGCCAAAGCTGGTGTCGAGTTGCCCGTTCGCGAGGAACCGCGCGAGCAGCACCTTCGGCCCCTCGCCCGGGAGCAGAGCCGCCTGCGCGGTGCCTCCGACGTAGAGCAGGTCGCCGTCGACCAGGGCTGCGTACCCGGTGTCACTCGCGAAGTCGGTGAGCCCCGCCGAACCTCCATTTTCCACGTCAACGAGGGTGACGCCGTTGCCGTTCCACGTGGGGTCGAGCGTGCGATCGGGTTTGACCCGCGCGACGAGGAGCGAAGCGACGCCGCCGTCTGAAGCACCACTGCCCACCACGAAGACGTTCGACCCAATCGGCACCACCGCGTTCGCCTGCCCCTGGAAGCCAGGCGGAAGCAGGGGCACGAACCCACTGTCGTAAGCGGCACCGCCGCCGGCGCCACCCCCACTCCCCGCGCCTCCATCTACCGACGAAAGACCGGGACAACCCGCGACCAGCACCAAAACCAGGAGCAGCATCATCTGTTTCATGACGCGCTGTGTACCAGCAGGAGCGCGCGGGTCTGCACGAGAAAGCAGGTCTGCGAGAGGTGCGGTGCCATCGCCGACGCGACGCCGCTGATGCTCGCAGTCCTTGATGGTTTGGCGTCCGGCAGTGGCCGCAAAGCTGAATACAGATGAGCTCGAGGTCGACGCGCGGGGACGTCAGCCCAGTGAACTACTCGCGCACGGGCACTTCGATGGTGAGGCCGTCGAAGGCAATCTCGCACGGCCCCGAGAATTCCTGCTTCGCCTGCTCGAGCAGCGGCTTGCAGTCGACGTCGTGCCGCGAAGACAAGTGCGTCAACACCAGCCGCCGCACCTTCGCCTCTTGTGCGACCTTCCCCGCCTCGCGCGCCGTGCTGTGCCGCGTCTCGATCGCGCGTTCCTGCTCGTCGTCGCTGAAGGTCGACTCGTGAATGAGCAGGTCGGCCCCGGCCGACGCTTCCGTCAGGGCCGCGCAAGGCCGCGTGTCGCCCGAGATGACGACGCGCCGCCCCGGCCGCGCCGCGCCCATCACCTGCTCAGGGGCCACCGTCGAACCATCGGCCGCCTTCACGCTCTCGCCCTTCTGCAGTCGTCCAAAATCCGGCCCAGGCGTCACTCCCAGCTTCTTCGCCGCTTCCAGGTCGAACCGCCCCGCGCGCACGTCTTCCTCGAGTACGTAGCCCAGTGCGTTCACCCGGTGGTCCACCCGCACCGCCGTCACCGAGTAGCCGCTGCGCGCAACCTTCTCGCCGCCCTTCAGCTCGTGAATCTCGACCGGGAAGGCCAGCCGTTCGACCCCCAGATGAATCGCCGCATCGAGCACCTTCTTCGCCGGCAGCGGGCCGTACAGGTGCATCGTCTCGGTGCGCCCGCCCATGCCCAGCGTGCGCAGGAACCCGATGATTCCCAGGTAGTGGTCGGCGTGGAAGTGGGTGAAGAACGCCGCCGCGACCGTGAAGCCCGTACCGTAGCGAATCATCTGCCGCTGGCTTCCTTCGCCGCAGTCGAACAACAACAAGTCCGAGTCGGCCTTCACCGCGAGCCCGGACACGTTGCGATGCAGCGTCGGCGCCGCGGCAGAAGTGCCGAGGAACGTCAGCCGCAGAATCGACATGCCTGCCGAGCTCACTTTCTTTCACGCCCCGCGCAGGTTCTCTTCCAGCTTCTTCGCGTCGGGCAGCACCGGCGCCAGCTCCTTCGCGATGACGTACGCCTTCTTCTTGTCGCCCAGCCGCACCAGCGCGAGCGCCAGGTTGTACTTCGGCCGGTGCTCGCCCGCCGGAGCGACCTGCACCGCCTGCTCGAGCAGCTTCTTCGCCTCGGCGTGCTTCGCCGCGTCGTTGGTCTGAACCAGCAGCGCGCCAAAGTTCGTCAGCGGCTTCCACTGCTTCGGCGCCAGCGCCACCGCCTTGCGGTACGCGTCTTCGGCCTCCGCCTGCTTCGGCACCGCCTCGTACAGGTTGCCCAGGTGCGTCCAGCCTTCCCAGCTCTTCGGGAACTTCGCGACCAGCTGCTTTCCGACCAGCTCGCTGCGCGCGAAGTCCTTGTTCAGCAGGTACAGCCCCGCGAGGTTCAGCCAGCCCTGCTCGTGGTCGGGGACAAGCTTCAGCTCGCGCTCGACGTAGTGAATCGCCGCGTCGACCTGGTTCAGCATCATCGTGCAGGCCAGCGCCTTCTCGAGCAGCACCGGGTGGTCGCCGTTCGCCGCCATGCCGGCGTCGAGCACCTTCTTCGCGGCCGCGAACTCCTTCAGCTCGAACAGCACGTCGCCCAGCGTCGCCCACGCATCCACCGACTTCGGCGCGAGGTCCCGGCTCTTCTCGAAGGCCTTCAGCGCCTTCTCGACCTGCTTCGTCTGCTTGTACGCGTGGCCCAGCTGGCCGTGCACGTCGGGGCTCATCGGAGAGAGCTCCGCCGCCGTCGTCAGGTACGGCAGCGCCTTGTCCGGCAGCTGCAGCGCGACCATCAGCCGGCCGGCGTTGTACTGGCAGAGGAAGCTGTCGGGCCCGAGCTTCGCGCCTTCGAGGAGCAGCGGCAGGGCGCCCGGCAAGTCGTTGGCTGCCTCGAACACCAGCCCGAGCATCGTCCACCCGAGCGCCAGCGTGGGGGCAAGCTTCGTCGCCGCCGTCGCGTGCACCCGCGCCGCGTCGACCTTGCCCGTGAAGAGCGCGATCCGCGTCAGCCCCAGGTACGTCTCGGGGAGCCCCGGGTTCCGCTCGAGCGCCGCTTCATACGCAGCCGCGGCTGGGCCGACCTCGCCTGCCTGCAACCGCGCCTCGGCCTGATCCAGCAACTCGCGGGTCCTGGCGGCCGTTCCTGCCCGCATTTCGTGCTCGTCGAACAGCTTCCGGGCCTCGGCGTAGTTGCCGGCCTTCAGCGCATTCAACCCCTGGTCGTAAGCAGTTTCAGTGGCCATCCAGCCTCACATTGCGGCCAAACCGTAAGGAGAGTTAGCGAAAAAAGTGTGGGTACCCTTCTGTCGCACATCGATAATCAACTTAGATTTACGCCGTCCCATCTTCCAGAGGCCCTCCGTGACCCGCGTCCTCCGCCCCTCGAGCAAGTCGCTCCCGAAAGAAGTCACTGTCCTCGCGAAGTCGAAGAACGCTGAGGTCACGACCAACGCTGACGGGTCGGTAACGAAGCGCCGCGACACCGCGAAGACCTCGAAGGAAGTGACGACCCGCACGGGCAACCTGCTCGAGAGCTCGACCGAGTTCAAGAAGAGCACCCGAACCACCCGCGGCAGTGGCGAGAGCGAGTTCACCGCGAACACCGACATGCTCGGGCGCGAGAGCAGCAAGTCGCGCAAGGACTTCACGAGCAACGCGGGCGTCCACACCGTCAACATCGCGGGCAGCGACGTCTACGGCATCGACAAGCAGGAAAAGTCGACCGACAAGACCGTGGTCAAGGGCGATACCACCGAGACCTCGCTGCGTTCGTCGAGCAAGGACTCGGCGGGCAACGCGCGGAAGGCCAGCGATGTCACCCGGGTCACCGTCGGTGAAGACGGCAAGAAGACGGTCACGACGAACGAGAAGAAGTCGGGCGGCTCAGAGCTGAACACGCGGTCGGGCACCACCTGGGAAGACAAGAAGTTCACGCTGTCGGGCGGCGCCGACTGGTCGAAGGGTGGCAGCATCGACAAGAGCACGCTGACCGAGACCGAAGTCGACGCAGCGAAATTCCTCGAGAAGTCCGACGTCGTCACCGAGTGGGTCGGCAAAATCTTCAAGGGCCTCGGCCTCGAGCAGCAGTGGAAGAGCGAGCTCGACGCATCGCTGATGAAAGAGAAGATGCTGCTGCAGGGAGAGCACGGCTCGGTCGTCGCGCGCTACGGCGTCAGCGGCGGGCAGCAGCTCACCATCGACGGCGAGGGCATTCGCGGCAGCTTCAACCGCGACGCGCGCGCCGGCGTCTACGCGGAATCGCACGGCTCGGTCGACGGGAAGTACGGCACGGCGTCCTACGACGCGCGCGCGGCCGCCGAGGCCTACGCGACGGTGGACGCACGGGGCAGCATCGACGCAAACGGGCTCGACGCGACTGTCGACGTGCGGGTCGGCGTCTCGGTGGAGGCGGAAATCTCGGGTCGCGCGCAGACGAAGAGCGTGCAGATTGGCGGCGTCGACGTGAACGCGTCGGTCGAAGGCCACGCGCGGGCGTCGGCGGAAGCGGTCGCCGAGGTGAACGGCACCGTCAAGGTGACCCGCGATCCTCCGACGGCCATCGTTCGCGGCACGGCGGGCGCTTCGGCGGTCGCGAAAATCGAAGGCGACATTCACGCCTCGGCAGGTCCGTTCTCGGTGGTCGCCAGCGGCTACGTCAGCGCCGGCGCCGAGGCCCGCGCGTCAGGCGTGTTCGGCTACGAAGACGGCAAGCTGAAGATTGGCGGCAGCCTCGGAGCGGCCTTTGGCGTCGGCGCCGGTGGCGACGTCCAACTCGAGATCGACGTCGCGCAGATCGGCGAGATGGCGAAGGGCGCGGCCGACCTGAACCATGACGGCAAGCTGGGCCTCGACGACGCGATGGTGGCGGTCGAGAAGACGGCCGGGTGGATTGGCGGTCTCTTCGGCCTGGGCAAGCACGATGACAAGCCGGCCGCTAAGGCGCCGGGCAAGGCTGAAGCGGTGGCTCCTGCGACCGCGGCTCCCGTCACGCCACCCGAGTGGCCCCCGACGCCCGCCGGTGCCGACATCGCCGACCAGGCCATCAACGCGATCGGCGCGATGCATGAGCCCGCGCTTCCCGGCCCGGATGCCACGCCTCAGCAGCTCGCGCAGTACGAGAAGGACACGAAGCGCTACGACCGCATGATCGAATTGATGAGCACCATCATCAAGAAGCGCGACGAGCTGCAGATGTCCATCATCCGCAAGACGTAGCTTCGGCGCCGCTGCGTCCCCGCCGCCTCCGCGTCCCAGTACCGCAGGTGCCCCGGAACTACTTCTTCGGCGCAGCCCAGTCGGCCGGGTAGGTCACGTAGAAGACCTTCACCCGGCTGGGCGTGCCGAACACCAATTTGCTGCCCTTCGGCAAATACACCACGTCGCCGGGCTTCGCCTCGTTGACGCGCCCGTCGACGATGACGTGCAGCACGCCTTCGACGACGTAGTCGACCTCGTCATAGTCGAGGGTCCACGGAAAGGAGTCGGCCTTCGACCACTCCATGAAGCCGGCCGTCATCGGAGACCTGTCTTTGCCGGTGATGACGTCGGCGAGCCGCACCTGCTTGCCCGGGCCCGCAGCCGGGAACTCACCCAGCTGAACCGAGCCGCCCTTCACCACCACCACGCCCGACGCGTCGGCCCTTCGTTCGGCCGAGCCACCGCCTTCGGCCGCCGTCGCGTCGTCCTGCACGATGCGCACGCCCAGCTCTCGCGCCCGCGACCACGCCGCCGGAGTGACGATGGTTTCCCTGCGGGGCGCCTGAAGCTGCCGCTTCTTCGCGGCGAACTCGGCGTCCACGACTTCCGCGGTGATGAGGCGCTTCACGAGGGCCAGATCGATACCACGGCCACGAAAAAGCGCCGGGCCCAATCAGGCACCCGGCGCTTCTTTGAAACCTACGAAGCGTTGGTTACGCGGCGGCCTTGGCTTCCGGCGTCGTGGTGCTGACTTCCGACTTCAGGTTGCCTTCGATGCGCATCCCGTAGAACGAACGCCAGACGAAGAACGCCGAGATGACGAAGAAGACGCCGGCGAGGGCCAGCGTCAGCACCCGGTTGTCCTTGCCGACTTCGACCGCGAGCTCGACCGCGAGCAGACCGAAGAGGGTGGTGAACTTGATGACCGGGTTCATCGCGACCGACGACGTGTCCTTGAAGGGGTCGCCGACGGTGTCGCCAACGACGCAGGCGTCATGCAGGGCAGTGCCCTTCGCCTTCATCTCGACTTCGACCAGCTTCTTCGCGTTGTCCCAGGCGCCACCGGCGTTCGCCATGAAGATGGCTTCATAGAGGCCGAACAAGGCGATCGAGATGAGGTAGCCGATGAAGAAGTACGGCTCGAGGCAGGCGAAGGCGAGGGTGCCGAAGAAGATCGAGAGGAAGATGTTGAACATGCCCTTCTGCGCGTACTCCGTGCAGATCTGGACCACCTTCTTCGAGTCTTCGATCGACGCCTTCGTCGCGCCTTCGAGCTTCATGTTCTTCTTGATGAACTCGACCGCGCGGTAGGCGCCCGTGCTGACCGCCTGCATCGACGCGCCCGCGAACCAGAAGATCACCGCGCCGCCCATGATGAGGCCGAGGAAGAACGGGGCGTGAACCAGCGACAGGTTCACCATCAGGTCCTTCTGCAGACCGTTGGTGAGCATGAAGATGATCGAGAAGATCATCGTCGTCGCGCCGACCACCGCGGTGCCGATGAGCACCGGCTTCGCCGTCGCCTTGAACGTGTTGCCTGCGCCGTCGTTCTCTTCGAGGAAGTGCTTGGCCTTCGCGAAGTCGAGGTCGAACCCAAAGTCCTTCTTCACTTCTTCCTTCACGTTTGGGACGTCTTCGATCAGCGAGAGCTCGTAGACCGACTGCGCGTTGTCCGTCACCGGGCCGTACGAGTCGACGGCGATGGTCACCGGACCCATGCCGAGGAAGCCGAACGCCACGAGACCAAACGCGAAGACCGGCGAGGAATCGAAGCCCGACTCCAGCGGGAACAGCTGGCCGAGACCCTGGCCGGCGATCAGGTAGGCGGCCCCCATGAGCACCACGAACACGACGCCCATCCAGTAGGCCGAGAAGTTACCGGCGACGAGCCCCGAGATGACGTTCAGCGAAGCGCCGCCTTCCTTCGAGGCGTTCACCACTTCACGCACGTGCTTGCTTTCCGTCGAGGTGAACACCTTCACCACTTCGGGGATGATCGCGCCGGCCAGCGTGCCGCAGGTGATGATCGCCGACAGCTTCCACCACAGCGTGCTGTCGCCGTTCATCATCGGGATCAGCAGGTAGCTGACCACGAAGGTCATCGCGACCGAGACGAAGGACGTGAGCCACACGAGGATGGTCAGCGGCGCTTCGAAGTTCATCTTGTCCGCGTTGCCCCAGCGGCTCTTCGCGTACATGTCGTTGATCAGGTACGAGAGGAAGCTCGCGATGACCATCGCGATGCGCATCACGAACAGCCAGACCAGCAGCTGCACCTGAATCGCCGTGTCCTGCACCGCGAGGAGGATGAAGGTGATCAGCGCGACGCCCGTCACGCCGTAGGTCTCGAAGCCGTCGGCCGAAGGGCCAACCGAGTCGCCCGCGTTGTCGCCTACGCAGTCCGCGATCACGCCCGGGTTGCGCGCGTCGTCTTCCTTGATCTTGAAGACGATCTTCATCAGGTCAGACCCGATGTCGGCGATCTTCGTGAAGATGCCGCCCGCGATGCGCAGCGCCGAAGCGCCCAGCGACTCGCCAATCGCGAAGCCGATGAAGCAGGGGCCGGCGATGTAGCCAGGGACGAAGCACAGAATCGCCAGCATGATCAGCAGCTCGGTGCTGATCAGCATCATCCCGATGCTCATGCCCGCCTTCAGCGGAATCGCGTAGGTCGGAAACGGCTTGCCGCGCAGCGACGCAAAAGCGGTGCGCGAGTTCGCGAAGGTGTTCACCCGGATGCCGAACCAGGCGACGCCGTAGCTGCCGGCGATGCCCACGAGGCTGAAGCCCAGGATGATGGCCACGCGAATGGCGGTCGGAATCTCTGCCGCCTTCGAGCCGGCTTCCGGGTGCGACAGAAAGCCGAAGTACACGATCATGATCGAGCCGATGAGGAGCTCGAGGATGAGGATGAACTTGCCCTGGGTGATCAGGTACGTCTTGCAGGTCTCGTAGATGAGCTCGGAAATCTCGAGCATCGCCCGGTGCACCGGCAGGTTCTTCAGCTGCTGGTACTGCACCAGGCCGAACACCAGACCGAGCACCGACACCAGGATGCCCGACAGCAGCAGCGTGTGGCCGTTGGTCGCACCACCGAGGAAGGTCTGCGACGCGAGGTCGGGAAGAACCAGGTTCGCTTCGTTGGCGAACGCGGCGGCGGGCAACAGAGCGCCCAACCAGGCAAGACGAGAGAGCTTCATGGGTTTCTTATTCCTTGCAGGAGAAAAGTCGGCGCCGCTTAACACGGTGCAGTGCGGCGGGAGAACAACAAAGCTATAGGAGTGGGCGCACTTCCCTGACCGTGTCCGACGACTCCGATTTCAAGCCTGCAACCGGGCGGTTTTCCCGCTTCGCCCGTCTCGCGGGCCTCGGAGCGCGCCTCTCGACCGAGGTCGTCAGCAAAGGCGTGAAGAAGCTCGCCGGCTCGACCGAAGGCCTGCTGGGCACCGCCGGCGCCGAGAAGCTGGTCTCGACCCTGGGTGAGATGAAGGGCCTCGCGATGAAGCTCGGCCAGACGATTGCGATGGATCCGGATCAGCTGCCCCCCGAGGTCAGATCTGTCGTTGCCCGGCTTCAGAACCAGGCCCCGCCGATGCCGTACGCCACGGTTCGCGCAGTCGTGAAGCGCGAGCTGGGCGGCTACCCCGAAGAAAAGTACGCCGAGTTCGATGCGAAGCCGCTGGCCTCAGCGTCTTTGGGCCAGGTGCACCGCGCGAAGACCCACGAAGGCCAGGAAGTCGCGGTGAAGGTGCAGTACCCCGACATCGGCAAGGCGATGGCCTCCGACCTCGCCAACCTGGGCTCGATGGTGAACGTCGTCTCGCGCGGCATGGGCATCAAGGAAGGCCTCGCCTACTTTGGTGAGCTACAGGGAGAGCTGCTCAAAGAGCTCGACTACCGCGACGAGGCCGCGCGCGCCCGCCAGTACGCGATGGCCGCCGCCGTGGCGCCTGACCTGGTGGTCCCCGAGCCCCTCGAGGCGCTGACGGCCGAGAAGGTGCTGACGCTGCAGATGATTCAGGGCGAGACGCTCAAGGGCATGCTCGAGCGCCTCGACGACGTGCCGAACGAAGAACGCTTCCGCGTCTCACGCCTTCTCATTCGCGCCATCTGGGCCCCTTTCCTTTCCAGCGGCTCGATTCACGCCGACCCGCACCCCGGCAACTTCATCATCATGGGCGACGGCCGCATGGCGGTGCTCGACTTCGGCTCGGTGAAGCAGCTGTCTGACCAGTGGCTGCAGGTGAACCGGAAGATGTTCCGGTGGATTCTCGACGGGCGGAAATTCGACGAGGTGAAGCTGTCGCGCGAAGCGGGCTTCATCATCAGCTGCAAGGACGAAGACGCCGTACCGTTCATCCAGGGCACCATCGAGATTGCGTGCAAGCCGGTGCAGTCGCGCGACTTCGACTTCGGAACTTCCGACACGAACCGCCTGATGCGCGCGCACTTCTTGAAGCACTCGCTGAAAATCGTGCAGATGCGGCCACCCACCGAAGGCCTGATGTTCTACCGGGCGCTCGGCGGGCTGATTCAAGACCTGCAGAACCTCAAGGCGCGCGGTGACTTCCGCAGCGTCTACGAAGAGCTGTCGGAGACCTTCCCGCCCTCGGGTTAGTCGGCCAACTCCGGCTCGACGTAGCCGAACCCGTCGGCGAAGGCGCCCGACAGAATCGCCAGGTTGCGCTCTTCATCCGACGAGAGGTTTCCCGCCGCTGCTGCGTAGGCCTGCTGCAGCTCGCGCAGCGAATCAGAGCCGGGGGTGATGTCTTCGAGGCCGAGCTTCTTCTCGAGCTCATCGCGGTACTTCGCCGCTTCGGGCGAGCCAATCGCCTGGCCCGCGGCGTTCGTCACCACCGAGCCGATGATCGACGTCGCGATCGCCCCCGTGCCCGCCGTCGCCGCGCCGACCGCGGTGCTGAGCAGGCCGAGCGCGAGGTCCTTGTACAGCGCGTTGAAGTCGAACTTCTCGAGCTCGCTCTTCTTGTAGTTGTCGACCGCCGCGAGCCCGCCCGCGTCGAGGAAGCCGAACACCGTGCCCAGCTGCTGCGCCTGCGACACCGAGTCGTACTTGCCGCTGGCGATCCGCGTCAGCACCTGCTCGGTGTACTTGTCGAGCGTCCCCTTCACGAGGTCGTCGATGCCCGGCACCAGCTCATGCGCGCGGGGGCTGAACGCTTCGTTGGTGAAGAACGCCGTCATCGCGCGGTAGTCGCGGCTCTCGTTTTGATCATTCGCGGTGAGCTCGAGCAGCTCGGGGCCGTGCGCGGCGAACATCGCCAGCGTCTGCGCGTGGGCCTGCGTCTCGAACAGCGCGTTCACTTCTTCGCTCTGAAACGCGTAGGCGTCGGGGCGGCCCAGGTTCAGCGCGTCGAAGGCGAGCAGCCGCGCGTTCGGCGTCGTCAGGTTCCGCTGCATCAGCTCGGGCGTCGCGGTGAAGGCCATCGCTGCGGCGAACGCATCGCTGGACGTCGGGTCGCCGCCCGCGCGCGCCTGCAGCGCCTTGCCGACCATCTCGAGGGGGCCACCGGCCACGCTGTTCGCCGGATCCAGCGACAGCGCCTGGACCAGCATTCGCGGGCCGTCCTCGCCCATCACGTCGGCCATCGTCACCAGCTGCGCGGTGGTCAGCTCGCCACGCCGGTACGCCTCACCCAGCGCCTCGGACACGACCTTCGCGCCCTCGACGCTCGTGCCGATGGTCTCGAACAGGTAGCCGATGCCCAGCTCGCCGTCGTTCACCACCGCCGCGATGTAGGCCGCCTTTTCGATCGGCGAGTACTCCTTCAGCAGGTCGACGGGCAGGCCGCCGAAGCCGTAGTGCGCGTTGAGGTTGATGCTCTCGAAGAAGTCCTCGCGCGCCTTGCCGCTGAGCTTCTCGGTGCCGCTGCTCGAGGGTGACGATCGCGCCATCAGCACGCCGCCGGGGCCGAGCCGCATGCCTTCCGTCGCCACGCTCGCCCTGGCGCTGAACGGCCCTGCGCCCAGCTGCGATTCCGCCTTCATCCGCAGCGCACGGCCGGCACCCTTCGACAGCTCGTCGGTCTGCTTCTTCAGCGTCTTCTTCGGCTCACTCAGCGCCTTCTTCGGGGTGGGCTTCTCGAGCTTCGGGGCCTGAATCGGGGAGTCACTGACGCGGCGGGTGGACATGGGGGGGTGACGAACGGGAAGGAGAAAGTCGCAAGCTTCAGGGGGAACAATCGGACGCGGGCTTCAGCTTTCGAGTGGCTTCGGTGCGCGAGGTGAACACCACCATCTCCTTCGGGTTGATCTTCCGCGCCGCCGGGCAGTCGGCGTAGTGGAAGAACTTGTCGCCCTTCTTCGCGATCAACAGGGCGATGACCCCATCATCGCCTCTCGGGGCCTTCTTGATCGTCGCCTTCGCCACCACCTTTCCCTTCACCGGCGCTGCGTCGTCGAGCTTGATCACCTTGCCAGTACGGCGGGGCGGGGGAAGAGGTTGCGCCGCAACCACGGCAGCGATCGGAAACGTCCACGCCGCGCCCACCCGCTCACCCGCCGGCAGCCTCTCCGTCACCACCTCGAAGCGCTTCCCGTCAGACGCGGCGTGCACCTCGCCATCGAGGTCGGTGCGGAACACCTTCACCCCGACCTGGCTCAGCCGCTGAAGCACAGAGCGCGCAGGCGCCCCTGATGGGTTGCCCGGCCCCACGCTGATCACCGCCGCCAGCGGCCGGGCCCCGACGAGAAAGGGAAGCGTCGAGCTCGAGCCCGCGCCGTGGTCGGACACCTTCAGCAGCGTGCTCTGCAGTGCGTACCGCCGCTTCAACAGGTACTCCTCGGTCTCGGGCTGCGCGTCGCCCATCAGCAGCAGGCTCGTCTCGCCGTAGGTCGCGCGCAGCACCACCGCGTTCGCTTTCGGCCCGCCCAGCAGCGACTCCACCGGCGCCCGTGGCCACAAGACCTCGAGCTCCACGCCGCCTCCCATGTCGATGCGCAGCAGCTCGCCCGGCGCGTCGCGATCCGGCACTGGCAGCACAATCTGCACGCCGAGGTCCTGCAGCCGCTGCATCAACAGCGCGTGCGGCTCGCCCTGGTCCCTCAACCCCGGATCCAGAAACCGCCGCGCGCCCACGGCCTCGAGCAGCTCGGCCATCGCTCCGAGGTGCTCGTCCCCCGCGTGCGTGAGCACCACCAGGTCGAGCCCGCCCTTCGCCAGCTGCGGCACCCGCAGCTTCAAGTGGCTCGCCGCGCTGGTCGGCCCTGCGTCGATCAACACCGTGCGCCCGGCGGGTGAGACGAGCAGCGTCGCGTCGCCGTGCCCGACGTCGAAGAAGTACACGTGCAGCTTCCCGTCGGTCGACGGCATTGCCAGCAGGCACGTCAGCAGGGGCAGGGCGAGCACCACGGGGGCAGGAGTATAGGTGGTGGAAGTTCAGGCTCCTGGGCTAAGCCTTCTCGTCCCATGGCAGACGACGTCAGCGCAGTGGTCGACGAAGTGGTTTCCCGGGTGAAGCGTCGCCTCGACGCGCTGGACGCGGGCAAGAACGACCCTTGCACCACCGGGCCGAACAAAGGCATTCGCGACCCCGACGCATGCGCAGACTCGTGCGACACCTGCCCGAACCACGACTCGTGCGGCACGCTGCTCGCGGTGAAGACCGGAGCGGCGCGCATCAGCCCCGACAAGGTCAAGACCAGCGGCGACATCGCCCAGTACATCGACCACACGCTGCTGAAGCCCGAAGCCACGCGCGAAGAAGTGCTGAAGCTGTGCGACGAGGCCCGCCGCCATAACTTCGCCACCGTCTGTCTCAACTCGATCAACATCGCCACCGCCGCTCGCGCGCTGGCCGGCTCACGCGTCGTCCCGATCGCGGTCGTCGGTTTCCCGCTGGGCGCGTCGCTGCCGTCGGCGAAGGCTTTCGAGACGCGCGAAGCGATTCGCTGCGGCGCGAAGGAAGTCGACATGGTGATCAACATCGGCGCGCTGCGGGCGAAGGACTACGCGCTGGTGCTCAAAGACATCGAGATGGTCGTGAACGCCGCCGGCCGCACGCCGGTGAAGGTGATTCTCGAGACGTCGCAGCTGAGCCTCGAAGAGAAGATTGTCGGCTGCGCGCTGTCGAAGGCCGCGGGCGCTGCCTTCGTGAAGACGTCCACCGGGTTCGCCGGCGGCGGCGCGACGGTCGAAGACGTGACCCTGATGCGCAAGGTCGTCGGCGATGACGTCGGCGTGAAAGCGTCGGGCGGCATTCGCAGCACCGACGACGCGATGAAGATGATCGCGGCCGGCGCGAACCGCATCGGCGCCTCGGCGTCGGTGGCGATCATCACCGGCGGCACTTCGACCTCGAAGTATTAGCCACGCGCGGTAAGAAGCGGCGGCAATGGACCCGACCGCCCTCAAGACGAAAGCAGAGTCGTGGCTTGCGCACGACGTCGATGCCAACACGCGCGCCGAAGTCACTGCGCTGCTGAAGGCCAACGACCTCGCCGGCCTGGAAGACCGCTTCGCCACGGGCCTCGAGTTCGGTACCGCCGGCCTGCGCGGTGTGCTCGGCGCCGGCCCCAACCGGATGAACCGCGCCGTCGTCCTGCGCACCACCGCCGGGCTCGCGCGCTACCTGAAGGCGAAGGTACCCGACGTCGCGACGCGCGGCGTGGTGGTCTGCCGCGACGGCCGCAAGCTCAGCGAAGAGTTCACGGTCGACGTGGCGCAGGTGCTCGCCGCCGAAGGAATTCCCGCGCTGGTGTTCCCCGAGCTGGGCCCGACGCCGCTGTGCGCCTTCGCGTTGCTGCACCTGAAGGCGGCCGCGGCGGTGATGGTGACCGCGAGCCACAACCCGCCCGAGTACAACGGCTACAAGGTCTACTGGTCGAACGGCGCGCAGATTGTCCCCCCGCACGACGGCGGCATCGCAGCGGCGATCGACGCGGTCGAAGCGGCTGACGCAGTGAAGGTGATGCCGCAGGCCGAGGCGCGGAAGAAGAACCTCTGGCGCGACATTGGCCCCGAGGTCGAGCGCGCGTACCTCGACGCGATTCTCGCGCTGCGCCCGTGGAAGAAGACGGCCGACCTGCGCATCGTCTACACGGCGATGCACGGCGTGGGCGGCAAGCTGGTGACGAAGTCGATGGCCGAAGCCGGCTTCTCGAACTTCTTCCCGGTAGAAAAGCAGCAGCAGCCCGACGGCAACTTCCCGACGGTGAAGTTCCCGAACCCGGAAGAGAAGGGCGCGATGGACCTGGCGACTGCGCTCGCTGAGGAAAAGAAGGCCGACCTCGTGCTGGCGAATGATCCCGATGCCGATCGCCTCGCCGCGATGGCGCGCGATGCCGGCGGCAAGCTGAGGATGCTGACGGGCAACGAGCTGGGCGTGCTGCTGGGCCACTACCTGCTGAGCCAGAAGTCGGTACCCAGGCCGCTGGTCATCACCACCATCGTCTCGTCGGCGCAGCTGAAGGCGCTGGCCGCGGGCATGGGCGCCTCGTACGAAGAGACGCTGACGGGCTTCAAGTGGATCGCGAACCGCGCGCTCGAGCTGTTGCCCAGCGGCCAGCAGTTCATCTTCGGGTACGAGGAAGCGCTGGGCTACACGGTCGGCACCGTCGCGCGCGACAAAGACGGCATCGGCGCGGCGCTGGTGGTGGCTGACATGGCAGCCTCGTGCAAGGCGCGCGGCACCACGCTGCTGGGCTACCTCGAGGAGGTGCAGCGCGCGCACGGGCTCTTCGTCGCGAAGCAGGCGAACTTCACGCTGCCCGGCTCCAGCGGAGCAGCCGTCATCGGCCAGGTGATGCAGGCCTTCCGCGGCAGTGCTCCGACGACCGTGGGCGACCTCACCGTCGTGGCGGTGAACGACTACCAGGCGCAGACGCGGAAGCAGGGCAGCGCGTCGTCGGCGCTCGCGTTGCCGAAGTCGAACGTGCTCGCGTACGAGCTCGACGGCGGGTCGCGCGTGACGGTGCGGCCCAGCGGCACCGAGCCCAAGATTAAATTCTACTTCGAGCTCAGAGAGACGCTGACTGCGGGTGAGCCGATGCCGGCCGCGCGCGCGCGAGCTCAGGCGAAGCTCGACGCGATGGAAACCAACTTCCTTCAACAGGCACGCACCCGGGGTCTTCCATGAACGCACTTCTTCTCGCGATGGTCGTGGCGGCGAGCAAAGCGGGCCCGCCTCCGCCGGTTCCACCGCCTGAACCGCCTCCGCTGGTCAGCGTCTCCGGAGGCTCGTGGAGCGTGGTCGGGGCGCTCACGGCGCCGACAGGCGTGAACCTCGTCGAAGCAGGCCTCGGCTGGCCCGGGCTTCACGTCAGCTACCTGCGCGGCATCAGCCCCCAGCTCGAGCTCGGCGGGCGGTTCAGCTTCAACTACGGCGTCGAGGGCCTCGTCGGCCCGGTCGTGCCGGGGGTGAAGCTGCAGTTCATGGTGCGGTTCAAGTTCTTCGACAACGGAAAGATTTCCTTCGCGCTGCGCCTCGACCCTGGGCCGCTGTTCTATTTCTACCCGGGGAACGGGACGAACAGCTGCACCACGGACCCGTTCGGCAACGTCGTCTGCGGCCGCGGCGGCAACACGGTCGCGGGCTTCACGATGCCGATCGGGATGCGGCTGGGCCTCGTGGCCTCGAGCGCGGTGAACGTCGGCGTCTCTTTCGACCTGCCCCTGTGGTTCTCGTTCGGG
>Ga0209181_10000611_pt1 | contig 66390 bp, 53 predicted proteins | sample MAT05_FD_187208 | JGI IMG/M metagenome (GOLD analysis project Ga0209181, IMG submission 187208) | Freshwater microbial communities from Lake Fryxell liftoff mats and glacier meltwater in Antarctica - MAT-05 (SPAdes) (version 2) | ecosystem: Environmental > Aquatic > Freshwater > Ice > Liftoff...
AGCGCGGCGAACAGCCGATCACATCTTCAGCGTACGCTTGAGTCCCTTGGCAGACTCGCTAGCCTTGCCTTGACCCGATCGCAAGATCCCCGCAATGGACCATTACCGGCGTCCCTTTGTGATAGTCCGCGAGTGCCTGCTGATACTTCGTGAGCTTCTGCGGAGCGAAGATCTCCTGTTTGAATGTCTTTGTAGCCATACCCACGTAGTACGGACTACGTAGAACTTCGTCACCATATCGATCCGCTCCAATCTAGTACACCGATGCCGATTTTGGGACCCCGCCGCCCATCTGGCGACGTCACTCGACGCGCCCCTTTGTCGCACGGCTACAGGCCGAGGATGACGACGTCGAGGACCCGCTCGACTAGCCAGATCGCGCCGAACAGCGCGAGCAGCCCGGCCAGGATGGGCAGCGCGATCTGCCGGTAGCGGCGGGCGCCGATGACGCGGGCCAGGAGCCACACCGACGGCAGCGCGACCGCGACGATCGTGAGCTGGGCCAGCTCGACGCCGACGTTGAAGCACAGGAGCGGCACCACGACGTCGCCCGGCGGCAGCAGTGGCGTGAGCATGCGCGCGAAGCCCAGGCCGTGCATGAGGCCGAAGCCGAACGTGACGGCGAAGCGCCAGCGCACGTCGGGGCGCACCACGTCCTCGACGGCGGTCCACAGGATCGACGCCGCGATCAGGCTCTCGACGACGCGCGCCGGCAAGGACACCCAGCCCAGCGCCGCGGCGATGAGCGTGAGCGAGTGCGCGATCGTGAACGCCGAGACCACCGCCGCGGTCGAGCGCAGGGCCGGCACGATGGGCCGGCGCGCCCAGCCGTCGGGGGTGCGGATCAAGACCAGCGCGAGCAGGAGCGCGAGGACGAACGCGATGTGATCGAGCCCGGTCGCGACGTGATGGATCCCGGCGCGGACGAAGGCCAGCGCGCCCGACGGCGGCGGCTCACCCAGCTCCCACACGAACTGGGCGGCGCCGGCGACGAGGATGGTGTCGGCGGGCCGACCGTGGCCCGACGTGACCCGCAGCGCGGCGTTGTGCGAGGGGTCGAGATCGAAGAACAGGCGGTACGTGATGACGAGGCGCGCGATCGGCGCGACGCACACCGCGCGCCACTGGACGATGGCCAGGTCGGCGTCGGCCCGCGCGACCGCGTCGTGGATCGCGCACCGGGTGGCGCCGTCGGCGATGTCGACGCGGGCCGTGACGTAGCTGGCCAGGTGGCGCCACTCGTCGGGCGTGATCGACGACAGCGCGACGTCGGCCGCCCGATCGCGACCGACCGGCTCGGCCAGGTCGGTGGCCGCGATGCGGATCGTGTAGTCGACGACCGCGCCCTCGACGTGGGCCTGGGCGTAGGTGATGGACGACTGGTGGGCGTGGGCGGTCCCGACGCCGAGCAGCAGCACGATCGCGACGAGGAGCCCGCGCATCAGCCGTCAGCGTACGCGCGATCAGACCGGCGCGTCATTGGCCTCGAGCTGGGCGGCGCGGTCGCGAAAGTCGCGCAGCGTCGCGGGCTCGATGCGATAGTTGCGTCCGCAGCCGTCGCACCGGATCTCGAGGGTGTCGCCCTCGAGCATCGAGTCGACCTCGGCCGTCGGCAAGGTGAGGATGCTGGTCATTACCCGCAGCTCGCTGCAGGTGCAGCCGAACCCCAGCGGCGACGACGCCAGGTCGGCGTGATCCCAGCCCTCGAAGACCACCTTGCCGAGCTGGTAGGCGGTGCGGCCTCGCCCCTCGAGCAGCTCGGCGATCGGCGGCAGCTTGGCGAGGTGCGCGAGCATCACGTCGATGCCGTGCTGGGTGGCCTCGGGCGTGACCTGCAGGACGTAGCCGCCGACCGCGCGCACGCCGCCGGGGCCGGGCAGCGCGGTGAGCGCGACCATCGCGGTGATCTGCTCGCTCTGCTTGAAATACAGCATGAGCGCGGTCGCGAAGTCGTGCCCGTCGGGCACACCGATGATGCCCTGGTAGGGCTCGCCGCGCGGCGACATGTAGTTGACGTGCAAGCGGTGGTCGCCCGCGGTGAGCACGGGCACGCTCTCGCCGGGATTGACCAAGCCGCGGCACTGACCCTCGGGCAGCGAGTCGGCGACCAGCGAGCCGCCGCGCCGATCGCGCCACACCAGCTGCACGCGGCGCACCGGCTGCGTGGTCTCGCGCACCAGCACCGCGGCGGTGATGAGCTCGGCGAGCCGAAGCCCCAGCTCGTCGCCAGTTACCTGGGCACCCAAGGCCGCGCGGCAGGTGTCGGTCACGACGGTCGCGATCAAGCGGAACGCTCCGTCCATGGTCATCGCGCGTACGACGCGGTCAGGCTCTGACATCGGCGCAGCTTATGCGGCGCGCCGACCAGCGCAACCTCGCCGGCGGTACGATGTGCCCGACCGCGGCGGCGCCGCACGGAGCTCGACCGTCCGCCTCACGCCCACTTCGCGCGGATACAGCACACGCTGGCGCCCCGCGTGCGACACGCGGTCAGCTCGGTCGTCACCTGCTCGCCGCCCGACAGCTCGATCGATCGCTCGGCCCAGCCCCGCACCGAGTGACAGTGGGTGCAGTTCGGCGTCGGAAAGTCCTCGATCATGAGGTCGATCGAGTCGGGATGCTCGCGTAGCTCGAGCCGGCCGGCGTCGTAGTGCAGGTGCCAGAGCCGGGCCGCGCGCGCCATCACCCAGCGCACCGTGCCGACCCGATAGAACAGCCGGTAGATCGTCGTGAGCGCGGCGTCGGCGCCCTGGCGACCCAGCTCGTGGGTGAGCGCGCCGTCGCCCTTGCCGAACCGGCGGTCGATGGTCTCGACCAGCTCGATGAATTGCGCGAACGGGTACCACTGCGCGACCACGATGCCGTCGCGCACCGCCTCGGCCAGGCCCGGCGAGGCCTGCGCGCACACCCGGTCCAACCCCGATTGTCCGTGGTTCAGCCCGACCCACGCCACGCGAGTCGCGAGCGCGCTTCCCTTCACGTTCGCCACGTCTACCAGTATACACGCCCCGTGATCGATCCTCTCGCGCGTCTGGAACAGCTCGAGCGTCAGGCCGTCCTCGGCGGAGGGCAGGCCCGCATCGACAAGCAACACGAGGCCGGCAAGCTCACCGCCCGCGAGCGCATCGCCGCGCTCCTCGACGAGGGCAGCTTCGTCGAGATGGATCGCTTCGTCACCCACCGCAGCGCCGACTTCGGCATGGAAAAGCAGAAGGTGCTGGGCGACGGCGTGGTCACCGGCCACGGCACCGTCGAGGGCCGGCCGATCTGCGTCTTTGCGCAGGACTTCACCGTGTTCGGCGGCTCGCTGTCGGGCGCCTACGCCGCCAAGATCTGCAAGGTCATGGACCTGGCGATGAAGATCGGCTGCCCGGTCATCGGTCTCAACGACTCGGGCGGCGCGCGCATCCAGGAGGGCGTCGAGTCGCTCGCCGGCTACGCCGAGATCTTCACGCGCAACGTGTTGTCGTCGGGCGTGGTGCCGCAGATCAGCGCCATCCTCGGCCCGTGCGCCGGCGGCGCGGTGTACTCGCCGGCCATCACCGACTTCATCCTGATGGTCGAGGGCACGTCGTACATGTTCATCACCGGCCCCGAGGTGATCAAGACGGTCACCCACGAGGAGGTCACCAAGGAGCAGCTCGGCGGCGCCAAGAGCCACGCCTCCAAGAGCGGCGTGTCGCACTTCGCCGAGACCGACGAGCTGGCCTGTCTGCAGCGCATCCGCGAGCTCCTGTCGTTCATGCCCGGCAACAACACCGAGGATCCGCCGGTGCAGCCGACCGCCGACCCCAGCGATCGTGCCGACCCGGCGCTCGACACCTTGGTGCCGCTCGACGCCAACCGGCCCTACGACATGCGCCAGCTGGTGGTCGGCGTCGTCGACGACGGCCGCTTCGTCGAGGTCCACAAGGACTACGCCAAGAACATCCTGTGCGGCTTCGCGCGCCTGGGTGGCCGCTCGGTCGGCGTGGTCGCCAACCAGCCCAAGCACCTGGCCGGCTGCCTCGACATCGACGCCTCGGTCAAGGCCGCGCGCTTCGTGCGCTTCTGCGACTGCTTCAACATCCCGCTGGTGACCTTCGTCGACGTGCCCGGCTTCTTGCCCGGCACCACCCAGGAGTTCGGCGGCATCATCAAGCACGGCGCCAAGCTGCTGTACGCCTTCGCCGAGGCCACGGTTCCCAAGATCACGGTCATCACTCGCAAGGCCTACGGCGGCGCCTACGACGTCATGGCCTCCAAGCACATCCGTGCCGATATCAACCTGGCGTACCCGGCGGCCGAGATCGCGGTGATGGGCCCCGACGGCGCGGTCAACATCATCTACAAATCGCAGCTCGACAAGATCGCCGACGAGGCCGAGCGCGCGGCGGCCCGCACCGCCTTCGTCGACGAGTACCGCACCAACTTCGCGAACCCGTACAAGGCGGCGTCGCTCGGCTACATCGACGAGATCATCCGGCCGCGCGCGACCCGCAGCACGCTCATCCGCTCGCTCAAGCTGCTGGCCAACAAGCGCCAGACCAACCCACCGCGCAAGCACGGCAACATCCCGCTGTAGTACGATCGCCAGGTGTACCGACTCGCGTCCGGGCTGGTGATCCTCGCGGCCTGCGCGAGCGCCGACCGCAACGCGCTCGACGGTGGCGGTGACGGCGGCGATGGGCCGGTGGTCAGCGACGGTCGGCCCGCGATCGACGCCGGGCCCGCCGATGCGGCCGGGACCCGGTTCGCGCTCACGGTGGTGAAGGCCGGCGCCGGCCCTGGCGTCGTGACCTCGGCGCCCGCGGGCATCGACTGCGGCGACGACTGCACCGAGTCGTTCGCGATGGGCCGGGTAGTGCTGCTCACCGCGACCGGCGGCAACTTCACGGGCTGGAGCGGCGGTTGCGCCGGGGTCGACCCCTGCACCGTGACCATGAACGCCGCGACCACGGTGACCGCGACCTTTGCGGCCTCGACCTGCGACGCCTTCACCAGCGCCGACACCACGACCATTCCCGGCTGGACCGAGCGGGCCGGCGACTGGAGCATCACCAACGGCCGCCTGCGCGACGCGGCCGGCATGGCGGGCACGTTCTACGGCCGCCACATCACTCGCGACGACAGCATGCAGACCGACGGCTGCGCCCGCTTCACCGCCGGGTACGTCGGCACGGGCAGCATCGTGTCGGTCGGCGCGATCCTGCGCTGGACCTCGCCGGCGAGCTACGTCGTCGCCTTGGTCCAGGACAACACCAACAGCGGCACCTTCAACACCGCCTACATCTACCAGTACCCCGGGCCCAGCGACATCGGCGAAGGCGGCACCGCGGGCACGTTCGGGACCTCACCCCACGTCGAGGTCTGCGTCGCGGGCTCGACGGTGACGATGCGCATCGACGCCGCCGGCGACGGCACCTACGAGACCACCAAGACCGGCACGACCACCCTCGGCGGCGCCGGTCTGACCGGCGCGATGACGCTGATGCCGCAGGGCACCGTCGACGACTTCTGCTGGGGCCCCTGAAAGTGCTGTAGCATCGTGGTTTCGGACCGGGGGATCGGTCCATCAAGGGGTACTTATGTCTCGCCTTTCCATTATCGTGTGCTTGCTTACGGCCTTGGCTGCCTGCGGGGAGGTATCGAGCGATCCGCCGGTCGACGCGACCCCGCCGATCGACGCCCCGACGATCGACACGCCGGTCGTCCCCGACACCTACCCGCTCACCGTCCGCGGCGACGGGACCGGCACCGGGACCATCGTGTCGAACCCTGCCGGAATCAATTGCGGCGCCGATTGCAGCCAGGATTTCGCCGACGGCACCACGGTCACGCTGACCGCGACGGCGGCGCTCGGCTCGACCTTCACCGGCTGGACCGGCCCCTGCGTCGGCACCGGCACCTGCATGGTCACGATCACCGCGGCGACGATGGTGATCGCCAACTTCGCCATCGACCAGACGCTGACCGTGACCGTGATTGGCAACGGCGCCGTCGCCTCGGTGCCCACCGGGATCGATTGTGGCAGTGATTGCACCGAGACCTACCCGGCCAGCACGGTCGTGACCTTGACCGCCAGCCCGGGGCTCGGCGCGGGCTTCGCCGGCTGGAGCGGCGGCAGCTGCACCGGCACCGGGACCTGCGCGGTCCGCATGGACGCGATGATGGCGGTGACCGCCACGTTCACCACCAACCAGGCCGCGCTGACCGTGATCCCGGCCGGCAACGGCCAGGGCGTGATCACGTCGGCCCCGGCCGGCATCACCTGCGGCGCCGACTGCGCCGAGAGCTACGATCTCGGCACCGTGATCACGCTGACCGCGACCCCGGCGGTCGGCTCGTCCTTCGCGGGCTGGTCAGGCGGCGGCTGCACCGGCGTCAGCACCTGCGCGGTCACCCTGACCGCCGCGACCGCGGTGTCGGCCACGTTCTCCAACAACCCGACCCTCGCCGTGACCCGGGCCGGCAACGGCACCGGCACCGTCACCTCGACTCCTGCCGGAATCAACTGCGGCACCGACTGCACCGAGTCGTATCCGGTCGGGACCAGCGTGGTCCTCACCGCCACCGCGGCCCTCGGCTCGACCTTCGCGGGCTGGTCGGGCGGCAGCTGTTCGGGCCTCGGCACCTGCGCCCTGGGCCTCAGCGGCAGCACCACCGTGACCGCGACGTTCACGCTCAACATCGTCACGCTGACCGTCGTCAAGAGCGGCAACGGCACGGGCACCGTCGTCTCGACTCCTGCCGGAATCAATTGCGGGTCCGATTGCAGCGAGCCCTATGGGTTCGGCGCGACGGTCACGCTGACCGCGACGCCGGCGATCGGCTCGACCTTCACCGGCTGGTCAGGCGGCAGCTGCGCGGGCACCGGCACCTGCACGGTGACCATCGCGGTGGCGGTCACGGTCACCGCGAGCTTCACGCGCCAACAGGTCACCCTCACCGTGGCCCGGGCCGGCGCCGGTACCGGCACCGTCACCTCGAGCCCGGCCGGCATCAATTGCGGCACCGACTGTAGCGAGCTCGTGGCCTACGGCGACACTGTCATGCTGACCGCGACGCCGGCGGTGGCCTCGCGTTTCATCGGCTGGTCGGGCGCCAGCTGCGCGGGCACCGGCACCTGCTCAGTGGCCGTCACCGCGGCGACGACCGTCACGGCCACGTTCGTGCCGGGCGCCTGCGACGGCTTCGCCAGCGCCGACACCACGACCGTCCGGGGCTGGACCGAGCGCGTGGGCGACTGGGCGATCTTCGGCGGCCGGCTGCGTGACTCGACCACCGGCAGTGTCTACACCCACGTCATCACCATGGACGACAGCAGCCAGCGCGACGGCTGCGGCCGACTGACCGCGTTCCACAACGGCACGCCGGGCACGGCCGTTGCGGGCATCGTGCTGCGCTGGACGCCGCCGGCCAGCTACGTCGTCGCGCTGGTGCAGGACAATTCCGGCGCGGGCGACTTCAACAGCATGTGGATCTACCAGTACCCGGGTTCCACCAGCATCGGCAACGCCCTGCCCATGCTCCCGCTGGGCCGGTCGCCCAACATCGAGGCGTGCGTGGTCGGCACCACCGTGACGCTGCGCGCCGACGCCGCTCGCGACGGTACCTACGAGACGATGACGACCGGCACCACCACGCTCACCGGAACCGGCCTGACCGGCGTGATGACGCTCTCGAATGGAAGCAATCCGACCGTCGACGACTTCTGCTGGGGCCCCTGATCAGCGGTTGAGGCCGATCGCGATCAGCGCGATCGTGCCCAGCGTGCCCATGACGATCGCGAAGATCGCCCGTCCCATGCCGTGCTTGTCGGGGCGCTTCTTGAGGTCGAGCACGGCCGCGATGCCGAGGATGAGCGCGAGCGGCGCGGGGATGATGAAGAAGGCGAACAGGCCGACGTAGCCGGCGATGATCGACAGCGCGGTCCGACCCACCGGCAGGAGCGCGCGCATCGTGGCGTCGTTGGTGCCGGCGAAGACCAGTCCGCAGTGCGGACACTGCGGCGTCTGGTACACGACCGGTTGGTGACAGCGGCGGCAGGGTTGCATGGGCGGCGGCGAGGTCATCGCGACGATGTTACGCTGCGCGGGTGTCGCGATCGATGGCCGGTAGTCTCGCCGTCGCGATCCTGCTGACCTCTGCCGGTTGTCCGGCGTCGACCCCGCGCCGGCCCCTGGCCCCGCTCCCGGTCGACGCGTACGCGCACTACCTGCGCGGGCGCGCCGCGTTCTTCGAGGCCGACTACGCCAGCGCGCTCGTCGAGCTCGACCTCGCGGTGGCGGCCGCGCCCGACCAAGCCGGCATCGCGATCGCCCGGGCCCAGGCCATGTCGCGGCTGGGCCGACGGGTCGAGGCCGTCGACGCGATCGCGACGGTGGTCGCGCGCTGGCCGGGCTCGCCCGAGGCCTGGCTGGCCGCCGGGCAGCTGCGGACCGGTGCCGCCGAGACCCGCGCGGCGATCGACGCGTTCCGACGCGCCATCGCGCTCGACGGTGAGCTGACTTCGGCCTACCTCGGGCTCGCCGAGGCCCAGACTCGGGCCGGGCAGACCGCGGCGGCGGAGGCGACCTACCGCGCGCTGGTGCGACGGCTGCCAGCCGAGGCCGAAGGCTACTGGCGCCTGGCCCAGCTCGAGCTGGCCCGCGACGACGATCGCGCCGCCGAGGCGTCGCTGCGGCGCACGGTCGAGCTGGCGCCTGGCGAGCTCGAGCCCCGGCGCGCGCTGGCCGCGCTCCTGGCCCGCACCGATCGACTCGACGACGCCCTCGCGGTCGAGCGGCGCGCCTTCGATCGCAGCGGCGCGGATCTCGCGGTCGGTGAAGATCTGGTGTGGCTCTTGCTCGAGGCCGGCGATCGACGCGGCGCCATCGACGTGCTCGAGCTGTACGACGACGGCGCGCTGGTCGGCGATCAGGCCCGGGCCGCGGCGATGCTGGTCGCGATCGGCGAGCCGGCCCGCGGGCTGCGGGTCGCGCGCGCGGCGGCCCGACGCGGCGCCGAGGTCGGCGCGATCATCGCGCGCGCCCATCTGGTCGCGGGCGCGCTGGTCCAAGCGGTGGTCGCGGCGGGCCGGGTCCCGGCCGACGACGCCAGCTGGGTCGAGGCCCAGACCATCGCCGCCGAGGCCGAGCTGGCGGCCGGGGCTCTCGACGCCGCGGCCACCCGCCTCGACGCCGCGAACGTCCGGGTACCGGACAGCCTGGAGCTGGTGCGGCTGGGCGCCGAGCTGCGGCGCCGGCGGGGCGACCTGGCGGGAGCCCGGGCTCGCTACCTGGCGGCGGCCCGTCGCGCGCCGCGCAGCGCCGCCCTCGCGCTGGCTTGGTCGAGCTTCGAGGCGAGCACCGGGGATCACGCCCGCGCGCTGGCCCTGGCCGAAAAGGTGCTGTCCGCGACGCCCGACGATCCGGTCGCGCTCGATCAGGTCGGCTTCACGCTGGTCGAGGCCGGCGGCGATCGGGCCCGGGCCCGCACGCTGCTCGCCCGGGCCCGCCGGCTCGCGCCCGGCGACGCCAGTCTGCTCGACAGCTGGGGCTGGCTGCTGCGCGCCGACGGCGATCGCGATGGCGCCGGGCACGCGTTGACGCGAGCGGCCGCGATGGCGCCCTACGATCCCGAGATCGTCGGCCACGCCGCCACGGTCGCCGTCGAGCGCGGCCACCACGCCCGCGCCGGCCGTATGCTCGCCGCCATCGCCGACCTGCCGATGTCACCCGAGCTGTCCGCTCAGGTCGCGGCCACGATCGCGCGCACCGGCATCGACCCGTGTTACGCTCGCGATCTCATGAGCATGAGCTGGCTCGCGCGCGTCGTCGTCGGCAGTGTGCTCGTCACTGCGGCTTGCAAGGAAACCCCGAGCAAGGATCAGTGCGAGAAGCTGCTGGCCCACCTCATCGACATCGAGACGTCGAGCGGCGGCACCGACAAGGTCCCCGACGAGATGAAGGCGGATCTCGAGAAGCAGAAGAAGGCGATCCGCGAGTACGCCGTGGGCCAGAAGTTCATCGAGACCTGCACCCACAGGACCCCCAAGAAGGTCGTGAAGTGCGGCATCGAGGCCAAGAACGCCGACGAGCTCGCGCGCTGCGACCAGTAGGGCGCTCGGGCTAGAGGCGTGACGCGAGGGCGGCGGCGGCGCGGCGGCCAATCTCAGCGCTCGCGGTGATGCCGTGGCCGCCGAGGCCGGCGACCCAGAACCACCAGGGCACGGCGGCGTCCCAGCCGATGCGGGGCGGCGCTCCGTCGACGAACGTGCGCTGACAGGCCCAGGTTCGCGCCACGGCGGCGTCGCGCAGCGCGGTCGGCAGGCGCGCGCGCAGCACCTCGACCATGGCGGGATCGACCGCGACGTCGCCGGGCGCCGAGACGGTGTGATCGCCCGCGCAGGCCCACAGCCCCTCGGGGCTGGGCCGCACGTACCACTCGTCGTCGTCGACGTTCCACAGGATCGGCGCGTCGCCACCCTCGACGGTCAGCGCGAAGACGTGGCGCTTGCGGGCGACGAAGGCGGCCTCGACACCGGCCAGCGCACCGAGCTCTCCAACCCAGGGCCCGGCGGCGGCGACCACGATCTCGGCGTCGATCGCGCCGCGCGTGGTCACGACTCGGCCCGCGCCTTGGATCGCCGTGACCTCGGCGTCGACCACGATCCGCGCGCCGCCGCGTCGCGCCCCGTCGAGGTAGCCACCGACGACCGCCGCCAGATCGATGCAGCCGTCGTCGGGAAACCACAGCCCACCGTGCTGGACCTCGACGCCGGGCCAGCGCGCCGCGACCGCGTCGGCATCGATCGGTGCGACTCGCAGATCGTGACGCGCCGCGCAGGCCAAGAGCGGCGCCGGCGTGCGGGTGAGCAAGATCGCACCTCGGCGATCGACCAGCGGTCGCGCTGCAAATCCCGCGGGTGGTGCCACCAGCCACGCCGCGCCGCGCGCCGTCAGCTCGGTCCACGCGTCGTCCTCGGCGAGGGCTCGACACATCGCGGCATTCCGGCCGCTGGCGTGGCTGGCCACCGTCGACGATCGCTCGATCACGACGACGTCGCGCACGCCGGCCTCGGCCAAGGCCCACGCGGTCGCCAGCCCGGCCACGCCGCCACCGACGATCGCGATCCGGCAGCGGTGGGGTAGCGAGTCCACCGCCGACATCTACCGCGGGCGATCGACGGTCGCAATCGCGTTGCCGACGCGTGACGCCGCGATCGTTGAACGGCGAGCCCGACCCGACGTACAGTCGGCCTCCGTGACGCGCCTCGCCGCCCTCTGTAGCTCGCTGTTGGTGATCGGCATCGTTGGCTGCAGCTCCCCCGAAGAAGTCGGGATCTGTCCGGTCCTCGGACCGGGCGATCTGGTCATCACCGAGCTCCGCGCCAACCAGCGCGACACCGTCGGACAGTACGTCGAGCTCTACAACGCGACCGCGACGTCGCAGGAGCTGCGCGGGCTGCAGCTGCTGATCGGCGCCGTCGACGAGTACGACGAGCCCGACGGGCGCAAGCAGTACGGCTTCATCCTGGTGCGGCGCCCGCTGGCGGTGGCCTCCGGTGAGCGGGTCGTCCTCGGTGGCGCCCTGCCCGGCTCGGCCGACCCCGCCATCGACTACACCTGGCAGCCCGACTTGCTCACCAGCGGCGAGCCCCGCCAGCTGCCCGACGGCGACGGCGATGTGCAGCTGATCGGCTGCGACGGCGTGGTCCTCGATCGCGTGGTGTGGGCCGACCTGCCGTCGATCGGCACCTACTCGCTCGGCCTGGTGCCGCCCACGGCCGCTGGCAACGACGACGCGGCCGCGTGGTGTATCGATCCCGCGATCCCGGGCACCCCGGGCGAGGCCAACATCGCATGTCCATGATCCGTCGCCTCGCTACTATCGCGGCGCTCGCCAGCGCGCTCGTCGCGTGTCACCCGGTCGGCGCCACCCGCTACAGCCGCAAGCAGGCGCAAGACTCGCTGAAGAAGCTGAGCTCGCCCGGCCTGGTGCTCGGCGAGTTCCACCTGACCAAGGTCAGCGACGGCGACACCATCCGCGTCGACGGGCTCGACAGCTCGCTGCGCCTGGTCGGCCTCGACACCGAGGAGACGTTCAAGAACGAAGCCGACAAGCGCGGCGCCGACAGTGACTTCAACGGGTACCTCGCGGCCAAGCGCGGCGCTAGCAAGCACCCGGTCAAGGCCGCGACGCCGCTGGGCGAGGACGCCAAGCACTTCGCGATGGACTTTTTCCGCGGTCACACCAAGGTCCGCATCGAGCGCGACGACGCCGGCGAGATCCGCGACCGCTACGACCGCTACCTGGCCTACGTCTTCGCCGAGATCGACGGCGTCTGGGTCAACTACAACGTCGAGTGCGTGCGCGCCGGCATGTCGCCGTACTTCACCAAGTACGGCTTCTCGAAGCGCTTCCACGCCGAGTTCGTCGCCGCCGAGGCCGAGGCCAAGGCCGCCAAGCTCGGCATCTGGGACCCGACCAAGCAGCACTATCCCGACTACGCCGAGCGCGCGCCGTGGTGGAACGCCCGGGGCGAGTTCGTCGCCCGCTTCCAGCCTCAGGCCGACAACGATCCGAACTTCATCACGCTCACCCACTGGGACGCGATGCGGAAGATCGAGGAGAAGGTCGGCCAGGAGATCGCGGTGCTGGCCACCGTCGGCGAGATCCAGCTCGGCGATCGCGGGCCGACCAAGGTGATGTTGGCGCGCAAGATGTACGGCGACCTCCCGCTGGTGTTCTTCGACAAGGACGTCTTCGTCAGCACCGGGATCGCGGCTTGGAAGAGCGAGTTCGTGGTCGCGCGGGGCGTGGTCGCGGTCTACGTGAACAAGTACACCAAGAAGAAGCAGTTCCAGATCGTCATCGATCGCCCCGGGCAGATCATCCTTTCGCCCATCCCCGGGCTGAAGATGCCAGGCGACGCGGAGTGACGACGGTCCCGCTCGCGCTTCCGTACCCCGTGAGAGGATCTTTTCCTATGCGCCGACTCGCTTCGCTCGAACTGATCGCTGGGCTCTGTGTGGTCGCTGTCTCGACGGCGGCGTGTGGCCCGGCCGGGGACGACGTGGCGGAGTGCAGCGGGATCCTCACCGGCACGCTGGTGATCTCCGAGGTGCAGGCCGACTACGCGGCGCCGACCGGCGCGAGCGGGGCCGACAGCGCCCACGAGTGGTTCGAGATCTACAACTCGTCGTCGGCGCCAGTCGAGCTGGCCGGCCTCACGATCTCCCACGGCAAGCTCGACGACCCGACCCCGGCCACGCACTCGATGCGCGCGGTGACCATCGGGCCCGGCGCCTACCTCGTCCTGGGCAACGTGCCGAGCGACATCCTGCCGGCCCACGTCGACTACGGCTACGGCAACAACCTCGGCGACCTCTTCAACAGCGACGCCGGCAAGCTCGCGCTGCAGTGCGGCGACGTCACCGTCGACGAGGCGATCTACGACACCGTCGCGGCCGGCCGCAGCCGCACCCTCGACGGCGACGCCACGCCCGACTACCAGGCCAACGACGCCCAGACCTCGTGGTGCGACGCGCCCGAGGACGCCACCGCCGAGTACGAGCCCGCCAACTTCGGCACGCCGGGCGCGGCCAATCAGGCCTGCATGAACATCACGCCCGGCACCTGCATGGACGGCGCGTCGTCGCGGCCGACCGTGGCGCCGGTGGTCGGCGATCTGACCATCACCGAGGTGATGCCCGATCCCAGCGCGGTCGCCGACACCGCCGGCGAGTGGATCGAGATCCGCGCCAACCGCGACGTCGACCTCAACGACCTCGGCATCGCCGGCGCCAGCGGCAACCCGGTCGTGCTGGCCTCGTCGAACTGTGTGCGCCTGGCCGCCGGCTCGTACGCGGTCTTCGCGCGCAACCCCGCGACGATGGCCAACGGCGGCCTGCCCCCGGTTACCGGCTCGAGCGTCGCGCTCGCCAACTCCAACGGGACGGTCCGGCTGCTCATCGGAGCCACCGAGCTCGACAGCATGTCGTGGACGACGGTGCGCGCCGGCAAGTCGGTGCAGCTCGACGGTCGCCTGACCGCGCCGACCGACAACGACGTCGCCGCCAACCTGTGCGACGGCAACGCGGCGTACGGGGCCGGCGACCTCGGCACGCCGGGCGCCGCCAACCGCGACTGCGGCGGCGGGCCGATCACCGGCATGTGCCTCGACGGCGCGGTGATGCGACCGATCGTCACGCCGACGACCGGCCAGCTGCTCATCAACGAGTGGATGCCCGACCCGTCGCTGGTCGCGGACGCCCAGGGCGAGTGGTTCGAGCTCGCGGCCACCGCCGACGTCGACCTCAACGGCCTGCAGGTCGGCGCGGCCACGCTCAACCTGACGTCGGTCATCCCGGCCTCGGGCGCCTGCGTGCGGATCGCCACCGGCGGCTTTGCGCTGATCGCCAAGAACGCGACCGCGACCGCCAACGGCATGCTGCCTGCGGTCGACGCGGTGACCACCACGAACCTCAACAACTCCAACGGGACGCTGCAGATCGGCTTCGCCGGCGTCCAGCTCCAGGCCGTGACCTGGATCGCGAGCTCACCGGGCAAGTCGATCATGATCGACAGCGACGGCACCCAGTGCAACGCGCCGACCGGAGTGCCGCTCTACAACCTCATGGACACCGGGACGCCGCGCGCGATCAACACTCCGCCCGAGTGTCCGTGAACCGGACCAAGCTCGCGCTGGTCGCCCTGGCGCTGGCCGGGTGCGGCGGTGGTGGCGATGACGGCGGCGCGTCGACCTGCGGGCCGACCACCGCGGTCGCGGCCCGCGTCATCGACGGTGACACCATCGAGCTCGACAGCGGCGAGAGGATTCGTTACCTGCTGGTCGACACGCCCGAGTCGACCAACGGCGCGACCGACTGCTACGGCCAGAACGCCAAGCAGCTCAACCGCGATCTGGTCGAGGGCAAGCCGGTGACGCTCCGCTACGACGAGGCGGCCTGTACCGACCGTTTCGGGCGCCTGCTCGCCTACGTCTCCGTCGACGGCCAGGAGATCAACCGCATCTTGGTCGAGCGCGGCTACGCCTGTGTCCTCTACATTCCCCCGGCCGGCACCGACCGCGACGCCGAGTTCGAGGACCTCGAGCTGCGCGCACGGAGCGCAGGCCGGGGCATGTGGTCTGCTTGCCCGGTGGTGACATGCGACGACTGAAGCTGTCTGTGTTCTTGCTCGCCGCGCTCACTGGGCCCGCGCTCGCCGCGCCCTACGAGGCGTTCATCGACGTCGAGACCGTCGAGGATCTCGACGACTTGCTGGTCACCGGCCAGATCGACACCGAGACCCACGACTCGCTCTACGAGCTGCTGTCGCGCGGCGTCGATCTCGATCGCGCGACCCGCGCGGAGCTGTACTCGCTGCCCAACCTGACCTACGACGAGGTCGACGCGATCTTGCGCTATCGCGACACCCAGGGGTTCATCGCCAAGCCGAGCGATCTGGTCGCGGCCGGCGCGATCACCGAGCAGAAGCTGCTGGCGATCTCGGCGTTCTTGATCTCGGTCGACCGCACCCGCAGGCAGTACCAGCCGCGCGGCAACGTCGCGATCCGGACCCGGGCCGCGCAGGGTGACCACGAGCTGCCGCCGATCATGCTGCGGGGCCGCGCCAGCTTCGGCAAAGATCTCAGCGCCGGCTTCGCGGCCACGCTCACCCGCTACCGCATCAAGAACGTCGCGTGGGATCCCAACCACGACGCCTTGGTCGCCGACGAGGGCGGGCTGCAGCCGCACCTGCCCAAGGCCTACGTCCGCTACCACACCGACAAGATCGACGTGATCGTCGGGTCGTATCGGGCCGGGTTCGACCAGCGCCTCACCTTCGACAACAGCGCCGACTACACGCCCAACGGCCTGTACGCCGACAACCAGCTCAACAGCAGCGTCGACGACCTGACCAAGGAGTGCAAGCAGTCGACCGGCGAGCTGATCGGCTCGCCGTGCAGCAGCAACAACGACTACGTGACGCCCGACTTCACCTGGAGCGACGGCCTGCTCGGCCTCGGCGTCGGCAGCGATCACCTCTCGATCGGCGACGGCTCGGCGTACCTCCAGGCCTTTGCCTGGGCCAGCTACCAGCTGCGCAGCATCTACCAGTACGAGGTCGCCAACCGGAACGCCGAGTGTACCGACCCCCGCAACAACCTCGACCCGGACTGCGACGCGGTCCGCCTGCTGCTGCGCAACGACGACGATCCCCTGGCGCCCTTGCCGGCGCTGTCGTACCGCAGCCTGCCCAATGCCTACGGCGAGGCGGTGTTCGGCGCCCACGTCGCGATGCACACCGCGCGGCGCGACTACGTCGGCATCACCGCATACACCGGCGACACCAACTGGCTCATCGACACACCCGAGACCGTGAACCTCGACGCTCAGGAGTGGTCGCGCCTGCCGATGGGCGGGCGTTACGGCGCGGTCGGCGCCAGCGCCGGCATCGGGCGCGGTATCTACGACGGCTTCGCCGAGATCACGCGCAGCTTCGACAACCTCCCGCCGACCTCCGAGGCCGCGCAGACCATGGTCTCGGTCGAGGACAGCCAGATCCACGGTGGCGGAGGCTTCGCCGCGATCCTTCGCGGCACGCGCTCGCTGCGCAAGCGGGAGATCGAGGTGTCGCTGCGCTACTACGACCCCGACTTCGTGAACCCGTTCGCCGGGCCGATCGCGCAGTCCGACGAGGTCGAGGGCCAGCGCGCCCGCGGCGAGCAGGGCGCCCGGGTGAAGTACACCGGGCAGCACGGCAACCTGACCTTGCGCATGCTCGCCGACTTCTGGCGCGGCTATGTGGTCGCGACGGCCAAGTGGGCGCCACGTCTGCAGACCTACGTCCACGGCGATCTCAAGGCCTCCGATCAGATCGGCTACGGCCTGTGGGTCGACTTCAAAGACAAGGATCTACGCGAGACCGCGTACGGGTCCTGCTACGACATCGATCCCGGCGAGGGACCGACGCAGGAGCCCGTGTCGTGTACCGGCATGCAGCTCAAAACCCGGGCTCGCCTGCGTTACACGGTCGATCGCAAGCTGAGCTTCGCGGGCGAGCTGCAGCACAGCTGGGTCGACGACCAGCGCTACAAGACCAAGCGCCGCAGCGACCTCACTGCCAACGTGAACGCGACCTGGCGCCCCCAGCCCGGCCTGCGCGTGCGCGGTCGCGTGAAGTACCTCTTCGAGGACATCTCCGACGCGGGCCGCCTCGAGGAGTACGTGTGGGGGTACGCCGAGCTGGTGAAGCGGATGCGCTTGAAGGACTCGCTGACCGTGCGGGCCGATCTGTTCTATTGGCTCGACAGCCGGGCCTCGACTGGGCTGCGCAGCCCGCAGCCCGAGCTGCGCGTGCTCGGCGCATACGAGACTCGCTTTTGAGCGACCGGTAGCCGCTCGGCAGCTCCGCGCCGGGTCAGCTTCGGCAGCTCCGCGCCGGGTTACCTCAGGTTGGCGTCGCGCTCTTCGCGATCGTCGGCGCTGTCGGGGTCGAGCTCGTAGCGCGTCTCGTCGCGCTGCTCGACCGCCTCGGACGGCAGCACCACGCTCTGATCGGCGACCGGGATGCCGGCGGCGCGCGCCATCCGGTCGATCTCGCTGGGATCGTCGGGAGCTTCGAGCGCCTCGTCGCTGGTGAAGTGGCCCTTGGCGGTCTCGGCGAGGACCTCGTCCTCGTCGTAGATCTCCTTGCGCTCGGGATCGACGGTCACGTCTTCATCGAAGGTCGGCATGACCTGCGATGATTGCATCGCGCGGGCCAGCTCAGATCGTCTGGAGGCCAGTCCACGCCGCGCGCGGAAACCCACGATCGATGCGCGTCCAGGTCGCGTCATCGAGCTCGAGCGCGGCTGCGGCCACATTTTCGGCGACGTGGGCGACCTGGCTCGACTTGGGGATGGCCAGCGTACCCGTGCGGATGAGGAACGCGAGCGCGACCTGGCGAGCGCTCACGCCACGCTCGCGCGCGATCGCGGCCAGCACCTGGCCACCCGGCGAGGACGCCTGGGGAAAGGCGCCGCTGCCGAAGGGGCTGTAGGCCACCACCGCCACCTGATGGGCCTGGCACCACGGGATCACGGCGTGCTCGATGGTGCGCTCGCCCAGGTGATAGAGGACCTGGTTGCAGGCCAGGCGCCCAGGGCCGGCGAGGGCGTGGGCCTCGTCGAGGTCGGCGGTGTCGAAGTTGCTCACGCCCCACGACGCGATCTTGCCCTGCGCGCACAGGTGCTCGAAGGCGGTGACGGTCTCCTCGAGCGGATGCGGGCCGCGCCAGTGCAAGAGATAGCAGTCGAGGCGATCGGTCCCGAGCCGACGCAGGCTGCGTTCGCACGCCGCGATCACGCCGGCCCGCGACGCGTTGCGCGGCAACACCTTCGACACCAGGAACAGCTCGTCGCGCCGGCCCGCGATGGCCCGGCCCACCAGCTCCTCGACCTTGCCGTTGCCGTACATCTCGGCGGTGTCGACGTGGGTCGCGCCCAGCTCGAGCGCGCGTCGGATGGCCGCGATCGCGTCGTCCTCGTCGTCGTCCTCCAGCTGCCAGGTGCCGATGCCGATGACCGGCACGTCCTTGCCGGCGAGCTTGCGGGTCTGCATCAGTCGACGCCGGGGCACTGCGCGTCGGTGACGCCGTCACCGTTGTTGGTCTCGTCGCACTCGGCGACCATGCCGGGCGGCGCGTCGACCTCGGCGTAGTAGTCGGTGGGCGCCGGCGGATCGTCGACGGTGACCGTGAGCACTTGGGACGCGCCCGGCAGGAGCGGCACCGTCGTGGTGGCGGTGCCGACCGGCGTGCCGGCGTTGCTGGTGCCCTGGTAGAACGCGATCGTGACGCCGGGTCGCACCCCGAGCGCGCCGAGGTTGGTCGCGCGGGCGCGCAGCACCATGCGGCTGTTGCTGTCGCACTGGTCGAGGCCGATCGACAGGTCGATCGCGAGGTCGGGCGCGTTGAAGACGCCGTCGCCCTGGACGTTCTGGCGATAGTTGTTGAGGCCGGGCTGCTGCCAGTTGTTGGCCTCGGTCATCGGCACGTTGCCGATCGAGTCGGAGTTGGTGACGTGATAGGCGTGCTGGGTCCAGACCCGCCGGGTCGGCACCCACTGATCGCGGGCGTCGCCGTAGACGTAGAGGCCTTGGCGCGGCGTGGTGCTCGGACAGTTGCCCGCCGAGCCCTCGGTGTTGGCGACGACCATGATCTCGGAGTTGCCGTCGCCGTCGACGTCGACGACCAGCGGGTACTCGTGGATCGTGCCGGTGGTGTTGGGGATGGTGAGCTGCACGCGGCCGTCGATGCCCGAGTAGACCCGCACGTTGCACTCGTCGGCGTAGACCACCTCGGCCGCGCCGTCGCCCTGGAAGTCGAACACCGACGAGCCCGACGCGTTAGACGACAGGTCCTGCGTGACCTTGCTCCAGCGCACGAAGATCGCACCCGCGGTCGGCGTCGGCGTGATGCCGGTCAGGTCCTCGCCGACCCGCGCCAGATCGTAGACCGAGTAGCTGTGACCACCGGCCACCGCGATCTCGGGACGACCGTCACCGTCGAAGTCGCCGATCGTCGGCGGGCCGCCGCGGTTCTGCGAGCTGCCGCCCGGGATGGCGATGGGCTGGGTCAGCTGCGCCACGGTGCAGGTGCCGCCGCGACCACACCACAGCGCGCCGGTCTGGCCATTGAGGACGTGGACCTGCGCGCTCGCCGCCAGCACGACCTCGGGGCTGCCGTTGCCGTCGAGGTCGGCGATGGCCGGGTAGCCATCGGGCCCGGCGTAGGTCCAGTACGGCGTGACCGTCGCGGTGACCGGCGGGCCGGCCTGCCACACGACCTTCCACGCGTTCTTGCCGCTCACGATCTCGGGCTTGCCGTCGCCGTCGAGATCGGCGACCGCGGAGATGCCGCCGCTGTAGCCATTGTTCGAGCCGACGAAGCCGCCGGCGCCGTTGCCGCCCTGATCCCACAACACGGTGCCGTCGTGATCGATGAGGGTCGCGCCGACGACGATCTCGGCCATCGGGTCGCTGTCGAAGTTGGCGAGGGTGACCGCGGCGTTCTCGACCTGGAACGGATGCGCGGCGCCGTTGGCATCGTGCGACGTCCACAGCACCTGGCCGGTGCGGCTCATCGCGACGATGAGGCTCTTGAACTGCGCGTTGGCCCGCGAGGCATAGATGATGTCGGGCAGGCCGTCGCCCGAGACGTCGCCGACCGCGATCGTCGAGCGGCCGTGCGAGCCGTAGCTGGTCGGCGGGTTGTGCGCGACCTTGGGCAACAGCACCGCGCCGGTCTGGCCGTCGAGCACGATGATCGCGCCGCTCGGGAAGCTGCCGCCGTCTTGGTGGGTGACGTTGAGCACGACCTCGGGGCGACCGACGCCGTCGAGGTTGGCGACCACCGGGATCGAGATGATCTGGTCGGCAGTGTAGGCCCACTCCTGCGTGACCATCAGGTCGGAGAACTGCGGCACCAGCTCGCAGGTCAGCGGGTCGGGCTGCGGCAAGCACATGCTGAGCGTGGGCTCGCAGAAGAAGCCGGGGTCGCAGTCGTACGAGTCGCCGCAGGTGCCGGTGGGCGTGACGCACACCGCCTCGAGGCAGACGTCGCCGGTGTTGCAGCAGGTCGTGAGGTCGGAACCGCAGCGCACGCCGGTCGAGCACACCTCGAGGCAGCGATCGTCGACGCACTCGTTGCCGGCCGAGCAGCAGGTCGCGGGCTGACCGCACAGCGTGCCGCCGACGCAGGTGTCGGCGTCGGGGCTGGCGGCGTCGGCCGGCCCGTCGAGCACAGGTGTGGCGTCGATCGGATCGCCGCCGCCCGGTGAGCTGCTCCCGCAAGCCCCGAGGGCGAGGAGCAACGCAGCGGTACCGAGCCAGCGACGGTCGAGCATCCGCCCATGATAGTCGAAGCGCGTCGCACCGCGGGTAGCGTCACTCGATGTTCAGGGGGCGCGCTGGGGTGTCAGCGCAGCGGCGGCGACGGCGGCGGTTCGACCGTCGGTAGTCCGAAAGACTCTCCGAGCTCGCCGTCGCTGTCGGGTGGCGCGCGCAAGAAGATCGGCTTGTGGACGATGGCGATGGTCTCGGCGAGGCCGGCCAGCGGGTACGCGGGCACCTCCATCGCGTAGGCGGCGTCGGCCACGCACGCGACCATCTGCGAGGGCATCGCGCCGGTGATGCCGACGTCGTGGACCTCGCCGCGCGCCAGCTCGAGGGTCAGATCGAGCGTGCCCGAGAACCGGGCCTTGCCGCGCAGCGCGTCCTGGTAGCAGGCCCGCAGCTGCGGCCACAGCTGGTACTTGATGAGGTACTGGTAGGTCGACGCGGGCAGGTTGGGATCGCTGCGCGTGCCCTCGACGGCGGCGACCGCGCGGCCCGGCGCCGCGACCGCCGTGCTGCCCGGCGACGCGGTGCGGGTGAAGAGGCCCGCGCTGCGCGCCAGCTCGGCGCGGGTGGCGCCGGTCGCGGTCGTGGTGTCGAGGACCGCGAAGCCGACCTGAGGCGTGACCGTGCCCTGGGATCGGCCCAGCGCGAGCAGCTCGTCGGCGGCGAGCGCGCCGACGTCGTGGAACGTGACCCGATCTTGCGCCAGCGCGGTGAGCGCGATCGGCGCGGTGCCGGCCGGCAGCGCGACCGCGTCGAAGCCGAGGACGGCGGTGCGGCTGCCGGTGAGATGCACCTGCTTGGCCGGCTTGCCGCGCGACAGCACGTGCGCGATCGCGCCATCGCCGGCCCGCAGCTCGTCGGGGAAGCCGATCGCGACCGGGTCACCGTCGAGGATGAGCGCCAGCTCGCGCAGCGGCGGCGCCGTGGCCAGCGCGCGCGACAAGGTCGCGGCCCGGCTCGCCAGCTCGGTCGTGCGCACCGTGACCAGCTGGCCGTGGAACGCGGTCACCAGCGAGTCGAGCGGCCCGCGCGCGAGCAGCGGCGCGCCCGGCACCAGCGGCACGATCGCGTCGATCGTGACCTGGCTGACCGGCATGGTGGCGCGGCCGATGAGCTCGGCGCCGTCGAGCCGGGTCGGCAAGATGCCGTCGCTGACGATGATGACCCGGGTCGGCTCACCGTCGGCGACCACGGTCGCGACCAGGTTGAGCGCGACGCCCAGATCCGAGCCGCCGGCCGGCGCGATGACCTTCCAGGCCCGGGCCACGGTGGTGCGCGCCTGACCCGCCGGGGTCCACGCGCCCAACAGCTGACGCGCGCCGCGATCGAAGCCGATGACCTCGACCGGCGTGGTCGCCGGCACCGCCGCCAGCAGCGCGTCCATGATCGTCGCGGTGGCGGCGCGGCCCTCGACGCCGAGGCTGCGCGAGGTGTCGACCACCAGCACCAGGCGATGGGGCGCGAGCTTGGCCTCGCCACGCGCCGGCGGCACGTAGACCGCGACGGTGGTGAGGGTGCGGGTGTTGCCCACGCCGGGCAGCGGCAGCGCGGCGCTCGCGGCGATCGGATGGGTGCCAGTCCAGGTCGGTACCAGCTCGACCTCGAGAGGCCGCACGCTGTCGACCGTGGTGTGGCCGCCGCGGGCCAGCTTCACGCCGGCGACGAAGACCGGCCCGAAACCCCGCACGCCGGCCCCGGGCCGCGCCTCGACCGTGACCTCGCACGCGGTCAGCATGGGATCGCTGCCGCGCGCCGGCACCGCCAGCACCAGCCGCCCGTCGACGTACCCAGCCGGGACCGTCCAGGTGAGCGCCAGGCGCAGCGGGCGCGTGGCGTCGAGAGGCGCGGCCCGAGCCTCGTAGTGATCGCCCTCGTCGTCGGCGCCGACCCAGCTCACCAGGCCGAGGTCGGGCGGGATCGCGAGGCCGGCCGCGTCGGGCGTGAGGGCCTGGAGCGCGGCCATCGACACCGCGACCGCGCGCGACTCGCGTCGGCCCGGCGGCGTGACCCGAGCGTCGATCACCGCCGCGCCGGGCGGGACCGCGAAGGCGTACGTTCCCTCGAGTCCGTGCTCGCCACCGGCGACCAGCTCGTGGAGCTCGGTCATCGTCGCGATCGGCCCGTCGAGGCGCACCGCCAGCGTGCAGCGGGTCTCGCGGGCGCCGCTGAGCCGCGCGCCGGTCGCGGCGTCGGAGCCGGCGGCCCGGGCCAACCCCGGCCCGGCGAGCACTGCGAACGCGACGCACACGCGGGCGAGAGCCATGCCCCCACGACACCACGGCCGCGTCGCGGTTTCACCGCCGGTGCGTGGACAACCACCTCGGCGCGCGAAACAATCGCGGCGTGCCAGCTCCTCGACGCGCCAAGGTCGGCTTCGTGCTGTCCGGCGGCGGGTCGCGCGGCGCCTTCGAGGCCGGGATCATCCAGTACTTGCGGGAAGATCTGCCCCGGCGGCTGGGCCGCCACGTGCCGCTCGACATCGTCACCGGCACCAGCGTCGGGGCGATCAACGCGGCGTTCCTGGCCGCCACGATGGACGAGCCCGACGTGCAGTCGCACCGCCTGGTCGACGCCTGGTGCGCGCTCCGGGTCGAGGAGCTGATCAACCTGGGCCCCAAGGGGGCGCTGCGCGCGATCGGCCAGCTGCTGGGCCGCGAGCCACCGCCGCCAGCGCAGGGCAGCTTTCGCTACGGCGGCCTCCTCGACACCAGCGGGCTCGAGCGCTTCGTCATCAAGACCATCCCGTGGCGAGGCATCGAGCGCAACCTGCGCTCGCGAGCGCTGCACGCGCTCTCGGTTTCGGCGACCCACATCGCGAGCGGCCACACCGTGGTGTTCGTGTCGTCGGCTGAGCCGGTGTCGGCGGGCTGGAGCAAGGACCCGTTCGTGCGCCATCGCCCGGCCCGCATCGGCCCGCGCCACGTGCTGGCCTCGGCCGCGATCCCGGTGCTGTTTCCGTCGGTGAAGATCGGCGACAGCTTCTACACCGACGGTGGTCTGCGCCAGAACACGCCGCTGTCGCCGGCGATCCGGCTGGGCGCCGATCGCATGCTGATGGTGTCGTTGCGCCACGTCAGCGAGGACGCCAGCGCGCTGGCGACGCTGCGGCCCAGCGTGCCCGACGTCTATCCCAAGCCGCTGTTCCTGGTCGGCAAGGCGCTCAACGCGCTGATGCTCGACCACACCGAGTACGACCTCGACCTGATGACGCGGTTGAACGCCATCCTCGCCGCCGGCACCGCCGGCTTCGGCCCCGACTTCGTGGACATCATGAACCGCGAGCTGGTCAAGCAACGGGGCGCGCCGATCCGGCCCATCGAGGCGGTCCACATCCGGCCGTCCGAGGACATCGGCGCGATCGCGTCGGACTTCGTGCGCAGCGGCAAGCTCATCGTGTCGAGCCGCGTGACCCGCCGGCTCATCGAGCGGCTCGCGGCCAGCGAGTCGCGCCGCGAAAACGATCTGCTGTCGTACCTGCTCTTCGACGGCAACTGGGCTCGCGAGCTGATCGCGCTGGGTCGCCGCGACGCCGCCGCGCACGAGGCCGCGCTGGTCAAATTCTTCGACGACGATACGGTCTCCGAATGAGCGACCCCGACGAGCCGGTCCCGATCACCCGACGGCGCCTCGCGATCTTGTGGCGGTTGTGGGCGCTGCTGGCGCCCCACACGCTGCGCCTCGTCGTCGCGATCGCCTCGCTCATCCTGGCGTCGAGCCTGTCGCTGGTGTACCCGGCCGCCGCCAAGTTCGCCGTCGACGTCGGGCTCAAGCAGCAGTCGGCGGCCGACCTCGACACCGTGGTCGCGATCCTGTGCGGCGTGTTCGTGGTGAACGCCGGGCTGATCTGGGTGCGGCACTACTCGATGAGCTGGCTCGGCGAGCGCGTGGTCGCCGATCTGCGCACGCTGGTCTTCGAGCGCATCCTGGCCTTGCCGATGGCGTGGTTCCACGAGCGGCGCACCGGCGAGCTGGTCGGGCGCCTGGCCTCGGACGTCACCGTCGTCGAGGGCGTGGTCGGCAGCGAGCTGTCGCTCACCTTGCGCACCGGCGTGCAGTTCTTGGGCGGGCTGGTGCTGCTGTTGGTCACCAACGTGAAGCTCACGCTGCTGATGCTCGCGGTGATCCCGCCGATCGTCCTCGGGACGATGATCTCCGGCCGCGCCATCCGCCGGATGAGCAAGCGCGTGCAAGACGGCCTGGCGGTGGTGTCGGGTCACGTCCAAGAGTCGCTCGGCGCGATCCAGACCGTGCAGGCCTTCGTGCGCGAGGACGCCGAGGCCGCGCGTTACCGGGCCGGCGTCGAGGAGGCCTTCGAGCGCTCGCTCACGCTGGTGCGCTGGCGGGCCTCGTTCTACGCCGGCGCGACCACCGCGGGCTACATCGCGATCGCCGCGGTGGTGTGGATGGGCGGCCACGCCATGATCCGCGGCGAGATCACGGCCGGCGAGATGACCTCGTTCTTCCTCTACACGTTCATCGTCGCGGGCGCGCTGGCCGAGCTGGCCGGGGTGTGGGGCGCCCTGCAGCGCGCGGCCGGCGCCACCGAGCGGCTCTACGCGATCATCGACACCGCGCCCGACATCCGCGACCCCGAGATCCCGACCGCGTTGCCGGCCGGCGGCGGCGCGATCCGCTTCGCGAACGTGGGCTTCGCGTATCCGGCCCGCCAGGATCACGCGGTCCTGCGCGGCTTCGACCTCGAGGTCGCGCCCGGCGAGGTGATCGCGCTGGTCGGCCCGTCGGGCTCGGGCAAGACCACCGTCTTGCAACTGCTGCTGCGCTTCTTCGACGTCGACAGCGGCGCGGTCACGCTCGAGGGCGTCGACGTGCGCGCGCTGCGGCTGGGCGACCTGCGTCGCGCCACCGCGATGGTGGCCCAAGAGCCGGTGCTGTTCGCCGGCACCCTGCGCGCCAACATCGGCTACGGCCGCGACCTCGCCACGCCCGCCGCGATCGAGCAGGCGGCCAGGGACGCCAACGCCCACGACTTCATCTCCAGCTTTCCCGAGGGCTACGACACCCTCATCGGCGAGCGCGGCGTGAAGCTGTCGGGCGGACAGAAGCAGCGCATCGCGATCGCGCGCGCGCTGCTCATCGACCCCCGGGTGCTGATCCTCGACGAGGCCACCAGCAACCTCGACGCCGAGAGCGAGGCCCAGGTGCAAGAGGCGCTGGCTCGGCTGATGCACGGCCGGACCACGCTGGTGGTCGCGCACCGGCTGTCGACGGTCCGCGACGCCGACCGCATCGTGGTGCTGCACGGCGGCGCGGTCGCCGAGGTCGGCCGCCACGCCGAGCTGATGGCGGCCGGCGGCCTCTACAAGCGGCTGGTCGAGCACCAGGTCTTCATCGAGGATGCCGCGCCGCCGGACGCTCTCGGCGCCCGAGGACGCGCCGCCGGAGCTGGCGTGACCGGACCGGCCGGGACGCGGCCGACGGAGCTGCCGTGACCGGACCGTCCGCGGACGCGGCCGACGGAGTTGCCATGACCGCGGCCCCGCTCGAGCGCATCACGATCGGCCGGTTCCACGCCCTGGCCGCCGGCGCACCCGACGCCCCGCTGGTGCTGGTGCTGCACGGCTTCCCCGACGCACCATCGTCGTTCGCGCCTTTGCTGGCGCGCCTCGCCGCCGCCGGGTACCGCGCGGTCGCGCCCTGGATGCGCGGCTACGCCCCGTCTCCGCTGGCCGGGCCCTACGACGCCGACACCCTGGCCGACGACGTCCTCGCGCTGGGCGACCAGCTCTCGCCAGACCTGCCGTATTCGATCGTCGGCCACGACTGGGGCGCGCTGGTCACCTACGTCGCGTGCGCCCGCGCCCCGGCCCGCCTCGCCCGCGCCGTCGCGCTGTCGGTCCCGCATCCCGCCGTGTTCCTGCGCGCCCTGGCCACGCCGGCCCAGCTCGCCCGCAGCTGGTACATGCTCGCGTTCCAGCTCCCCGGCGCCGTGCCCATCGCCGCCGCCTTCGACTTCGCCCTCATCGATCGATTATGGCGGGTCTGGTCGCCCGGCCTGGTCCTACCCGACGCCGAGCGCCGCGCCCTCCACGCCACGCTGCGCACCAGCTGGCCCGCCCCGCTCCTCTACTACCGCGCGCTGACCCGGCCCCTCGGCCCCGCCCTGGCCCGCGTCCGCCGCCGCGACCGCATCAACGTCCCCACGCTCTACCTGCACGGTACCGACGACGGCTGCATCGCCGCGCCGCCCACCGACGGCGCCGAGCCCTTCTTCGCCGCCGACTACCGCCGCGAGCTCCTCCCCGGCGCCGGCCACTTCCTCGCCGTCGAGCAACCCGCCGCCCTCGCCGCCCGCATCACCGCCTGGCTGGCGTCGCCCAACTGCGGTCGACCGCAGCAGTAGCGAGCATCGTTACACGATGCACAAGGTGTCGGGGACGAGCTTCACTCGCCCGCGTGCCCGGCGTGCGCAGTCGGATCTCTCAGCGTCCTCGGTTCGCGGTATCCGAGCGCCGCAGCTTTGTCGAACCACCGTTCGGCGACCCTCCGGTTCTGAGCGACGCCGATCCCGTAAAACAGGCAGCGCCCCACCTCATGGCGCGCGCAGACGCTGCCGAATTCGGCCGCCCGCACATACAGCGCATAGGCCGCACCGGCGTCCTCGGGCAGTCCGAGGACGCCTCTCTCGTTGGCGCTCGCCAGGTCGAGCATCGCGAGCGCCATGCTGCGCGCACCACGCTCCAGCCAACGCCGAGCCGATCGGAAGTTTTTCCGCACGCCCACCTGTTCGTGGCCGTGCAGATACCACGTCGCCATCGCATACGCCGCCCGGTCGTCTCCCGCCTTCGCAGCCTTTTCAACCAGCCTCCGGTACACCCGCCACCTGGGAGCCGCCCGATAAACCTCCATCATCGCTGCATCGAAGGGCTCGATGTACGCCTTCGCAGGGCGGGTGGCTGACTGACCTTTTTGCTCAACTTCCTGGTGGCCATTTGCCATCCCACTTTGTCGGACGTTTGTTGGGATATCTACGTCGGGAGTCCGCTTTCTCGCCGCCCCGACCCGACAGCAGCCGAGACGGCCCTCACTCATCGCCAGGCGCATCAGACTTCTTCACGAAGCCTTCGGCAGCCAGGCCGACAAACGTCCCGTCTGACGAACGAAACGAGAGCTGCACGTCGCCGTTGTCGATTGCCATCATCAAGCGGAACAAAGTTACATCCACGCAATCGGCAATCATCCTCAGCGGCTCTGGCCGGCCACAGCCATCGATGGAGTTCTGACGCCATTGTCGGGCCGTGCCCCCCCTTGCCCGAGGCTCAAGCGCCTATCGCAACTCGCGATCGCCCCGCCTCTAACGCGACGAATTAACAGCGACGCAAACTCATCAATCTTGTCCTGGGGCTCGCTCATCTTGGGCATCTTGGCTCCATGGAATTTCACCTGGCTGAATAACCCCAGCTGTCAGGTACACTAACAACTGCCACTCACGAACAGGAAGGTCGCATCCTTGGTAAAAATGCTGTAGCAGTGCGGCTCATTCTCGCCGCCCCGACCCTGACACGGTAACAAGCGATGCATCACACTGTCGCGTCTTGAGGTAGTCGCCGATCGCGATCTCGTCGTCGGGCGAGAGGGGCGACGCGGATCGCGCGGGGGAGCTGCCGTCGATGAACGATCACCTTGGTTCGCGCCCGAGCAGTCGATCCATCGCCTTCTCGCGCCGACGCCGTCGATCGGGGTCCGTCGTGTCCTGGCCCGGCAGCGATGACCCGGCAGGCACGAGCAGCAGGTCGTGAAGGCCGACCATGAGGCCGGCCGTTGGCGTTCTCCACCGTCGCTCCTCGACCTCGGCGGGGGTCTTCGCGTCGGCGGCCGGATCTAACAGGTCGGAGAAGCTCCGCGAGCGCGCGTCGAAGCGTGCGACGCCCAGAAACGCTATCGTCGGCGACTCGGTCCCGGGCCACCTCGACGACTGGATGCGGAGCGCGATGATCGCGGCGCCGTCGAAGTCGGGCAGCAAGATCACTTTTTGCCAGCCCTCCGGGATCGAGGGGACCGTGGTGATGGCGCCCGTCGTCGAGTCGATCACCGACAACTCCGCGAGCAACAAAACGCCATACGCGAAGTCGCCTCGGGCTACGACAACGCTGGCGCCATCGGGCGTTGGCAACACGATCTGATCGTCATTGCGGGTGGATCCGGCGAGGCTCGGCAGGCGCGAACGCCATCGATCCTCGCCCGTCGAAAGGGAAACGCACCGGATGAATAGTGCGGCCGCGTCGTTGGGATCCCACTCGACGACGTATAGCTCCGGTCTCGTCGGGCTCGCATAGATGCCCCCGACCGTCGTCGTGCCGGCGTAGAGATCCAAGCTCTGGAGCATGAACGTCTTCTGCGCCGACATCGCGTTCGCATCGACGACGGTGACGGCGAGGCGTTCGGCCTGGCCGCTCTGGATCGAGTCTGCGCCGGCTGGCGGCGCCCACCGCACCACCGCGCAGGTGGACGGGTCATTGCCACAGGCGACAGCACGGAGCGGCCACACCCCATCGGCGGGCGGCGGCAGCTCGACGGCCTCGTTGGCTGGCCGAGAGAAGGTTCTGACCACATAAGTCAATTCGGTGCTCGACTCGTCGACGACGACGGCGTTGTTAGGCGAGGCTCCCCCGTAGAGAACCCAGCCACGGTCGCGCTGGGTTTGCTCTCCAGTTGCGCTCAGGAAGGCCCGGATCTCGGGCGGGGTCGGCTCGGCAGAGAGTACCGACACCCATTCACCGAGGACGAACGAGCCCGACACCGTGAGGCGGGCGGCGTCGGCGAGCCCGGGGTTCCAGTTGGGAGTCACCGTCGAATGGGCTCCGGCGTCGATCTTGTTCGCGGGGTTCGACTTCTTGCACCCGCCGCAGCCGACGAGCAACAGTGCAACCCCGAGCGCGTAGCGCCGCGAACTGGCACGGCAGCTCATTGCCCGAATCTGTCCTTGGGAAACTTTGCGGCGAGCTTGTCGGCGAGGTAGCCCTTGCCACCGAGAAAGCCGCGCAGTCGCTCCCAGCCGATCGCGGGGAACACATGCGAGGCGCCACGCGGGTCCATTCCGTCGATGAGCTCCCACACCCTCCTTCGGTTCTCGTTGTCCGGGTTGATCGCGATAATGTCGAGGATCAAGCTCAGGCGCTGCGCGTCTGTCAGCGAGGCGAACCCACCCGGCACCTTCTTGGACGCGCTGATGTACTCCTTGGCGCGGCGCTGCTGATCCGGCGGCGTCGAGGCATCCCCGGGAGTCCAGTTGACGACCTGAAAGAGGACGCCGGCCGGGTCCGTTGCCATGTTCCCCGCCAACGCGTCCAGCGCATCTCCTTCTGCGCCCGGGAACGATACTTTTAGCTCCTTGATCTCGCTGCCCTTCGACTTGATGAAGTCGGCGATCGCCGCGCTCATCGCGGGGTTCTTGAGCAGGTCACCCACCGACCCGACCTTCCACTCGATCTCTTCGTTGCGCGAGTCCGCCAGGTCTTCCTTGGTGAGCGTGGGAATGAACTCCTCGGCAGGAAAGAGCCGCGCTTCTGCGTCGAAGAGCTGAGCGATCACCTCTGGCGCGGACATCGTCTTGCCGAGCTCCTTGGCTCGATAGATATCGGCGACGCTCAGCGCGACGGCCTGGCGTGCTAGCTCGGCGGTGTTGTTCGCTGGTTGGCCCTTCGCCACAGCATCGTAAGCGTGGCTGTCGCCGCGCAGTACTTCTCGCTTGCCGTGGACGTGGGCGGTCACCCCGTTCGCGTTGTCGCGGTCGTGAAGGGCGCCGGAGATCACGTCGCCGAAGCTGATGAACGCCTGCTGCTGAAACGACTTATTCACCTTCTCGAGCGCCTTGCCGGTCACCGTAGACTCGGCGAAGTTGTCTGCGTCCGGGTAGACGTGGACGCTCGGCAGCGGTGTATCGAAGAGCGGCGCCTCGAGCTCGATGTCGACGTCGGACTCGTGCGAGCGCAGGTATCGCGCGATCTCCTGGGACATGTAGCCGGCGAGGTTCGTCGGGAACATGGGGACCTTGCCGTCCCAGTGCTGCTTGATCGAGAGACGCTCGGTGCGAACATGTCCACCGGCGAAGGAGTCCGTCAGGTAATGGCAGGCGAAGCCATCGGCCGCGAGAGCCGCATCGATCGGCTTCTTATGCGCGCCGGCCTCCGCCGCCGCGATGATCGCCTTCACGTGATTCAGTCGGTAGCTGGCGATCGAGCCGACGCCGCCGAGCGCGGGCGTCCATTCGGAGCCCTTGCTCCCGTCAGTACGGTCGTCCGGGCGCGTCTCGACGTCGACGGCCTTGTCGGCGGTGCTTCGCTCGCTGTCCCCATCCCTCGGGTTGAGGAAGTGAGAGTTGTTGCCCTTGTAGTTGGGCGCATTGCCCGCCGCGAGCTTGTAGTAGCGGGACTCCTGCGCCGCGCGGGCCTTCTGATACTTCGGGTCGGAGTCGACCCACGTAACGTTAGCGCGGAGCATCCACTTCCGCGCCCACTCGATCTCCAGGCGGCTGCCCGCCCCACCATTCTCGTTCTTCGCGAGCTCGCGCATCTGCTCGATGCTCGAGAAGTGATCTCCTGCGAGTGCCACCATGTCCCCGAACGGGATCGAGTAGCCCTCGGCGAGCTCGACCCAGGCGGAGCCCGCGCCGTCATTTCCCATCTGCTGGTGCTCGCGTGCCGAGAAACGCTGGACCGTCGTACGAGCAGCGGGCCCCTGGTCCACGGCAGGCGCGGATCCGAGGAGCTGCTCGGCGGATTCGCCGCGCACGACAGCGTCAGCGACCGCGTCGGCTTGCTGCTCGTACGCATCTCCGACCTGGCCCACGCCACCCTTGAGCTGTACGCCGCCACGCTGCTGCACGACGTGCGCCGCTTCGTGCGCGGCGAGGTGGAGATCAGGCTGCGACGCGAATGCGACTCGGTCTCCCGTCGCGTACGCCTTCGCGCCCATCTGCTCGCTGGCGTCGGCAGCGGCGCCGCCGACGTGGGCGCGGACGCCGCTCACGTCGTGATGCCCGAACGAGGCTTGGATCGCGTCGCCGTGCGGCAGTGCGCTGGCGGGACCGCTCACGCCGGTAGCGGCGGCCTGCTGGACGCCGATCGGTTCGGCCATCATGGACGCCAGCCGCTCATCGCACCAAGCCTTGTACTGGATCGGATCGATGGCGACCGGATCGCGGCGTTGCCAGGTTGGAGGGCCGCCGTCTGTCGCCGCCTGCCCGATCGGGGCGTGGGCAGGCTCGGGCTTCGAGGTCCGTTCCCTACTCATCGACGAACCTCGTGCAGTTCCATCGCGGGTCTATCGACCAGGTCAGGATGAAGTTGCTCAAACGTTCGCAAGTTCTCGCCCGTGCTCGCACCGTACAGCATCGATCGGCTGAACGCGTGAAAAACCGGCTCATTCGGCTTCACCAACAGAAACACCTCCATTTGAAGTTGCATGTATATGCCAGCCCCCTCGGGTGTTGGGTGTGGCAGACGCCATTTGGATTGGAGCCGCGATGTTCCAGGCCAGTTTGTACAAACAGACACCCAAGGATGTCGAGAACAACTGTCAGAACGGTATGCACGGCGGTCGTTTCTGAGTGCCTCTACTGCGGCCGCGGAGCTCCACGCCACCGCCTGCGCAAAGCACCTCGTCGCCGCCGTGGTCGCCGCCTGCCCAACGATCCGTCAGGTGCTTCGATCGCGCAAACCTGAGGCACATCGCGCGTCGGTCGACGCGTTCGAGACCGATGCGCGTCGCAACAAGCGCCGTCGCCGTGCTGGTTGGCCGCGCGGATGCGAGACCCGCACGACCTGAGGAACGACGCTCCCCACTCCCCTGCTCCCCGGGCGGCGTCGACTCGCATCACACTTCGTTTACTCGATCGGAGGGTCTTGCGGGGCGGGCGGGACGAGGAAGAAGACGTCGCGAGTGTCGAGGATGGTGATGCCGTCGCCGCGCACGGTGACGGTAGCGCGGAACAGCTGGGGCTCGTCGGTGGGCTCGACGGTGTTGTTCTGCTTGGGCACCAGCTTCCAGCACACGTTGGTGCCGGCGCGGACGCCGACGTACTCGTCGCGGTAAGTGTCGGCGTTGGTGTCGCGGTCCGTCAGCATGTTCGCGCACAGCGGGCTGCCCAGCTGCAACGTCTCGAGGTGGTCGACGAAGGCGGTGACCGCGTCGACCGAATCCGAGGTGTCGTCGTTGGCTAGCGCCGCCATGTCGAGCGGCACGCCGCTCGCGAGCGTGCGAATGCCATTCTCGATCGCGGTCGCCGCGGTGGTGTCGGCGCCGTTGAAGACCAGCGGGGCGTTCATGTTCGCCGCGTCGATGGCGCCGGTGGCGATCGCCATCTGCCGCAGGCTGTACTTGGTGCTGTCAGACGAGCCAGACCCGTAGATGCCCATCAGTTTGGCTCCACGGGCATTCATCGCCGCAGAGACGGTGCCAGCGGCTGGGCAGTTGACGGTGTCAGGATCGGTGTCCGCAGGGGTTACGTTTGGAATGGCAACCGGAACGGGAATCGGATTCTCATCGGTGACGAGCGCGACGACCGGAAGGACGCCTGGCCGGAAGCAGCCGTAGCCGAAGGTGCCGGACGGGCAGCCCGTGCGGGCCGCCACAGCGGAGAATCCGCTGCAGCCCGAAGCGCTCGTCCCGTTACCGGTGACCGAAGCCCAGGTACCGAAAAGCAGGGGCTCGCGCGTGTTCGAGCCGCTCACGTTGGTGAGGTTGATGCTGCCGAAGTTCGGGTCCTGCTGGATGTCGAGATAGTTACGGTACGGCTCGCTACTCTGGTAGCCGACGCCGCCGAGACCGGCATACAGGTTCGACAGGCAGGTCGCCGGCGAGCCACTGCCGGCCGGCGGGCACTGCAGGCGATCGATCACGCCGGCCAGGTTGGTCTTGATCGAGTTGGTCTCGGTCGACATCGAGCCCGAGCGATCGACCAGCACGTAGAGGTCGAGGTTGTTCAGGCGGGTCTGAAAGTCGAGATCGTCGTCGGTCGGGCTGGGCGCGGCCTGGTACGGCACGATGAAGACGAAGTCGCCGTTGGCCTGCGGGTTGTCGGCCGCATCGTTGGGGTTGGTGCCCGCGGCCTGCTCGATGAGGTCGCTCACGCCGTCGCCGTCGGAGTCGGCGTTGGTCGCCGAGGTCTCGCTGCCGTCGCGGGTGCCGTTGCAGTTGGCGTCCTCGGCGCTGTCGAGGAGCCCATCGTCGTCGCTGTCGCGATCGTTGAAGTCGGGGCGGCTGTCAGCGTCGCTGTCGACGGGCGGGCTCACGCCACCAGACTCGACCTGATCGGAGCGGCAGTCGCCGTCCGAGTCGGTGTCGCGCCAGTTGCCGATGCCGTCACCGTCGTAGTCGACGACGCCGTCGTAGAGGTCGAGGATGGTGTCGCCGTCCGAGTCGGTGTCGCGGTAGTCGGGCGTGCCGTCGCCGTCGGTGTCGATCGGGCTCGACACGTCGTCGCCGAGCTCGACCACGTCCGAGATGTTGTCGCCGTCGTCGTCGAGGTCGGCGAAGTCGGGCCGGCCGTCGCCGTCGACGTCGCCGGTGCCGTCCGCGGTGTCCGAGCGACCGTTGTTGTCCGAGTCGGTGTCGCGAAAGTCGGGGATGCCGTCGGCGTCGCTGTCGCGGGGCGCCGTCGTCGGGTCCTCGTCGCCGGCCTCGCGGTAGTCCGGGATGCCGTCGCCATCGGAGTCGTCGTCCTGATAGTCCGGGGTGCCGTCCCCGTCGGTGTCGACGCTGGTGGCGATGCCTTCTTGGTCGTCGCTGATGCCATCACCGTCGGCATCGCCGGCCACCGGGGTGCCGGTGTCGTCACCGCCACCCGAGCCGCAACCGTGGAACACGAGAGCGGACAGGGCCGCGACGAAGAGCAGTCGAAACTTCATGACTCCCCCAAGGTAGTAGGGCGTCGATGATAGCCAATATTCGCGACGCGAAGTTGATCGATCGGGTGCCGTTCAGCGTCTCGACACCAGTCCGAGAACCGGACCGGTAGGTCGCCGTGCCGCGTCGCCGGTCGAGCCCGGCCGCATGACGCACTGCGTGTCCTACCTCGACTCCTGCACACGACCGTGCGCGATCCCCGAGGACGACCGGTCTCAGGCGTACATCGTCTCCACAAATCCTTTCGACCACTTACGGCTGGCATCGAGGTTGCGATAGCCGCCGGCATGCTCATGCGCTCCGCCGTCGCCGCGTTCGTGGCCGCCCTCTTGGTCACCGCTTGCACCGTCACGGTCGAGGGCGAGCTCGACCTCGACGAGGACAACGACCAGGACATCCTGCTCCAGGATCCCGACCTGCCCGACCGCGCGCTATTCGCGCTGGGCGCCACCGTCGGCGACGTCGCCCGCACCGCGTGCAGCACCGCGGGCGTCAAGCCGCTCGCCGAGCAGCTCCTCGCCGAGGTCAACTGCCTGCGGCCCGGCACGCTCACCTCGATCAGCGGAATCCCCGGGGTCAGCCTCGGCGCCGGCGCCTTACCTCAGCTCAACGTCAGCGCCGCCGCCGCCCTGCGCGCCGCCACCGCCGGCTCGCCGATCTCGATCTCGTCGTCGACGCGCGCGACCGCGCAGCAGTACGTCCTCTACTACTGGTACACCCACGGCCGCTGCACCAACGTCGTGAGCCTGGCCGCCGCGCCCGGCCGCTCGAACCACGAGTCGGGCCTCGCCCTCGACGTGCCGTCCTATTCGTCGTGGAAGGCGCGCCTCGAGGCCCGGGGCTGGCGCTGGCTGGGCTCGAATGATCCCGTCCACTTCGACTACCAGGGCGCGGGCGCGGTCGACCTCCGCCCGCTCGCGGTGAAGGCTTTCCAGCGGCTGTGGAACCGCAACCACGCCTCCGACCGCATCGCCGAGGACGGCGCTTGGGGCCCGGCCAGCGCGGCGCGCATGGATCGGTCACCGGCCGCGGGCTTCCCGATCGGCCCGGTGTGCGGCTCGCCGACCACGCCGGTGCCCAGCACCGCGACCCTGGCCGGCGCGGTCTACGAGGGCACCGACACCACGCGCAAGGTCGCCGGCGCCACCGTCACGGTCGGCGCTCGCACCGCCACCACCGTCGCCGATGGCAGCTTCCGCCTCGCCGGCCTCAGCGCTGGCACCGTGACCGTCACCGTCGCAGCGTCCGGTTTCCGGACCGCCAGCGTGCAGGTCAACCTCGCCGTCGGCACCGCCAACACGGTCAACGTCAGCCTGACCCGCTCGACCGGCCAGACCGCGCTGCTCAGAGGCGTGGTCTACCGCGGCACCAACACCAGCGACCGCATCGCCGGCGCGACCATCACCTTGTCGACGGGACAGACCGCGACCACCAGCGCGACCGGCGGGTACTCGCTGCCCGCGGTCGCCGTCGGTCCGGTCACCATCACCGCCCGCAAGAGCGGCTTCACGTCGCGCTCGGTCATGCGCACGGTCGAGCCCAACGTCGAGAACTGGGGCTCGGTCGGCCTCACCGCCGGCTCGGCGCTGGTCGACGAGTGCGGCGACGTCACCGCCACCGGCCAGTGCGATGGCAGCGTGGTCAGCCACTGCGACGCCGGCCGCTTGGTCAGCGTCGACTGCAGCGCGGTCGGCCGCAGCTGCGGCTACAACGACAGCGAGGAGTACTTCGACTGTCGCTAGTCAGCTGAGGTCGAACACCAGCAGCTCGGCGCCCTCGCCGCGCAGCTCGATGGTCCCCGGCGTGCTGGTCGAGACCGCGTCGCCGGTGGCGAGCTCGACGCCACCGACGGTGGCCTTGCCGCGCGCGACGTGGATCCAGGCGTGTCGCCCCGGCGCGACGGTGTGGGTGGCCTGCTCGCCGGCGTCGAACAGCCCGGCATAGAGCTTGGCGTCCTGGTGGACCGTCACCGAGCCCTGGGCGCCGTCGGGCGAGGCGATGAGCCGCAGCGCGCCGCGCCGCTCGACGGTCGGGAACGCGATCTGCTCGTAACCCGGCGGGTGGCCCGAGCGATCCGGCACGATCCAGATCTGCAGGAAGTGCACGGGCGCGACCTTCGACGGGTTCATCTCGCTGTGGCGCACGCCGGTGCCGGCGCTCATCCGCTGCAGCTCGCCGGGGCGGATCACCGAGCCGGTGCCCAGCGAGTCCTGGTGGCCGAGCTCGCCGTCGAGCACGTATGACAGGATCTCCATATCGCGGTGGCCGTGCTCGCCGAAACCGCGCCCGGCCGCCACGGTGTCGTCGTTGATCACGCGGAGCGTGCGGAAGCCCATGTGCTTGGGGTCGTGATAGTCGCCGAAGGCGAACGTGTGGTAGCTGTCGAGCCAGCCGTGGTTGGCGTGGCCGCGGTCGAAGGCGCGTCGGACATCGAGGGTGGACATGGCGAGTGACGATAGGCCGCCTGCTGCCCGTCACAATCCCGCGCCTCGCAACAGACGGTTGGACGAGCTCGGCTGGACCCAGGCGCGGCGCCGATGGGGTCTGGCCCGACCCAGCACCGGCCCACGCACCCGCGTAACTATGCGAAGCGCCACATGGACCCTGTGGTCCGTACCTTGCGATAGGGTGCGCGCAATGAAGAACACGCTCCTGCTCACGCTCGCGCTGTCCTCCGTCCTTGCCGTCGGCTGCAAGAAGAAGGACGACGACAAGAAGGCCGAGACCCCGACCACCGCCACCAAGCCCGGCGACACCGCCAAGCCGGCCGACCCCACGCCGCCGCCGCCGCCGCCGCCCGCCGCCGCCGACAAGGAGATCGACCTGTCGGCCTGGGGCCCGGCCTTCGCCGGCTACGTCGCGATGGCCCCCGAGGGCACCAAGGTCGAGTTCGACGACCCGAGCCGCCAGCTCACCATCAGCGACACCGACTACGTCTCCGTCAGCGAGGCCGAGTTCTGGGGTGACGGCGTGAAGTCGCTCGCGACCGATCCCGACAACACGGAGATCAAGAACGTCAGCGACACCGAGGTGCGCTACATGCGCAACCCGCCGCTCGGCAAGCAGTGGAACTTCGACCTCAAGCTCGACATCGGCGGCAAGACCTTCTCGTGCGGCGGCAACACGTTCACCGACGCCGCGATGGCCGACAAGCTGGTCGCGATCTGCAAGAGCATCAAGAAGAAGTGAAATGCCAAAGGCCCCACTCGGGGCCTTCGTAGCGTCGTCGCTCCTCGAGGAGGCCGCTCAGCCGAAGTTCGACCGCAGCTTCAGCAGGATGCGGATGATGTACCAGAACAGCAGCGCGACCGAGGCGAACAGGCCGAGCGCCGCACCGACATAGTGGTCGGGATCGTCGTGCGCCATGATCTGCGACGTCTCGTAGAGGATCTGGCCGGCGGCGAGCAGCACCATCGCGATCGAGAACACGATCCCGAGGTTGAAGCCGAAGATCAGCGACAAGATGATGAGGCCCATCGCCGCGGCGCCGCCGATGGCGAGCGCGCTCTGGAGGAACGAGAAGTCCTTCTTGAAGAAGAACACCGTCGCGGTCAGCGTGCCGAACACGCCGAGCGTGATGTACGCGGCGTCGCGGATGATGTTGGGGTCACCCTTGCCGTTGTTGACCATGTCCGCCGTCACGAGCGTGACGATGAACAGGAGCGGCACGAAGATGAGCGCCTCGCCGATGACGTACGCGACCAGCCCGATGTAGTGCAGCGGCTTGGACTTGGTGTGGTCGGCCAGGTAGTGCGCGATGAGGCTCAGCCCGGTCAGCGCCGCGAGGACGACGCCCCAGTGCCAGCGCGGCGCGGAGATGAAGTTGCCGTCGATCTCGTAGCCGATCGCGAACTTGATGAGCGGCATCGAGATCTTCAGACCGGCCTTGGTCTTGAGCAGGAAATACTCGAGGGCCGTGAAGAGCAGGATCGCGCCCATCAGGTGCAGGTACGTCAGGCGGATGAACCGCATACGTGCCGAGACCCCGACGGTGGCGTCGGCGCCCGGGATGCCGCGACCCATGCCGCCGGGACCCGAGCTCGGCTGATAGCCAGGCTGCGGGGCGCCCCAGGGCTGGCTGCTCTGCGGCGCGCCGGGCGGCTGCCACGGCTGTTGCTGCTGGTACTGCGGCGGTTGAGGCTCGTGCTGAGGCTGGTGCTGCTGCGGAGGCGGTGCGCCCCACGCCGGCTGCGGCGGTTGCTGCTGCGCTGGTGCGCCCCACGCCGGCTGCGGCGGCTGCTGCTGGGCTGGTGCGCCCCACGCCGGCTGCGGCGGTTGCTGCTGCGCTGGTGCGCCCCACGCTGGAGCCGGCGGCTGCGGCGGTTGCTGCTGCGCTGGTGCGCCCCACGCCGGAGCCGGCGGCTGCGGCGCTGGCGCGCCCCACTGTGGCGGCGGCTGCGGCGCACCCGGCGGCGGCGCGCCCCACTGCGGCGGCGGCTGCGGCGCACCGGGCGGCGGCGCGCCCCACTGCGGCGGCGGCTGCGGCGCACCGGGCGGCGGTGGCGCTTGCGGCGCGGGCGGCTGCCAGGCCGGTTGCGGCGGTGCCGCGGCCGGCGGCTGCTGTCCCCAGGGAGGCGGTGCTGCCGGGGCACCGGGCTGACCGGGCGGGCTCGGGGTCGGCACCCACCCCATGATAGTCTTTGCAGGGGGCTTTGGATCGTTCGCCATGGTCGCGTTCCACTCCTGGGCCGGCACATGCCGGCGCATTGAGGTTGGAGCCTAACATCGGCCGGTTGTGACCACGTAGCAGTCGTTTGATCTCTCGCGCCGCTGCCAGGCTTTACCGAGCTCCCGACTGCGGGCCTTCGCGCGCGTGGCGTTCGCCCATCGTTCAGGCTAGCCTGCACGCGTGCGACGCCCGGGCTTCCAGCAAGTCGATCGAAGCCAGCTCCGGATCACCAAGGTCTGCCTCGGGCTCTTGTGCGCGCTGCTGGGGATGTCGCTGGTCTACGCGATGTCCAACGAGGCGGCCCAGGCCCGGCTCGCCGGCTGGCTCCTCCCGAGCCCCGACACGGTCTGGCGCGAGGGCAAGGTCTGGACGCTGGTCACCGGCCCCTTCCTCGAGACGCGCATCGTCTCGCTCCTGTTCGAGGGCCTCATGATCTGGATGCTCTTGCCGACGCTCGAGCGCTGGTGGGGCCCGCGCCGCTTCGGGCTGTTCGTCGGGCTCACCGCGCTGGCTGGCACCGTCGCTGGCAGCCTGGCCGGGCTGGCCCTCGGTCGCGGCGACGCCACGATCGGCCTCAACCCGACGCTGTTCGCCGGCGCGATCGCCTTCGGCATCCTCTACGCGCGCCAGCCGGTGCAGTTCTTCGGCGTGTTGCCCATGACCGGGCGCCAGTTCATGTACGGCATGATCGTCCTGACCACGCTGTTTGTCCTCATCGGGCAGGAGTGGCAGGAGGGCGCGTCGATGGCCGCCGCGATGCTGGTCGCCGCCGGCCTCGCCTCGGGTCGCCTCGATCCCATCGCGAGCTACCGTCGCTGGCGCTACGCCAAGGCGCGCGCCCATCTGTCGGTCATGCCACCGGAAGTCGCGCCCAGACCGAAGCGCTCGAAGACCGACGAGAAGTACCTCAACTAGGGGACTCGTCGGTCTGGGGTGATCGGCGTGTTACGCTCGCGTCGATGGATCCAGCCGACGACGCGGCGCCGAGCTTCGAGGGGTCGGGGCTGACCACGCTGTTCGAGGGTGAGTGGGCCACCGTCTTGCGGCTGCGCAAGGGCAAGCTGGTGGTGGTGAGCGGCCCCGACCAGGGCACCCAGCTCGAGATCTCCAAGCCGCGCGTCACCGGCGGGCGCAGCATCATCAGCGACCTCGTGCTCGCCGACAAAGCGGTGTCGGGGACGCACTTCGAGATCGCCGCGCGCGACGACGGCTATCGCCTGCGCGACCTCAACTCGCGCAACGGCGTCTACGTCGGCGACCTGCGCATCCGCGAGGTGTTCCTGCGGCCGGGCACGATCTTCCGCCTCGGCCACACCTCGATCCAGTTTCAGCCGATGCAGGACGTCGTCGAGATCGAGCTGTCGAAGCGCGATCGCTTCGACGCGATCATCGGCGGCTCGGCGGTGATGCGGCAGATCTTCGCGCAGCTCGAGAAGGTCGCGCCCTCGGACCTGACCGTGCTCATCACCGGCGAGACCGGCACCGGCAAGGAGATGGTCGCGCGCGCCGTCCACAACACGTCGACGCGCAAGACCAAGCCCTTCGTCGTCCTCGACTGCGGCTCGATCCCGAAGGAGCTCATCGAGTCGACCTTGTTCGGCCACGAGAAGGGCAGCTTCACCGGCGCGATCGGCCAGCACCTGGGCTGCTTCGAGCAGGCCACCGGCGGCACCATCTTCCTCGACGAGATCGGCGAGCTCGACGTCACGCTGCAACCCAAGCTGTTGCGCGTCCTCGAGCAGCGCGAGATCAAGCGCGTCGGCGGCGACCGCACCGTCAAGGTCGACGTGCGCGTGCTCGCCGCGACCAATCGCGATCTGCGCGACGAGGTCAACAGGGGCCACTTCCGCGAGGACCTGTACTTCCGCCTCAGCGTCGTCCACGTCGAGCTGCCGCCGATGCGCGAGCGCAAGGACGACATCGCCGGCCTCGCCAACCACTTCCTGCGCGACATCGCCGGGCGCCGCGGGATGCAGATGAGCTTCCATCCCGACGCGATGGCGGCGATGCAGACCCACTACTGGCCCGGCAACGTCCGCGAGATGCGCAACGTGGTCGAGCGCGCCGCGGCGCTGTCCGACGGCCCCTCGATCACGCGCGCCGACCTGTTGTTCGGCCGCGAGCTCGGGCCCAGCATCTCGGCCAGTCACGACCTCGCCAAGGCCGGTCTGGCGGGCGCCCAGCGCGCCGTCGCAGCCGAGGCCGGCGTCGACCTCCCGCCGGGCAGCGGCCCCGCGATCTTCGACGCCGCGCTGCTCAAGCCCGGCCTGGGCTTCAAGCAGGCCAAGCAGACCGTGGTCGACGCCTTCGAGGCAGCGTATCTCGAGGCTCTCCTGACCCGCAACGCGGGCAACATCACCCGCTCGGCCAACGAGGCCGGGCTGACGCGCTACCACCTCCGCGAGCTGCTCAAGCGGCATGGCGTGAAGGGCGGCGAGCAGTAGTGACGGGTCAGGCGTAGCCGTTCGGTCACGATCGATCTGTCACCTTTCACACAGCTCGCCGGGTTTTGCGGGACCGCTGGCCGCGCTGGCCTCCCGCGGTCGGCTCGCCGAAACGCCTAACGGCGCCCACCTGGGGCGCCGCTAGGCTGGTCACTCGTGTCGGGCAGATTACCGGCTGCGCGGGGTCGCGCGAGGCGGCGGGGCCACCGGTCGATCGGAGCGCTCGGCACCGGGCGACGGCACGTTCTGGCTGGGCGGGCGCGTGGCGGGACGCGGAGCTGCGCGCGGGGGCGGGGCCGCCACCGGCGGCGCCGACGGGGTCGGACGCGGGGTCGCGCGCACCGGCGGCGCCGACGGGATCGGACGAGGCGGCTGGGCTGGGACCTGGGTCACCGGCGGGCGCGGCTCCTGCTGCATCGGCGGCGAGGGCAGGTTCTGGCTGGGCGGCCGGGTCGGGCGCGGCTGGGTCTGAACCGGCGGCGTCGGGTAGTTCTGGCTGGGCGGCCGGGTCGGGCGCGGCTGGTCCTGAACCGGCGGCGTCGGGTAGTTCTGGGTCGGCGGCCGAGTCGGACGCGGCTGGGTCTGGACCGGCGGCTGCGGCTGCGGCTGCGTCATCACCGGCGGACGGCTCGGGCCGGTCGGGTAGGGCTGCGGCTGCGTCACGATCGGCGGGCGGCCGGGCTGGGTCGGATAGGTTTGGACCGGCGGACGGCCCGAGCCCGAGACGATCGGCGGGCGGATGACGGTCGGGGGACGACCCGTGCCGCGGTGGTCCTGGACCTGCGCGCGGGGCGGCAGCCGGTCGGGGCTGCTCCAGTAGCCCGGGTAGTACACGTACTGGTTGTCCGAGTAGTCGTAGTAGGGCTGGACGTAGTAGTAGCCCTGCTGCTCCTGGGTCCAGCGGCCCGAGGCCCAGACCCACTCGTAGTTGTTCCAGTTCCACGACCCGTCGATCCAGACGTAGCCGTAGCCGGGCGAAGCCGTCATGCTCTCGTAGAGCGGCTGAGGCGGCATGCTGGTGGTGTACGAGACGGACGGCTCACCGACGTAGATGCCGCCGGATGCATAGGCGGACGACCCGGTCGACGAGTAGCCGTAACCGCTGTTCACGGGCTGTGCGTCGCGAACGACACACGCTTGGGCCGCAAACGCGAGACCGGCGAGTCCAACCAACTGAGCAAGGCGGCGCATGTTCATAACATTCCTCCAGGGCGGTTCTTCGACGGGATTAGCCGCGAAGGATTCAAAGTCTAGTTGACGCTGCTTCCCACCACAAGTACACAGAAAGCCCCATGAAAACGGTATTCTCGGGCATTCAGCCCTCGGGTGGACTCCACGTCGGCAACTACGTTGGGGCGATTCGTAATTGGGTGGCGTTGCAAGAGCAATACCGTTCCGTCTTCTGCATCGTCGACTACCACGCGATCAGCCAAGACTACCCGGTGAAGGAGATGAAGACCCGGGTGCTCGACATGGCGGTCGACATTCTGGCCTTGGGCATCGACCCCGAGAAGTCGACGCTCTTCGTGCAGTCGATGGTGCCCGAGCACACCGAGCTGTGCTGGGTCCTCAACGCGGTGACCGGCTTCGGCGACCTCGAGCGCATGACGCAGTTCAAGGACAAGTCCGAGCACCAGCCCGAGAACGTCAACGCGGCACTCTTCGAGTATCCGGTGCTGCAGGCCGCCGACATCTTGCTCTACAAGGCCGACTTCGTGCCGGTGGGCGCCGATCAGGTGCAGCACCTCGAGCTGGCGCGCCGGATCGCGCGCTCGTTCAACCACCGCTGGGGCAAGGTCTTCCCCGAGTGCGAACCCATCCTGACCAGCACGCCCAAGGTGCTCGGGCTCGACGGTCACGCCAAGATGTCCAAGTCGCTCGGCAACCACATCCCGCTGTCGGCGATCGAGGACAAGCCGCTGCGCAAGCTGCTCGCCAAGGCGGTCACCGACGTCAAGCGCGTCCAGCGCACCGACCCCGGTGACCCCGACGTGTGCAATGTCTTCTCGCTACACGGCATGTTCTCGACGGAAGAAGATCGCGCGTGGGTCCGCGAGGGCTGCACCACCGCCGGCATCGGCTGCGTCGACTGCAAGGAGCGGCTGGCCGAGCGGATGCTGGCGCACTTCGCGCCGTATCGCGAGCGGCGCGCCGAGCTGATCGGGCATCCCGAGCGGGTCACGGCGGCGCTGCAGGTCGGCGCCGAGAAGGCCCGGGCGATCGCCAAGCGCACCATGGACGAGGTGCGCGGCAAGCTGGGGCTCTACCGATGATGCTCGCGCTGGCGCTCACGTCGCGGCGCGGTGCGGTGGCGGCCGCGGCCAGCGCGCTGGCGGCGATCGCGCTGGCGGCGGCGGTGCTCGGGCGCGGCTGCGGCGTGACCGAGCCCGGTCCCGACGCGGCGGTGCGCAGCCTGGTCCAAGCCGCGCGCGCCGGCGATCGCAAGGCGGTGTGGCGGATGCTGTCGCCCGACACCCAGCGCGCCCTCGAAGAACGCTCGCACAGCGCGACCGATCTGGTCGGGTCGAGCACGCGGTTCAGCGCCCTGGAGCTCATCAGCATCGGATCATCCGACGGGGTGCCGCCACCGACCGACATCCGCGTGGTGTCACGGGTCGGCGATCACGCCGTCGTCGAGGTCGGCGGCCCCGCGCCCGAGCGCATCGACGTCGTGCGCGTCGACGGTCGCTGGAAGATCGACCTGCCCGCGTACTACGCCCCGTAGCCGGACGCGCCGCGTGCGGTCAGCGCGACCTCGCGAACTTTGTCGTCGGGTTTCGCGCGGCGATGCCGTATCGTCGAACCCGATGAGGACCGGTACCGCCTTGATCGCCGCCGTGATGGCGCTCGGCGTCGGCGCGACGGTGCCTCACGCGGAGCCGATCACCGTCGGCAAGACCGTGACGAAGACGCGACCCGACGGGCTTCGTCGTCACGCCGCGTACGTCGAGCTGCTGGGCAAGGGCGGGATGTACGGCGTCGGCTATGACTACGCGCTGTACCCGCGGCTCGCGGTCGGCGGCACCGCGTCGTTCGTCGCGGTCGACGGCGAGCACACCACGTCGGTGAGCCCGTACCTCGCGTTCTATCCGCTCCACACCCGGCGCCATCGCTGGTTCGTGCAGGGCGGTCCGCAGATCGTGCACCTGGCGCGCACCTCGCCGATCCCGGAGTGGCCGGGCCTGACCCAGACCGGCCTCGGCGGCGAGGTCAGCAGCGGCTACGAGCTGCGCTCGCGGGTGCTGTTTCGGGTGTTCGCGATGGGGACGGTTGGCAAGGGCGGCATCTCGCCATGGCTCGGTCTCAGCCTCGGAGTAACCTTGTGAAGCTCACTGCGTCGCTGGTCGTGCTGCTCGCTGGTTGTGGAGTGGAGCTCGGGCCCTCGGCGCCATGGCGCAACGCCGCTGACATCGAGGGCGCGCTCGCCGTCGAGCTGGTGGCGCCACCGATGACCTCGACCCCGCGGGTAGCTCCGGAGCTGATCCGCGTCGTGTCGTTCAACGTCGAGAAGGGCCAAGACGTCCTCGGCCTCGCCAACGCGATCCGCTCGACGCCAGGCCTGGCGACCGGGACCATCTTTTTGCTTCAGGAGATCGAGTCGCATCCCGGCGAGGAGGGCTCGCGGGCGTCGCGGCTCGCCGCCGAGCTGGGCATGGGCTACGCGTACACGCCCGAGCGCGTCGAGGGCAACGGCACCCACGGCCCGGCGATCTTGAGCCCGTGGCCCCTCGAGAACGTTCAGGTGATGGACCTGCCTTACGCCGACCTGGCGATCAGCGAGGCGCCGCGCATCGCGCTGGCCGCCGAGGTCCACGTCGGCGAGGTGGTGCTGCACGTCATCGACCTTCACCTCGACACCCGGCTCAACGCCACCGAGCGCATCCTCCAGATGCGGCCGGCGGTGCTCGATGCGCCGTGGCCGACCATCGTCGGCGGCGACCTCAACACCAACCCGTACGCCTGGGGCGTCGAGGGCACCCTGCCCCAGCTGCCCACCAACAGCGTGGTGGGCACCGACCAGGCGCCAGTCATCGACGACTACATGCGGCACATCGACTACAAAACCCCGACCTCGCGCCTGGGGTCGACCCTACGGGTTGCTGGGCTCGACTGGCGTCTCGACGCGATCTACACCCGCGGAGTCACCGCGAGACCGGGACGCGTCGAGCGCGGCGTGACGCTGTCTGATCACTGGCCGGTCTGGATCGACGTCGTTCGGTAGTCGCCCTTGGCGGTCAGTTGTTCATCGGAACCGCGCGGGCGGTCGGGCCCTCGGGCACCCTCTCGCCGGCGCGGTCGAGCTGACCGGCTCGCAGCGTGGTGTAGGGCGGCTGGAAGACCTCGGTCACGAAGTGCAGCGCGCCCTTGCCGGCGCCGCCGCCCATGTACGAATCGACCACGGCTTGCAGGTTGATCGAGCCACCGATGAACAGCTCCTGCTGCGCGACGGCGTCGTCGACGGGAATCGGCTTGTAGTTGACCGCCGCGTAGCCGACGTTGACGTCGAAGAAGCGCGTCCAGCTCGCGTGCTCGCGGAGGTAGTCGATCGAGCCCAGGTGGTAGGCGAGCAGGTACGTCTGCCCGGTGTAGTCCTCGGGAGTGTTGAACGGACCGTCCGACTTCAGACGATCGAGGTAGAGCTTCGACGGCTTGTAGCTGACGCGGACGTCGAAGCGCTTGTCGAGCGCGGGCGCCATCTCCATCACCACGCCGAGCGCGGCCCCGGCGGTGTTGGAGATCATGTCCCCGTACGAGAAGCCGTACTCCTTCTTGTAGCCGTCCTTGACCTCCGAGAACGTGAAGAACGCGAGCGAGAGGCCGCCGGCAACGAAGGCGCTGCCGGTCTTGTTCCAGCCGCCGTAGTGCAGGATCTCGGCGACGCCGCGGGTCATGGCGTAGTTGCCCCAGCCGTGTCCCAGCTTGTCGGCGCCGCCCGCGTAGGTCTTGGCGCCAAACCAGCCCTCGTCGTGGGTCTGAAAGTTGCCGGAATCATTGGTTCGGACCCACCAAGCAGCGGTTAGCCAGCCGTACAGCGCGGCATAGATGCCCGCGGTACCGGCGGCCGAGATGATCTTGCCGCGGTGGGTGGGCTTGCGCTCCTCGGGCTGAACCGGGTCCCGTGACAGATCGTCGCGCGCGGGAGCCGCCAGCTCGGCGTCGAGGATCGGCGGGGGCAGCTCGGCCTTGGCGACCCGCGCCACCGAGCCTCGCGGGCGCTCGTCGTCGACCTCCTCCAGGTGGGGAGTGGCGAAGGCACTCGTCGACACCGCGAGCAGCACAGAGGTGGCGACGAGGACCCGAGAGGAGCGCATGGCCACATTGATTGCAGCAGACGTGCCGTTGAGCAACCAGGCCCGCATGCGCAAGGCAAGCGATATGTCTCGCCTCAGGTGTGCGCGCACATGAGCGTTGGCGCTCATCCGCGCGACCACCGCACGATCATGGGCAGGTGCTAGCTTGCGCAGATCGTGACGACAGAGGCTGAGCCAGGACCGCCTACCGGCGCGCTCGCGCACGCGCTGGACAGCGTTTTCGGCTTCACCAGCCTGCGGCCGGGCCAGGCCGATGTCATCGCCGACGTCCTCGACGGTCGCCCGGTCATCGCGGTGATGCCGACCGGCGCCGGCAAGTCGCTGTGTTATCAGCTACCGGCGGTGGTGCTGGGCGCTCGCGGCGGCGTCACCCTGGTGGTTTCTCCACTCATCGCGCTGATGAAGGATCAGGTCGACGCCCTGACCGCGCGCGGCGTGGCGGCGGCCGCGCTGACCAGCGCCGCCTCCAGCGAGCAGCAGCGCGAGATCCTCGACGGCCTGCGCTACGGCACGTACACCATCGTGTTCGTCGCGCCCGAGCGCTTCAAGAGCCCGCGCTTCGTCGAGGCGCTCCGGCAGTGTGGCGACCGCCTGGCGCTGCTCGCGATCGACGAGGCCCACTGCATCAGCGAGTGGGGGCACGACTTTCGGCCCGACTACCGCCGGCTCGGCGAAGCGGTGCGCGACCTCCGGCCGCCGCGCCTGGCCGCGTTCACCGCCACCGCCACGCCCGAGGTGCGCGCCGACATCGCGGTGCAGCTGTCGATGGTCGACCCGCGGTTCCACGTCCGCGGCTTCGACCGGCCCAACCTGACCTACGCGGTCGAGCGGGTCCGCGGCGTCGACGAGAAGCTCACGCGCCTGGTGCAGCTGGCCCGCACCCGCGACAGCGGCGTGGCCTTGATCTACGCGGCGACCCGCAAGAACGCCGAGAAGTACGGCGAGGCGATCCAGCGCGCCGGCATGCGGGTGCGCGTCTATCACGCCGGGCTCGACGAGCGGACCCGCGACGACGCCCAGGACAAGTTCATGTCGGGCAAGCTCGACGCGGTGGTCGCGACCAACGCGTTTGGCATGGGCATCGACAAGGCCGACATCCGCGTGGTCATCCACGGCGACATCCCGCGCAGCCCCGAGGCGTACTACCAGGAGTGCGGGCGCGGCGGCCGCGACGGTCGGCCCACCCGCTGCGTGTTGCTGTTTGGCGCCGGCGACGTGCGCCTGCAGGAGTTCCTGATCGACGCATCGTACCCGAGCCCCGAGGTGCTGCGCGGGCTGTGGAAGCTCTTGCGCGAGGAGCCCGAGCTGGGCGCCAACGTCGCGGCCGGCGAAGACCTGCTGGCCAAGCGCTTGCCGGGCGAGCCCCACGCCTCGTCGGTGGGCTCGGCGCTGCGCATCCTCGAGCGCCACGGGCTGCTGACCGCCGACGGCACCGGCTGGATCGCGGTGCGGCCCGAGCCCGGCGTGTACCCGGCCCTCGACGTCGACGCGATCGCGCGGCGGGCCGAGCTCGAGCGCGGCAAGCTGCGCGCGATGGTCGACTACGCGTGGACCTCGCGCTGCCGCCGCCAGATCATGCTGGCCTACTTCGGCGACGTCGACTGGCTCGAGCCGGGTCGGCGCTGCGGCTCGTGCGACGTGTGCGACGCGGTCGCGACCGGCAGCGACAACCTCGACGACGGCGCGCGCACCGCGGTCATCGCGCTGCTGGGCCTGGTCGGCGCGCTGCGCGGGCGTTTCGGCCGGACCCGCATCGCCGCGCTCGCGGTCGGCAGCGACGACGAGCAGCGCTTCACCGAGCTGCCCGGGTTGGGTTGCCTGCGCGGCTGGTCGCCAAAAGACGTGCTCGATCTGGTGCGCGTGCTCGAGGGCGCGGCGCTGGTCGAGCAGTCGCGCGGCGAGTACCCGACGGTGATGCTGAGCAAGCGCGGCGAGCAGGTCGCCGATGGCCGCCTCGCGCTCGACGGGCTCGGGCTGCGCATCGCCGGGCCGAGCGGCCGCAAGGGCAAGGCGCCGCGGCGTCGCGCGCCGCGAGCCTGACAGCCTCCTCCGCGTCGGCCCGCGCGGCAGTCGTCAGAACAGCTTATCGAGCTCGGGGATGAGCGAGATGATGTCCTTGTCGGCGACCGAGGCGGTGATGTCGATGAGGTTGCCGTTGGGCACGATCGAGATGGTGTCCATCATCTTCTTGGCGACCGGCGCCTTGGCGGCCTCGCCCTTGGCGTCGGCGAGACCCTGGATGCCCTCGGCAGCAGCGGCGGTGGCCTCGGCCGGCTTGGACATCACGACGTGACCCGCCGCGCTGACGGTGGGACCGGTGATGTCGACCTGACCGTAGCCGCCGAGGATGGTACCGAGGTTGGGCTCGTTGGTCTTCTTGGCGATCGCGAACCAGATCGGCGCCGAGGTCGAGAGCTTGCCGACCCACTTGCCGAGGTCGCCCTTGGGCGCCTTGCCAGTCAGCATCTTGGCGAGCTTGGCCCTGTCGTTGACGTCGTCGGTGAACGCGAAGACGTCGGGCGCGAGCCACGCCAGGTAGATCTTCTTGGTCTCGCCGGGCACCGAGTACTCGGTGATCTTGCCCTTCTTCTTGGCCGTGACCTTGATCGCCGCCGCGCCGTTGCTCATCTGCTTGACGGCCTTCTCGAGGCAGCCCACGACCTTGGCCTCGTCGAGGCCGTTGAGGCCGAGCACGACCAGCGGCTTCTCGTCGGCCTTCATGATCGCGGTGACGTCCGAGATCGCGCTCGGCACGTCGATCGCGCAGGCCGACTTGATCAGGTCGAAGGCCTGCTTGGCGTCGGGCTCACCGTCGAGGAACAGCTTGAGGACGGTCGCATAGGTCGACGTCTTGCGGATCGGATCGAGGTTGGCGCCGAGGATGAACGCGGCCTGCGGCGTCACGCTGCCCTTCACCGCGGTCCACGACTTGGACTGCGCGGCGGCGGGGCGAGCGGCGAACAGCGACAGCGCGACGGTGACCAGGGCAGCGGCTTTCAGCATGGGCGGGAATACTACGCCCAAGCCGGCCCGGTATTCACGCGCTCCGTCAGCCGGCGATGGCACCGATTCCGACATCTACCAGTCGCAGCGCGCGATCTTACGCCGGGGCTGGCCTCGGGTAAGGTGGCGTGTGGACGAACCGAAAGATCCCGAGCTGGCCGCGATCGAGCTGCGCCCGCCGTCGTCGTCGTCGGGCGGGCTCGGCGCGATGATCTCGACCGCGCGCGTCACCGTCAAGAACCACGGCGCGGCCCGCACCGCCAAGGCGCTGCTCGCGCTCAACCAGGCCACCGGCTTTGACTGCCCAGGCTGCGCCTGGCCCGAGCCGGGCCAGCGGTCGCGCTTCGAGTTTTGCGAGAACGGCGCCAAGGCCGTCGCCGAGGAAGCCACGACCGTGCTCGCGACCCCGGCGCGGTTCGCGGAGCGGTCGATCGACGACCTGCGCGCGCTCAGCGAGTACGAGCTGGGCCAGCTCGGCCGCGTCGCCGAGCCGATGGTGCTGCGCCCCGGCGATCGTCACTACCGGCCGATCGCGTGGGCCGACGCGATCGCGCTGTGGGCCGACGCGCTGCGCGAGGCTGGCCCGGCCCGCGCCGCGTTCTACACCTCGGGCCGGACCTCGAACGAGGCGGCGTTTCTGTACCAGCTCGTCGGGCGCTGGTTCGGCACCAACCACTTCCCGGACTGCTCGAACCTGTGTCACGAGTCGAGCGGGGTCGCCCTCGGCGAGGCGGTCGGTGTTGGCAAGGGCACCGTCCGCATCGACGACTTCGACCTGGCCGATCTGGTGCTGGTGATCGGTCAGAACCCGGGCACCAACCATCCCCGCATGCTGACCACGCTGCGCGAGTGCGCGCGGCGCGGCGCCGGCATCGTCGCGATCAACCCGCTCGCCGAGCCCGGGCTCATCCGGTTCGCGCATCCCCAAAAGCCGCTCGATCTGCTGCGCGACGGGGTGCCGCTGGCCCGCTCCCACGTCGCGGTGCAGATCGGCGGCGATCAGGCGCTGTTCCAGGGCGTCGCCAAGGCGGTCTTCGAGGCCGACGCCCTCGACCACGGCTTCCTCGCCGAGCACACCACCGGCCTCGAGGCCTACCGCGCCCACATCGAGGCGCTCGACTGGGACCAGCTCGCCGTCGGCGCCGGGGTGTCGATCGCGACGATCCGCCAGCTGGCCCGCGACTACATCGCCGCCGAGCGGGTGATCGCGTGCTGGGCGATGGGCCTGACCCAGCACGCCCACGCGGTCGCGATGATCCAGGAGGTCACCAACGTCATGCTGCTGCGCGGCAACGTGGGGCGACCGGGCGCGGGGCTCTGTCCGGTTCGCGGACACTCCAACGTCCAGGGCGACCGCACGATGGGCATCACCGAGCAGCCGACGCCGGCCTTGCTCGACGCGCTGGAGCGCCGGTTCGGCGCCGCCGGCTTGGTCGCGCCCCGGGTCCCCGGCCACGACGTCGTCGAGACCATCCACGCGCTGGCCGGCGGGCAGCTCGAGGTGCTCTCGATGCTGGGCGGCAACTTCTTGTCGGCGACGCCCGACACCGCGGTCACCACGGCGGCGCTGGGCGGCCTGGCGCTCAGCGTGTCGGTCACGACCAAGCTCAACCGCACGCACCTGTATCCCGGCCGGACGTCGCTGCTCCTGCCCTGTCTGGGCCGCAGCGAGCAGGACCGCGGCCAGTTCGTCACCGTCGAGGACTCGATGAGCTGCGTGCACCGCTCGCAAGGCGTGCTCACGCCGGCCAGCCCGGCCCTGCGCAGCGAGCCGGCGATCGTCGCCGCGCTGGGCCACGCGCTGCTGGGCGACGTGCTGCCGTGGGCCGAGCTCGGCGCCGACTACGACGGGATCCGGGAGCTCATCGCCGACGTGATCCCCGGCTTCACCGACATGAACGCACGGGTCCGCACCGAGCACGGCTTCACCTTGCGCAACACCGCGCGCGAGCGCGACTGGACCGCGATCGGCGGGCGAGCCCGGCTGATGGTGAGCCACGCGCCCGACCTGAGCCTGCCGCCGGGGCGCCTGCGCATGATGACCATCCGCAGCCACGATCAGTACAACACGACCATCTACGGCCTCGACGATCGCTACCGCGGCGTCCATCAGGAGCGCCGCGTGGTCTTCGTCGCCCCGGCCGACCTCGACGCGCTCGGCCTCCAGGCCCGCCAGGTCGTCGACCTGATCAGCGAGTGGCGGGGCGAGGAGCGCCGCTGCGAGCGCTTCATCGTCGTGCCTTACGACCTCCCGGCCGGCAACTGTGCGACGTACTTCCCCGAGGCCAACCCGCTGGTCCCGCTGACCAGCGTCGCCGCCGGCTCCAACACCCCGACCTCCAAGTCGATCATCATCCGGATCGAACCCACGGGCTGAGCCGCGCCGCGCCGCGCCATCGGGCCGGTCGCAGGTGTGGCGTTGATGCGTCAGTCGGGGAGGCTTGGAAGCGCTTGCGCGAGATGGCGGGTTTATCGTTTCATGCGGCCGAGGGTGGCCGTCCCTGCCCTCGGGAGTTTCATGTCCGACCACAAGCCGTTCGTTCCCCCCGAGCAGAGCCCACGCGAGCTCACGATCCCCGCGGTCGTGATGGGCGCGGTCTTGGGCCTGGTCTTCGCAGCCTCGTCGACGTACCTCGGCCTCAAGATCGGCCTCACGGTGTCGGCGTCCATCCCGGTCGCCGTCCTGTCGATCACGCTGTTCCGGTGGTTCAAGCTCAAGGGCACCATCCTCGAGAACAACATCGCGCAGACCACCGGCTCGGCCGGCGAGTCGCTCGCGGCCGGCGTGGCCTTCACGCTGCCGTCGCTGATGCTCATGGGCTTCGACATCGAGTTCATGCGCATCATGCTGGTCGCGCTGCTCGGCGGGCTCATCGGCGTGCTGATGATGATCCCGCTGCGCCACGGCCTCATCGTCGAGGAGCACGGCAAGCTGGCCTACCCGGAGGGCACCGCCTGCGCCGACGTGCTCATCGTCGGCGAGAAGGGCGGCACCGAGGCCAAGACCGTCTTCACCGGCTTCTTCGTCGGCCTGATCTATGCCTTTTTCAACCTGATCTCGAAGCTGTGGTCGGACACCGCGACGTTCACGTCGAACTTCGGCGGCCAGCTCAAGAAGGCGACGGTCGGCTTCGAGGTCTCGCCGCCCATGCTCGGCGTCGGCTACATCATCGGCCCCAAGGTCGCGGCCAACATGCTCGGCGGCGGCCTGCTCGCGTTCGTGGTGCTCATCCCGATGATCATCATGTTCGGCGGCCCCGAGATCGCGAAGATGTCGCCCAGCGACATCCGCCACGACTACGTCCTCTACATCGGCGCCGGCTGTGTCGCCGCCGGTGGCTTCATCTCGCTCGGCAAGTCGATCCCGACCATCATCAACGCGTTCCGCCGCGGCCTGTCCAACATCAAGGTCGACGGCACCGCGCCGGCCCGCGTGCCCCGCACCGAGCGCGACCTGTCGATGAAGGTCGTCCTGGGCGGCTCGGCCGCGCTGGTGGTCGCCATCTTCGCGGCGCCGGTCCTCGACATCGACTTCCTCACCGCGATCCTGGTCGTGGTCTTCGGCTTCTTCTTCGTGACGGTGTCGAGCCGCATCACCGGCGAGATCGGCAGCTCGTCGAACCCGATCTCGGGCATGACCATCGCGACCCTGCTGCTCACCTGCGGCCTGTTCGTGCTCATCGGCCGCACCGGCATCAGCTACAAGGCGATGGCGTTGTCGACCGCGGCGCTGGTCTGCGTCGCCGCCTCCAACGGCGGCACGATCTCGCAGGACCTCAAGACCGGCTACCTGGTCGGCGCCACGCCGCGCCTCCAGCAGATCTCGATCGCGATCGGCGTCGTCACCAGCGCGATCGTCATCGGCCTCGTGATGCTGCTCTTCCTCGGCTCGCGCGAGACCTACCAGCCGGTCAACCTCGGCGCGGTCGCGATGAAGAGCACGTCGCAGACCGACAAGGGCCCGGATGGCAAGACCTACCACCTCGGCTTCTACCGCGACACCGCCACCCTCGAGGCCGGCCGCTACCTCGTCGACGAAACCGGCACCGCGCGCTTCATGGTCGATCCCAAGGCTGACGCCGCCGAGGTCGCCAAGAACCCGATGGCCGCATACCTGCCGCTCGCCACCGAGGGCGTCACGTTCAAGGCCGACGGCGCGCCGCAGGCGGTCGCCGGCCCCGGCAACAAGACCTATCGCATCGTCGAGCACGTGCCGAGCAAGCAGCTGACCCGCGGCAAGTACCTCCTCGACGACACCGGCACGCCGATGTTCTTCGTCGATCCCTCGGTCGACGCGGCGTACCCGTACAACCTCGAGAAGGCCAGCGGCAAGCTGCCGGCCGATGTCGTGGTCACCCCGCCCGCCAAGGCCGACGATCAGCCGACGCTCGTGCTCGGCGGCGCCGAGGTTGGCAAGGAGCTCGGCAGCGAGCTCGGCATCGATCGCCAGCCCTACCGCGCGGTCCAGCTCTCCACCTCCGTCGGCGGGCTGCGTCCCGGTCGATACCTGCTCAACCCGGCCAATGAGGTCGTGTACCGCGCGCGGCCGACCGACAAGTTCGACGCGCCCAAGGCCCAGCTGTTCGCGCTCATCATCGACGGCACGCTCGGCGGCAACCTGCCCTGGGGCCTGGTGCTGATCGGCGTGTTCATCGCGATCATCCTCGAGATGATCGGCGTGTCGGCGCTGCCGTTCGCGGTCGGGTTGTACCTGCCGATCTATACGTCGGGCGGCATCTTCGTCGGCGGCGCGGTGCGCTGGCTGGTCGATCGCAAGCGCAAGGGCGAAAGCACCGGCGAGGCCGAGTTCTCCCCGGGCATGCTGATGGCGTCCGGGCTCATCGCGGGCGGCTCGATCGCCGGCGTGCTCCAGGCCGGCCTCCTCACCGCCAAGGTCGACAAGATCTTCGACTGGAGCGACCTCCTGCCGACCTCGCTCGCGACCAACGTGACCTGGTGGCCGACGATGTTCTTCGCCGCGATGGCGGCCGGGCTGTACTGGATCGGCGTGCAGCGCAGCAAGAACCCGCTGCCGACCGCCACGGCCGTCGACAAGGACGAGTAGTCCTGGGGTGGGGAAACCCACCCAGCATCAGGACTCACGACCGCAGGCGCGCGGCGCGGCGGGCGGCAGGGTCGCGGAACCTGGGGCCGCCTCGCTGGATCGACCGTTGCTATAGCCGCGGCCTCCATGCCCCGCCTACCGCTCGCGTCGGTCCTCGCGCTCTCGCTCGCCGCAGCCTGCGGCAGCAACTCGCTGGGCAGTGATGGCCCCTGCGAGCTCGCCTCGCCCGACCCGGCGTGCGCGATCGACTGCGCCGGCAACGACGCGCTGTGCCCGTCCGGCTTCTACTGCAGCGCGGCGCAGTCCTGCACCGCGGACTGCACGCGCAGCGGCAACGAGTGTGGCAGCGGGCGCAGCTGCGATCCCGACGGTCACTGTCTCGACGACGGCGGCGGCGATGGCGACGGCGGCCTCACCGACGACGACAGCTCGTGTCCGTCGGTGACCGTGATCCCGATGCCACGCACGCCGACCGTGCAGCTCCTGGTCGACCGCTCGGGCTCGATGGACCAGAACTTCGGTTCGACCGACCGCTGGAGCGCGGTCCGCGCCGCGCTCACCGGCCCCAGCGGCGTGGTGACCTCACTACAAGATCGCGTGATCTTCGGCGCCAGCACCTACAGCCACCGCACCAACGCCGCGAACTGCCCGACCGTCGCCTCGACCCCGACGCGCATGCTCAACAACGCCTCGGCGATCGCGTCGCTCATGACCCATGGCCTGCTCACCGACACCCCGACCGGCGAGTCGATCCGCCGCGTGGTCGCCGACTTCATGCTCGGCCCGACCGATGATCCGCCGATCATCTTGCTGGCCACCGACGGCTTGCCCGACACCTGCAGCAACCCCAACGAGAACAACAACACCGTCGCGCAGGCGCTCTCGGTCAGCGAGACCCAGGCCGCGTACGCCCGGGGCATTCGCACCTACGTGCTGTCGGTCGGCAACCAGGTCGGCGCGGCCCACCTGCAAAAGGTCGCCAACGCCGGCGCTGGCCTGGACCCCAACACCGGCACGGCGCCGTACTACACCGCCAACAACCCGAGCGAGCTGTCGACGGCGCTCATGCAGATCATCACCGGCGTGCTGTCGTGCGAGCTGGACCTGTCGGGCACCGTCGACACCAGCCGCGCCGACGAGGGCTACGTGACCCTCAACGGCGCGCCGCTGACCTATGGCACCGACTGGGAGCTGGTCGACGACGACACCATCCGCATCCTCGGCGCGGCCTGCGACACGCTCATCGGCGGCGGCGCGGTGCTGCAAGCCACGTTCGCCTGCGGCGTCATCGTCCAGTGATGCGGGACGTGGCGTCGGCGCGGCCGCGAGCCTATCGTCGCGGCATGAAGCGAGCCCGCACCGCCACGGCGATCATCTGGAGCACGGTCGTTTCGGCCGGCGCGATGCTGGGGTGCAGCCACAGCCCGCCCACCAACCAGCCGACGGCAGCGGTGGCCGAGCCGGCGGTGGCGGTCGAGGTCGCGCCGCCACAAGGCTCTCCCGCGACGGTCGGCGAGTCGCGGCCCGTGCAGGACCAACCGACGCCGTCGCCTGCGGCCGCCGCGCCGATCATCGCCGAGGTGACGCGGGTGAACATCACCGTGGCGTCGACGCCGCCGGGTGCGTCGGTCTATCGCAACGGCACGCTGATCGGCACCACGCCGGTCAACGTCAGCGCCGAGCCGTCCGACACGCCGCTCGCGCTGCGGCTCGAGCTGGACGGCTACACGACCAAGGACGCCACCGTCACGCCGTCCGCCGATACCCGGGTGTCGTTCGCGCTGGCCAAGATCGCCGCCGCCCCGCGTGCGCGCGGCACCAGCGGCAAGCGCACCGGCCGCGGCTTCGTCCTGAGCTGAGCTACTCGAGGTACGCGTCGTGGCAGACCGCCTCGACGTTGTGGCCGTCGGGATCGAGGACGAACCCGCCGTAGTAGTGCGGGTGGTAGTGGGGCCGCACGCCAGGTGCCCCGTTGTCGGTGCCGCCGGCGGCGAGGCTCGCCGCGTGGAACGCCTGGACGGCCTTGCGGCTGCTGGTCCGCAGCGCGATGTGCTGGGCGTGCTGGACCGGCCCGCTCTGGGCGAACCACAGGTCGGGCTTGCCCTTCTCGCCGAAGCCGATCACCACCGGCGCCTCGGCGTTGGGGATCTGCGCGATCAGCTCGTAGCCCAGCGGCGCCAGCGCCTTCGAGTAGAAGTCGCGGGCCGCGACGAGGTTGCTCACGTTGATGCTGATGTGGTCGATCACGCGGGCACGATACGCGGGTTCGCGGCGCTGGTGAAGCCGATCAGGCGGCGGGCGCGGGACGGCGAAAGAGCGTGAAGCAGCGGAGGCCGGCCTGAGCGAGCTGGCCAACACGCGGCTCGTCACCGGCGACGCGGTCGCCGAGCTCACGCGCCGCAAGCAGGAGGCCGGCCCCGAGCTGGTCGTCCTCGGCAGCGGCGCCCTGGTTGGCCAGCTCGCCCAAGCCGGCCTCGTGGACCACTACCAGCTCGTCGTCGTGCCGGTCGTCGTGCCGGTCGTCCTCGGCGCCGGCCGCTCGATCTTCGCCGGCGTCGACCACCGCCTCGACTTGATCCTCACCGCCTCACGCGCCTTCAACAACGGCAACGTCGTGCTCGACTACGATCGCGCCTGACGCGACGCCAGCACCTCGACCGCCGCCTCGACGATCGCGCGCCATTCGGATGAGGCCGCGGCGAGGTGCTCGCGAGCCCGGCGCGTGACGAAGCTGGCATTCTCCTGAGCGTAGGAGTCCATTGGCGATCAGCCACGGCCGCGGAGAGGAGCAGGTGCGGCCCATACTGGACGGGACGCGTTCCGGTCTGCAGCTTGTCCTCCCACAAGACGACGAGCGTCACGACCCATCCGCCGCGCTTCGCTCCGTCTCCTCAAACACGAGCTGATCGAAGCCGCTGCGCCGCAGCGCGCCGAGCCCAGCGTAGTCCTCGAGCCACGATCGGAGCCGCACCGGGTCGGGCCTGCTCAAGCGGGTGGCGCGATCCTCGTCGAGCTCGCAGAGCACAGCTGCCGCGGCCGGCTCGGTGAGCGTGTCCAAGAAGGCGTCGCTCTGCGTCGCGACCAGCACCGGAAAGCGCTCCGATGCGCCCTCGATCATCTGCGCGAGGCGCACGGTCAGTCCGGGGTGGAAGTGCAACTCGGGCTCATCGAGGACGACCAAGCTCGGTTGGTACGGGCGCTCGCCGTGCGCGATGACGACCTGAGCGAGGTACGCGACCTGCCCATCGGAGAGTGAGAACATCGGAAGCTCCCACCCACGGCGAAGGCGCACTTCGACGGCGATCTGGCCGCCGCTTGGCATCGGCTTCAGAACCAGATCTTCGAAGTCGTCGCCGAGCCCGAGTCGCATGTCTGCGAGGGCGCTCGCAAAGTTTCGCTGGTTGCGGAGCTGCAAGAGCGCATTGCTCAGGTTCTTCCCATCGAGGGCCAGCCGTCGTGCGCCTTGAACGACGTTGGCAGCCCGCGCACCCGTCTCGCTCTGGGCGACCCAGCGCGGCCGGACGTCGACAGGGGTATGCACTTCGATCGAAGCGAGTGCTTTCTTCACTCGATCGAGCTCTCCACCAGGCCCATCGCCCAGCGCTTCCACGCGTACGTTGAGTACCAGTTCCCCGGGGCCGATGGACCGCTGGGTTGGAGCCAGCGCCTCCTTCCGGACGCCGGTGCGGTCATAAGCCCAGTAATTGAGCGCGTCGCGAAACACCAGTTGGATCCAGCGATCGCCCAGAAAGCGAGAGATACGCTCGTGACGGATCTGAAGGTACTGATCGCGTTCCAGCGACAGCGCTAGCGCGTAACGCAATAGCCCTTCTGCGCCGTCGATCTCTGCCTCGATCTCCAGCTTGTGAGCGCCGCGGCGCACCAGCGATGCCGCGCCGCCGTGCGTGCTCGCGAGCGCATCGAAGAATGTGGAGTCGGTACCCGCCTTGCGGAGCAGCTCGCAGACCTCGACGAGCGAGCTCTTGCCGGCGCCGTTGGGCCCGATGAGCACGGTCAGATCCGAGAGCATGAGCTCGACGTCCGCCAGGCTGCGTAGCCCCTTCACGCGGATCGCGGTGATGCGATCGTGATTCACGGGATCGACGGTAACACGAGGCCGGCGCTGATCAGCGCGGCAGAGCGAGGGCGGCGATCTCGTCGGGGGCGAAGCCGTAGTCGGCGAGGACGGCGGCGCTGTGCTGGCCCAGCGTCGGGGGCGGGGTCGGGTGCTCGGGCGCGCCGACCGGCGTGCGCACCTGCGCGATGGGCCCGGCGGCGCCGCCGTCGATCGTGAAGAACACCTCGCGCGCGACGTGGAGCGGGTGGCTGGCCAGCTCGTCGGGCTCGAGGATCGCCTCGCAGCAGCAGTCGTGCTCCATGAAGATCGCGGCCCACTCGTCGCGGGTCTTGCGGGCGATGGTCGCGGCGATCTCGGCGCGGATTTCGGCTTGGCGCGCCGGCGCCGCCAGCAGCTCGGACAGGTCGACCTTGCGGCCGATCGCCGCGCTAAACGCCATCCAGAACTTGGGCTCGAGGGCGCCGACCGAGACGAAGCGATCGTCGGAGGTCCGGTACACGCCGTACGACGCGATGCCGCCATTGAGGGTCTCGGTGCCGCGGGTCGGGCGCGCACCGCAGTCGAGGTTGCCGAGCTCGGCGGCCAGCAGCGCCAGCGCACCTTCGGTCATCGAGATGTCGAGGTAGGCGCCGCGGCCGGTGCGCTCGCGCCCGACCAGCGCGGCCAGGATCGCGGTCGCGCTCCACAGCGCGCCGCCGGCGAGGTCGGCGATCTGCACGCCGGGCATCGCGGGCGGATGGCCGGGGCCTTCGCTGCCCATCGCGAGCACGCCGGCCAGGCCGATGTAGTTGAGGTCGTGCCCGGCGCGATGCACGTAGGGGCCGGTCGCGCCGTAGCCGCTGATCGAGCACACCACGATGCGGGGGTTGATCGCGGCGAGCACGTCGTAGTCGAGGCCGAGCTTGGCGAGCACGCCGGGCCGGAAGCTCTCGACGACGACGTCGGCGCTCGCCACCATCCGCAGGAACCCAGCCTTGGCGGCCGGATTTTTCAGATCGAGCGCGAGCGACCGCTTGCCGCGGTTGATCGCGAGATAGCGGCCGCTCACCCCACCCTTGGCGGGCGGGAAGATGCGCATGTAGTCGCCGACCTTGGGGTCCTCGACCTTCACCACGTCGGCGCCGAGATCGGCGAGGACCATCGTGAGGAACGGCCCCGGCAGCAACCGCGACAGGTCGAGGACCTTGATGCCCTCGAGCGGACGCATCGACTACTTGGCGAGGTCGAACAGCTGCTGGAGCTTCATGGCCAGCATGGGATCGCCGGAGACGCGGAGCTTGCCCTGAAAGTAGAGCTGCATGCCGGCGTTGGGGTCCTTCAGCATCGCCTGGAAGTCCTCGTGCGCGATGTCGATCGTGCACTGGGCCTTGTCCGAGGCGCCGCGGACGCAGGTCGGCGGCTCGCTGGTGAGATCGACGGTCCAGTCACCGCCGCCTTCGCCGGTGATCTTGAACGCGTAGATGGCGTTCACTTCGCGCGCCTTCTCGGGATACTGCTTGAGGCCGGCGGGCACGGCGACATCGAAGGTCTCGGTCGCGTTGGTGGGCAGTGCGGTCATTGACGAATCCTCCGTGAAGCCTGGTACGTCGAGAGAACGTCGAGACGTGTACCGCGGGCCCCGGGGGAGGGTCAAGACGACCAGGCTTACGCCCGGTTTCACGGCAGGTCTTGATCGGCGAACGCGCAGCTGGCGAGGTCGCCCTCGGTCGGGACCCACTCGCCCGAGTCGACGTAGAAGACCCGGCGAAACCCGGTATCCCAGCACTCCGACGCGGTGATCTCCGTCGAGGTGTCGCCGCCACGGACCCGGACGTCGGCGCGACCGGCGCCGGTGCCCTGCCAGCGCGAGCGCACGGTGACCTCCTCGGCGGCCGGGCCGGCGTCGTCGGTGTCGCCGAAGATCGCGAAGACCATGTCGCCGGCGCCGTCGGCGGTCTCGGCGTACGCGTAGTCGTAGTGGATCGGCGTCGGCGTACCGCCGCGATCCTCGACGGCGTCGACCGCCAGCGCGAGCGTGCGCGCTGGCAGATCGTAGGTCGCGCCGATGACGCCGTGGCCGTCGTTGTCGATCGGGTTGACCCGCTCGGCGGCGTCGAAGTCGAGCGTGAAGTTGCCGGTGCCGGTGTCGCTCGACGTGCCGTCGACGATGGTCTCGAACTCGGCGCCGGCCACGGTGCGGCTGCGGCCATCGAGGCGCCAGTCGTAGCTGCCACCGCCCAGCTCGTCGACGGTGAGCCGCCACTCCGACGGCTCGAGCGCGTCGTGGTGCGGGCCCCAGACGTAGGTGTCGCCCGACACGCTGGTCGGCGGGAACTGCACGATCGTGTGGATGACGACCAGCACCGCGGCGGTGCCGCCGTTGAGGTCGTGGGTCACGTTGCGCGTGGTGACGTACCACTCGGCGAGCTCGCCGATCGTGAACGCGTTGGACGCCGCCGACTCCGGCAGCTTGATGCGGACGTCCTCGGCCTGGGGGATGACCTTCGACACCGGGTGAGGATCGTCGTTGGTCTGGACACAGGCCGCGGCGCCGGTGGAGAGGAGCGCCGCGGTCGCGAGAGCGAAGGGGATGCGCTTGGACATGCCGAGTTGAAAAGCAGATCGCGTGCCGAAGCCTCGTCGAGGAGTTCCGGCGAGTTGCGGTGTGGCGACTTCCTACGCTGGCGCGAGATCCTACGGCGCGTCGAAGCGCGCGACCTGCGAGGTGTCAAAGAGCAGCAGCACGTCGGCGACCGACACCGACACCCCGATCGGCGTGGCGCGGGCCTGGGTCGGCTCGGGCAGCGGCCAGGTCCACACCACGACGCCGTCGTCGAGCGCGTACAGCACGTCGTGGCGGAGCGTGGCGTCGGCGCGCACCACGACCGCGGCCCGCCGGCCATCGCGGGCGGCGGCCAGCACCGACAGGCCGGGCAGCGTGGCGCCGGCGACCTCGACCACGCTGGCGCCGGCGCCGACCCGCTGGCACCACGGCGTGCCGTCGTCGAGTCGGTCGCAGCCGTCATCGGGCGGCCCGGCCACCGGCACCTCGACGCGGCGGGCCTCGCCGTTGGGCGGCGTGAAGATGTAGCCGCAGGCGCCGCGCCAGAACCGCACCGCGCCACCGTCGCGGGCGATCTGCCACGCGCCGCGATCGATCGGACACGGCGTGGCGGTCTGCACGCTGCCCGCGGCACGGCCGGCGACGTCGAGGGGGTCGATGCGCTCGAAGCACGCGACCAGCTCGGTGCCGGTGGGCGGCGCGATCGGCTGGTCGCACTCGCGCACCAGCACGACGTCATGGGGCGACAGCACCAGCGGCGGGGCGAGCGTGGCGCCACCGGGCCGACGCCAGGCCACCGCGCCGCCCGCGCGATCGAGCGCGACGTAGCCGACCTGCGAGCCGGCGACCAGTACGCGATCCCCGACGACGACTGGCGGATGCGCGACCAGCTCGGGCACGGTGGCGATCGCGCCGACGTCGACCTGCCAGCGCGGCACCGCGAGCCGCGGCGGGGCACCGGGTGCGCGCGCCGGGACCGGCGGCTGGCCGGTCGACGACGGTGGCGCCAGCACCCGGCCCACGATCAGCGCCGCGCCGATCGCGCCGCCCACGACCGCGCCGATCGCGAGCTTGCTATTCAGACTTGTCCTTCTTGCGACGGGCCTGGGCCTCGCGGAAGCGATCGGCCCAGCCCTCGACGTTGACCTGCTTGACCCGCGTGAGCGCGAGCGCGCCCCGCGGCACGTCCTTGGTCACGGTCGTGCCAGCCGCGACGAAGGCGTCGCGCCCGACGGTCACCGGCGCCACCAGCTGCGAGTCCGAGCCGATGAACGCGCCGGCCTCGATCGTGGTGTGGTGCTTGGCGAAGCCGTCGTAGTTGCACGTGATGGTGCCGGCGCCGATGTTGGCCCTGGCCCCGACGGTGGCGTCGCCGATGTACGACAGGTGGCTGGCCTTGGCGCCGGCCATGAGGTGGGTCTTTTTCATCTCGACGAAGTTGCCGACCTTGGTGTCCTCGTCGAGCTGGGTCTTGGGCCGCAGGTGCGTGAACGGCCCGACCTCGGCGCGGGCCCCGATCGCCGACTCGCCGGCGACGGTGTACGGCTTGAGGTACGCGTCGCTGCCGACCGTGACGTCGGTGAGCACGCAGCCGGTGTCGATCCGCGCGCGGTCGCCGACGCGGGTGCCGGCGCCGCGCAGGCACACCCCGGGGCCCAACCACACGTCCTTGCCGATCGCGCCGACGTCGGCGTCGATGAACGTGGTGGCCGGCGACGCCATGGTGACGCCGCTGCGCATGAGGCCGTCGTTGATGCGGCGCCGGGCGGCGGCATCGACCGCGGCCAGGTCGACCCGATCGTTGATGCCGGAGACCTCCTCGAAGGGCGCGTCGATCGACGCGGCGCCACCGCGGCTGGCGGCGCGCGCGACCAGATCGGTCAGGTACAGCTCACCCTTGGCGTTGTCGGCCTTGAGGGTCGCGAGGTCGGCGCGCAGGTGACCGAGCCGCACCGCGTAGAAGCCCGCGTTGGTGTCGAGGATCGACCGCTCCACGTCGGTGGCGTCGGGCCACTCGACGATGCGCTGCAGCACGCCGCCCTCGCGGACCAGGCGGCCGTACGGCATCGGGCGATCGGGCACCGTCGACAACAGCGCGAGGCCGGCCGGGTTGTCGGCGCAGCGCGCGACCAGCTGCTCGACGCGCTCGACCCGGAGCAGCGGCGCGTCGCCCGACAGGATGACCACGATGCGATCGTCGGGCTCGCCGTCGAGAGCGGGCAGCGCCGACAAGATGGCGTGACCGGTGCCCTTGGGCTCGGGCTGCACCGCGACCTCGACGGTGCCGGCGCCGTAGCGCGCGTCGAGCGCGGCCCGCACCGCCTCGATCTGGTGGCCGAGGATCGCGACGATGCGCTGAGCGCCGGCGCCGCGCGCGGTCTCGACCGCCCACGCCACCATCGGCCGGCCCGCGACCTCGTGCAGCACCTTGGCCTTGTCGCTCTTCATGCGCGTACCGAGGCCAGCGGCCATGATCAGGACGATCGGAGACGGACGACTCATTGGGCGGGCAATGTAGCAGAGCTGTTGCGCGGCGATCTCCGTCAGGGCTGGGTGGTCGGCTCGATCATCAGCGTCTGGCCATCGGTCGCGGTGAACCTGCGCGTGGTGGCGGCGCCCTCGACGAGCAACGTGTAGCTGCCGGCCTCGACGTCGAGATCGAAGCGGCCCGATGCGGTGGTCGTGACCTCGCCCGGCGTGCTGGTCGAGGGCGGGGTCGCGCGCGCGCTGACCGTGACGTTGGCGACCGGCTGGCCGGCAGCGTCGACGATCTGACCGTGGACGGTGGCTAGCTCGCCGGCGATCTCGAAGCTGAGCGGCGCCGTGGGCTCGCCGGTGATCGTCAGCTCGCGGTTGGCGCTGCCGGTCGCGGTCAGGACCCGGAGCTGGTAGCGCCCGGGCTCGACGCGGGTCAGGCGGAAGTGCCCGGCGTCGTCGTGAACCCGCTGCGAGCGCCGGCCTTCGTCGCGCGGCTTGATGAGGTCGACCGTGAACACGCCGACCGGCTTGCCGGCGCTGGTCACCGTGCCAGTGACGGTGGCCAGGCCAGCGATCGTGACGACCACGTCGGTGCCGACCGCGACCTGACCGGTGCGCCCGCGGATCGTGCCGCGCTCGGCCTCGGCGGTGACGTCGTAGATCCCGCGCCGCAGCCCGACGATCTCGAAGCGGCCGTCGGCGCCGCTGAGCACCGGTGGCGTGCCGCCGATGCCGCCGGTGGCGGCGCGCGCGGCGCCCGGATCGTCGCCGAAGAGCGCGCGGCGCTCGCGGGCGTCGAGGGCCGCGGTTATCCAGGCATCGGCCCGCGGCGTGCCGTCGGCGTTCCGCACTAGCCCGCGGATGATGCCGCGGTTGACCTCGACCGCGAGCATGATGCCGGTCAGATCCTCGCGGTCGGCCAGCGTGATCCGCTTGGGCGCGCGGGCCTGATCAGCGCCGGCCCAGCGCAGGAGCGCGCCGTGCGTGTCGATAACCGTGAGCCGGTACTCGGCGGCGGCCAGCGCGCCGACGCGGAAGTTGCCCTCGGCGTCGGTGGGCACGTGCTGATCGGACGGGTTGACGCCGTTGACCTCGGGCCCGTAGAAGTTGCGGACTCGGCCGCCCACCAGCACGACCGCGCCTGGCACCGGCGCGCCGCGTTCGTCGACGACCCGGCCGGCGAGGCTGCCCGCGACCTCGAGCGGGATGACCGCCTCGACGTCGCCCGACCCCGGCACCACGAGCTCGATCGTGCCGCGGCGCCCGTCGCTGGTGCGGGCGGTCAGCGTGACCGTGCCGCCCTGCACCGGGGCCAGCTCGAAGCGACCGTCGGGGCCGGCGGTCGCGGTGAGCTGCTGCAGGCGTGCCAACGCAGTGTCGCGACCAGCCCGCAGACGCTCGGCGAAGTCGATGCCAAGCTCGATTTCGGCAGCTATCGCGGGCTCGACCCGTCCGACGATGCGGGCGGCCGACGCGAGCTTGAGCACTACCCCGGTGACCGGGGCCTCGTCGAGCTCGACCACCACCCCGGCCTGGGTGGCGCCCCGACCACCGGCCGCGGTGAAGAGCCAGTGATCAGCGCGCAGCCCGCGCACCTGGAACGCGCCATCACCGTCGGTGAAGCTGCTCACCATACCGGGGCCCTCGGCGAGCACCAGCGCATCGGCGACCGGCGCGCCGGTCTCGTCGACGACCTGCCCCGCCACCGACGGGCGGGCGACCACCCACAGCTCGACGCCGTCGACCTGCTCGCCGATGCCGAGCGCCACCACGACGGGCTCGTCGGAGTCCTGGCCACCGCCCACGGTCTTGGCGTGCAGGGTGTACGTGCCCGGCGACAAGCCGGTGGCGAGAAACCGGCCGTCGGCGACGACCACCGCGTCGGGCACCGGCTGGCCGGTGGCGAGGTCCATCACGACGCCCTCGACGGTGCCGCCCGGCATCAGCGTGAAGTCTTGGGGCCCGCGAATGAACAAGTCGACCGTTCTCGCGGCCGATCCATCCCGGCTGGCTGCGTTGCCGGTTCCGGTCCTCGGGTCACCTCCGTCGAGGATGCTCCCCTGCGGTCCTCACCGTCGCCTTGC
>Ga0209181_10000612_pt1 | contig 66284 bp, 38 predicted proteins | sample MAT05_FD_187208 | JGI IMG/M metagenome (GOLD analysis project Ga0209181, IMG submission 187208) | Freshwater microbial communities from Lake Fryxell liftoff mats and glacier meltwater in Antarctica - MAT-05 (SPAdes) (version 2) | ecosystem: Environmental > Aquatic > Freshwater > Ice > Liftoff...
CTTCTTGGCAATTGCCTTGACTCTTTGCTCATTAATTTTAGTCTCATGTTCCAGACGCCTGTTCTTGGAGTCGGAATTCTTCTGTTCTAAAGAAGAAATCTTTTCCTGAATCTTAGCTTCTTTCCCTGTGAGCCATAAGTTAAACTTCTTTTCTGCTTCCTCTTCAGTGAAAGCTTTCTTTCTAACACCTTCTATGAGGTGTTTTTTGTACATCACGCCTCTGTATGACAGTATGGCTCTGCATGTATCGGTAGGTTGAGCGCCTTTAAGAACCCAATCGAGTGATTTCCCGAAATCGAGTTCAATTGTTGCAGGATTAGTATTGGGATCATAATTACCCAGCTTCTCTATAAACCTGCCATCTCGTGGCGCCCTGCTATCGGATACAACAATGTGATAATAAGGTCTCTTTTTGCGACCTTGTCTTGTTAATCTGATTTTTACAGGCATTCTCTTATTATTTAATTAAACCTACATTAAAAATAGGGTGCAAAGGTAAATTTTTTATCCTTATACACAAAGTTTTAAGGCAAAATAGTTTCCCAATGCTCTCAGTAAAATGACTTATAAGAATGCCAAACCCTAATCCTATTACTTTTAGCTTGTTATTTAATTATAAAGTCTTAATTTTATTATTGATTAACAACAACCAAAATGGAAAAAGCACCTAATAGCATACTATGCTGCAAGAAGGCCATCCAGAAAATTTGAAAACAAATAAAAAATTACCACGATGAAACGCTACATTGAACAACTGATAGAAGACATCCATAAGTCCACTTGGAATTTGAAGCCTCCATCTAAACTATGGGGGGAATCGGAAGCTGATCCTGACAATGAACGGGAACTGGAAGATATGTCGTATGTGGAGAAGTATATTTACGGCGAACAGCAAGCCATTGGAAAAATAACAGGGATTGAACCGGAGCAGATCCCTCCAACAGAAATATTAACAACAGAACAGCAGTCCCAATTGGCAATCGAACTGGAAAAGTTGTTGCAGAATTACCATTTTGTACTTGATTTTCCTGAAAAATATCCGGCTCACCTGCGATACCGATTTATCCGTGACTTTTGGAATGAAGAACATGTGCCACTTTCCTTTGGCGAAAACCACATCGAATTCTGCAACTATGAGGAGGCAAATTGTCCATTCCCAGGCTATTGTGATACATGTAAGGAAATAGCCGAACAAATAAAGTTTGATGAAATACATGGAGTAAAAGCCGACCTTGATTTTGATTTGGAGAATCTTTTACCCTCACAGGAAGAACTGGATGAATTCTTTAGGAGGCAAAATGATCCACCTAATCCAGGGCAGTAGATTGACCATTAAAATGTTACCTGACCAACGCGCTGAAAGCAATCCTTGTTCTAAAATCAATTTAAAACATTTTCACGAGTTTATTTCCCAATCATTTTCGACGGATCCACCCATTTGTCAAAGTCCTCAGAATTCACATATCCCAGCTCAATAGCAGATTGCTTAAGAGTAAGATGCTCCTTATGCGCCTTCTTGGCAATTTGAGCCGCTTTATCATAGCCAATATGAGTGTTTAATGCGGTTACCAGCATCAGGGAATTGTCGAGGTTCTTTTTTATGCTTGGCAGGTTCGGCTCAATTCCAGTGGCACAATGCTCGTCGAATGAAACGCAGGCGTCTCCGATTAAACGGGCAGAGTGAAGAAAATTACTAATCATCATAGGCTTATAAACATTGAGCTCAAAATGTCCGCTCATTCCCCCGATATTTATGGCAACATCATTACCAAGTACCTGAGCACACACCATTGTGAGAGCTTCAACCTGAGTGGGGTTAACTTTCCCTGGCATAATGGATGAACCCGGCTCATTTTCCGGAATTAAAATCTCCCCTATTCCACATCGCGGGCCAGAAGCTAGAAGTCTGACATCATTGGCAATTTTTGTAAGACTAACAGCCAAAGTCTTTAGTGCTCCGTGAGCTTCAACAATGGCGTCATGTGCTGCGAGAGATTCGTATTTATTAATTGCTGTGACAAACGGCAGGCCAGTAAGCTCGGCGATTTTAGAAGCTACTTTTTCAGAATAGCCTTTTGGTGTATTGATACCTGTGCCGACCGCTGTTCCCCCTAGTGCGATCTCTGAAAGATGGCTTAATGTATTTTTCAAGGCCTTAATTCCATGATCAAGTTGCGACACATATCCGGAAAACTCCTGACCGAGGGTAAGTGGTGTGGCATCCATCCAGTGGGTTCTGCCTATTTTTACAATATCCATAAAAGTCTCCGATTTTTCCTTCAGAGTATTCCTTAGAATTTCAACGCCGGGAATTGTAGTTTCAACAACCATTTTATAGGCTGCAATATGCATGGCAGTAGGAAAAGTGTCGTTCGAACTCTGAGACTTATTTACATCGTCATTGGGATGAATAAAGGTATTCCCTTCTCCTAAAACATTTCCCTTTAAAACATGGGCTCTGTTCGCAATTACTTCGTTCAGGTTCATATTCGACTGGGTTCCTGAACCAGTCTGCCAGATAACTAGAGGAAATTCTGTATCGAGTTTACTGGCAAGTATTTCATCACAAACAGCAGATATAAGCTCAGCTTTCTCAGGTGCAAGAACACCCAAATCAAGATTTGCCAAAGCAGCTGCTTTTTTCAAGTAAGCAAAAGCGTAAATAATTTCAATTGGCATTAGCTGACCGCCGATCTTAAAATTCTCTCTTGAGCGCTGTGTCTGAGCTCCCCAATATTTATCCCCCGGAACCTCAATAGGTCCCATGGTATCTTTTTCTATTCTGCTTTTCATTACATTTAATATTTTATACCAGAATACTCACAAAAAATATACTAGCGCTTACGAAGTAAAAGATTTGTGATGTAAAAATTCCCGTTTACATCTTTTGCTGTACCTATAGCCGAAAGATTAAATTCTCCCATTACAAGAGAAACAATTTTCGGATTGCTTTTGATAATATTCATTACTGAATCCGGATTCTCATATTCGCAATATGCAACCCAAACACCCGATGAATCGGCTCCAACATTAACTCTTAATAATTCCAGATCTGCTAATACGCCATCAGTATTAAAACCCACACTTTCTTTTGCCATTTTTGCGCTATACGACTGAGCATCATCGATCATAAGGAAAGTTTGTGTTAGTGCAGGTTTTCCGCGTGTTGCACGATAATCATTCATCGCATTCTGAATGTTTCGTTCAAACTCAGTAACCTGAGTGAAACCTTCGTCTTTTTTACAAGAATTTACGCTTATCATCATTATTGTAAGGGTAACTAATGATATTAAATAAGTCCTGTTCCTCATAGTGTTTATTATTAGCGTTTGACACAATACCAACTGGCCGGAAATTTATTTCCCTACCTGATTCTTTTAAAAACAATTTTAAGCAAAATATAACATTTTGGATTAATGTTGTAACAAATAACTTTAATAATTAAAGAAAACTTCTTAACCTTTTAGATGAAATTAAGTGACAAAGGTAATAATAGGTATATCACTTTTTTTGCTTCCAAATCAATAAAATTTCAAATGAAGCCTTTTATTCACCTCATTCAGAGACTATTATCACTTCTTTCCCTATATTTTTCAATGAAGAAATTACACTAATTTCAATATATTTTCCGGGGGATTTGCAATCACACCTTTATGTTTGGCAAGAACGATTGGCCTAATGAGAAGTTGAGGGTTTTCTGTAATAATGGTGATCCATTCCTCATCTTTTAAATTCAGGTTTTTTAATTCATTTTTATACAATGCTTCATTTGTGCGAATAAGATTTTTCGGACTGACATGTAATTTAAGGATTATCTCATTGATTTCCAGAATAGAAATTCCATTTTTAATATAATCAATTACCTGAAATTCATGTCCCTGCTCTTGAAGAAACTTCAGTCCTTCTCGGCTCTTCCTGCATCTTGGGTTATGGTAGATTTTAATGACCATGAGATTGAAAAATAAAAAATAAAAATACAACAAAATTGCCTACATCAAATGCGAGAATCTGAAATATGGATAGAATTCATTTCGAAGAGTTTGGGTTAAGACTTATGGATATAAATGGATCAATCTTGATCACTCTGATACACATGTATTTAGTGTAAAAAAAAATATGTTAAAATTCAACAGGATTATTGAACAATATTTAGGTTAGATTTGTTATTTTATTTGCGATTTTAAGATATTAAGATATTTTTTTATTTTTATTGTATATTTCAAGAATTACTAAACCTAACTGCTAGTGCATATGAAACTTCAAATTAACTTCAGTACAAAGATTTTAAGGATGGTTTTAACCATTCTTTTTTCAGGCATTTTTGTCGGCAATATGTTTGCCCAGTTGTCAGGAACCAAGACCATCAATGCCTCTGGTGGGGATTATTCCAGCTTCAATGCTGCAATCAGCGCGCTTACTTCACAGGGCGTAAACGGTCCTGTGGTGTTTAATGTGGCAAATGGCACATATAACGAGCAAGTAATTGTACCTGAGATTACAGGGGCTAGTGCTGTTAATACTATTACATTTCAATCGGCTTCAGGGGATTCTGCTTCTGTGATACTGACCTACAATTCGACTGTTACATCCTCCAATTTCACCCTGAAATTAAATAATAGCGATTATATTAAACTGAGGAGAATGACTCTTCAGGCGTCCGGAACCTCATTAGGCCGAGTTATTGAATTAGAAGGTACTTCCACAAATATCCTTATTGAGAATTGCCGATTTTTTGGGAATAATACTTATACGAATTATAACGACAATGCAATTATATTTTCATACCAGGATCCTACTGACCAAATAACGCTCCAAAAGAATTATTTTTTTAAAGGTAGTTACGGTGTCTTTTTTCAGGGAGTTAGCAGTACCGTTTATTCCACCGGAACTAAAATACTCAGCAATGTTTTCTCAGACCAATACCAATTCGGCGTCTATCTTTATTACCAGAACGCCCCAGTGATAAATTCAAATTCGATTCAATTAAGTAACACTACTGCCACCGGAATTGCCCTAAATTCCTGTTCAAATATTCTTGAAGTGCAAAAGAACAAAATTAATCTTTCCGGAGGTGATTTCGGAGTTTATTTGAGTTCCTGCATCGGGAGTACGCTTGCCCGTGGACTTATTGTCAATAATTTTGTATCCATAACCGGAGGCGGAACTGCTTCCGGAATATATCTTAGCAATTCGACTTACCAGAACGTTTATCATAATTCTGTAAATATTTCAGCAATTACAAGTAATGATTATGGTGCATTCTTCCTCACAGGAGGTTCAAACATAGATGTCAGGAACAATATCTTCGCTAATTCCGGTAAGAACTATGCCTATAACATTAAAACACCGTCTGCATTGGAGTTTTCAGACAACAATAATTATTACTCAAACGCGAATTACCTGACCTTCTGGGGAAGCCCACTTGAGGATTTAACTGCGCTTAAAGCGGCCCAAGCGCCTCTAAAGGATGCAAATTCCATTTCATTTAACCCTGTATTTACTTCAGCATCTGATCTGCATGGTGGATCATTCCGCATTGACAACAAGGGCGTAAATCTTGGAATTACCACTGATATCGACGGACAAACCCGGACTACTTATGATGTTGGTGCTGATGAATTTACGGGTACTGGTGCAGCGCTTGTAGCAGGAACTTATACGATTGGAGGAACGTCGCCTAATTACGCCAGTTTTTCGCTTGCGGCAACAGTATTAAATACTTATGGAATTAATGGAAATGTAACATTCAATGTGCGTAACGGATCATATACTGAACAGTTTACCCTTGGACCCATTGCAGGTACAAGTGCTTCAAATAAGATCCTTTTTCAGCCAGAAAGCGGAGATTCGACCAAGGTTGAGATTTCCATGAATTCCGGAATAAATAATAACTTTCTGGTTCGTTTTACCGGGGCCGATTATGTGACTTTCAGGAAATTGAGCTTCACCCCCCTTAACTCGACCAATTCTAGGATTTTTGTATTTGAAGGTAGTTCCGGAAATAATAATATCAGCTCATGTATTCTGAACGGAAACAATGATGGTTCAACTTATGATGCGTTAATTTACTCCTATGAAAATGTAGTAAATAACCTGACTATCTATGCAAATCTATTCTCCGGCGGACGATATGGAGTTTATCTGAATTCAAACTCCGCAAATATAAAATTAGTTGGGACAAAGATCCAGTCCAATATATTTTCATCTCAGAAAGGATATTCCCCTTATAGTATTTACCTCCGTTTTAATGATGCCCCGGAAGTTCTCGCAAATATCTTTACCAATTCTACAATCGCCAATTATTATGGGATTTATCTTCAGGACTGTAGTAATGATTTAAAAGTGCTTGGAAATAAAATAAACTCAAATAATTCCGATGGAGGAATTATATTGTATAACTGTAAATCTATCAATACTAAAAGAGGTCTTGTTGCTAATAATTTTATTGAAATAGGAGGAGCCTCAAATGCATATGGCATATATCTCTATGGGGGCGAATATCAGAATATTTATCAAAATTCGGTTAAAATAAGCACATCAAATATAAGCACCGGACGAGCTTTTTATAATGCCGGCAACTCAAATAATATAAATATTAAAAATAACCTGTTCACCAATTTCGGTGATGGCTATGCATTTTATAGTGAAACAGCTACAACCAATTTCGTATCGGATTACAATGATTTCTTTTCAACAGGAAACTATCCAGTCTTCTGGAACGGTGTTAATTACAACTCCCTTTCGGCATATAAAGTGGCTGCCAGTCCGCTTGATGTCAATTCAATATGGGCTAACCCGGTATTTCTTTCTCCAATCGATCTGCATGCTCAAAGTTCATTTATTAATAACAAGGGAGTTGCATTAACAGAGGTTACAGCTGATTTTGACGGTCAGGTCAGAAGTCTTTCAACTCCCGATATTGGTGCTGATGAGTTTAGCTCTCCTTTACTGCCTCTTGCAGGAGGAACCTATACAATTGGAGGTGTCTCGCCCAGTTACAATACTTTTTCACTTGCAGTTAATGACCTGAATACAAGAGGAATTTCGGGTCCGGTAGTTTTTAACATCAGGGACGGGAGTTATAATGAACAAATGACATTGCTTGATATTAATGGTTCATCTCCTACAAATACAATTCTTTTTCAGCCGGAATCAGGGGATTCAAGTAAAGTAGAAATGGTTTTTTCAGCCAATATCAATAACACTTTCATTATCCAGCTGACAGGAACTGATTATATCACTTTCAGAAAGTTAACTTTTTCTGCACTTAACCCGTCCTATTCACTAGTTTTCAATTTAAGAGGAGGAATACAAAAACTGAACATTCAGAATTGTATAATAAACGGAAATGGTGAAACAGGAAATGTTTACAATACTGCAGCTATATATTCCAAAAGTGGAACTTTTACAGATCTTTTAATTGAAAACTGTAATATAAATAGTGGAAGCTCAGGAATATGGTTTGAAAGCCCTCAAAACAGCCAGAGTACAGGTACAAAAATCCTGAATTCTTCATTCATTGGTCAAAATTACAATTCTATTTACCTTAAATACCATGATGCCCCAATCCTTGAGAAAAATCTTATAAATAATACAACTGCATATACCCAATTTGTAGGCCTTCAGCTTTCTTATTGCAACAATGATCTTTCAGTTCAGGGAAATTCATTAATACTTCCCAATGGGGCAAATGGCATTTTTCTAGAAAATTGTACCGGAAACACCTCGAAAAAAGGTCTTGTTTCCAATAATCAGGTTGATGTAGGAGGAACCTACGTTGGTTCTGGTATTTATACAAACTCTAGTGATTACCAAAGAATTTACTTCAACTCTGTAAGGATTACCAGCTCTGATATTGGAAATGGCAGAGCCTATTATAATTACCAGGGTTCTAACATAGATGTACGGAATAATATTTTCACTAACGTGGGTGGAGGTTATGCTTATTATACCAATTTAACAACTTCAGTAGTCACTTCTGATTACAACGATTTGTTCACAACCGGGAATTACCTGGCATATTGGGGAGCGAGTACTTCAAATTTGAACAGTTTCAGAACTCTCAGCGGAAAGGAAACTAATTCAATATCAGTGAACCCGGCTTTTAACTCTTCACTCCGAACTTCAAGTTCATTTATTAATAATAAAGGAACAAATATCGCTGCTGTGACAAAAGATGTTGATGGAGAAATCCGAAGTGCTAGTACTCCCGATTTGGGGGCAGATGAGTATGTTCCCTCCGAATCACCTCTTACCGGAATTTATACGATTGGAGGGGCATCTCCCTCTTACACAACATTTAACCAAGCTGCCACAGCCTTGAACGAGCGTGGCGTTTCTGGTCCGGTAACTTTTAATATTCGTAACGGTACTTATGATGAACAGTTTGTACTAAATGAAGTACCCGGCAGCAGTGCTGTGAATAACATCGTTTTTCAATCCGAGACAGGTGATTCTTCAAAGGTAATCCTAGCTTACAATTCGACCTCAGCGGGTTTAGACTACCTGATTAAACTGATTGGTACAGATTATTTAACCATAAGAAAGCTTACTCTTGCAGGGACGAATACTACTTACAGCGGTCTTTTTATATTGCAAGGGAATGTAAGTCAGCTTACAATTCAAAATAATTTACTTAGCGTAAACGACAACTCTACCAGTTATTCAATATTCTCGGCTGATGGAAATTATCTTAAGGATATTTCAATTTCTCACAATACATTTCTACGGGGCAATGGTATAAATTTAAATGGATTCAATTCACAACTTTCAACCGGAATAAAAATTGAAAATAATCTTTTCGCTAATCAGCGAAGCTATGCTATTTATCTTTATGACGCAGATAGTCCTGTTATAAGGTATAATGATATCTCTGCCAGTACATACATCTTTAATGCCATATACCTTTACAATTGCGATGGCAAAATGAATATCTCTGAAAACAGAATTTTCAGCGACAATTATGCAACTGGCATATATCTTAATTACTGTGACGGGACTTTAATAAGTCAGGGAGTGATTTCTAACAACTTTGTAACCATAGCAGGTAATTCTTATGCAATTGGAATTTCAATAAATAATTCAGTATATCAGAACGTCCTTTATAATACAGTAAACATTGCAACAAGCTATTCATCCACCAATAGTAAATATGCATTTTATCTGACCGGAGGAGATAATGTTTTTGTGAAAAACAACATATTTGCCAATACTACCGGAGGATACGCCTACTATGTTGCTACCACTAATGCAGTTGATGCTTCTGATTTCAACGATTATTTTTCAACGACCGATATCGCCTACTGGGATGGAACTAAGGCTACCCTTGCAGCTCTGCGAACTGCAAATAGTGCCGATGCCGGTTCTATTTCAGCAAACCCCCAGTTTGTATCTCTTACCGACCTTCGTGTTAAACAGTCCTTACTATACAGGGCAGCCACACCTTCAGCTTTAGTAACCCAGGATATTTTCGGTCTCACTCGTGATGCTGTTAAACCAGATATTGGAGCTACTGCATTCTATTGTACTACCCCGGTAATTGATATTACCACATCAACATCATGTTTTGGGGATAGTACTGCCTTTATTTATGATGTAACCCAGGTTTCCGTTGGTTCCAATTACAGTTTTGATTTCGATAACGACTTCAATCCTGATACAACTTTCTTTACAGAAAGCGGAACCATACGTCATCTTTTCCCGGCATCCGGAAGTAAAACGGTAAATCTAATAGTTTCCCAAATTGCAGGATGTAATGATTATGCAGCTGAGAATATAATAATTGAACCATCAGCTGTTCTGGAAGTTATTGCAACCGGTGCTTATTGTGCCCAGGATAATGGGTCAGCTACAGTAGATATCAACGGGGCCGGTCCATTCATCTATCATTGGTCCACCGGTGAAAAAACTTCCTCCATAAGTAATCTTGCAAAAGGAAGCTATTCAGTAAGTGTAAAGAATCAGAATAACTGTGTCAGCACGGCAAGTTTCAGAATTGATGACCGGATTGTTGTTACAGTTAACGAATTGAGCCCTTCAACCTGCGGCCAGTCTGATGGAAAGGCAATTGTAAGTGTTTCCGGTGGAACAGAACCATATAGTTATGCTTGGACCAATGGTGAAACAGTAACAACTGCAAACAAACTGCCTTCAGGTACAAATTATGTTAATGTTTCTGATGCTACCGGTTGCTCATCTGTTGGTTCTATCAGCATTAGTACTGATGCTTCTGGTCCGAAGATCTCTCTTAAATCGGTAATTCCTAACAATTGCTATGGTGATAAGGCAGGATCTCTTGACGTGAACCTGACCGGAGGTACCAAACCTTATAATATTCTTTGGTCCAATGGAGCAACAACCGAAGATCTTACTGGTCTGGCTTCCGGAATTTATGATCTTTTAGTAACCGACAATACAGGATGTGTAGCTTCTGCCTCTTACGGTGTTGACCAGCCTGTATTCCTCAATGTTTCGGCAGTTGTTGAAGATGCAAGTTGCAGTGGTTCGGATGGAAGGGCTGTGGCACTTGCAGGCGGAGGGATCAAACCATACAGGTATTTATGGTCCAATGGAACTGAAAGTTCTGTTGCAAATAATCTTGCGGCAGGAATTTACACACTAACACTTACCGACAATAAGAATTGTTCAATAGTTGCCCCAGTCATTATTAACAATACCGGAGGGCCGAAAGTTAGCCTCAATAAACTTACGGGAGCAAGTTGTACCAATGCAGCTTCCGGTTCAATAGACATAAGTGTTAGTGGCGGAACTCCCCTGTATTCCTATTCATGGATGCCTGGCGGACAAACAACTCAAGACGTAAATAGTCTTTCGGAAGGTATTAACCAGATAACTGTAACCGATAAATCCGGATGTATTGGTTTCAGCAGTTTTATAATTGAAAAGGATGGTCCGATGACTAATCCAATCTGCCTTGTAACGGTTGACAGTACCACGGGTAAGTGTGTGGTTGTGTGGGAGAAGTTGTCACAGCCCGATGTTGCTTTCTATAACATATATAGGGAAAGTTCCTCCTTAGGTCTATTCCAGCTTATATCAACCAGGCCTGCAAATGAGCCCGGAGAATATCTTGATGAGGTAGCCGATCCCTCTTTGCGCTCCTGGAGATATAAAATTTCAACAGTTGATGACTGCGGAAATGAATCAGAGCTTAGTGAGTCGCATAAAACCATTCATCTTACTCAAAATGTCAGTTCAGACAGAAAGGTTAACCTGATATGGGACAATTATGAAGGTTTTAACGTGGCTACCTATAAGATATCCCGTTTTACTGCAAAACAAGGTTGGATTCAACTGGCCAGCCTGCCAGGTGACCTGACTTCTTTTAAGGATGACAAAGCATTAATTGAAGAGGAATTGCTATATGAAATTGAAGTGGAGAACCCCAATGGACCTTGTTCTACTTTAAAAGCCAGCACTTACAATACCACCAGATCTAACAGGCAAAGTACTGTTGTTAAGAGTACAACTGGTGTTAAAGATTTAGGAAACCTAAACTCAATTAGAATATTCCCGAATCCTGCAAGCTCAAAATTCACTCTTGAATTTAACCAGGTCGACCTTCATAAGGTTGCTGTTGAGATTCTCGATTCAAAAGGGCAGGTAATGCGGAATTACCTTCATATGGCCGAATCTGATAATTTCAGGACAGACTTTGATATAAATGGTATTTCACCGGGAATATATATGCTGAAAATAAGCAGTGACAACAATGTAAACTACAGGAAACTTTTAATACAGCCGTAAGATTAACAGAGGCTCGAAGTTCAGGAGATAGTTCTCAGATTTTGATACCCATTAGAAGGATGTCATCAATCTGGGAACTATCTTTCATCCATTCGTTAATTGTTGAGACTAATTTTTCTTTTTGTTTCTTCATGTCTTCCTTGTGAATGGAGAGAAGCATTTCTTTAAGGCGTTTCATCATGAATTTTTTTCCATTGGGGCCGCCAAACTGGTCGACAAAACCATCTGATAAGGTGTAAAAAATATCTCCTTTTCTGAGGTCAATCTCATGAAGTGTAAAAGGTGTATCACTTCTTCTGTGTATTCCGACAGGCATATTATCTGCAGGAAAAATGATAATTTCACCATTTCTCACAAGCAAAAGAGGGTTATTGGCACCTGCAAACTGAGCTTTCATTTTGTTCATATCGAAGATGCAAAGGGAAAGATCCATACCATCTTGGTTTTCCCCTTCTTTTCCCGTCTGTCGTAATGATTTGATAACATAAGCTCTGAGGTCATTCAGGATATTGTCTGCACTCTTTCCTTCGTGCCTTATGACAATTTCATTTAAAAATGCCACTCCCAGCATGCTCATAAATGCGCCTGGGACGCCATGACCTGTGCAATCGGCCGTTACGGTTATCAGCCTTCCATTCTCGCTGTGCATCCAATAAAAATCGCCGCTGACAATATCCCTTGGCATGTAAAGGATAAAAAAATCGCTGATAATAGTTGAAAGGTAATCCTCCGGAGGTAGTATGGCTGACTGAATCCGGCTTGCATAATGGATGCTATCGGTAATTTCTTTACTTTTAACTTCAATTTCAGTTTTTTGCCGCACCACTTCAGCAGTCCTATCTTGAATTATTTTCCGTAAACTCTTTGTATAAACCTTTACAATACCAAAAATCACGACAGCGAGAAGTATGACATAAAACAAGTATGCCAGGATTGTCCGGTACCATGGAGAAAGAATTGTAAAAGCAAAAGTAGCTTCAGTACCTTCGTTACCATAAATATTTCTCGATTTTACTTTGAAAATATAGCCGCCTTCATTGAGGTTGGTATATTCCTTTTTACTTTGAGAAGACCAGTCGCTCCATTTCTTATCATATCCTTCCAACCAATATGAAAAGGTAAGAAACGATTCATTTTCACCTGACTGTGCTGCAAAATCAAAACTCAGGGAGTTAAGAGCATAGGGAAGTATAGGTCTTATTTGAGTAGGTTGTGAAAGGGTTGCAAAACCATTGCTGTCATATCCATTTCCTCCAAATAATGTTGCACCATTACCCTGAGTGACAGATCTGATAAGAGTATGGTAAATAGAATTGTAATTTTTCTTCATGCTGGGGTCAAACCGATAAATTCCGTCAGGACCACCAAGCCAGACCATCCCGTCATCTGCCTGAAAAATTGAATGCTGTATGTTTTCCGAAATTCGCGCAAAGGGCTGAGTGATCCATGAGAATCCATTTCCGGCTATATATTCCATGTAACCTACATGATATTTCTTTTTTAAACTTTGATCATTCACAGTAACCATCCAAACCTTATTATTTTTCTGATCGCTAATCCTGTGAATGTAATGAGAGCCATCGGCAAAATCGGAACCGAAAGAGGAGTCGGGTTCAAAACCGCCCTTGCGGATACTAAATTTAAAAAGTCCTTTACTTGTACCTAAGACAATCCTTCCTGAAATATTTGAAACAAGTATAGGACCTGTTGGAACGCCCCTTAAGGTATCGAATTTTAAAATTTCAATGTCCTTGATCCTATTATTATCAAATGATTTAATATTCATTTTTACCAGGCCCTGTTCAAGTGTACCCATCCACAGATTCCCTAACTGGTCCTCAGAAATATTTGAAATGGTCGCATCTATTCCTTGAATCTTATCTTCAATATTCCATTTACCCTTTTCATATTTAATTGGACTCAGTCCATCTTCAAGGCCAATGTAAACGCGAGCCGGATCAAGTTTCGACTGGTAAATGTCATAGGCAACTGCACCCTGAATTTTACTGATTTGTTGACTCTTATCTATTTTCCTGATGTCATTATTTGTTAATACTAGCAATTCTTCATTCCCATTATAAGTGAAATCAAGCAAGTCCCAGCATTCTAATGAAAGTTTATCAATAGCTTTAAAAACGGGTTGGTTGAATTTATCGCCATTTAACTCTTTGGTTTGGTGGGTCAAATAGAAAACTCCAACTGTTGATGCTGCATAAATTTCACCACGGAAACTTGTGATGGATTGCACAGTGCCCTGAAGGCCATTCTGTGAATTAAAAAGACTTACAGGTGAAAGAATCTCAACTCTCGAAATCCCTTTACTAAGAGCAAGCCAGATATTTCCTGAACCATCAGTTTTCTGGTCAAATATAATCTGGTCCTGCAAACCATATTCCTTGTCTATAATATTTTGAATTTCACCTTTATCATCAATAATCACCAGACCTCCGCCCCAGGTTCCTATTGAAATATAGTCATCTCCTAACTTTGCCAGATTAAAGATCCCATGACTTTCAAGGTATTTGTCTGCCTGGGTTGTAAATCGCTTTATCTTAGGCTGAGAGGTTTTATCTTTTCCCCTCTCAAGTGAAAAAAGCCCTTCTTTTTCTGTTGCGACCAGTATTGTAAGTGAATCAAGGCCGATTACACCATACACTTGTTTATTTGCAAAAAAGTTGCCGCCTGAAACAAGGTTGAATAATATACCGTCAAAACTACAAAGACCGGTTCCCTCAATATATGCGAAAAAATCATCTCCTTCCCTGAAAAATTCAATAATTCTTGATGAGGATCTGACTACCCTCATTTCTTCCCCATTCCATATAAAAAGAAAATTATAGGCTTGAAAAATAACTTCATTATCTTTGATAAATACATTCCATACCTTCTGGAAATCTCCGATATCAGAAGGCAAATTTTTCCTTATTGAAACATAACCCATAATCCCGATTGAATCGGGGGCCAGATACCCAATCTCATTATCAGATCCCACGTAAACCCTTCCTTGTTTATCGGTAGCAAGGGATAGTGGAACTTTCTCATTCACCAGTGGAATTAATCTCCAGCTAATCCCATCATATTCAAGAACTCCGGAATTATTTGCGAAATAAACTAGCCCCCTGTTATCAATCGCTATGGCAAAGTTTTGCTCCTGGGCATTGTAAGTTTTTGATGAGAAATTATAAACCGGGTAGCGTCCATACTCTTGGTTTTTTTGCGCCAAGAGAAGCACCTGAACAAGAAAGAGTCCAAGAAAAGTCAAAATAAAATTATATATTCTCTTATTCCGCAACATAATATAATCTTACAAAGATTTTGGGAACATTAAAAATAGAACATTTACTGAATTAATATTGAAAAACCGAAAAAAAAGAAATGTAAATCTTTTTTTTAGTTTTAAATATCATCTCCATATTCCATCAGGAACGCTTTGATAAATGGATTTATATTACCGTCAAGAACATCCTGAACATTTCCAGTTTCAAGTCCTGATCGAAGATCTTTGACAAGTTTATAAGGCTGCATAACATAATTACGTATCTGCGATCCCCACTCTATTTTCTTCTTTTTACTTTCAATCTCCGCCTGAATTTCCATTTTCTTTCTCAGTTCAAGTTCGTACAGATGGGATCTTAGTATTCGAAGAGCATTTTCGCGATTCTGAAGTTGCGAGCGGGTTTCGGTATTTTCAACAGTTATTCCGGTTGGTAAATGTCGCACTCTTACTCCTGTTTCCACTTTGTTCACATTCTGTCCACCAGCACCGCCAGACCTGAAGGTATCCCATTCAATTTCCCCGGGATTAATAACAATTTCAATTTCGTCATCGATTACGGGGGAGACAAAAACAGAAGCGAATGAAGTATGTCGTCTTTTCTGTGAATCAAATGGAGAAATTCTCACAAGTCTGTGAACTCCCGATTCAGCCTTGAGATAGCCATAAGCAAAATCTCCCTCGAATTCAAGAGTAACCGATTTTATTCCGGCCTCTTCACCTTCAAGAATGCTTATTTCCTTAACTTTATAATTATTTCTTTCGCCCCAGCGCAGGTACATCCGATAGAGCATCTGCACCCAGTCCTGACTTTCCGTTCCACCCGCACCGGAATTTATCTTCAAAATGGCTCCAAAAACATCTTCCTCCTTTCTGAGCATATTTCGGGATTCCAGACTTTCGATATCTTCGAGCACCTTTTGATACAATGCATCAACTTCTTCCTGACTTGCTTCACCTTCCCTGAGAAAATCGACCATGATCTGGATATCTTCCAACTGGGCTGAGAGATGGGCGTAATCGATGGTCCAGCCCTTTAGCTTGGCTAGCTCTTTAAGATGCTTTTCTGCAGCTTTTGGATCTTTCCAGAAATCCGGTGCCTGAGTTTTACGTTCTTCTTCTTCAACAAGTATTAGTTTTTTTTCGATGTCAAAGATGCCTCCTTAACGCATCCTGGCGTTCAAAAAGTTCCTTTACCAATTCCGGTGTTGTCATAATAATTGTTTTAGAATGACTGCAAAAATAGGAAAAAGGACTTGTAAAACCTGTTTCTTGAAGGCATTTCTTACTATTTTAAAGTTTTTATCTAAATAATATTATTATTGTCTGGTAAAATAATATCTCGTCCTTGACTTCGACAAATGCTCAGTCCAACGCCGGGACTATGAATCTTTTCTAACTGTTTATCTACCAATATTTTGTTCCTACGGAACGATCCAGTAAGGGATCAAATATCGGTAGAAAAATGTAAGTTACGGTTAATCATTTGGCTTTTTAACAAAGTCATCCACAATTCTGAAAATCAAATCAAAGTCAAAACCTCTTTGAATGGCAAAACGAATCAACCTATTCTTTTTTTCATAGGATTCATATTTCGCAAGTTCCCGAGATTTTTTGGATAATAAATCACGAAGTGCAGCTTCAAAGTTCTCTTTTGGAAGACTTGCCAGGGCTTCTTCTATGATTTCTTTCGCCAATCCTTTTTTTATCAGAGCATAGCGAATTTTTTCCCTTCCCCATTTATAAATCCTTTGCTTATCTCTGACAAAGTATCCAGCAAAACGCTGATCGTCAATGAATTTGTCTTTTTCAAGTTTTGCAATAATATTTTCCCAAAGGGCTTCCTCAATATTCCATTTTCTTAATTTTTCCTTTGCTTCGCTAGAACATTTTTCCTGCGCAGAGCATAAATTTTGAAGGCGACTAAGGGCTTCGTCAGGGGAAATATTGCGAATAGGTTTCAATGTTTTACGGCTTTTACAAAACGATTTTTATCATGAATATCTCTTATAATTTCGATATCACAGAGTCCAACAGAGGTAAAAAGTTCAACTACTTCATGAGCAAAGTTTTCATTGATTTCGACATAAAGTACGCCATTTACTGAAAGCTTATGGGTTGCAATGTCGGCTATTGCCTTGTAGAATATCAGTGGATCTTCATCCTTTACAAATAATGCAAGTTGCGGTTCAAAATTAAGAACATTGCTGTGCATATGTATTTTTTCACTCTCTAGAACATAAGGTGGGTTACTTACAATGATATCACAATACCCCACTTTTTCAAACTTGCCTTGAAGCATATCTTGTTCAAAGGAATTTATTTCCACATTATTAAGTTCAGCGTTATGTTTTGCAATTAGCAAGGCAGGCACGGAAACATCACAGGCATAAACTATGGAATCCGGAATTTTTTTTGCCAGAGTGATTGCAATACATCCACTTCCGGTTCCCAAATCAAGAAGTACCGGCTTGAGTTTCTTATTTTCTGCAATTATTCTCAAAACAAGTTCTTCCGTTTCCTGTCTTGGTACAAGAACATCATTATTCACAATGAATTTAAGTCCTAAAAACTCCGTTTCTCCTAGAATGTATTGAATCGGTCGGGAGGTTTTAATTTCCTTTGCGATTTTTTTAATGAATTCTTCGTCAGAGCTTTTTATTTCCTCATCAGCATTTTGGAAGATTTTTTTTCGGGGGAAACCAATAAAATCAAGAGCTATAAATGCTATGCTTTCAATTTCTCCTGGTGAATAAATATCCCCTGAAGAATCTATTATGAACCTTATTGCGTCTTTTACTTTCAAAAGAATTATTTTTGATCAAATTTACAAAATCAAATGACTCCTTCAGCACGGGATGAATTTTATATGCGGCGTTGCCTTGAGTTGGCCAGAAAAGGACTTGGACTCACTAGGCAAAATCCTTTGGTGGGTTCTGTTGTAGTTTATAATGACCGGATCATCGGCGAAGGGTATCATCATGAATATGGTGGAGAGCATGCGGAGGTTATTGCTATCAGTAGTGTTTCTGAAATTGATTTATTGAAAAAATCAACTCTTTATGTAAACCTGGAACCCTGCGCACATTACGGAAAAACTCCACCATGTTCTCTAATGATAAAAGACATTGGTATTCCCCGGATTGTTATCGGTTGTAAAGATTCAAACCCAAAAGTTACCGGCAAGGGGATTTCAATTCTTTCTTCAAGCGGGGCAGAAGTAGTTACAGGTGTTCTTGAGAAAGAATGCAGATGCCTGAACCGAAGGTTTTTCACTTTTCATGAAAAAAGACGCCCCTATGTTATTTTAAAATGGGCTGAGTCGGCCGACGGATATATTGATATGGATAGGCAAAAAACAGGAAATAATCATCCGATTTGGATCACGAACCATACAGCAAAAATGCTTGTCCACAAATGGCGTTCCGAGGAACTTTCCATCATGACAGGAACAAATACACTTATCCTTGATAATCCGGAATTAACTGTAAGAGAATGGCCTGGAATTAATCCAATTAGAATTGGAATGGATAAAAATGGCAGGCTTTTTGAGGGAATCCATATTAAAGACGGACAAGTTCCTTCAATTATTTTTTCAGAGACTGCTGAAAATGATTCTGAAAACCTATCTTATATTTCCTTGCCTGCTGAAGGCTTTGAAATTGAAAGGTTTTTGGAGGAAATGTATGAACGGCAGGTATTAAGTACTTTTGTTGAAGGAGGAGCTAAACTTATTCAGGGTTTTATAAATTCTGGCCTTTGGGATGAATCATTTGTGTTTTATGGAAACAAAATGTTTCATTCTGGCGTAAAAGCGCCTGTTTTGGATAGCGCACCTTATGAAAAAAAACTATTCAGGGGAACTAAACTGTTCATTTATAGAAATAAACCATAGAAAAACCGATTGTTTTGTTTTGGAATGTAGCCGGAAACTATATAATTTCACTCTATTATTAATTATCTTTGCCGTCTTGCGAACCTAATATTGAAGAAAAAACACTCTAAATAAAAAAAGAGTGGAAAAATAAACTATCAACCAATGAAAAAATATCCGATTTTACTAGCTATTGCACTTTCCGTAATTGCCTTCAATTTATTTGGACAAAGTGCAAAACAATACCTGAAAGCCGGGGATGAGTTTATCAAGAATAATAAATTCACTGATGCTATTGACCAATACTCAAAAGGTCTTCAAATTGCACCAGACAATGATAAGGCTTATACACAGAGAGCTTATGCTTACTCCCAGATTTCAAAATTCAAAGAAGCTGCAGAAGATTACGACCGCGCATCTGTGTTTATCCCGAAAGATGAAGTGAATTTTTTCAATGCAGCAGGCATGTATTATAAATTGGGAGAAAATATTACATCCCTCGACAGGTTAAAAAAGTCTTTGGCTATTAAAAACTCCTATATTGAAGCAATACAGCTGAAAGTTCTGGTTCTTATTAACCTGAAAAAGTATGATGAGGCACTTGCCGACTCAAAGACCGCTCTGAGGTATAAAGAAACTGCAGAAAACTATTTCGTTTTTGCAAGGGTAAATGAGAACCTTGGAAAACTTGATGAGGCTGCTGAATCTTACCTGAAAGCTATTGAGAAAAATGATAAGTATAATGATGCAGCTATTCGCCTTGCTGATTTATACAGAAATCAGAAAAAGTATAATCTTGCTACTTCTTATATAAATAGGGCTATTCGTCAGGATGCAAATTCTATTGATGCGTATTTTGTGAGGGCAGCAATTTATTTTGATCAATTACAGTATCAGTCTGCAATAAATGATGTATCTACCATTCTTGGCCTTAAACCTAATGATGCTGCCATTTATTTCCAGCGCGGTAAATATTATCAGGCTTTTACGCAATATACCATTGCTATACTCGATTTCAACAAAGTTATTTCTATGCAACCTGAGAATGCCAGGGCATATTATGAACGTGCATATTCCTATGAACAAATCATGCAGTATAAGGAGGCAATCAAGGATTATGAAATGCTTGCTAAAATGTCAAAATACGACGTCGCTGCTCAGGAATTACTTGCAAATGCAAAAGCCCGCTTATTTGAATTAAACAGGGAGGCTAATAAACCTGTTATTTCTATTGCTGACCCAGTGGAAAGTGCAAGCAAACAACTTGATGTGCCTCGAGGAATCAGCGTTTTACCGTTAACCGGAAAAGTAAAAGATGAAAGTAACCTTAAGTCGGTTATAGTAAATAATTATACCATTCCATTTGCTTTAAAGGATGGAAGTTATGAGTTTCTTACCAGCGTTAATCTGAATAGTTCAGATCAATTGATCGTTGAAGTAACCGATATTTATGATAATGTTGAAACATCTGTATACACAATCAGAAGAACTGAAGTCACACCACCTAAAATAAATATAATTGCTCCTTATGCTTCCGATAATAATTTGATTTACCTGGATAATAACGATCCTTCTCTTTATATCGAGGGAGCTGTTCTGGATGAGAGCAAAATTATTAGCATAAGCATTAACGGAGTGCAGGCAAGCTATATCCCGGATGATCTGAATCCTACATTTCAGGCTACTGTTAACATTACTAATAAGGATAACTTTGTTGTAAAAACAAAGGATGAGTTCGGGAATATCACTGAAGAAACTTATATCCTTAACCGTGAAGCCGCTGATATTTCGGCAAATAATCCCATGGGAAAAACCTGGGTTGTATTTATTGAAAACTCAAATTATGAGAATTTCGCATCCCTCGAAGGACCGGTAAAAGATATTACTCTAATGAAAATGGCATTATCCAAATACAGCATTCATAATTTTATCCAGAAAAAAAATATGACCAAACAGGACATGGAGAAATTCTTTGCAATTGAACTCCGTGATTTACTCAGGAGCAACAGAGTAAATTCAATCCTTGTATGGTATGCTGGTCACGGGAAATACATTAATGAAACCGGATACTGGATTCCTGTTGATGCAAAGAGGGATGATGAATTCACATACTTTAACATCAATGCATTAAAAGCCTCAATGCAATCCTACCCGAAAGAAGTTACACATACACTTGTAATCAGTGATGCCTGCGAATCCGGACCAAGTTTTTACCAGGCTATGAGAGGAGCATCCGAAGTAAAATCATGCGATGACTGGTCGGCAACACGCCTTAAATCGTCACAGGTTTTCTCTTCTGCCGGTTATGAACTTGCAGTAGATAATAGCCAGTTTACCAAGACCTTTGTGAATGTCTTAACAAATAACCCAAATGCCTGCATTCCGATTGAAAGCATTGTTCAGAAAGTTACCACTGCGGTTACTAAAGAAAATCAGCAAAAACCTCAATTCGGAAAAATTGCCGGCTTACAAGATGAAGACGGAACTTTCTTCTTTATGACAAAATAAATAAGAAGATCATGGATCTAACACATATTCAATTCATTATGAAAATTATTCGCCCCACTAGGCGGATAATTTTTTTATGTACCCTGAGCATATCCTTAAATCCTCTTTTTTCACAGAATTATTACTTTGATTCTTACGGAGTTGCAGATGGTCTTTCCCAATCAACAGTTTATGACATTGTTCAGGACCAGAACGACTATTTATGGCTTGGAACAAGGGCCGGTGTAAGTCGGTTTAATGGTAAGGAATTTGTGAATTACTCCCTCGAAAATGGGATGGCAGAAAATGGTGTCAGAACAATTTTTAAGGACTCGAACAATATAACATGGTTTGGCCATAGTGGCGGCGGTGTGAGTATTTATGACGGTCGTGAATTTCATGTATTTACCATTCCACAAGAGTTTTTTTCAAGCGATATTACCAGTATACTTCGTGATCAGGAAGGAAACATCTGGATTTCCTCTGAGTTATCAGGTGTTGTTAAAATTACCAAACTAGGTAAAACTCTGAAAGAATCTGTTTATGAAAAATATATCGGCGACAAGCTGAGTGACAGGGTATTTGGTGCATACCTCTCCCACAAAGGAACAGTATACTTTATTACCGATGCGTTTATTAAATATTATAAACCTGCCGAGAATAGCTTTGTGAATCTTAACATGGATGGGATGCCAACCTTTTTCCTCATTACATGCATGTTTGAAGACTCGAAGAATAATCTCTGGTTTGGAACGTATCACGGAGGTCTGTATAAATATGAGACATTAAAGGACAGCTTTAAAATATATGACATTCGTGATGGACTCGCTTCAAACTGGATATCCTCAATCTCAGAAGACCACAATGGCAATTGCTGGGTGGGAACCTGGGGTAGCGGAATAACGGTTATTTCTGAAAAGGGAATGAAAACCTTTAACAGTGAAAATGGGCTTAATGATTTAAAAATCAGAAAAATTATCGAAGATAAGGAAGGCAATATGCTAATTGGAACTCATGAGCATGGTCTTTCTATTTTCAAGGGAGAACAATTCGTTTCCTTCTCACCGGATGATGGATTGCTGAATCCTCAGGTTTGGTCAGTAATCCAGGATCATACTGGGAAATACTGGTTTGGAACCAATGAAGGTATTTCAATTTATGATGAAACAATGCCAGAGGGAAAGCAATTCCGCGATTTCTATAAGTTGAAAGGAAACCGGATTAGAATGATCAAGGAAGATATCCATCAACGGGTTTGGATCAGTACCGATGCAGAGGGGATATTTACTTTCAACAGCATTACAGGCGCTTTCACGTACGAGCAGAAATTAAATTCCTATTTGCCAAAATTGGTTGTAACTGCTCTGGAAACTGATAAGAATGGGAAAGTGTGGGCCGGCACTTTGGATGGACTTGTATCTTACGATTACGATAATCAATCTATTAATTACTATACACAATCTTCAGGACTTGCAGGGAATGATATTACGGCATTATTCTCCGACAGTAAAAACAGGTTATGGATTGGATCTCGCGGAGCCGGGCTGACTTTGTTGACTGATACAGCCTTTTCGATTCCTTCTTTGGGCGAAACCTTTACAGTCACCTGTATGCTGGAAGATCAGAAAGGGCAATTATGGGTTGGTACTGAGGCTCAGGGAATTCTGGTAATTGATCCACAGACAAATACAATAGTTAAAACTTATAAGGAAAGTGATGGTTTACTTGCTAATCTGATTAATCTGCTGAGTTCAGACAAACAGAACAACATTTACATTGGAACAAATAAAGGTTTGAATGTTTATAAAGTTGAGAAAGACAAGCTATTATCCTACACTGAAAAAAATGGTTTCATGGGAATTGAAACCAAGGCAAATTCCAGCTTCATGGATTCTAAAGGCAGGATGTGGTTTGGAACTGTTGCAGGTGTTAATCGGTTTGATCCAAATATCCCTAGAAAAATAAATGAATCTCCTCTTACGCATATTATCGGTCTGAAGGTAAACCTGAATTCGAGAGACCTTAAATCGGGATTAAAACTAAATCACACTGAAAATGATGTCGTTATTGATTACATAAGTATCTGCCTAACCAATCCCGATGCAGTAAAATACAAGATTAAGCTTGAGGGAGCTGATAATGACTGGCGTGTTACTACCCAGACTTCTGTAACGTATCCAGCTTTGAGTCCTAAAAAATATGCTTTTTATCTGATGGCGCAGAATAGTGAAGGAATCTGGAACACAGAGCCAATTGTTTTTAACTTTCAGATTAATCCACCTTTTTACAAAACCTGGTGGTTTATTTTATTGTGCGTGTTTGCAGGGGCCACCGTGATTGTTGCTTATATTAAAGTGCGGGAATCAAATTTGGTGCGTGAGAAGCAGATTTTGGAGGAAAAGGTAATTGAAAGAACCGCTGAAGTGGTTGCCCAGAAAGAAGAGTTGGCGCAGAAAAACAAGGATATCACAGACAGTATCCGGTATGCAAAAAGAATTCAGTTTGCTATTCTTCCGCCGGTTCTTCCGTTTGCTGATACCTTTATTTTGTTTAAACCAAAGGATATCGTCAGCGGAGATTTCTACTGGCTTGATGTAATCGGCGATCTGGAGTTTCTGGCCGCTGTAGATTGCACAGGGCACGGAGTTCCGGGAGCTTTTATGTCAATTATCGGTTATAATTCCCTGAACAAGATTGTAAAGGAACAACAGATTTATAAGCCATCGGATATCCTTGACCGTCTTAACTATGAGGTAACCACTAGTTTACAGAAGCAGGATGCACATGGAGGAGCTATTCAGGATGGGATGGATTTATCGCTTACCTGTTACAACAAGAAGACTGGAATTCTTCAATTTGCCGGCGCTTATAATCCATTATGGCTCGTTAGAAATGGCGACTTGCAGGAAATTAAAGCAGACCGTTTTCCAATAGGAAGATCAAAAGATGTCGATAAAAAGTTTACTACGGTAGACATTCAAGTTCAAAAAGGCGATGTTTTCTATTTCTTTTCAGATGGATATGCTGATCAGTTTGGAGGAGACAGTGGCAAGAAATTTAAATCAAAACCCATGAAAGAGTTGGTTCTTGCTCTTCAGGATCTCCCAATGGAAAGACAAAAAGAAGTGCTTGAAGGGACGCTTGACGCATGGAGAGGTGATATAGAGCAGGTAGATGACATTCTTGTAATCGGCCGGAAATTTTAATCCTCAACTGCTGCATACTTAATTGCGCTGCCATCCCATGGTGGAGCGTTTATTATAGCTGGAATTACCTGTTCGGGAGAATCAACCATCTGCCAGATTTCTTTATGCAGATCCCTCATAAACCGCTCTTCCATCATTTTCTGGAAAAAGGCATTCAGATGAGTGTAATACCCAGCAGTATTGAGAATAACGATTGGCGCTAAAAACTGACCAAGTTGTTTGAGAGTAATAACTTCTGTTAATTCTTCCAGAGTACCCACGCCACCCGGTAATGCAATGATTGCGTCAACACTTCGGATCATCTGTTCCTTACGTTCGTGCATGGTTTTTACTTCTACCATTTCCTTAACACCCAGATGAGCCCAATTCATTTCCTTCATGAAACCGGGGATAATTCCAGTGATTTTCCCTCCCCCGGAAAGAAAGGTGTCAGCAATCCTTCCCATTAAACCAACTGCACCTCCCCCGTAAACCACATGAATGTTATTTTCAAGAAGAATTTTGCCGAGAATTTCTGCGTCTTTAAAGTAAACTTCGTCTATCTGAGGACTTGAGGCACAAAAGACACAGACTTTTTTAATTTGAAGCATAACAGGATTTGTTTGAAGATCATAAAGTCTGCAAGCCTAAAGTTAAAATAACCTCAGACGCTCCAGACTTCATGAACTCCAACCTAATTACTATTAAAGTAAGGCTTCGAGTTTGCTGACAAGTGTGCTTTTAGCAACAGCACCAACCTGTTTATCGGCAACTGTACCGTTTTTAAAATACAAAATGGTAGGTATATTCCGGATGCCAAATTTTTGTGTAACTCCTGGATTACTATCTACGTCAAGCTTTCCAACAACTGCCCTACCTGCAAAATCTTCACCAATTTCAGAAACGATTGGGCCAACCATTCTGCAAGGTCCACACCATTCTGCCCAAAAATCTACAATAACCGGTTTATCTGACTTAATAACCAGTTCTTCGAAGTTGCTGTCTGTCAATTCAATTGCCATAACCTAAGTTTTTAAATTTACAATGTTAAAAATATGAAAAGCATTGATTAAATGCTCATAATTATTTTAATAAATATTCAATTTCTGAATTCTCTTTCACATAATCAAAAAATGCATCGCTAAGACTCAGATACTGAGATCTTGAGAAAAGATCCGACTTGATGTTGCTTTCTGTATCAACAATATGTATGCACAAATGTTTCACATCCTCGCCTTTCTCAGCCCTAGCGACGAAGCTTTGCAAATCGTTGATCATTTCATCGGTAAGGGAATTAAGAGGAATGGTAAGTGTTACACTCTTTACCATTTCTTTCCTTGCTTCGGAAAGCAGGTGAATACTTTTAATCCGGGTTGCAATTCCCGAACTGCCGTCTTTCTTGGAAGTCCATTCTTCGACTCCCGCCTTCACCATAATCGATACTCCGGTACTGAAAAACTTTTTGTGGTTTACAAAATCATTTCCCCATAAACGCAACTGATAGGTATCAGTAAAATCTTCAAGTTCGGCAATGCCGTAAGGCTTATTATTTTTTTGGGAGATGCCTTCACGGAATGATTTGATAATACCGGCAAAAGCAATATGCTTATTTTTAAACTCCGATAAACGATTATTCAGGTCGTAAAGACTTACATTACAGAAACTGTCGATCTCAGGGCGGAAACGGTCAAGGGGATGAGCGGTAAGATACATTCCAATGAGTTCTTTTTCACGATTGATCCTTTCCAGCAATGGCCAGTCTTCAATTTTAGCTGCAATTGGCCTCATGATCACTTCATCATTTACTCCCCCGAAAAGACTTTGCTGAGTACTAACCTTTTCACTTTGCAGTCGGCTTGCGTATTTCACAAGTGCATCAAAAAAACTTGATTCATTTCCAACAGGGAAAAAATACTGAGCGCGGTTAAAATCAGTAAAACAGTCGAAGGCACCTGTGTATGCAAGTCCTTCAAGGTTTTTGCGGGTCATCACCCGAAGATCCATTCTCTCAATAAAATCAAAAATATCTTTATACAATCCGTTCTTCTTACGTTCTTCAATAATGGTTGTAACAGCCGATTCTCCGACACCTTTTATTGCTCCTAAACCAAAGCGGATATTACCCTTTTTGTTAACCGTAAATTTTACGTTACTTTCATTCACATCCGGTCCCATTACGGCAATACCCATTCTCCGGCACTCATCCATAAACAGGCTTATTTTCTTGATATCTGTGATGTTTCTACTCAGCACAGCAGCCATAAACTCAGCCGGATGATGGGCTTTCAGATAGGCTGTCTGATAGGAAACATAGGCGTAGCAAGTAGAGTGCGACTTATTAAATGCGTATTCTGCAAATGCTTCCCAGTCGACCCAGATTTTATTGATAACCTCCTCATTGTACCCTTTATTCAGGCAACCCTCAACGAACTTGCCCTTAAGCTCGTCCATCATTTTCCGGATCTTTTTACCCATGGCTTTTCGAAGCGAATCGGCCTGACCTCTTGTAAAGCCAGCAAGACGCTGGGAAAGTCTCATTACCTGTTCCTGATACACAGTAATTCCGTAGGTTTCCTTAAGTTCTTCCTCCATTTCAGGAACAGGGTAGGAAATTGCTTCCTTTCCATGCTTTCTTTTAATAAAAGAAGGGATATATTCCATTGGACCCGGTCTGTAGAGAGCGTTCATGGCAATAAGATCCTCAAAACGGTTAGGTTTCAGGTCACGGAGGTGTTTTCGCATACTGGCCGATTCAAACTGGAAAAGTCCAGTAGTATCACCCCTGGCATAAAGCTCGTAGGTTTCAGCATCTTCAATGGGAATGCTATTTATGTCGATTTGTATTCCTGTTGACTCAAAAACATTCGAAACGGCATCTTTAATAATGGATAGAGTTTTTAAGCCCAGAAAGTCCATTTTTAACATCCCCACATCCTCAACGTTTTTACCGTCGTATTGAGTTACTAATAAATCAGAGTCTTTTGAAGTGCAGACCGGAATATGGTTTATAAGATCATCGCGGCCAATGATAATACCGCAGGCATGAAGGCCGGTATGTCTGACTGAACCTTCGAGGGTTCCTGCATATTTCAGCACACTAGTTACTTCGGGAGTACCGTAATCCCTGAAGTTACGGAGTTCAGGAACTTCTTCGTAGGCCTTTTTAAGAGTGGTGCCAGGGCGTTCAGGGATTAATTTCGCGATTCGGTCGGCCTCAGAGAGTGGCAGTTTCTGAATTCTTGCTACATCCCTGATTGCCATTTTTGCCGCCATGGTTCCAAATGTGATAATTTGGGCAACCTTACTTTGTCCGTATTTATTGACAACCCAACGTAGCACTTCCTCTCGGCCATCTTCGTCAAAGTCGATGTCTATATCGGGCATTGATACCCTGTCAGGGTTCAGAAATCTCTCAAACAGCAAATTATATTTTAATGGATCAATACCTGTAATTCCAGTGCAATAGGCAACCACTGAGCCCGCGGCAGAACCACGGCCGGGACCTACAGCTACTCCCATTTTTCTTGCTTCATTAATAAAATCCTGAACTATGAGAAAATATCCTGGAAATCCCATATTCTTAACAACCTCAAGTTCGAAATCTATCCTTTCTTTAATCTCAGGAGTAATTTCAGAATATCTTCTGGCAGCTCCCACGTAACTAAGATGATTGAGGTAATCATCTTCGTTCGTAAATCCATCAGGAAGCGGGAAATCAGGCATGATAGGATCACGGTTCAATGCATAGAGCTCAACTTTATCAACGATTTCCTGAGTGTTCCTAATGACATCCGGGATATCCCTGAATATTTCCTGCATCTCCTCGCGGGTCTTTAGCCATTCCTGTTGAGTGTACTTCATGCGGGAAGGGTCGTCAAGGTCCTTTCCGGTACTCAGGCAAATTAGACGGTCGTGCGCACCGGCATCTTCAGGGTTTACAAAATGGACATCATTAGTGGCGATACATTTCACGCCCAGCTTTTTGCCCAGTTCCAGAAGAGAGTTATTTACAAAAATCTGATCTTTATAAACTTTATGGTTCATTTCAGGATCATTGCTTTTATGACGCATCAGTTCAAGATACAGATCGTCAGCAAAAATCTCCTGATAAGTTTTAATAAGCGTTTCTGCCGATTCAGTTCCATGATTCATGATTTCCTGAGGAATTTCTCCTCCCAGGCATGCGGTAGTGGCTATTAAACCTTCAGAGTATTGCTTTAAAAGTTCTTTATCAATCCTTGGTTTATAATACATTCCCTCTGTCCAACCGAGGGAAACCAGTTTAACCAGATTATAATATCCCACCTTGTTCTTTGCAAGCAGGATAAGGTGGTCGCCACTTGCATCAATTTTCTCATCTTTCAGGAGGCGTGATCTCTTGGCAATATAAACTTCACATCCGATAATTGGAGTAATACCCTGCTTTTTTGCCTCGTTATGAAAAATTTTCGCACCAAAAAGATTCCCATGATCCGTAATTGCCATGGCTGTCATTCCATTCTCTTTGGCTTTTTGCAACAAACCCGGTATGGATGCGGCTCCATCGAGAATAGAATACTGGGTGTGCACATGCAAATGAGTGAATTGCAGAGTTTCTGTAACGGAGGATTCCGGGAATTGGGAAGAGTTTTGTTCAACAGATTTTTGTTTCTGAGATTTCTGAGAAACTACTTCTACCCCTGCCGGCTTAATGTGTTCAAAATCAACTTTGGAAAAAGCAATGAGTTCTTCAGCTGTAAGAGGCAGAGAAGAGGATTTTATAACTCCTAGTCTTACCAGTTCAAGAAAACATCTGGATGTTGCCTCAACATCACCGGCAGCGTTATGGGCGTCAGTAAATCCTTCCTGAAACAATTTGAAGTGCAGTTCAGCGAGATTAGGCCACTTGAATTTGCCACCTCTCCCACCCGGTATTGCGCAATAATCGGTACTTTCAAGCTTGGTACAAAGTTTCTTTTTATTAAGAAAATCACTTTCGATTCCGTTTCGCAAAAATTCAGAAGCAACAACATTTATATCAAACTCAATATTATGACCAACCAGCAGTGTGGTGGTTGCAATATCTGCGGCAAATTCGTTAAGTACTGTTTTCAGATCATGACCATCAGCCATTGCTTTTTCGGTAGAGATGCCATGTACTTTCTCTGCTGAGTAAGGAATGATGAAACCTTCTGGTTTAATAATATAATTTTTGGCCCCGATTAATTTTCCAGAATGTTCGTGCATCTGCCATGCAAGTTGCACCAATCTGGGCCAATTATCGAGATCTGTCAAAGGAGCATTATCCCTTAAAGGTAATCCGGTAGTTTCGGTGTCAAAAATCAGAAACATTCAATGGTTTTTCAGCAAATGAATAAGCAAGTCTTTATATTTCAAGGCAATAGCGATATAAGAATTCTATTTGACCTTTAGTGTAAAAATACCATAAATAGTCTCTGAAAAACAGGGGTGTTGATAAGTCGTGAAAGTTTTTATAGGTAAAGGTAGTAAGTAATGAATTTTCTCTGTGGTCCTCTGTGGCTGCTCTGTGGTCCTCTGTGTAAAAAAAGTTAATTTCACAGTCCCGATTGCTATCGGGATCACAGAGTAGCCTAGGAGATTGTAAATCAAAATGGGACAAAGATGTTATTTCATAAAAAACACATAACAATATTGGAATTGAATTCCGAAATTGTTAGGTGTTTTTCTTAAGAATATTAAAAAATCTGCATTATGGCTCGAAATACCTGATCAAAATAATATCAACTAACACTTTGTTAGTTACATTTTGAAATACGAGCTTGTTCAAATCGAATACAACAACAAAGGTAAGAAATACTCTTGCGTATATGATGTCTGGCTTCAACGATGGTGTAAAGGCTAACAAGAATGAGTATTGTTCTGGGTGAGATTTTGGTGCAGTTTAAAAATACACAAAAATGGAGAACTGAAACTTTTAAGAAAAAGTGAAGATAAACATCCAAAATTTTGGGGTTTTATAAGATTGATATTTAGGATCTGCACCTGAATATGGTTTTTTCTTTTTGTTCATGATGCGAAAGTAAGAATTGATTAATTTCTTTTTATTGTTATCCCGTGCTTTAATATTTCATTAACGACAGGGTTAGATTTATTAAAGTCACTTATCGAAAAAGGATGTGGTTCAATTCTTAAATCAACTTTCCTGCGCAGCTTCATTAAATCTATCTGAGTGTCAATAATATCTGTTACATTATTAACTATTATAGCAATATCAATGTCACTATTATCATGGTTTGTTCCTTTTGCAAAAGAACCAAATAATATAGCTTGTTGGATACTATATTTATTGCTTATTGAGTCAATATAAACACTTGCTATCCTTAGAGCTTCTCTTTTATCCATGCTTGCAATATTTTAATTTTATCAATCCATTCTGTTGTTAAACCCGATAGTACATTTTTTGTAAAATGCATCTTTGTAACTATCGTATCTCGCAGTCATATTGAAAGTCGAAATAGTGTCCAACCAGTCTAAATGCTCTTCAGAAAATGATAATCCGGAAAGCATTGCTAATTTTGTTAAGTCGTGTGTATAAGAAGCATGGTCTGATATCTTTTTAACAACACAAGCTTTCAATAATCTTTCCACTACAATATGTCCAATAAATAAAGACCAATGATAATCCTTTGAATTATAAAGATGCATCATTGTAATAAAATCTTTATCAGACGTATTAATCCAATGATTTACTGTCTTCTATATCAACATTATCAATCATATTAAAATTTTGACTCAAAGTTCTTAATACCCAAAACACCATATTCTTTACCCAAAAAATTGAACTTTATTTCACTTTTTTGCAAAATAAATATTGATATTTTATTGGTTTTTAGATAATTATATTGTAAGGGTTTGGTTCATATATTTCTCAACCTGTCTCAAAAAATACTCGTTGATCATTTGTATTTCCTCAGATTCCACGGGTGCTGACAAAAATCATAATTACATTAACCCTAAAATCACTTACTTTGCATCTTTACTAAAAGAACGGTAATGAGTGATCAAATTAAAAACGAATCCTTGTTTGACGGGTTTCCAAATATAAAACCTGAGGAATGGAAAAATAAGATGGTACTGGATCTCAAAGGTCTGCCTTATGAAAAGTTAATTTGGAAAACCAATGAGGGAATTGAGGTAAAGCCTTTTTATACGCAGGAAGATCTTGAAAATCTGAAATATCTTGAATCACAACCGGGTGAATTTCCATATCTGAGAGGGAATGAGACCTCAACAAATAAATGGGAAATACGACAAGACATACTGGTTGATAACATTGAAAAGGCTAATGCTACAGCACTGAATGCACTGAATAAAGGAGCTACTTCCATAGGTTTTATTCTACCGGAGGATAAGGTTTTCTCGCAGGATGAGTTCAAAAGTCTTCTGAAGGATATTTATATCGAATGCGTCCCGATAAACTTTATTACTCACTCTCAGGCAACAGGAATATTTCAATTTCTCAAAGATGAATGCGTATCAAGAAATATCGATCCAAACAGAATTGTAGGTTCAATTGATAATGATCCTCTGGGTTACCTTACCGGAAATGGAAATTTTATATATCCTGAAAGGGATGAATTTCGGCAAACTGCTGCATTACTGAGCAAAGCAGCGTCTGAGCTGCCCAATTTGAGAATGCTGGGAATAAACGGAACAAATTTTCACAATGCAGGTGGAACGATTATTCAGGAGTTGGGATTTAGTCTTGCCATTATTTCCGATTATCTGGATATCCTTTCGGGGGAAGGGTTAAAACCTGAAACCATTGCCGGAAGCATGCAATTGAACCTCTCAGTTGGGCCAGTCTATTTCATGGAAATTGCCAAAAACCGCGCAGCCAGATTTCTTTTCGCAAAGCTTGTGAAATCATGGGGTGTTGGGAGTGAAAAAGGACTTAAATCGTATATACATTGTGCTACTTCCGAATGGAATCAAACTATTTATGATCCTTATGTTAACATGCTCAGATCAACCACCGAAAGCATGTCGGCAGTTTTAGGGGGATGCGATTCGCTGACTGTTACCCCATTCGACAAAGCAATTCGTTCGGGTAATGATTTTTCAGAACGAATAGCAAGAAACACCCATATAATTCTCAAAGAGGAAGCCTGGCTGGATAAGGTTCAGGATCCGGCTGCCGGCTCATATTTTATTGAAAGTTTAACCGATTCTATCATTTCAGAATCGTGGAAACTTTTTCTGGAGATCGAGGAAATGGGCGGGTATCTCGTTGCTTTTAAAGCAGGTGGAATTCAGGAAAGAATAACTAACTCTGCTGCACTGCGCAATCAGAATATTGCAGGGCGAAAGGAGACTTTATTGGGAACAAATCAATATCCAAATCCCCTTGAGAATAAACCTGAAGATCTGAATCCTGCAATTGAATCCCCACACCAAAAAAATAACGCAAACCTTTTGGCCGAACCCTTAGAAATGTACAGAGGAGCTAATGAATTTGAGAAACTGAGGTTTAAATCAGAGGCTAAAAAGAAAAAGGTTTTCCTGCTTACAATCGGAAATCAATTATTTAGAAAAGCCAGAGCAGGCTTTTCAGCAGGTTTCTTCGCATGCGCAGGATTTGAAGTGATTGATAATCCCGGTTTTGACACGCCTTCAGAGGGAGTTAAAGCTGCCAGGAATGCCAATGCTTCGATAGTTGTACTTTGCAGCAGCGATGAAGAGTACGCCACACTTGCACCGGAAGTTACAGATCTTATTGGTAAGGATATGATATTGGTAATTGCAGGATATCCAAAGGATTGCATGGAGGTTCTAAAATCCAAAGGGATAACGAATTTTATACATTTGAAATCGAATGTTTTGGAAGAACTTCAGAAATATCAGAAAATGCTGGAACTATAAGAAGGATCATAATTGCAAAGCCAGAATTCAATTTATCTAATAAATAATGAAACCAGAATATAAAAATATTAATCTTCGCTCTGAAGACCACTCACCAAAAAAGAAAAGCGCTGAAATCCAAGAGACGATGCCTGCTTCATGGGAAAGTCCTGAGCATATCCCTGTAAAACCGGTGTATACCAAAGAGGATCTTCAGAAAATGGAGCATCTTCATTTTGCATCGGGATTTCCTCCTTTTCTGCGCGGACCGTATACCAGTATGTTTGTAACCAGACCTTGGACAATCAGGCAATATGCAGGGTTTTCCACAGCTGAAGAATCGAATGCGTTTTACCGCAGAAACCTGGCCGCAGGTCAAAAAGGATTATCGGTAGCGTTTGACCTCGCCACGCACCGGGGTTATGATTCCGACCATGAGCGTGTTGTTGGAGATGTTGGGAAAGCCGGAGTAGCTATTGACTCCATCCTTGATATGAAAGTACTCTTTGACCAGATCCCGCTTGATAAAATGTCGGTTTCCATGACCATGAACGGAGCAGTTCTTCCCATTATGGCATTTTATATTGTTGCCGGACTTGAGCAGGGAGCAAAACTTGAAGAATTAAGTGGGACGATTCAAAACGATATTCTTAAGGAATTCATGGTGAGGAATACATACATTTATCCACCCGAAACTTCCATGCGAATAATAGCTGACATTTTCGAATATACCTCTATTCGCATGCCTAAGTTCAACAGTATCAGCATATCAGGTTACCACATGCAGGAAGCGGGTGCAACAGCAGATATCGAGCTTGCTTATACCCTTGCAGATGGTCTGGAATACCTTAGAACGGGTATAAATGCAGGAATCGATATCGATGCATTTGCTCCGAGACTTTCATTTTTCTGGGCAGTTGGAATGAATCATTTTATGGAGATTGCTAAAATGAGAGCCGCCCGCATGCTCTGGGCTAAAATTGTAAAACAGTTTAATCCAAAGAATCCGAAATCCATGGCCCTTAGAACCCATTCTCAAACATCAGGATGGAGTCTTACAGAACAGGATCCGTTTAATAATGTTGCCCGCACCTGCATAGAAGCTATGGCTGCTGCGCTGGGACATACTCAGAGTCTGCATACTAACGCACTTGATGAAGCAATTGCACTGCCAACAGACTTTTCAGCCCGTATAGCCCGAAATACACAGATATTTATTCAGGAAGAAACCCAGATGCACAGATCTCTCGATCCATGGGCAGGTTCATATTATGTTGAGAGTCTCACTCATGAAATTGCCCACAAAGCATGGGCACTAATTGAGGAAGTGGAACATCTTGGTGGGATGGCAAAAGCAATCGAGACCGGAATTCCAAAAATGAGAATTGAAGAAGCCGCTGCCCGCAAGCAAGCACGCATTGATTCAAAGAAAGATACAATTGTAGGTATTAATAAGTACAGACTGGAAAAAGAAGACCCGATAGATATTTTAACCGTTGATAACACGGCTGTTCGTGACTCCCAGATAAAAAGGCTTCAGAAGTTAAAGGCTGAACGAAACAATGAAGAAGTTCAAAAAGCGCTTGAAGCGATCACTGAGTCGGTTAAAACAGGTAAAGGAAATTTACTTGAACTTTCGGTTGATGCGGCTATGAAAAGAGCAAGTCTGGGCGAGATTTCCACAGCCATTGAAAAGGTTTCAGGAAGATATAAGGCCGTAATAAGATCTATTTCAGGAGTTTATTCAGCAGAATCTATGGAAGATGTTAATTTTACTAAAGCCAGGGAGCTCGCGAGCGAATTCGCCAGGCTTGAAGGCCGCCAACCGAGAATTATGGTTGCAAAAATGGGGCAGGATGGCCATGACCGTGGTGCAAAAGTTGTTTCTACAGGTTATGCCGATATGGGTTTTGATGTAGATATTGGCCCATTGTTTCAGACTCCCGCTGAAGCAGCCAAACAAGCAGTTGAAAATGATGTCCATGTGCTTGGAGTATCAAGTCTGGCTGCAGGACACAAAACATTGATCCCTCAGGTAATTGAAGAACTTAAGAAACTTGGTCGTGAAGATATTATGGTAGTGGCAGGAGGAGTAATCCCTGCACAGGATTATGATTTTCTTTATAAAGCGGGAGTTGTTGCGATTTTCGGGCCAGGTACATCAGTATCGCTAGCGGCTAAAAAAATACTTGAAATACTTATCGACAGCGTTAAAGATTAATCAGAATTTCTGACAGAAAAATAGCGAACTCTATTAGCAAAATATCAGACCTGTGCTTATTCCGGGATGTTTATATTTGATTGTTCTCAATTCTTGGTTTTCGAATATTGGAATGAATCTCTTACTGAAGGAGCATCTATTGTATTCCAGGTGAACCACAAGGGATTAAACTCAAAACACTGGTTTATATTTTCTGACCCTGTAAACCTGACTGAAGGCGATACTTTAACTGCGATAGCACACAGGATTGGATTCAAGGAGAGCAAGCCTTCTGAAAGAATTAACAGATAAATTCATATATTTAGTGTCTGGTTTAAAGCATAAGCTCATGAAAAAAATCGCTGCCGGGATTATCGGTATTTTACTAATATGTTCCTGCGGACTTGCCCAAAAGGAAGTCAGACTCTTAGTAAGGGCTGATGATATTGGTTCGTCGCATAATGCCAATTTGGCCTGCATCGAATCTTATAAAAATGGAATTGTAAAATCGGTAGAGATTATGGTTCCCTGTTCATGGTTTGAAGAAGCGGTTGTATTACTGAATGAAAATCCGGGTCTTGATGTTGGAATTCATCTTGTTCTGACAAGTGAATGGAACAATTATAAATGGAGGCCATTAACTTGTGCTTCCTCCATAGTTGATCAGGATGGGTATTTTTTTCCCATGATATGGCCCAGTAAGAATTATCCCGATTGCCGCTGTCTGGCAAAAAATGCTATTGACATCAATGAAGTCGAAAAGGAATTGAGGGCACAGATTGAACTGGCTATCAGGAAAATTCCCCGGATTTCGCATCTTTCTGAGCACATGGGATGGTCGTCGGTTTCACCTGAAATGAAATCCCTCTTTGAAAAACTGGCTAAAGAATACCATCTGGAAACCGATTTAACCAACTTGCAATATGCAGGGAAATATGGCCAAAAAAATGCCTCAACTACTGCCCTTCAAAGTTTTCTCGACATGCTAAAAGAGCTGCCTTCAGGGACTTTCCTTTATGTTGAGCATCCAGGACTTGATACACCGGAAGCGCGGGCTATCTTTCACACAGGATATGAAAATGTTGCTGAGCAAAGACAAACTGTTACCGATATATTTACCAGCGAAGAGGTTAAAAAACTTATCGCAGAAAGGAAAATCCAATTGATCAGTTATAAGGAATTGAAAAAATAATACTTCAAAAAAAAGAAACTATCTAACAACTATATACTATGAAAACTTTAAAATTCTCAGTAATCTTAATCGCTTTATCTTTTATAAGTTTTACTATTTATTCTCAGGGGGATCCTAAACTTACTGAATTCTGGGAACCGGTACCTGCAACTGTTACTCCAGGAACGGGAACTTCCGCTCCTTCAGATGCAATAGTTTTATATGATGGTAGTAGTCTTGATCAATGGCAAAATAAAGATGGCGGCAAGGTAGAATGGGTGAATAAGGATGGCGTTTTGACAGTAAAACCCGGAACCGGCGCCATTAGTACAAAAACCTTGTTTGCTGATTGCCAGTTGCACATTGAGTGGCGCACACCTTCAACCGTTGTGGGTGAGAGTCAGGGTCGAGGCAATAGTGGTATATTTTTCCAGGAAAGGTATGAACTTCAGGTTTTGGATAATTACGAAAACCGCACCTACAGCAACGGGCAGGCAGGATCTATTTATAAACAAAACATGCCACTGGTAAATTGCTGCCGTAAACCCGGTGAATGGCAAACGTACGATGTAATTTTTACCGCACCAAGATTTAATGAAGATGGAAGTCTGAAATCTCCGGCTTATATCACCGTTTTACAAAACAACATTTTGGTTCAGAATAATTTCGAACTTAAAGGTTCTACAGCCTACATCGGCCTACCCTCCTATAAAAAGCATGATTTAAAAGGCGCTCTGGTGCTTCAGGAGCATGGGAATGATGTTTCGTATAGAAATATTTGGATCAGGGAGTTGTAGGTATTAATTCATTACTTTTATAATAATCCTTTCATTGTAAATATTCAGTTTTAAGAAATCAATACCGTATGATGGAATGTTAATATTTATCGGATTTTCTGATGATTCCTTTTTGAACGCTATCTATGTGCCTATCAATTAAATAAATATCAACAAATGCAAAAAGAATTCAAATAATGGATACTTTTGAGAAATAATTAAGGGATAGATGCAAGGAAAAAGGGTTATCTCAAAACGAGCTTGCCATAATGTTGGAAATGAGCCATCCCTAAATTGGTAAGTGTAAAAGAGATTAATAGTTTACGGTAGAAGGTAAACAAAGCCTGAACCAAAGGCGAAGTCCAAGTTTAAAAACTCCGAAAAGTTCTCAGGTGCAATATCTATTGAAACCGCTGAAAAACTTCATAAACATCTTAACGAAGTACGCAGCGAATGGGAAAGAGATAAATGTTAGACAGCAATACGGTAATTGATTACATTGGCTGTTTGCATCCCGAAAAAGCCAGGCAATGGCTCAATCATCTTATTGATGAAGAAATAAACGCATCTGTTATTACTAAAATTGAAGTTCTTCCTTTTAATCCAAACAAAGACGACAATTACCCTATACTAGTTGACTTTTTCGAAGCCGCCAATGTATATGAGTTGACCAGTGACATTGTAAGCAAAACCATACAGATAAGGCAAAAGCAAAAAATAAAGTTGCCTGATGTCGTAATTGCGGCTACAGCAGTGGTATTCAAGCTGGTTCTGGTATCTCGTAATGCCAAAGATTTTAAAAACATTCAAGATTTGGAAGTAATAGACCCATATGGGTTATAATGGTTTGCTACAGTATTTAATCAACTAACTACAGATCGAAGGTGGAAACAGGTTGATGGACAGGTTGATTCAAGCAAAAATTGCATTTCGCGGCAGCTTCTAGAAACAATATTCTTTCACTAATCCAGATTCAGATTAAAAGTGCACTTTATGTACTTTTTGAATGTATTTACTGATTTGGATTTTGGCTTAATTCTACCTAAAATACCACGTGAAAACACGTAAATCATGCAAGTAAATTCCTACTTATAAACAGGTGTATCTCTGTTTCATTTTATAATCATTGGCTCTATTTTTGTATATGTGAATAGCATAAAAAACACAAAATTTAGAGAGTTCCGACAATTAGTAGATTTCGGTGAATAAGTGGCCACTGATAGCAGCGGTCATAACCAAATGACAAATAATTATGGATAAGCTTAACATCTTGTGGACAACTGACAACAAGTATGAAGTATTCAGCATGCTGAATCTGTATGCCAGTAGATCGGAGAAAAATGATTGGTGGAATGATGTAAACTTAATTATCTGGGGAGCTTCCGCAAAACTGGTAGGCACTGATAAAAAGGTTCAATCAGAGATTGTTGAAATGATTAATCAGGGTGTCCACGTCGAAGCTTTTAAAGATAGCTGCGACAAATTTGGTGTATCTGAAAAGCTGATCGAACTTGGGATAAATGTTCGCTATATGGGCAGACCATTGACCGAGTATATTCAATCAGGCCAGAAAATTGTGACAATGTAAGTTCTTCAAAAAGAAGAGTTTCTGGTTTTTACTAGTTTAGGTTCTAATCACTCCTTACCTTTTGCATTGTATTTCATAAATTATATGTAATTTATGGTATTACGAGATTTGCAGCAACGTATTGAGTCCAATTTATTCAAACGAAAAGCAATTATTCTTTTGGGGGCTCGACAAGTGGGGAAAACCACTTTGATACATCAGATAGCAGGAAGTCAGCAGTTAGAAAGTCTATTTCTTAACTGTGATGAGCCTGAGCCTCGCCATCTCTTAAGTGATACCAATGTGTTGAAACTGAAACAACTTATTGGTACAGCCAAATTGGTATTGATTGATGAAGCGCAACGGGTAAAAAATATAGGTTTGACACTCAAATTAATTATTGACCACATTCCGGATGCGCAAGTTATTGCTACCGGTTCCTCTTCATTAGAAATTGCAAACGATATAAATGAGCCATTAACAGGTCGTAAATACGAGTATTGTATTTATGCGTTTTCCACAAATGAGTTAGTAGAGCATACTGATTTTTTGTTGAGGAAGTCTTAAAACATCATTTTGAAGCAGTGCCACTAGCACTTGATGGCATATTGATATTAAACAACCATTTTAAGGAAAAAACTGAATTTACTTTATCCTTAAATAAATAACTGTATTTTTATACTTCAATCAAATATAAGGCTCCGAAAAAATATTATTAAAAATCTTCCTGTAAGCATCATACATCTGATTCAATGCCAAAAAAGAAAGAAGCCCTTATACCTAAGCCTAATGCCTTTTTGTACTATACTGTTGGCTTTTTTGCAGGTTTATACTTCCGATGGATACTTGGGCTCAGGGTGGAACGATCTGATATAAAGGGTATTAAGCCCCCTTTTATTGTGCTTGCAGGGCACACCAGCTACCTCGATTTTTTTACTGTAACCATTGCACTTTATCCAAGAAGGATGAATTACCTTGCAGCCTACAATTTCTTTCGGGATCCTGTTCTAAAATTCCTGTTGGGATTAATGGGAGCAATTCCTAAGAATCAATTTACCAGAGATAATCAGGCCATACTCAAAACTAAGTATGTAATCAGCTGTGGCGGTATCATAGCTATTTTCCCTCATGGGTGCTTGTCCAATGAGGGTCGTCCAGGGGGATTTGCCTCTCCCAGCATAGCAAAACTTATAAAGAATTTAAAAATACCCGTAGTAGCTGTACATACCAATGGTGGTTATTTGACTCGCCCCCGATGGACAAAAAGAATTCGCAGAGGACGCATGGATACCACTGTTACCAGAGTATTTACCAGTGAGGAGCTAAGCACCCTTTCAGTAGATAATATTTACCGCAGACTGATTAGTGCCATCGACTTTGATGACTACCGATGGCAGAGAAAGCATAAAGTTACTTTCAAGGGAAGGCATCTGGCCGAAGGCGTCGAACTTGTATTATACAAATGCCCCAAATGCAATGCAGAATTCACCCTACACTCAAAGGGGAACAAACTTTTTTGTCTTTGCTGTGACAATGAAGCAATTGTGAACAGCAAACTGTTTTTTGAACCCGGTAATGAGGACAGCATCGTGTATGATGGTATTGATAATTGGTACGACTTCCAACGGGAGAACCTTTTGACTGAAATTCATGATCCGGACTTCAAAATAACCACTTCCACATCGCTCCTATGGAATGAGCCGGGAAAGTATGGATATCAGGATATGGGACACGGAAACCTGAGTTTAACACGGGAAGCTGTAATCTACGAAGAAAAAGTTTTTGAAAGAGCAGATTCCCTATACTTTGATATGAAAGATATCATTATGGTGCCCTTTGCAGCCGGTGAGTATTTTGAGATCGCCAACGGATCTGACATCCGTCGCTTTGTGCTCGATGATGTCCGAATGATGATGAAATGGGTGCTTGCCATCCGACTTATCCGGGATGAATATTATGAAAAAACCTGAATCATGAAAAACAGAAAAGAACTATTCAGCAAGATGGCCTATGCCAGCGGTGATATTTACGGTGGCGGTTCCTTTATAATTGTAGGTTTACTACTACTTGTGTACCTGACAAATGTGGAAGGTTTCTCTGGAACTCTCGCTGGCAGCATCCTTTTCATCGGGAAAGCCTGGGATGCCATTACCGACCCTTTTATGGGGCAACTATCAGACAGAACCCGATCGCGTTTTGGTCGTCGCCGTATTTTTTTCCTTCTGGGTAGTCTTCCTGTTTTCCTCTCTTGGGTAATGCTATGGTACAGTTTTGGCATCACAGATACTACTGTCAAATTCTTATACTACACACTAGCTTACATCTTCTTTTCCACGGCCTTCACCATAGTGATGGTTCCCTACAACGCCATTCTGTCAGACATGGTAAGGGACTATAACCGGCGCAGTGCATTTACTGGGATGCGCCTTGGTTTTTCTGCTGCTGCTGCCATTTTTTGCGCCACTGTTCCGGCGCTGATCACTGGAGCCTATGCCGACCCCAAGCAGGCTTACCTTGTGATGGGTCTCGCGTTTTTCACGAACGCCACACCAAGTTATATTGTAATCTCCACTTGCTCACTGATCGGCGTAGGAAGTGCAGGATGTAATCTTTTCTCATGGTCAGCACTACCCGACATAGCCGATGTGGATGAACTTATCACCGGACGTCGAAGGGAAGGTCTCTACTCAGGCGCATCGACTTTCTTGCGTAAACTCTCGGGAGGTTTGGTAGTGGGTGTCCTTGGTGTTGCTTTGGATGTGATCGGTTACAGCAAGGTGGCTGTCAGCGCAGGAAATATCTCTCCCACAACCGATTGGGGTATACGCATTCTTTTCTGTGCCATACCCTTCACCTTCCTGATTTTCGCACTGCTATTCCTCCGTAAGTATAAGTTGGGAAGACAAGAATTCATCATAATGAGTACTATTCTGAACCGTTATAGAGCGGGTGAGACGAATATATCCATTGAGGGTGAGGAACTCAGGGTTTGCCAGCAACTAACCGGCTTGAAGGATAGTCGGTTTTTTAGAATTGATCAAAAGTAAAAAATGTTAAAAAGACTCAATCCAAAATTAATAACGATAAGCGGTATAGTTCTTATTGGGATTTCAATTATTCTGTTTCTACTAATATTTGTAATTTCCTTTATCACACTTCCCCTCGCCAAAAAAGGAATGTGTATTTCAGTTTTGTTTATCAGTGGAGAAATTACTTGGTGGTTGGGAATTGTTCTGCTGGGAAAGCAAGTTTATGAAAAGTATAAAAAATATTTTAACCCCAAGACCTGGTTTGAATCGAAAAAGGGTGTGATAGAACCGGTTGAGAAAGAATCCATTAAGTCCGAAAAAGTCGAATAAAAACTCTATTTTTTTAATGTTCTGTTCATTATTGTTTGGCAAATAATATCTTCTGTTATGAAATAATTCCGAAAAAGTTCTTTTCAGTTGTGGAAAAATTAAACAATAAATGCTGTGAAGTGTTCTGCTTTCAAATCCCATTTTAAAAAATATGTGGAATCACAAAACATATGAAGGACTAACTTTTATAACCCATCTTTAACCTGATTGGGATAGAAAAGTAATTTCTCTCATGAAAATGAAGAAATTCAATATTCAGAAATTGATTCAAGCCTGACCGACTATCAGACCTTCCGGCCTCTAATCTATCACAGGGTTAAAATAACAAACACTTTGAGGAAAATGCTATAATCTTTTTGCATAAAAGAGTCGTTTCTTTGTTAACTACTCTAATCTGACCGTTATGCGAAAAATAATCATTTCCCTCCAGAGACATTACGAACTGCAGGTACTGGACAATTACAATAATATTACCTACAGCAATGGTCAGACCATATCCATCTATAAGCAGTCGATCCCGCTTGCAAACGCCTGTCTTAAACCCGGAGAATGGCAGACTTATGATGTAATTTACAACGCTCCCAAGTTAAAGGAGGATGGAGTACTGGAGACACCTGCATATATTACTGTTTTGCAGAATGGAGTTCTCGTTGAAAATCATTTTGAAATCAAAGGCTCTACAGAATATATCGGCCTGCCATCTTGCAAGTAGCACGGCAAAGATGCCCTGCTGCTTCAGGATCATGGAAACCCGGTTTCATACAGGAATATCAGGATCAGGGAATTATAATAATCCGATCAGAATAAAGAGGTAGATGACAAATGGCTACTAATTAATTGCTAAGCGAATGAAAAACTTATTATTAGTTTTCGGAATTTTATTCAACTCTTTATTGTCTTATTCCGTGGATTTGCCAAAACTGAAAGTCAGTGATGACAGGCGTTTCATAGTTACTGAATCAGGCAAACCCTTTCTCTGGCTTGGAAATACGGCATGGGAAATGATTCACAGGCTTAACAGGGAAGAAATATCACTTTTCTTGGAAGATTGTTCATCAAAAGGTTTCACGGTTATTCAAACAGTAATACTTGCCGAACTTGATGGCTTAAACACACCCAATGCTTATGGAGAGAGACCGCTTATAAATAATGATCCCACCAAACTCAATGAAGAGTATTTCAGGAATGTGGATTTCGCAATAAAAAAAGCCTCGGAACTTGGACTATATATTGGCCTGCTGCCAACCTGGGGTGATAAGTATTATAAAAAATGGGGTGCAGGGCCGGAAATCTTTACTCCCGAAAATGCCGGAATATATGCGGAGCTCCTGGCAAAACGATATGAAAAATCAACCAACATTATATGGATACTGGGGGGAGACCGTTTCCCGGATCAGCCTAAGCATTTTGAGGTAATCAGGGCAATAGCAAAGGGCTTAAAAAAGACCGATCCCTCTAAATTAATCAGTTTTCATCCATGGGGAGGAAGGGCAGCCACGGAAGCCTTTAATGAAGACTGGCTGGATATTGATATGTTTCAGACTACACACGACAGACGGGCAAAAGATTACGAATTTGTTTTGTCCGCAAGAAAAATAAGCCCCGCACGCCCTGTTATTAATGGTGAAGCCCGTTACGAAAATATTCCGGACAGACTCGATTCCGATCTTCGTTTTGGCTGGCTTGACGACTCGGACGTAAGAACTTCAGCATACTGGACAATGCTCTCAGGTGCAGCCGGGTATACTTATGGCTGCAATGATGTATGGCAAATGTACAGCGTGGGAAAAGATCCGATAATCAGGGCCCGCACCGACTGGTCAGAAGCCATACACCTGCCCGGATCGCAACAGATGAAATTTCTGCATGAATTATTTTCAAAATTTCCATGGCAGCAAATGATTAACGACCAGAATCTGATCCTGAACAATAATCAGAAAGACTCCACATACATGGTCTGTGCGAGGAGCCTGCAAAATGATTTTATTCTTGCTTATACTCCTTTTGGCAAACCACTTACCCTGGATTTATCGATTCTGAAATCAGCCGCTCTGGAGGCATACTGGTTTAATCCCAGGTCTGGAAAAACGCTGTATATTGGAAACTTCAGCAATTCCGATAAGCCGGTTTTTGAACCATGGTCGATTGGAAGGGGTAGTGATTTTATACTTCTTGTTAAAGCAAAAGACTATCCTTATAAATTATAGGAATAATATCGTTTATGAATAGTATTAAAACAGCCATCGGCCAATATATTTTCTCCCAGGAATTTGGCTATGGCTTTGATGCCGATGAAAAAACTGCAGACATAATGATATGCCCGACCCAGATTTGGCAATAAAATAACGAACCCTTTTTGAAAAATACTATAACTCCCGGGAATAAAAAAAAGTTATTTTAGCAGTCTAAAACTACCTGATCATGCATAGAATAATAATCTTCTTCGTTTGCCTTTTTGCTTCTTTTAACTTAAGTGCTTCTGATATAACTGAAGTACTTCCGCTTACCAATAAAATTATCTGGATTCACTTTGATGACGGTTCGGTTACTTATCCGAATACTCTCAGTGTTCAGCGACTAAACACTGTATCTGCCGCAGATCCTTCTTCCTGGTCGTTAAGCAGCACAGATGATGCTGATTTCCTTTCTGTCAGGAACCCGGGACAGGTTGGCCGGAAATCAAAAGGTACAGAGTTTATGAAAACCCTTGAAATCTGGGGAGGAAGCTCATTTAATCCTACGACAAAACCTTGGGCTTCAGAACATGACATTTACCTTGTTCTGGATAAAACCCTGAAATCAGGAAAAACATACAAGCTATCAACAGGAAGTCTGGCTACAAATGGTTCAGAATGGACATTTACCTATGATGAAACACAACTAAGATCTGAGGCGGTGCATGTAAATACAATTGGCTATGCAACTGATGCACCGAAGTATGGTTATATCTACCAGTGGATGGGCGACCTTGGAGGACTTAGTCTTTCTGCTTACTCCTCTGCAAAATTCCAAGTGTTTATGGAAGGAAACTCCACTCCCGTTAAGGAAGGAACAATTCGGAAACGCAAATCTGCCACCAATGCTGAAACCGGACAGTCAAATGACACTCCCGATAAAAATTTCCTCGGAGCTGAAGTTTATGATTGCGATTTTTCAGATGTAACGGCTGATGGAACTTATTATCTGGTTATCGAAGGCGTGGGTAGATCCTTCCCCTTCAAAATAGGAACTGACGCAGTGTTTGAGGCATACTATAATGTTTTGCGGGGCTTGTATCATCAAAGGTCGGGAATAAGACTTGCTCCTCCCTATACAGCTGCCGATTATATCCGCCCGGTTAACCAGAATACAAAAGTTATGAGTGATGACGGAACCAGTTTTGCCGGAAAATTACTTTACTCGGATTACCCAATGACATCCTGGGAAAATGGCGACGGAGGAGGAACTTCGGTGCCTGCTATCATGGATTCTGCAATTGGCAAACCCCTGAATGTTGCCGGCTGGTATCACGATGCAGGCGACTGGGATCAGTATTCGTCCCACGAGAGAATTCCCATTTTGCTGATGCTGACTTATGAATATTCCCCGGAAAATTTCTGTGATGCTGACCTGAATATTCCTGAGAGCGGGAACGGAATCCCCGACATTATTGACGAGGCCTCCTGGCTGATTAAATTCAATTACCGCCTGCGCAAAGAGCTGATGGCAAAAGGATATAGCGATGGAGGAGTTGGAGGTGCACGCATCTGCGCTGATGTTTTTACCAGTGAAGACGGAAATGCTGAAAGCAGCCTGCCTTCCTGGAAGGAAAACCGCAAAACAGTGGTTACAAAAGCTGATGCTTTTATGACCTATCTGTATGCCGGACAAGCTTCGCAATTTGCCCTGATTCTGAAAAAACTCGGGAAAAATCCGGCCAAGTTCCCTGTGGAAATGCTTGATGCTGTTGAATTCACAGCTATGTCACACGATTCCGTTAACTGGACAAAAGAAGCCGAAGAAGCTTTCACATGGGCTTCCAAACCTGAAAACCAACCCACAGGAAATACCAACTTCGGCAGCAATGTTAAGATTTACAAGCTGTATGCTGCGGTTAACCTCTACAGGATTACCGGGAAGCAGACCTATCAGGATGCAGCAAAAATAATTCTCAATGAGCTTAAAAATTCAACCGGACTTGCAGAAGATGAAAGGTGGGGCGTTTATTCTTACCTCTTAGCCAATAATCAGGATGTGGATAAGGTATTGCAAACGGAACTTAAAACGGTGGCTATAAACAATGCTGATTCAAAATTTCTGAATGCCGTGGAAAAACGAGCCTGCCGCTGGGGAGGAATCTATGACATGCCAATGCTCGTTGGACAGGCAACAACTCCCATGGTTTTTGAGGCCATTGTTGCTTACGAACTTACAGGAAATATAAAATACAAAAACGCCATTCATACCACTGCCGATTATTTCCTTGGATCAAATCCGCGTCATACCACATGGATGACAGGTGTTGGCCCAAGGCCTGCAGCCTGCGGGTTTCATCTCGACAGCAGGTATAACCACAACTGGGTTCTTTACCCTGGATTTATTCCATACGGCCCATGGTCAATGGCTTATGGCACCCCAACTTTTACTTGGACCATGGACGGCGTTTCAGTTCTCGGCGGAGGAGGTCCCTGGGATAAAGATTGGGCCAACTTCTCACAATATCCTTTGATGGACAAATGGCCGGGTCATGAACGATGGAACAGTAATATCCACTCTCCTATGTCGTCTGAAAATACAATACATCAGAATACGGTTTACGGGGGATTGGCCTATGGTTTCGTAAACTCACGACACAATACTAATGCAATATCCGCAAAAAAAATAACAGTTCTAAACCTTGGAAACGGCGATATTCAGCTCAATTTGCAAGGTCAGGATACCTTGCTGACAGTTACAGTAAATATCATTGACGCCAACTTTGCAGCCCTTAAATGGAAATCATCGGATCCAAGGATTGCCTGGGTTGATGACTTTGGCAGGGTTACGGGAGTCAGCACTGGTTCATGCACAATTTCTGCAATTACACTGGATGAAAGTGTTTCTGCCTCCTGCACTGTGACTTGTAGCTGGCCGGAAATTGATGTTGAGTCCATTTCCATTAGCCCTGATACCCTGTCGATTGTTGAAGGTCAAAAAAAAACCCTTTCAATAACCTTTTCACCAGCCAACGCAACAAATAAGTTTGTAAACTGGAGTTATACAAGTGAAGGAATTGTTTCGGTTGATGAGAACGGTATACTTACAGCTCTTGCTCCCGGGAGTGTTTGGGCTATTGCCACGTCACTTAACAATTCAAAAAAAGATACTTGCCGGATTTTTGTTAAAGAAGCTGTAGATTATGTCATTGCTGATTTCGATAATGTTGTTCCTGTTACTACTATCCCGACACCTGACTCAGCCCAGTTATATACCCCTGAAGGCACCAATGATACCCGCTTTGACAATCCTTTAATCAATGGGAGTAACCCAAGTTCCAAAGTTGTAAAATGGAAACGACCTGCAGGCGACTGGAGATTGGTCGGCATGGTATTGGCAACCGATTATCCACAGGATCTGAGTCAGTATGCACAGTTCCAGTTCAAATATTATGGCTCGGGTGTTGTTGATTTCTATATCCAGATGATGGCTGACGACAATAGCACTTTTGAGATAAATGAATCCGTTGAAGGTGAAGATTGCTGGCAATTATTCAGTTATGACCTGGTAGAGAATAAAACTTTTGTGCAGTTTAACGTTTTTGTCAACAAACAAGGCAATCCTGGTGCAATACCAGTGCTTTTTGATGATTTCGTGTTGAAAGGAAAACCCGTTCAAAGATTCGATGGCACAACTATAAGTGATACTTATATGGAACTAAATTCATTCCAGTCAGCCACACTCTTTGCTGATGCATCTGGTCATCCCTTTACATGGGTCTCAACCGACCCTGAGGTGGCAACTGTAGATCAAAACGGAAATGTGAGTGCCGTTTCCGGTGGCACAGCCCTTATCAAAGCCGTGCCTCTTTTTGGGAATTCAGTGCAGTGCGAAGTGGTTGTGGATGGTGGAGTTTCAACCGGCGCCAAATCTAAAATAATTGCAGATTTTGAAGCCATTAAGGTCGACTGGTCTGGAGGATATGGGGTATACGTATGGGGTTCCGATTCCATTTTAAAAGCCGACAATCCCTTGAAAAACGTAGATAATAATTCAGATAAAACCCTTATATGGAAACGCGATGGCGCCAATCTCTGGGGTGGCTATGGATTCCAGTTCCCTATGGAAAATTCAACGGGCTGGGATTTGCTTTCCTTCCAGCTCTATGCAACAAGAGCGGTTAATACAATACGCCTCGAGGTTTTTAACGCCGATCTGCCTCTTGGCTTTTACCAGCTGAATAACCTTGGTATAAAGGAAAACGAATGGACTACTGTCTCCTTCGACTTTGCCGACATGGAAATTCAAAATAAGGATTTCAATAAACTGCAATTTCAGATTGCAGGAGGCAGTGATTTTACTATGCTCACATACATCGATAATGTAATGATCAGAACTACGGGTGAAATCAAAGTCGCAAGTGTTACAATAATCGAAACCGGACCTATTGCAAAAATCACCACTGATCCGGCATTCCAGTTATCCGTAAATGTCCTGCCACTAAATGCAACAAACAAACTTGTAAACTGGAACTCTTCCAACACGAAGGTTGCAACCGTTACGACAGGCGGCCTGGTTACTGTTAAAGGAGCGGGAACAGCGAATATAACTGCTACTTCAGCAGAAAATTCAACTATTAAGGCAAGTGTAGGAGTTAATGTATCATTCCCTTTGTCAGTTAATGGGAATCAATATCAGGGCGTTTCAATTTACCCCAACCCTTTTTCTGAATCTCTTACTATTTCAAACCTGGAAATGATTTCAAGGATTGAGCTTACAAATATCCTTGGAAATAAATTAAAAAGTATTGAAATAAAAGATATAGAAACACTTGATATCCCTGCTGAAGACCTTTCACCGGGAATTTATTTTGTTAATACATATTCTGCAAATGGCTACCGGTCGACATATAAAATTATAAGGAAATAAGATTAATTGTTTAAGTGGGTCGAGTTGATTTTTCAGGGCCAATATGCTGAATGAGGAATAGGAATCCAATAATTCTGGTTTAAAAGTCAGCAGGATCGGCAGATTAGAGACGGGTAATAATTGTAATTGAAGAAAACTTATGTTATTTCAAAAAACGAAAAAAAGCCGTCTTTTCAGAATATTTGGAAGACAATACTTCCATGATTGCCGACCGAAGGTTTAAATATATTTTTACCACTGGCAAGCGGGACCTTGGAATTGGCTGTGAAACCGGCTTCGAACCTTCAGGGATATACCAGTTCCTTTACGATTTGCAGGATGATCCCGGTGAAACACAGAATCTGGCTTATGAAAAAGAGTTTATCCAGGTAAGGGATTCGATGGCTGGCCTCCTTCTGGAAAGATTTATAGAAACACATCCTTTTTCAGGGGATGTTCCAAAGGGTCTGAATAAAATAGGGAAATTAATATGGTTTAATGAACCCAATGATATTGGCGATGAGCCGGGTAAAACAGAACTTGAAAGAATATTTAAATCAGAATATGAAAATTAATCAGCTTGCCGGTAAAGTGGTAGTTTCGTTATTAATTCCTGGCTCATTCATATCATTATCAGCGCAGTACAAGGTTGACTCTATGTGCGGCGCAAAAGTATTCCTGGATAAATCAGGCAAACTCCTTTCCCGCTACGAACCACAAATTCCGGGTGCCGGATATGAAAAGGCAGTGAAATTGGCTGTTGGTTTCTGGAAAAATTGTCCTGACAGCAAGACGAATAACCTTCCTTTGTATATTACCCATTGCTCCATGTACCGCGGTGGAAAAGGCGGTTTCTTTGGCTCAAGCTGGCCGCATAACCCGATAGTCGTGAATGCCGGCATGGTGCAGAGTTTTGCCATCGATTGGCGAAACTATTCGGGCGATGAGACTATGATTGACATTACCCGCCAAGGCCTCGACCACCAGTTGAAATACGGAACAACTCCTGCAAACTGGGAATGGGCTTCGGTTCCTTATGCCAGTTCGGAGGCCGGTGAAATTATTTACGATGGCGCATCTAAATTTGACATGGCAGTAACTGCCGAAAACATTGGCCGGGGTGATGGCTCTTATGTTTTGGAAGTGGATAAAGTCGGGGATATGGGTATTGCCTACCTGAAAGTCTATGAAATTACCGGTGAGCAAAAATACCTGGATGCTGCCATTCAATGTGCCGATGCGTTGGCAAAACATGTGCGGAAAGGAGTGCACGGGAAAGCAGGACTTGAATGGAAAATCCTTGTGCTGACTTCTCCCTGGCCTTTCAGAGTAAGAGCTGAAAAAGGTGAAATTCTCGAAGATTACACTTCGCATGTAGTTGACAATTTGCGACTGATAGAAGAACTTATTCGCATTAAAGACCGCATTCAGCTTCCTGCCGAAAAGGCAATTGCCTACCAAAAGGTCGCAGAGATTGTCTGGTACTGGCTCTATTCGTCTGAAGGGCCAATTAAAACTTCCATCTGGAAAGGTTATTTTGAAGACATCCGCATCGACGATATCAACCTTAACCGGGTTAACAACAGCCCGATGGAATTTGCCCGCTATTTAATCAAGCATCCGCAAAACGACCCGAATATTGCGACAACAGTTCCCGGTTTAATCTGGTGGGTGAAAAATACCTTCAGCGAATCAGGCATGAATGCCATTAACGAGCAAACCGGCTGTTATCAGCCAATGGGTAGTCATACTTCACGTTACGCATCAATTTGTGCTTTATGGTATGAATACAGCGGCGAAAAATGGTTTAAGGAAGAAGCTTACCGCTACTTTAACCATGCTACCTATATGGCCGAACCCGATGGCGTAATACAAACCGGCCATAACTGGGGCGACGAAATATGGTTTTCGGATGGGTATGTCGATTATATCCGGCATTTTATGGAAGGACTGGCTGCCATTCCCGAATGGGTGCCCCTCGGAAACCATCTGCTGAAATCCACTTCGGTAGTTCAAACCATTGAATACAAGGACAACAGTGTTTCCTTCAGCACCTTTGACGATGCCGCACAGGTAACGCTGCGAATGACATCGAAACCAAAAATAATTACAGTTAACGGAAAGCGAATCGAGCCCACAGGAAAATTTGCAGCCAATAGCTGGACCTGGACTACACTTGAAAAAGGTGGAGTGGTTAAAATAAATTATTCGAAAGGAAACAAAATCCTGATAAGCCAATAATCAGTCTCAAAAAGTTTTTATGAAAACAATTCCAGTATTAATCATCGCAATTTTATCAATTTCAATACCCGGATTTGGTCAGAAACCTGCCTGTCATAATACAATGCAGGATACGGTATTGATTGGCGATACAATACAGTATCATCCCATACGCATCAGCAAGGCTGATAATTCGCTCCTTCCATGGTATTCATCAGATCCCGGAAAATCGTATGATTTTGTGATCAATGCGACCTGGAATTTCTGGGACACCATGCGAACTGACCTTAACGGGTTGCCATACTATATGAACCACCAGGTTTGGAAAGCAGAAGTTAATGACACAAGGGGCGTTGCGGGTTCGCAATTTGAAATGGCACTCAGTTCGTGGCGCCTGTTGTACCAATATTCAGGTAATGAGCGAATTAAGGAGAATATGAAATTCATTGGTGATTACTATATCAGCCACAGCCTTTCGCCTTCCACTGCCGAATGGGCCAACTTGCCATATCCTTACAACACCCTGACATACTCAGGCACTTACGACGGTGATATGGTAATCGGGAAAGATTATACGCAACCCGACAAGGCCGGCTCTTTTGGCAATGAATTGATTAATCTTTATAAAGTAATTGGAACCGGGAGCCATGGTCAGACACCCACCGGTATTTATCTGGAAACAGCTATAAAAATTGCCAACACACTGGCAAAGCATACCTTATCCGGGAATGATACCATATCTCCCTTGCCGTTTAAAGTGAATGCAATGGTTGGCAAGTATGGCAGGATAACCAATACGGAAGGCATAGAAAAGGAGGTGCAGTTATTTAATTATACCACAAATTGGTCGGGTACAATGGAATTGTTTTTAGAGTTAATCCGAATGAACAGGGGAAATACCGTGGAATACCAAAAAGCCTTCGATACTTTGCTTGCCTGGATGAAGAAATATCCGTTAAAGAATAACCGTTGGGGACCATTTTTCGAAGATATTGTTGGAAATAGTGAGACACAGATCAATGCAATCACCTTTGCTCAGTTCATGATGAATCATCAGGAATACTTTCCCGACTGGAAAAATGAGGTAAAGGGTATCTTTGCATGGGTTTACAAAGAACTTGGAAACAAGGAGTGGGAAAAATTCAATGTGGTAGTTGTAAATGAACAGACTGCTTACAGGATACCGGGCAACAGCCATACCTCGAGACAGGCATCGGCCGAATTGCAGTATACTGAACTAACAGGTGACCAGACTTTTGTAAAAAACGCCATCCGCCAGCTAAACTGGGCAACATATATGGTTGACTTCGACGGCAAAAACCGGTACATGCACGATGATATCTGGTTATCCGATGGTTATGGAGATTACAATCGGCATTACCTGCGTGCAATGGCCGCCCTGCCTGAGCTCGCCCCTTCCGATGCAAACAGGTTGCTAGGTTCAACCTCCGTGGTTCAATTTATCGAATATAAGTCCGGCCAGGTATCCTTCACTACCTTCGACAATGCTTCACAGGTAACGCTCCGGATGACATCGAAACCAAAAATAATTACCGTCAGCGGAAAGCGAATCGAACCAGTTGGAAAGCCCGTTGCTAATAGCTGGGCCTGGATCCCATTAGAAAAAGGTGGAGTTGTTAAAATTAATTATACTTCGGGTAATAAAATTAGTATTGAGCAATAACTCTAATTCGATTCTTTACTCGCAGATAGACATTCACATTGATAAAAACTTTTTAAACACGAATAATGAAACACTTAATCTTCATTCTGATTATTGCTTCCATTTTCCAATTTAGCTGTTCAAACAAGCAATCATTTAAAAACGATTTACTTACAAGCCAATGGAAATTCAGGAAAGCGGGAGATACAATATGGTTCCCGGCTATAGTTCCCGGATGTGTTCATACCGATTTGCTTGGTAACAAGCTGATACCTGATCCATTTTACAGACTGAATGAACAGAAAGTAAAATGGGTTGAAAACACCGACTGGGAATATACAACTTCGTTCACTGTTTCAGCAGAAACCGCTACTTTTCCAAATATCGATCTGGATTTTGGAGGATTGGATACCTATGCCGATGTTTTTCTTAATGATTCGTTGATCCTCAAAACCGATAACATGTTCATCAGCTGGTCGGTTCCTGTAAAGAATTTGGTGAAACAAGGCGAAAATTCGTTGCGGATTTATTTTCATTCGGCAGTTACAATAGGAATGGAAAAATTGCAGAAAGTGCCTTATACCCTGATGGCGGCCAACGAAATTGCCCCCGAAAACGAACGCACCAATGTATTCACCCGAAAAGCACCTTTCCACTACGGCTGGGACTGGGGCCCACGTCTGGTAACATGCGGAATTTGGAAACCCATAAAACTTCAGGCATGGAATAACCAAAAAATGGAAGACTTATACGTGAAGCCAGTTAGCATTTCAACAGAAATGTCGATCTACAAAGCCATTATTGAGATGGTTTCAAACAAAGCGACAAAAGTAAATTTCGAGGTTTTGCTTGATGGTGCAATAGTTGAATCCAAGTCGGATGTTGCCATCTCCAAAGGTCAATCACAGGCTGTTATTGATTTTAGCATTGCCAAACCTGAACTTTGGTGGACCAATGGTTTGGGTGGTCATAAACTTTATACTGTTGAAGTCAGGATGCTGGATGGCAAAAAACTGATTCAGAGCGTCTCCAAACGGATTGGAGTGCGCAGGCTTGAACTGGTTCAGCAGAAAGATTCTATTGGAAGCAGTTTCGAATTCAAATTGAATGGAGTGCCCGTTTTCATGAAGGGTGCCAACTACATTCCCTCGGATATTTTTACCACCCGAAATACGATTTCAAATTACAAACGGGTAGTCGCTGATGCCGTAAACGCGAACATGAACATGCTGCGTGTTTGGGGAGGTGCCATTTACGAAAACGATGAATTCTACGATCTTCTGGATGAAAACGGGATTCTGGCATGGAACGATTTCATGTTCGCATGTAACCTCCAGCCTAATGATTCCCTCCACCTTGATAACATCAGGAAAGAAGCGGAATACAATGTCAAAAGGCTTAGAAACCATCCATCTATAGCATTATGGTGCGGCAACAATGAAAACCTGCGAGCCTGGTACAATTGGGGCTGGAATAAAAAATATTCAGAAAAAGATGCGGCAATACTTTGGGGCGTATACGAAAAAATATTCTATCATATTCTTCCTGATGCTGTTACAAAGTACCACCCTGAAATTGCTTATTGGCCATCCTCACCACAAGCTGCTGATAACAAAATTTCCAATCGGATTTCTGGCGATGAGCACGATTGGAATATTTGGTTTGGCGATGTGCCATTTTCGGCTTATGCTGAAAACGTGCCTCGTTTTGTGAGCGAATATGGCTTGCAGTCCTTTCCGGAGATGAAAACGATTCGTTCATTCGCTAACGACTCTGATATGACTTATCGGTCGCCTATCATGGAACATCGTCAGCGAAGCCTGATGCCATGGATTGCCAAAGGTTTTAATGGAAACGAGATGATCAAAACTTACATTGCCCGCTATTATAAAGTTCCTTCAAGCTTTGAATCGTTTGCGTATGTCAGTCAGTTAGTGCAGGCTAATGGCGTAAAATTTGCCATCGAAACTCACCGCCGGAATATGCCGCGCTGCATGGGTTCGCTTTACTGGCAGATAAACGATTGCTGGCCAACCATGTCGTGGGCAAGTGTTGATTATTTTGGACGATGGAAAGCACTGCACTATGCCGTTAAAAAAGCCTATCAGCCTGTTTATCCGATTATTTTCAGGGATAAGAACGACATCAAAGTGACAGTTGCCAACGACCGGCTAACTTCGGGAAAGGCCAAGATTACTGCTACTTTGTATGATTTTGAAGGGGAAGTACTCTGGCAAAAACAAATTGATACCACATTGACAGCCAATTCAAGTCTGGTTTACCTGAGTGTTCCCGAAAAAGAATTGACGGGCAAAGGTAAAACCTCAAAAACCGTGTTCGAGGTAGTGGTTAAATCTGAAGACACAATTTTAGGCGAAAACCTGTTTTATTTTAAGGATGTCAAAGCGCTGCAGTTCGAACAGCCAGAGATCAAAAAGACTATCTCAAAGATTTCAGATCAGGAATATGAAATTCAATTGACTACTGAAAAGTTGGCAAAGAATGTGGCTTTCTTTACTGCCAAATCTGAAGGTTTTTTCTCGGATAATTTCTTCGACATGATTCCGGGGAAGACATACAAAATCAAATTTACTGGCAAGGCTGTGGATTTGGAAAATGACATTCAGGTAATGAATTTGAATGAGGTTGTGAATCAGTAAAATAGGAAATACTAAAAGATGAAGAAATACTTTCTGTTGACATTTATAATCGTTGTTAGTTTGAATTGCAGTTTATTGGCTAGTGGTGTAAGTACATCTATTCGTCAAAAGACCAAATTCAATGCTGACTGGAAGTTTATGTTGGGCGACAATGCAGATTATAAAAATCCTACTTTCGATGATTCTGCCTGGCGCAGCTTGAGTTTGCCTCACGATTGGACGATTGAAGGTGAGTTTAAAAAAGAAAATCCCAGCGGTGCATCGGGTGCGTTCTTGTCAGGTGGAGTAGGTTGGTATCGAAAAACCTTCATGGTGGGCGATTCGCTAAAATCGAAAAAAATATTCATTCAGTTTGATGGTATTTATATGAATTCAGAAGTATGGGTAAATAATCAGTTTTTGGGTAGATATCCGTACGGTTATTCATTGATTCAATATGACTTGACAGGCATAGTTAAACCCGGCGAAAAAAACACAATAGCTGTCCGGGTGGATAATTCTCTGGATCCATCAACCCGTTATTATGCCGGATCGGGGATTTATCGCAATGTGTGGCTGGTAACTACCAATGTCACCCACCTCGACAACAAAAGCGGTGTGTTTGTTTCATATAAAAATGTGAGCGAACAGTCGGCAACCATTGCTTGTCAGTATAAAATTATTTCCAATTCTTTTGAAGGAAGCGAATTTCAGTGGTGGGTACGAAACCCGACAGTGAATAAACGCATCGTCAAACAACTAACTATTCAATCGAAATTATACACTCCAAATGGTAAAGAAATTGCTTCCATGTCAACAATCGAATCGGTTAGTGAATTTCACAAATACACTTTCAATCATGAATTAAGTGTATCAAACCCAAAATTATGGTCTAGTGCTACTCCATTTTTATATTCTTTGGTAACCACTTTGTCCTATGATGGAAAAATAATTGACACACAAACGACCTCCATTGGTATCAGGAGTATTGAATATTCAGTTAACAAAGGCATGTTGGTGAATGGTAAACAAGAAAAGCTGAAAGGTGTTTGCCTGCATACCGATGCCGGCTCGTTGGGCAATGCCGTACCTGATGGTGTCTGGATCTACCGATTGTCAAAACTCAAAAAAATGGGTGCAAATGCTATTCGCACCAGTCATCATCCTTTCTCCCCCGAATTTTATAATATTTGCGACAGCTTGGGCTTATATGTGATGGACGAGGCTTTTGACGAATGGAATGTGGGGTATGGTTTTGCCACCGAGAATACTGCTGGAAAAATGCAATATGGTTATCACCTGTATTTTAACCAATGGGCGGAAACCGATTTAAGAGCAATGATTCAACGGGACAGGAATCATCCTTCGGTGGTGATGTACAGTATTGGCAATGAAGTTCCCAATCAGTTCCATGATGGTGGAGCACAGTTGGTGACGAAACTTAAAAATATTTGTCATAACGAGGATCCCAGCAGACTGGTAACTGCCGGATGCGACTTCGTGGCATATTCCAATCAGAATGGTTTCTTAGACTCACTGGATATAGCGGGTTATAATTATGTGGATCGTTACTATGCCGATAAAATGTATGCACCCGAAAAAGAAAAATACCCAAACCGACTTTATCTTGGAACGGAAACTTATTTCGATACTCCATACTGGTTGGCCGTGAGAGACAATGATTATGTGATGGGCGAATTTGTTTGGGCTGGCATTGACTATTTAGGCGAAGGAATTGCCTGGCCTAAAAGAGGATGGGATGCATGTTTTATAGATATGGCCGGAACAGAAAGACCGGAGTATTATTTGCGCAAAAGCTATTGGAGCGATGAGCCCGTGGTACACATAGCGGTACAAAATGCTGACAACCCTGAATCTGAATGGCATCCTCGTCCGGTAGTGTCACATTGGAATTGGAAATCGAAACCCGATTATTTGAACAATGTCTATGTTTATTCCAACTGTGATGAGGTAGAGCTTTTTATAAATGACCAATCCCAGGGGAAAAAACTCGTTGATAAAAACACCTATTTTGTATTGTGGAAAATCCCTTTTACCCTAGGTACTATCAAAGCCATTGGCTATACCTCAGGTAAAAAAGCCAGCGAACACATATTGCAAACACCCGAAAATGCCGCAGGCTTGAACTTGGTTTGTGACAAAACGAACTTGAGAGCCAACGGGGAGGATGTGGCAGTGATTGAAATCAATATCGTTGATAAAAATGGAATTCAAATCCTTAATGGCGATACTGAAATAAGCGTGAAAATTGAAGGCAATGCCAGATTAATAGGACTTGACAATGCTGATCAGTGCAACCATGATAAATACAAGACTGCTAGCAGAAAAACATTCAACGGCCGACTTTTGGCAACGATACAGGCCACCGATAAATCTGGAAAAATTAAAGTGACGGTATCTGGCCCTGATTTAGAAACAGCGAATCTAATCTTAAACACCAAATGAAAACAATACTAATATTTACAGCTTTCCTTGCGCTACAGTTCACGATATTAAAAGCTGAAAATCTGTTAATTTATAATGCCTCCAAAGGAATTGAGAATGCATATTTCAATACTATTTCAGTTGAAGGTGAGCAGCTTCCCTATTCCCAGCTACAGAGCTTTGACGATACCTTTAACATCAGAAATGTCATTCTCGAAAACTTTTACCTGCACGGCGTTGATATTCATTTTTTTGAGTTCCATACTAACAGCTAAAAAATGTTTACGCATCTAAAAAATAACGAAACGATCATTCTGAGAAAAGGAATATCAAAACAATATTAATAATCAAAAACGTCAAAAATTTGAAAAAATGAAACAGCACCTCTTTTTAATCATACTTCTAAATTTGTTTAACAGCTTGGCAAATGGCCAGTCAATGGACAATTTTTTCCGCCAGCCGGTTTTTGAAGAGGGAGATAACAATATTATATTGCAAAACCGTTGTGGCAACCGTCTTACCATGATGTTTAAACCTAATGGCACCGACCTGGAATTTGTTTACAAACCCAATGCCTTCCGACGTAAAGAATTTTGGGCGCGTAATTTCTCCAACCGTGATAACCAGACAGTACTTTTTTCATCGTTTTCGATGCCTGACATTCGCAGCACCGATGCCACTTTCGAATACGATCCATTTGTAAATACCATCAACATCAAAGCGCCTTCAGGAGCCAAAAACAAGATTGTGGTCGTGAATATTGCAAACGAAAATGCATTTGTGATTTCTGCCCGAAGTCCGCTGCTCCTGGCTTTCAAGCCTCACACCAGATTTGAGGTGAGCAATGGCCTCCTGACCGAGAAATTCACCGAAAGAGGCGAAGATATTGTCAGTTTCATCAAATTTCCGGGTTTTGAAGAAAACCGTTTCCGAATTCTGGCCGATGGAACTTATATCCTTCAGGTATTGGAGAATGATGTGATTTTGATTGGGGGAGAAGAAAATAGTTATCAAGTGAACAGAGTATGTGAACGGTTTCAAAGTCTCAATTTAAACGAACTGATTGCCAAAAACGAGGAAGTTCTGAAGCCCGAACTGGCCAGCTCAACCATCTTCTGCAGGAATCCTGATTTTAACAAAGTACTGGATATCAACAAACGCATTCTTCTATCGATGGTTGATGGCGGTGGTGCGACATTCGGCGCTTTAAGCCGATGCTATTACCTGATCTGGATTCGTGATGGTTCCATGTCAACTTCATTAATGGCTCGTGGAGGCTCTCCAGCCTATGTTTCGGATTGGACAAAACTGGCGTTAAACAGTCCATCTGTCGTTCGTCGAGACGATGGAACCGAAGTTCCCGAATTTGGTCAGATGCTTGGAACAAGATGGGGAAAAAGTGAAGACGACGGCGTTTTCTACGCTACGCTGAGTTTGTTCACCATGTGCCAGACGACGGGCAACAATGAGGTTCTTTATTCCGGGGGATTTAAAATCCTGCTCGAATCTATCGACCGGTACCTGGAGAAAACCTGGGACGCAAACCGCAAGATGTTTGGCAGTGATACGCGTGGCGAAACGTCTCTGCAATCCAGTCCTTATTACGGTTACGATGTGGTAAATGGAGAAATGTATCATAATTTCCAGAAAGAAGATGTAAACAGCACGCCTATTTCGCGCAGTTATAGTCTTTACCAACAGGTGAATACCTATAATTTGCTCCAGATGGCTAATGTTTTGATGGCATACAATCCCGAAGCCGATCAGCAGCGAAGCAACAGGTATGCAGAGCTGGCAAAGGAATTAGAAGCAAGCATTAAGTCAAAATTTAAAAATCCCGCAGGAAAATTATATGCCGGGTTTGAATTGTATGCCGATGGTTCAGAGAAATGGGTTCCGTTTGGCCCCGAATCCGATTACTGGGAAACAGCCTGGGCCAATTCTTTGGGGCCGTATTATCCGGCTCCTGAAATTCAGTTATCATCAGCAAGCGAAATAAAAAGCGATTGGGCAAAATACCGTAATTACGGATATTGCCCATGGAATACCCTTTCCCGCTATCTCTACGAATATGGAATGAGTTCCGAAGAGTATGAAAAAATGCTTTCTGAGCAGATAAAGGATGCGCTGACCTTGACTAAAAAATATCCCATGAAAGGCGCTGTAACCGAATACCAGAAAGAAGTTGAAGGCTGGCGAGCACTGCCTTTCCAGATCGGGGCACTTTACCAGTCGGTTACTTCGCAGATTATTCAGAATATGCCCATGGGAATAGGAGTTAGGGCAAGCAATTTTGTCGACAGTATTCAGAATTACAATTTCCGGTCGGCAGTTATTTCAGCAAGGCAAACAGGGAAAGGCGATGTGGTGAAATCTTATACCATCAACGGCAAAGAGAAAAAACACACTTTGCAGATTCCGTCGAATGTACTTCGCAATGGAACAAATAGCATTGAAATATCTAGGGATACCCGTTCAGAGCAGTTCAGGCTTTATTCTTCCACGGCTGAACTGCTTTCGTGCACAGGAGATGAAAAACAGATCAGTTTTGAATTTACAAATCCGGTGGTGAGCCAGTTGGTTTTTGAAAATGCTGGCAAGATGAAAACCTTTCGTTTTACCGATAAAAAAGGGGCAGAGTTGCCTTACACCAAATCCGAAATCCGCGATAAAATAATTCTGGAAGTTGAAACCAGGGGTGATTTTCAACTGGATGTTTTTAATTGAAAAATACAAAACTTGAAACTATGAACCTGAAAAGCTACATGGTCGGCCAATGTTCAGCCACCTTAATTTTATTCTTTTGTGCCTGCACTTTTTTATCCGCACAGGTAAAAATCTCGGAGCAGGTATGGACCTTACCAACCTATGAAATAAAAACTCCTGATAAAAACCCGATGTTTTTCAAAGGCGAATCTTACCAGGGAGCTTCGAAGTATATTTATCCTTACGCACTTAATGATGCAATTTCTAATGAAAAGACAACTCATGACTGGAAAACATTAATTCTTGAAAACGAGTACATCAAATTATGCGTGGCACCCGAAATCGGAGGAAAGCTTTATTATGGTACCGACAAGACAAACGGATACAATTTTATTTATAAAAATAATGTCGTTAAGCCATCAAATATCGGCATGACCGGAGCTTGGGTTTCGGGCGGGATTGAATGGTGCGTTATCCACCATCACAGGGCATCCACCTTTTTGCCTGTCGATTATGATCTGAAAGTGAATACCGACAGCAGCAAGACCATCTGGATCGGAGAAACCGAACCCCGGCAGCAGATGAGATGGACCATTGGTATTACTATGTTTCCCGGAAAATCGTATTATATGACAGAGGTTAAAATTCATAATCCAACCCCTCTTACTAACACTTTTTTGTATTGGGCAAATGTGGCAGCCCATGCCAATAAAGATTACCAGGTAATATTTCCGCCAAGCGTCGATATGGTTACTTACCATGCTAAAAATAGTTTTGCACACTGGCCTGTTGCAACCGAAGTTTATAACGGGGAAGATTTTACAAAAGGAGTCGATATAAGCTGGTGGAAGAATTCGGAAAAACAGAATTCCTATTTTGCCTGGGATATGAAAGAAGATTTCATGGGAGGCTACGATCACGGAAAAGAGACGGGAACAGTTCATATCGGTGATCATAACATAGTAAAAGGGGCGAAACTTTGGGAATGGGGTTCCGGGCCAGTCGGACAGGCTACCGAAGGAAAACTCACTGAAAATGATGGCCCTTATGTCGAAATAATGGTTGGTGCTTTTTCGGATAATCAGCCCGATTATAGCTGGATCAGGCCATATGAAGTCAAAACATTTAAACAGTACTGGTATCCTGTAAAAGATATACAGGGATTCCGATACGCAAACCTCAACGGGGCTGTCAACCTCGAAAAACGTGAGGATCACAAGGTATTTCTGGGGTATTATTCCACATCGAAAGTCGCCACCGCCAGAATCATCCTCAGGAACAAGGGTGTGATTATTTTTGAAAAGCAAATGGAGATTTCGCCGGCAACTGCATTTACCAAAACGGTAAATATAGAAGGAACCTTTGTTGAAACTGACCTCGCCACCGAAATGATCAACAATGAAACCGGCGAAATTCTTGTTTCATACCAACCCGTTGTAAAAAAACACGAAGGACAGCTTCCTGAAACTGTGAAGCGCCCTGCATTGCCGCAGGATATTGCGACAATTGAAGAACTCTATCTGGCAGGCAGCAGGATACAGCAGTTTTCAAATCCTACGCTCAATGCAATGGATTATTACGAAGAAGCGCTTAAACGCGATCCGTCCGATATCAGGACAAATACTGCTGTCGGAAATATTTACCTAAAGAATGGCGATTATCTTATGGCAAGAAAATATTTTTCCACTGCAATTAAAAGATTGACAAAAGATTTCACTCGTCCATCAAACTGTGAGGCGCTTTTCCTCCAGGGTCTGACCCTTAAAGCTTTAGGCCTTTTTGATGAGGCTATTGACACTCTTTACAGAGCAACCTGGGATTATGCATGGCATTCGGCCGCCTATCTGGAACTGGCACGAATTTCATGCCTGCAGGGCAACTTTGTAAAAGCACTCGGGCAGGTAAATAATTCACTGTCAACAAATGCGGAAAACAACAGTGCAATTTCACTTAAAACATCTATCCTGAGAAGACTTGGCAATTTTACGGAAGCCAATGCCACGCTTGCAATTGTTGCAGAAAATGATCCGCTCGATTTCCGCGTAGCCAATGAAAATTATTTGCTTTCGCTGAAAATCGTCAATAACCGGGATGAAGAGAAACTACTTGCAGATCTGAATAAAAAAATGAGGGATTTTGACCAGAATTACCTTGAACTTGCTACCGGTTACCTAGACGACGGGCTCTATCCGGAAGCGGAAGATGTTTTACTCCGGTTCAAAGGGAAAAATCAGGAACTTTGTTATTTTCTTGGTTATCTGGCTGATCTAAAAGGGAATAAAGAAGAAGCCGGGAAATTTATCAGTGAAGGTTCCGCCCAAGCTGTTGATTACGGGTTTCCGTTCCGGCTTGAATCTGTCAGGATTCTTGAGTTAGCCGCAAGGTATTACCCCAATGATGCAAAGCCTTATTATTACTTGGGCAACCTGCTTTACGACAAGCAACCGCAGAAGGCCATTTCCTACTGGGAAACGGCAGTTAAACTTGACCCTTCTCTTGCTATTGCGTTCAGAAACCTAGGCTGGGGATATTTCCAGTACAACCACGATATTGCAAAAGCAATTTCCGCCTATGAAAAGGCTCTTGAGATTAAAAAAGATGACCCAGTTTATTATGCCGAGCTCGACCCCTTGTATGAACTGAATAATACACCAGTAAGAGCAAGGATGAAGCTATTTGAGTCTGCAAATGAAGTGGTTAAGAAGCGAGACGACTCATTTGTCCGTGAAATCATGGTGCTGAATCTTGCCGATGAACCGGAAAAATCAGTTGAGTACCTTTCAAGCAGCATATTCCATTTTCGTGAAGGAAGTTCCAGGGTACGTGATATTACCGTTGATGCCCACCTGCTGGCAGGCAAAAAATACCTCGTTCAAAAAAAGTATAAAGAAGCTCTGGCTCAATTCCTTGCAACTGCCCAAACTCCTGAAAATTCAAAGCCGGGCTCGAAAATGAGTGATGAGCGGAGCCCGCAGATCGATTATTTTATCGGACTCGCCTGGGATGCGTTGGGGAATAAATCAAAAGCCAAATCAAGTTTTACCACGTCTACCGTCCGGCCTATTAAGGAAATAAGTTACATCAGCTACTACCAGGGATTAAGCTTTCTGAAACTTGGCAACAAGGCTAAAGCGGATGAAAGTTTCAAAGCTCTGATCGCTGAGGGCGACAAGCGGCTCAAGAAAGGCTCGGAGGTGGATTTCTTTGCCAAATTCGGTGAGAAAGAAGCTGCAAATGTTCAGCTTTCGAATGCGTATTTACTGAAAGGACTGGGCTGCAAAGGGCTGGGCGATAAGCCAAAAGCAATGGAAAACCTTCAGAAAGCGGTTGAGCTGTCGGCCAGCAATCTTTGGGCTGCAATTGAATTAAGTGACTTATAAAAATCAAGCTGTAAACCAAATTTTATTGAAAATGCATTAACTTATAATAGAAATAAGCCGGAAAAAATGAAGATATGAAAAGTGCAATTCTGATAGTGACTATCCTGATTACTTCATTGGGTACTACCCATCTGAATGCCCAAAAAACAGTGATTGTTTCAAGAGAAGGTAAGTGGCAATTAACCATAGATAATCAACCTTTTTTTATTAAAGGAGTTGTTGGGCATACTTACATGGAGAAAGTTGCAGCCTACGGTGGTAACTCGGTGAGGATAGGCTGGAGTAAAGATGAACTCGACCAGGCAAATAAACTTGGTCTGAAAGCATTGATTTGTCTTCATGCCGATGCCGAGCGCTATGGGATGAACTACGATGACAGTTTAGCAGTCGCAAAGCAAATGGCTGAAATCATTGAAATTGTTAAAAAAACCAAAGATCATCCTGCCGTGCTGATTTGGGCAATTGGTAATGAACTGGATTATATTCCCGGCACTTTGCCCTTCAAGCTTAGCCTTTGGGATGCCGTGAACAATATTGCCAAAGCCATTAAAGCCATTGATCCGAATCACCCTGTAATGACTGTAATTGGCACCAGCATGATGGAAAAAGTCGCAGATATTGTTAAACAATGTCCCGATATCGACTTGCTCGGAGTGAATACCTACGGGGATATTTATAACCTCTCCCAAACTCTTAAAAAATATGGCTGGCAGAAGCCTTATGTAATTACCGAATGGGGTCCGGATGGATATTGGGAAGTGCGGAAAACCAGTTGGAATGCGCCCTATGAACAGACTGGCCGTGAAAAATACGATTGCTACGAAAACAAATACTTTAAAGCCATTGATACCGGCGATTGCCTTGGCTCCTATGTTTTCTACTGGTTTAACAAACAGGAAACCACCCACACCTGGTTCAGCATGTTCGACGAAAAAGGACAGGAAACTCCACTTCCAAAGCTCATGAAAATGCTCTGGACTGGCAAGAGGGATAACAACCTGGCTCCGGTAGTAGATTCATTAAATATCGACGATTTTGTGCGTTACCAGGACATTTGCCTGAAACAAGGTTCAAAGCACAGAGCAAAAGTTCAGGCATCCGATCCTGATGGCGATGCAATAAGCTACCTGTGGGAAATCCGACCCGAAGCAATTTATGCATCCTACGCCGGTCAGGGTGAAAAGGAACCTCAGCCAATTGCCGGGCTTATTGAAGGTAACGGTCAGTCAATCAGTATTAAGGTACCCTCGCAAAGTGGAGCTTACCGTCTGTTTGTCTATGCTTTTGATAAAAACATGCAGTTTTCAACGGCTAACCTGCCATTCATCGTCAAATAATATCATTAACAATATGGAATTGTTTAAAGGGATTTCTTTAACATAATTTCCAAACTAAACTTGATATAAGGTTGATAAAAAGAATAGCTTTAACTAATTAACCCACATTGCACCTATCCATCCGTAATGTATTGATACTTTGGATTTAGGTTTTTAAGAACTTCGCCAGTGTGCCACACGGATTTTTTGCAGGGTATGGGGATTGAATCATATTTTAGCTTGTCGCATATTTGTTTGGTTCACTGCATTGACGGATTTGTATAGTATCTCCTTTCTTGTTTTCCATCGTG